>OIFK01000145.1_pt1 | contig 49164 bp, 55 predicted proteins | sample 1582071 | NCBI WGS metagenome assembly OIFK01 (sample SAMN07501052, study PRJEB24779) | human gut metagenome | isolation source: stool | host: human infant | place: USA: Pittsburgh, PA | reverse complement strand
CGAAGAAAAAAACAATTCGTGACATGTTGGGGTCCACGCCGTTCCACGACGCAGCCCCTCCAGAAATAGATACTGAAGGTGAACTGCCTGGCGTTCCTGTCCAGTCCGCTGTACCCACCACGTAATACCGTAGTGCTTTACCCGGTGGTGGATTTCCATAATTGACATAACCCGAAGCCTGCGTGTAAGAACCGAGAAAAAAAACCGGGGTGAATACCCCGGTTATATCCCTACCATTGGCGTCATACATTCGAGCGCCGTAGCCCATTATTTACAGTCCTTATTAGTAAATCCGGTCGCCAGCCAGTGCCCTACGGGGCGAACTGCCTGGCCAAGCGCAACACGCACCTGCATGCGACCAAAGCGGTCATACCTGACCGCATTGATTTTTAGCTGGTACTGCCCGTTAACCGGATAGGTGTTGATTTTGTATGTCACCGTGCATTCAGTTGGCTTGTAACGCTGGTCTGCACAACCACTAACCAGGATGCTAATACCGCCCACCAACAAAACGCAGGACACCGTTTTGATCAAAAACTTTAAGCCCTGATTCATCCAGTTGAATCCTCCCTTGACCAGGTACATTGCTGTTCATTTCGAAAGCCCCATTTTTTGGCAAACGCCAGCCGGTGGAGCGGGGTTGATAGTTCGTTGACTGCAGGCTGTCAGAAATCTGACCAAAGTTAATCGTCAGGTTACGAGCCATTGCCTGCTGAAAATAAGCGCCGTTCCCGTCGATACCGAAGACCATATTTTTTTGATCGCCGTTAGGCACATAAACGCCAAACGTATCAGCCTGGACCAGGAACTGTGACTGGCCGCTGCCGTCAATCCCCAGCTGGATACCCGCCACGTAGTTATTACCACCGGAAGACGTGTTGACCTTCACGCCCCACTGCGCTCCCAATTTCCCGTTTAAATCCGCCACGGTGGATGCCGTCTGCTGAACGGTCGCAGACATATCCCCGACCTGCGAGGTCAGCGTGGTGATTTGCTCAGTGGTTGATTTTTCCAGGTCGGCAACGGTTTTGTTCGTCGTGGTGATTGCCGCGCTATTGTCGCCAATCATGCTGCGCATCTGGTTAAAGCCGGTCGCCATTGCCAGGCCGTTAGATGCGATGGTTTCGTCCTGCCGGGTGATGCGCGATTCTGCATCACCCACACGCGAGCCGAGGCTGGTGATTTGCCCTGCCTGCGCGGTGATATCCTTCCCTTGCTGGGTCACGGTCGCAGTCAGCTGGGTAACGGCGTTCGCGGCGCCAGTGGCGGTATCCTGCGCCTCCTGTGCGTCGGTCACATCGACAATGCTGATATCGTCCAGATACAGCGAATAACCGGCTCCACCGTTCGGCCCCCTGGTGGAGATCCACATCTGCGCAATGCTCCGGTCGGCACCGACGGTCGCTACTCCCGTCAGGAGAACCCATTTGCCGCGCGAGATGTTTGTCTCGGAGATACGGACGGCTTCCGGCCACTGGTTTGCGCCGCCATTCTCTCCGCGAGCAAAGAGGCCGACAGACACGTTCCAGCCGTTCGGTGTCGACATATCGCTGGCCATGTAAGCCCAGAGAGAAAACCGATACTTACCGCCACCGCGAACAGCAAGCCAGTTCCCGATCATCTTGTCGCTGTTGCCGTTCTCGCCGTTGTTACGCGTGATTTTGAGCGACTTCTGGCCATTGCGGTAAACATCGGTCGAGACGCGCGCCAGCGAGCTGCTGCCCAGCTGCTGGTTTGCGGTGTATGACTCAAAGGAACCATCACACCAGGGGTTTAATCCCTGGCTCTGCAGCGCACCGATTGAAGCGTTGACCGACGTGATCGCGCTGGCATTAGAGGCAATATCTTTTCCCTGCTGTGTCACGGTCGACTGCAGGTTAGATACAGCGCCAGCCGTGGCATCGAGATCAACCCGGTCAGTAATATCGATAACGTACACATCGTCGATATAAATTTCGCCTGCATTCAAAAACGCGTTGATGCTGACCGACATGGTGCCGTCTTTAGTGGCGGTGTACGTGTTGCTGTACTCCTGCCATACGCTGCCAGTAGGCATTGTGGCCGGGTCGAAGCGCGCCTCGAGGATTACAGAGTTATCGAGGTATGCAAATCGAACCTTGTTATTCTGCTGCGTGTTCGGCTGCATAGTCGAACCGGCCTTAGCCCGTAGCCACGCACCAAACTTGTACGTTCTGCCCTTAACGGCAGTAATAACGGTGTCATTCGACAAAAGAGTCGTGGTGGTAGCGGCCACATATTTCACGATTTTTTTGCCGCTGTGTGGATTCTGCGCCGACATCACTGTCGCCTGTGCTGGCGCGGTCCAGTTGGTGAAGTCGCGCTCGAATCCCCCGTTTAAAATCAGGTTGCCCGTGATTTTGTTATCCACGTCAGCCATTGCTGCATTCAGGCTTGCAGAAACGGCGGTCGTGGCGCTGGCATTCGCAGCGATATCCTGGTCCTGCTGCGTGACCGTCTGCTGCAGCTGCGTGACCGCAGACGTATTCGCATCTATGGCCACCGCATCGGTGATGTCATAGATGGCGATGTAATCAATCTGAATGACCGACGCGTTCGGGTAGCAGTAGAGCGCAAAAACAGAACCATCCACTGTCGCCGACGATGGCGCGCTAAACTCAGCGGCGTACGTCGCCCAGGTATCCGTGGCGGAGAACTGGCGGTTTTCATAAGTCCCGGCCACATTCCCCAGGTAGTTAAACCGGCGAACCATGAAATTCATCGCGCCGGATACGCCCTTCGCCTTAACGATGACCTGGTAGCGGCGTGGGGTATTGTGTGGCAGCGGCGCTTTCTGGTTAGCAAAGAGGCCGGTATACAACGTGCTGTCGAGCTGCGTCATCTGGACGCCGGGTTTACCGTCGCCAAAGTCGCCAAACTCCACCTTGTTACGCGTATTCCCCTGGACACCCCACAGCGCCGATCCGCTCATAAAATTAAAATCGTTTGCCAGGTTCTCGCCGCGATTGAGCATCGCATTCACCGCGCCGGTGACGGAGGTGATCGCCTGGCTGTTCGTTTCAATTTTCCCTTCCGCTGCCGTGGTTCGTTGCGTCAGGGACTGAATTGCGCTGCTGTTCGCGCTCTGCCCGGATTCAAGGTTCGACACCCGACCAGTGATGGCCGTAATCGCCTGGCCCTGGCTGGTAATGGTGTTGCCCTGCTGCGTCACTTTCGCATCCAGCTGGGTCACAGCACCGGCGGCAGCGTCGGCAGCAGTCTGCGCACCCTGCGCGGCGGTGATCTCCCGGCAGTGGAAATCAGTTGCATACCATACGGAGCCATACGGCGCGTTCTGGTTCACCTGCAGGAACGGGCGCATATATCCGCGCGGGAAGTTAGCCGGGACCGTCCAGCGGTATTTTTTCTCCGTCCAGGTCTGAGTGGGCGCAACGCTACCCGGTAACGCAGCGTACGCCACGGCACCCGTATTCGGTCCCGTAGCCGAGCCGATGTACATGTTAAATGCGGCGTTGGAACCTGCCTTTGCCGCTACCCAGACCGAAATCTCGAATACCTGTCCCGCTTTTACCGGCCACGGTGGCGTATTGAGCTGGTGATCGCGTGAGGCCAGTCGTGCTACATAGCGACGCGGAGCGCCAGCCGGGATGTCAGCATCATACGGAATACCATCATCGTCGTTGCTGTCTACCGTATCCCGGCGGGTAAAACCCATAGACGGATATGCGGGGTCAAATGTCGGGTTCAGGATGTAGTCACCACCCGCTGCCGTCTGCGAGTTCAGCGCAACATTAATCCCGGTGATCGCCGTTCCCTGCGATTCAATTTTCCCCTCAGCGTTTGTAACGCGTGTATCCAGTTTACTCACGGCATCGGCGGTGGCCGCTTTGGCCAGCCCTTCCTCAACCGTCGAAACACGCCCTTTCAGGCTGGTGATGGCCTGGTTCGCCGCCGTAATATCCTTGCCCTGCTGGGTCACGGTGGCGCTGAGGTCCTGTACTGTCTTGTTATCGGCCTTCTGGTCAATCCGCTTGCCGAGGTCAGTATTCACCGTATCGACTTTATTGCTGACCTGCGTAATCTGCTGGCCCTGGCTGGTGATGCGGTCGCCCTGCTGTGAAACAGTTTGCGATAAACCAGAGATCGCCTGGCCGTTCGCGGCAATCGCAGAATCAGCATTCTGCTTATTCTGGTTAACGGTATTGGTTAACGCCGTCGTCCGCTCCGCCTGTGCGGTAATATCCTTACCCTGCTGCGTGACGGTGGCCTTCAGGCTATCCAGCGCGGCGGTGGTGGCTTTCTTCGCCACCTCGGCATTGGTGGCATCAATACGCCCACCCAGGCTAGTGATCGCGCTGGCGTTGGTGGCAATGTCGTCACCGTTCTTCGTGACCTGCGACTGCAGGTCCTGCACTGCTGATGCATCGGCTTTACCAGCGATACCGTTTGAGGCGGTCAGCATGAAGCCCTGCAGGTAAACGCGAGCGGTTGACGGCGTCCATCCTCCGCAGGCCATGCGCAGGTAACACCATCTCCCTTTGAAGTCATTCGGGATCGTGAACGTCAGCGTGCGGGTCTGGTAGCCGGTGGTGATACCCGCAAACCAGGTGTTGTCCTGGACAAGCCAGTTAGTCGGATTCCCCCAATTCTCAATCAGGCCCATCGTAAAATTCTGGGTCCCGATGCTGATCGTCGCGTCGTCCGTCTTGAATCCGAAGGTGAGCGTCAGTACCTGACCGGCTTCGACCGGGATTTTTGTTCCGTTGGCGATCCGCATCGCCGGCTCGGTCGTGGTGAGACCTTTCATCACCGCGTCATAGACCGGAGCACCCGCGCCGGTGCCGGACAGCTGCCAGTTATCCGCTTTATTAATCAGGTCGCCATTCAGCAGGAGGTTGCCGGTCGTAATCTGTGACTTGAGCGCCGTCGTCTGCTGCGCCGTGGTGGCCAGCGTATTCTCGGCAGTCGTGACGCGGGTCGTCAGTTGCTGGACGGCATCCGAGCTGGCGCTGTCTGCCGGTGCCTGGCTCCAGTCGCTCACAATATTTCCGGATTCAAACATCGGAGAGCTGATCCACGCTTCGCGCGCTGCAGCTGCGCCGTCGAGTCTGGCCACAACGAGATACGCCGTCCCGGACAAGCCAGGTTTGCGTTTGTATTTAACCCAATAGCGACTCCAGGACGTGGAGAGCGTCACGGTCACATCGCCGTTATACCCGGCTGGACGCTCCACAATAACGCCCTGGCTGGTTTCAGCGCGGATAGTGGCATCCGGCGTATTCAGGAAACAACGAACCGGCGTCTTGTCCGTCTTCGCTTTCGCATAGAACGACAGAACATACTCGGTACCGTCAACCGGCGCGGCCAGCGTGTAGTCGAGGACGGCGAAATCAGTCGCTCCGGCGGCACGCGTCAGGATGCGAACCGCGTTACCCCGGTAACGTTCGGTTGCAGATGGCGATTTGCCGGTCAGTTCCCCGGAGTTGGGTATTAGGTTTACGCCGCCGATTCGGATGTTATCAACCTTCGATTCCACTCCGGCAATCTGGCTGGCGTTGGCCTGAACTTTGCCGTCGATGGTCTGGACGTCACCCTCGATTTTCTGGATGGCCAGCGTATGGCCAGCAATGACGTCGTTCGCTGAAACAAGGTCCGCGGCGACCTGATCCGTTTTCGAGGCTGTCGACTGCAGGTCGCTCGCCAGCGTATCCATGCGCTGGGTCGCCGCTGCAGTGGATTTATCATAATCGACGCGCAACGTATCCACGCGGGAGCCGATGGCCTTCTCAGCCGTCACGCGGATTTTCCGCTCTTCGAAAATAAGACCAGAAACCAGTTTATTCGGGTCTGTACCTTCTTCGTTGCCGCGCAGCTGCACCGCCAGTTGGTTACGCGCCAGCGCCTCAGCTGAATCGGCAGCAGTCATCGCCGTTTTCAGGTCCTGAATCTGCGCCTGCGATGCACCAGGAGTCGGGCGCCCAACGGCCAGCCAGTCAACGGCATAATAGTTATCTGCGTCAGCCGCTCCCCCCTGTGAGAAGTCGAGACGCAGGCGGCGAATGGTGCCAGAGGCCTGCCATGGGATATCCGGGATCGCGATAGTGCTGATGCCGGTGGCCGGGTCAAAATCCGGTGCTGGCAGCACCAGGCGGCGTCCTTCGGTCCAGCCGGTTTCATCAGCGCCAATCCAGTACAGCCGACCGCCCCAGGCCGGGTTGCCGACTTTCTTGATGCGCAGGCGGAGGTACTTATAGGCGCTGCCGTCAATCAGCGTGCCAGCGCCCGACGGGCTGCGCATGGTCGAAATGGCATCCGCAGGAAGGATCCACCCGTCGTCGGTTGTCGGGAGCGGTTTCGTGCCGCCGTCGTCAGAACTCCACCCCTCGTTGTCCTTGTCGAAATACCAGATTTTGAGACTGTCGAACTGCTCGCCGGTACCGGCTGAAATCGACGCCATCTGCTGCGCCAGGCTGTCAAAGCCGTTCTGCATGGTGACGTTCGTCGTCTCAATCGCCGCTTCAACTTCACGTTTAGCACTCAGCAGGTTATCGGCGGCCTGCTTCGCCACGGCGGCATCGTCCGTTTCGGCTTTCGCCACCGCTGCAGCGGTATCGCTGGCCGCTTTCTGCGCTGTGGCGGTATCACCTGCAGCGCGGTCTTTCACTTCCTGCGCCAGCTTGTTGGTCGTGTCGTTGGTTTTGGCGATGTTGGCAGCCAGGTCCTTGCCCTGCTGCGTGACAATGGCCCCCTGCGCGGCGACATCCTTCGCCGCCTGGTCAGCGGTTCCCTGGGCGGCGTCCGCAGCCTGTTGCGCGGCGTCGGCAGCAGCGCTGTTGTCCTGGATGCCTTTGTTCAGTTCCTCGTATGTATCCGAGCCTTTAAGCGCGTCGTCGAGCTGCTGGTAATAATCAGAAACGTTATCGCTGGCCATTCCATGCACCCAGTCAGTCCACGGCGAGGCATTGCCCAGGCGGTCAACCAGGCGCGCGCGGTACCAGAACTGCGTGGCAATCTGCAGGCCCATCTGCTGATACTGTTTGCCCGGATACGCTAAATCGGTCAGCGGCATCGCACCGTTCCCGCTCTGGTCCGGGCTGTACTGCAGTTCGGTTCGCTGGGTATCGTCTGCGCCTGCAGGGAATTCCCAGCGAATTTCGATACCAGCGGTCAGTGAAACGGTCGTCAGCGCCAGCGGCGGCAGCGGTTCGCCAACTTTCCCGGTCAGGGTCTTCTCTTCCGAGTACGCCCAGCCACTGGAAATTTCCGCCGCGTTGATCGCACGGACTCGCACCAGATAGCGACCGGCATAAATGCCGCTGACCTCAAATGACGTGGTCGAGCTGCGCGGCACGTTAATCCAGTTGCCGTCATTGCGGCGCCACTGCGCCTCATAGGCGATAGCGTTTTGTACCGCGTCCCAATTGGCCTGCAGGGTTTCGACGCTGATCCCCTGATTCACCACGGAGAAGGACGTAAGGAGGATGCCATCTGGCGGAGCCTGGTTGCCAGGCGGGATAACACTAATCGGGCGCTGGTCGATGATCGCGCCGTTATCGATACGCGGGAATTTATCCGGGTCGTGAGCCACGCCGGTGATGGTGAGCGTGCCGTTATTGTTGTCCTTTACACCGAAAACGCGGTACTGCTGAGGCACCAGGTCGGTATATTCGACGATCCAGACGCACTCCGCCTCTGGCGTCTCGCTGTATGCCGTTGTGACCGTCACCTGCCGACGACCGTTCACCGACTGAATGGTCCGGGCCTGCGAGATACCCGACGGCAGATTCAGATGCAGGCGGTCGCCCTCTTTCGCATCAATATCACGGTCGAGCGTGATGACGCGCCCATTCACCGCGCTGATACGGCCACCATTAACCCGCCCGGCCAGCCGTTCGTCGCCCAGCCCAATGATGTAACCCGGCTGTGGGATCCTGCCGTCAAGACCAACATCAATTTCGACCATGCGGTCCTTGTTGTTGGTCAGAATGGCCCATAACCCTTTACGATGGGCTTCACTCTGCCGTGTACATCCAATGGCCGTGACTTCCAACTGATTAAAGCTGTAACGGGAAACCAGTTCCGGGATAAATGCGGGTTCCATCGCATCGGCATAGGCGTTATCCGGGTCAGACCACGAAACCAGGGCATTAGTGTACCGCGACTTACTGGTGCTGCTGGAATACCGCGGGCTACCGATAATATTTGCGCGCGTATAGTTGAAATCAACATCACGCGGCATATCGGCCTGTACGATGATCTGCTCACCACTCCAGCAAGTCATCCCCCGGAAAATTGCGGCAAAATCACGCAGTACGGTGTAGGCGTCGTTACGCTCCTGAACATAGACATTGCAGATATAACGAGGCTCCATGCCATCGCCGCCCCTGCCATCGGGAACCAACTGATCGCAATACTGCGCAATCGGGTAAAGCGCCCATTTGGAGATATTCGCGCTGGTCAGACGATCGCCAAGACCGAAACGCTCAGAGACAACAATGTCGTAATAAATCCACGCAGGGTTATCAGTCCATGCCCATTTGAAGCCCCCTGTCCATGTGCCGGTATATTCGCGCGTTTCCGGGTTGTAGTTATCCGGGACACGGATAACACGCCCGCGCGGCTCGCAGGAGATTTGCGGGATAGAACCATTGAACTGGCTGGAGTCGAATTCGATGTACAGCAGCGCGGTGTGTGAATAACGCAGTTTCGCGTCAATAACCTCGGTGTAACTCTGCAGCGTCATTATGTCGCCGATTCTGGCGCTGTTCGCGTCCGGCGATACCTTGCGAAGACGCAGCGTCCAGGTGCTGCCTGCCTGCGGTAAATCGATGCGGTGGCTACGTTCATACCCGGAAGTCGTTTTGCCGGAGACGGCGGTTTCCAGTACGGTCTGCCAGGCTCCGCCATCCGTCTGTAAATCGATGGCGTATTTAACGGTATTCCCCACCACATCGCCGTCGTCTTCCTGTTTCATCAGGGATGGCCATTTCAGGCGGACGCGAACGGCAGAAAGCTGGGTATTGGTGAATGTGTGGGTCCAGGCTGTCTCGCTGGAAACCTCCGTCCCTACGGAAATTTCATTTTCAGTACCGGGAATACCCTGGATATAACTTTGTGCCTGTGTCCCAGGTCGGAATTCCCAGGCCACACCACTGAAGTTTTGCGAACCATCGGCATTCTCAAGAGGGGTACCGTCGAGATAAATATCTTTCCCGGTTAGACTACCCGCAAACTCCCCCTCACCCAATGCGATAAGAACTTTGGCTTTTGCTACAGACTGTAAATCGTCCGGCTGTTCCGTCGGCGTGCGCTGTTTAGAGCTGCCACCCTTGCGCCCTTTAATTATGTTATTTGCCATATTGCGCCCATAAAAAAAGCCACCGCAAGGTGGCCTGAATTGGAGGGAATTACTTACTGAATATATTTATTGCTGGTCTTCGACATAGATACCGGCGGAAATAATCGCGCCGCCAATTCGCCGCTTACCATAAAGCAAACCAACGGGATAACCCTGTGAGGCGGTATTAGTTACACCGCCAAAGGCATAGCTGGCTTTATTATCTGGGGATTCTTTACGGGCAAGGCCTCCGGGCTGAGGGGAGAGCATCTGAACTACACCGCCTAACCCCATACCTATACCAGCGCCAATCATCGCTTGCCCTACTGGAGCCGCCCATCCATATGAGAGCCCCGTAACAAGCACACCAGCGACTACGAGTGCTGCACCTAAAATTGTTTGAAGAATACCTGCTTTTTTACTTCCAATAACAACCGGAACAATTCGGATAACTTCTCCACTAACTGGAAAGCCCAAGTCATCTTTACCAATATTTTTCTTACCTTTAAACACAGCAAAGGTTAGGCCTTTTTCTTTGCTATTGCTTAGGAACTTTTCAAACCCTTCTATTGTACAGCATAAAGCCTGAATAGATTCCCCTACCGTAGTAATTATACGTTCATGGGAAGTACCAAAAATTTTACCAAGAATTCCGCTCAATTCTATTTGAGTTTTCATTTCCTTCATATTACCTCCAGATATAAACCCGCATTGCGCGGGTTTATTTACGTCTATCATTTCAGGGGCAATGGTTTTACATCTACATTACCTGAAGGGTCGGCAAATAACCTTACTGCTTTTGTTTCGCCATCTTTTATATTTATATCACGCCCCACAGGAACTGAGTCAGCAATACACATTTTACCTTCCCCCTTTATAGCAACATTCCATTCGCCTGAACGCAGATAAAACGTCGCCTTTTCCCCTGGATTTAAGATCGCTGATTTTTCATCGTTTAGGTATACACCTGTATAGCAACCGCTGCCGAGAAAACCTTTATCTCGAACGACTATTAGAACTGATTTAGTTTCCTTCGACTGTTCCTGGTATTTCAGCAACCTTTCAGATGGGGTTTGCTCAGCTTGACTAGGCAAAACAGCTTCCGTTGCACACCCGGTCATAGTCAACAGAGTTAATACCAGAGCTATTTTTTTCATCTCGGTGTCCCTTTTGTTTTTAGTTAAATTCCACAAAAGATTAACACAGAGAATGATATCGGACGATTTTCATCGTCCTGTCTAACCAGTAACCACCATACGGCACGCGCTGGCTGAGATGGCCATAAAGGTGGTGCAGCAGCATGTTACCTTCCAGCAAAACCCCGGCATGGTTCCATTTGTCCGACTGCACCTGCATGATCACCATATCACCCGGCTGCGGTGTACCTTCAAATTCACGAAACCCGCATTCATACCAGCAATCGTGGTAGAAGTTTTCGGGATAGTCGTTTTCCCACCAGGGGTAATCAACGCGGTAATCGTGCAGCTCGATGCCGTGAGTCTGTCGGAAATAGCTCATTACCAGCCCCCAGCAATCATAATGACCAAGTACGAACGGGCGCTCAAGGAGAGGCAATTCTCCGCGTGGGTGGATGGTACGAAGATCGCCTTCCGGCCAGCTGATAATATGCCACGGGAGCAGCATTGCATCGCACTGCGCCTTATCCAGTTCGCTGGGTTGCGTGGTCGCATCAGGATGGCTGTGAACAATGCCGATAATCGTCCCCCAGTCCTCTACTGCTGCGTAATCCTCCGGCGCCAGTACAAAATTATCATTTGACTCGCTAGCAAGGTTTCTGCAGGGAAAGTATCGCTCTACTCGCCCCTTTTGGGCAATCAAGCCGCATGCTTCACGGGGGTAATCAGCTGCAGCATGAACCTGTATCGCCTCAATCGTTTTCTGGCGCATATCAGCTCCTTATCAGCGACGTGCCAGGGAACCCGCCAAACGGCAGTTCGTTATGCTCACCAAAACGCAGTTTGCAGGCAGTGAGTGTTCCGTTGCAGACGTCCTTCGATGGATCATCAACCGGCTTGTTATTCTTGTCGAAATACTTTGTCCCGGCATAATCGCAACCATCGCCACTACGGTATTTATTGCGAATACACCAGGTACAAACCGAATGATACTGACGAGTAGGGATCAATTTCCCCTGCAACCCCATCGGGCTATCGAGCGCGAACTCCACCGTTTCATCGGTTTCAAGACTTTTGGTGTCGATAAAATAGAGGTGCCGTTTTTCCTGCGTTGGATCCGCGGTGGCATTACCCGTAGGGAAATTTCGCGCATCCAGATACTGCTTTTGTGTCTCATGGATAATGACCCGAGCCATCGCCAAATCGTCATAATGCAAACACAACGCGGAAATCGAGCCATCAATGTTGCCCACCCTCAGTGTCGGCTGCGCGTCGCTTCCTGAAGTCGAGGATTCGATCCCCTCTAATTCACACGGCCACGCTTTATATTCGGTGCCCTGCCACCAGATACTTTTACCGGGCAATTTCGACTCATCGCCACCAGCGGCTAAAATTTCCGCTTCAGTATGGGGAATGTTATATCCGTGGAAATATAAAATATCCCCCATATTAAAAGCACTTCCGTCAATTTCGAAAAGCCGGATTTCATCTCCCGGCTCCAGTTTTTGATAATCAGCGTGAAGACTCATGGTACGAATGCCTGTTCAAATGTTGCGGTGACTGTCATGACTTTGCTATTCAGAATGGCTTTTTGCAGGCTGTCAGCCTGAACCCGCCATAGCGCTAACTCGTCATACGGTGGTTTAAAGGCAAAGGATTTAGTTTTATGCCGTCGCAGGAATTTATAAATATCCAGGCCGGTTTGCAGATCTCCGGTAAATGAAAATGCATAATTTAAGGTTTCCGGGTTTATTCCCTCCCCTGAAACCTGCGCATATCCATCGCCAAATTGCGCCTTGCGAATATTATCCTTACTCGTTGTCGCCGGCTGACTGGCGGCCTGAATTCGCCAGGAAAATGTTTCAATAGTCATAAATAGCCTTTATCTCCGCCAGTAAAAAAGCCGCAAAGCGGCTTCTGGTATTAACGCCCTTCTTTTATTGCCTTCCAGAGTGGCGTGCCTGGCCGTTGGGCCTGTTCACTGACGACACTAATGATGGCGGGTTTCAGTTGCTTGAGGATACCGTTACTGTCAATCGCTGACCGCTGCGTAGACTGCTGTTCGTTGCCACTACTGATATAGACGCCGCCCATGTTGACCATTACACCGCCAGGGGACACACTTGCTGGACTGGAAGCGTTGCCGACATACCCGCCGGAGGCATAACCGCGCATCATCCGGTAAAGGTTGCTCACGCCGATGCGGCTGGTCGCCTCTTTGGTGAATACAAACTCACCGCGGTGAACAACCCCGGCGGGCTCGTACTTACCACCATGCCCGGTATAACCACCACCATCAAAGCCAGAGGGACGATAGGAAGGGACGGCAAAAGACTGACCAGAATTAGAAGAACTGCTCCCGCCGCTGATCCACCCCATCGCAGCCTGAAAGGTGTAGGCCACAATAAGCTGATCAATGACCTGAGCGATCATCTTCAGAATGGATGTGGTGAATTCCTTAAAACTCGCTTTGCCGGTGGTATTGAGCAACGTCAGCTGATTGGCCAGACCCCCGAAGGTGGCCTGGGATATTTGTTGAACAGAGGAAAATACATTAGTCGCGGAATCCTGATACTCCGCCCAGCCCTGTTTGGCACCGGCCAGCCAGTTACCGCGCAATGCATCCTCAGCTTCATAGGTGGCTTGCTGTTCCGCCAGCACCCTCCGCTGCGCATCAGGATTGAAGGTGTACGTTTCACTCAGCTTTTCAAGCGTGCTCCTTCTGTTCGACTCCCTGCCAGAAAGCCCCTCGGCCTGAGCCTTGATCCCCGCCCGGATCGCACTCTGCTGCTGCGCGAATTTATTGGCCTGATCAGCCAGATTATTCAGCTTCTGCTGCCGGGCGACCTTATCACCGAGATCGGCCAGCTGGCGTTTGTATTCCAGCGTTTCGTTTTTGTGGGCCAGCAGGGATTTTTCCTGCGTGGACAACTGGCGGCGGCCGGCGGCCTCCTGTAAAACGGCATACTGGTTTTCCGTCTGCCAGAGGTCGCGGCGCTGCTTACTGATCACATCGTTAACGTCGGTATGCTGCTGCAGGGTTTTAAGCTGCGCCTGTAGCGTCAGCAGCTCCGCCTGTGCCCCTTCCTCAGCTTTACTGCCAGCGGGCGTGGTATATTGCCTGCCTTTCGGCGTTTTCGGATCTTTGTATTTGCTATCGATGCCTGCGCGGATTTTCGCGATATCGCTGTCCGTCCAGCGGGTAGCAATCCCATCGATGGCATCCTGTTTATTTTTCGCAACCAGCTTATTAAATTCTTCCTGAGCACGGGCCCGCCGCTCGGCAGGTTTCAGGCCAGCATCAAGAAGCTGGTTAAACTGCTGCTGATTCCTTATTGCCTGCTGCTGCTGGTCATTGCGCAGCTTCTCGCGCGCCGCGGCTAACCCCTCCTGAGCATATGCTTTATCAGCCTCATCATAGGCCTGTTTTTTGAGAGATAACTGCTCACGGGCGTTGCGAAGACGCTCTGCATCAGCTCTCACCAGCGGATTGTTTCCTGCATAGTCAGGATCGACTTTAAGGTTGGACGACAGCGCGCGGTATTCCTTTTCGGCTGACTGCCAGTCCGCAAAAGCCCCCTGCCGCTTCATGGCAGTATCAGGATTCCGACCAATGCCCATCATGGCATCCCAGGCGCCGCTGGCGGCATTTTTCACCCAGTTCCATGCAGTTTCCAGTGTCCCCAGATTTTCCTTCACCGCATTTGCGCGCTGGATAACGCTGTCGGAATAGGCCCGCATCGCGAGCTCTGCAGCGCGGTGTGAATCCCCCATCGCCTGAGCAGCTGAAATCTGTTCAAACTGGCTTGCGGTCAGAAAATGCAGCGACTCATTCAGCGTTGCAACCGCATTAACCGGATCCTCTTTCAGCCGTTTGAACTGGTTAATAGTTTCATCCACCGCCTGGCCGGTCGCCTGCTGGAGCCTTGCAGCCACGTTGGCAACGCGCTCGACGTCGGCGCCACCGAATGCCCCACTTCCGACAACCTGCGCTAATACGGCTGCCGCGGCGTGCTGAGTGACTCCATTTCCTGAGATGTTCCGCGCCAGCGCCTGCAGTTGTCCCGATGTTTTCCCGGCATAGTTCCCGGTGAGAATAAGCTGTTTGTTAAACTCTTCGGCTTCCTTCCCGCCCTCGTACCATGCCTTTCCCAGCAGAACGACGGATGCCGCTATGCCACCGACCACGCCGGCGATCCCCAGTCCGCGTAGCGTCATCATTTTTTCGAGCCACCCGGCCTGGTTCGCCAGGGTTATCCCGGAGCCACGCAACGCGCCGAAATTACCACGCAATAATTCCCCTGCCAGCACGCCAAGTTCCCGACGTGCGCCAGCGCTCTCGAGACCAAGGCTGTGCGTGGCGACCTTTGCCGCTTCCAGTTTGCGGATATAAACTTCAGCGGCATCGCCGGCGCCCACCTGCGCCGCTTTCATTCTCAGGAGCTCTGTACCAGATAGCTTTTGCTCGACAACCTGCGCCTTCAGCTGGCGAAGAAATTTCTCGCGCGCCTGGTTCGCTTTTTCCTCAACCTGCTGAAGTTCTTTCTGCCGGGCCGTGGTGCGGGAAATCAGGGAGAGATAATCACCCTGAGTGATGTTTCCCTGTGCGCGGGCCTTGCGGAATTGTTCCTGGATACTGGCCAGCGACCGTGTTTCACCGCTGAGGGATCGAACGCCATCTATCTGCCGAAAGAACGATTCCGCCAGCGCATCCTGCCGCCGCGCCAGCGCCTCAGCCTGCGCGTCGTTCTCACGATAACGCTGGTTTAATCCGGTGACGTGCTGGTGAGTCTCATCGACCGATTTGGAGACCCGCTGCAGTTCGCTCTGAAGCCCGGCGGCGGCATCCGCCTGCCGCTTCTGCATATCAGACACAGCCCCTGCGCTGGCGGCGCTGGTGGTTTTCAGCGCGCTGATTTGCGCCTCTGCCGCACTACGCATGCGCGTTTGAACTTTGTCCGATTCATCCGCCATACCGGACAGTTGCCCCTTAATCCTGGCGATCTGTTCGGTAAATGTGGCGCTGTCGACATCCAGGTTAATGACAAGGTCGCTAATCTGCTGGGCCATATCTGGTGCCTCCTGTTATTCCCTCTGCGGCCAGCATCATGGCGTCATCGTCCTGCACATTATCCGCTGCTACCTCAGCAGACGGGGACAGCAAGCTGAAGTGTGCAGGGGTGAGATCCGGATCCCGGTATAAGAAGGTTGAAATGGTGTATAGCAGCCCGGAGAAATGGGCATCGAGTTGCGCGTCCTGGAAATAACGCTCCCGGTAAAAGTGATGCCAGTCGCCCAGCTCGGAGGACGTCATGCCAGCAAGCATGGCGCGCCAGTCGGGCCGCCCGAACTCACGCGCCAGTTTCAGGACAAAATCAAGCTCGCTGGCTAGGGCTTTTCCGCAGTAACAGGTTCATCACCCAGCGCGGTGGCATCAATATCTTCATCCGTGGATTGCTCTTCTTCGGCAACCGGCGCCAGCATGCCGGAGAGCAGCTTGATCTGCATTTCCGCTTTGCCAATCGCCTCCGCCGGCCAGGTACTCATCACCTGCTGGTGGAGTTCCTCTTCAGATGGCCCCTTCGGATCGTTATGCCAGAGCGAGAGCGCAATCAGGCGCGCGCCTGCGCGAATACTCATGCTGACCAGCCCGGCGGACATTGTCTGGTCATCCACGTCATCAGAAATGGCGGATAAGGCTTTTTCTTCTGCGGCCAGATATTCGAGATAAGTAATGCGCTGCAATGCCGACAATTCGGTGATTGGCACCGAAGCGCCGTTATGGGTAAATTCGTCTTTCTTCAAAAACATGCTCATGCCTTTATCCTCAGGACGCAGTCACGGTGGTCTTGCAGGTCGCCACAAAATTACCGTCATTGCTCATGACAATAATGTCTACCGCGCCAGCCGCCACGCCGGTGACAATCAGAGATTTACCACTCACGGCCACAGTCGCCTTCGCGCTATCCGAGGTCGCCGCACGGAAAGACTGTTCCGATGCACTGGCAGGCAGGAAGGTGACGTTTAGCGTTGTGGTTGCGCCGACGGCCACGCTGGCCGTTGCCTTGTCGAGTTTGATGCCGGTCACTGCGATCGGCGGGTTGCCGCTTTCTTCCGCCAGTTCCGGTTTCCCGGTATTGGTGATTTTGGCGGTACGCGTGATCACTTCCTTCGCGGGGATGGCTTTACCCAGGCTACTGCACCAGCCTTTGAACACATCCACGGTGCCATTCGGATACTTAATTTTGTACGCCCGTACAGAGCCATCGACGAACCAGGCCACCAGCGATTTTTGACCCTCCTCTCCCGGTTTCCAGGCCAGCGTTAATGATGTATCACCTGCCGATTTTGCCCCCTGGGCGGTAGCGGTCCAGTCTGCATCTTCATCATCAAGGTAGGTGTCATCGTAGGACTCCGCCGTCATTTCGCCCGGCGTCAGTTCCTTAATTTTTGCCAGGCGCTGCCAGTCAGCATCTGACAGAGGGTTCGCATAAGCATCCCCGGTCCCGGTGTACAGCCAGAGTGTCGTTCCTGCCCCTTTTACCGGCGCAAGTGGGTTAGGTGTTGGCATAAATCCTCACATATCATAAGTAATTGAATATTTCATATCCGCGGAACTCCATAGCCCGAGGCTGTCATCCCTCTGGTATTCATAACCCTGCTGCACCATCACGGTAATCAGTCCACTCAGCGCAGAGATACCTGATATTGCCGGATAAACCCGGGTTTCCATCCACTCATCAAGTTCGGAGTCAGGCACCTGGGCAGGAAGGAAAACTTCAATATGTAAAGTGGCCTGCCAGGTATCAGCATCCAGATCCTCCCCGGTGTATTCGGCATCAGTCAGATAAACCGCCACAGCAGGAAAATCTTCTTCCTCAATGACAGCCGGACGACCATCAAAAAAAATGGCGCTATTCCCTATCATGCTTTCCAGGCCATCGATCACGGCCTGACGTATTTCGGTGTGTTTCATCGTTTAAGGTGTAACCTCAGTTGTTGCTTGAGCGCAGCGGCCAGTTGCTTTGGCATCTCCACATCAAGCATGCGTTTTTTCTCCGCTTCGAAAGCAGTTGTAAGCTGCGCAGCCAGTGGGATTTTCACAACATCGATGGGGTAGCGATTTTTCCCTTCGATACGCTTCATGACATGCCAGCGACCGTTGGCTAATTGCTGAATGAAAGAGTCCCTGAAAAGATATTTCCCGATTTTCAGGACACTCCCTCTCCGTAGAAGCGCCCCTTTCTTTCTTGTTAAGCGGACTTGCGCGGCACCAAGCTTGATTGCCGGTAAGTTTCCCCGGTTGACCTTTATCCTGGCGTTCATCCGGCCATTAGAGGATGCTTTACTGACTCTGACCCGCTGTTTAACCAGCTTGACCGGGATACCTTTCACGCGGTTATCGCCCGCTATCGTTTCGTTAGCCACTTTTCGGGTCGCTGCGGTAACGGCAGTTCTGGCGACGCGGTTGATTGCCCAGGCGCTGGCCTTAGGCACCATATTGCGATCAAGGCTGTTCAGGTTCGCAATGACTTGCTCCAGCCCCTTAATACCCATAAAACCTCCTATCGGCGGCGGTTTCCAACGGGGGGATGTCCGGTGCCTAGCCAGAGATGGCAGGATCCACAATCGTCCGGACCAATACGGTCAATCCAGTAGGAGATGCCGTTAATGGTGAGGGTATCCAGCCGCTGTAACGCGCTGGCATACACTGACTTAATGAAAAATGAAGGGCTTGTGCCCTCCACCCTCACGCCGGGAGCCGCATAGCCAATATTTTCAGGATCATCAAATACCCCGGAGATACTCCGCCCGGTAAGCTCGCCCGAAGAGATAAGCGCCACCGTGCCCATGGTCGAGCGTATCGTTTCATCCGCCCGCGATATTGCAGCATCGAAAATATTATCGAAATCGGTCATACCCGCCCCGCTATGGTTCGACAGCCAGCCCCCGTGCAATCAACTCTTCCGCATCCCCAGCGCTGACACGAACGGTAGTACCCGGCAAAACAAGGCTCACTTGTTCATTCTTTACAGCGTGCAGTGCTTCGAGGTGTAACGTCGCACGAGTTTTCACTGCTACCAGGTCCCCAGATCCGGATTTTTTTTCCTGGGGCGACGGAGTTAATACGTTATTCTGTGCTTTGCTATCGTTGCCCTCCCCGCCGGGGGCCGTATTCTCAGTGCCTGGTTCATTGCTGTCTCCGCCATCGTCAAGCTCCTCTTCCAGCTCAGCAATACGCAGCACCAGCTCTTCTTTTGATCCGGTCAGGCTGACCTCACGGTTCAGCATGATGCCCAGCTCTTTCAGGCGGGCAATCAACTCTTCTTTGGTCATCACTCTTTCCTCTTTAATAAGAAAGGCCCCGAAGGGCCGTGGTCCCACTTGTTAGGCCAGTTTTACGGAGACGAACTCATCCGGATCTGCCAGTAGCATCAGCGGTGCTGACTGAATCATGGTGAATTCGCGTGCAGGGTCTCCCGACTGAACCCAGTTTTTTGGGTAGCGAGTTGAAGCGTTAATACCTTCGCGCTGGGCGTCTGCATCAAGGATGCAACCATAGGTGCGCAGACCGCGGGCCTGGGTGTTACCCAGTACCATAGACAGGTCCGGCAGAGCATTTTTTTTGACGTCATTTTCAACGAGCTGACCGGCATAAACCACAATAGCGACATCGCCGTACATGCCCTTATAAGAAACGGCTTTACCCAGGTCTTTCAGGGCAGTTTCCAGTTCCGAGTTCGAGCCACGGCGAGTATCCAGCTTCTCCTTAACGGCATCGAAAGAGCGGAACAGTGCCCAGCCCTTCGGATCGAATACGATAATGTTGATCGTACCGCTGGCGTTGAGAGCATAGGCTTCAATGTCATCGGTCGGATCATAGGTTTTTTTATCGCGGCCAGACCATGCTGCCGCCCCTGCCTGAATGATGTTATTGCCAGCACTGCGCCCCATATCAACTTCAACTGGCTCAAATGCTTCTCCACTCATGGTGTATTTCCCATAGAGCACAGCTTCAATTGCTTGCTTCTCTTCGACCTGTGCAATCGCAAGCTCCTCATCTTTCATGTTCTGAAGAATAATGCGGCGACGGCGATAAGCAGGGTCTGCCAGATTTTGTGGATCTTCATCAGGCAGGCGGCGGAGAGTCATTTGTGGGTTAACTTCGTGTTTAGGCTTCACATAGCCCGGGGTAAATTCTGACGTGCTGCCGCCACGAGAGCGAATCACTTTCCCGGAGACAATCGGCGACACATACAGCGCCATGTTGACCAGGCCTGGAATTTGCGACAGGTAGACCTTCTCAGTCGTGAAGGGATAACTTTCACGGAAGAAGATGCGCAGGAAAAGCGGATCGAATTTGAATTTCTTCTCATTGACCGCCAGCAGTTGGGCTGTTGTATAAACTGACATAGATTTTTCCCGTAAAAAAAGCCGCAAAGGCGGCTTTTATGAATGATGAAATTGGTAAAGGAGTCGGTTAAACGATGCTGATAGCAGTGCCAGCAAAGGCATTACGTTTAATGCTGTCGTCGGTGACTGCATCCGGCCAGTGAATATCTTCAACACGGAAAGAGCCGGATTTATAAAAGGTAAGTTCTGTGCTGTTCTGGTCGGCGGCTACCGCCAGGATGCCGCATGCCGCGCCAGCATGCTCGCCGTCCCAGGCAACGAGTTTTCCCGCCGTCGCCTCCAGCATTAACGGAGTCATAACGGGCGTTGCCGCTGCCAGTGCGCCAGTTCCATAAGCAGTGTGGGCTGGATCGCTATTACCCAGCGGCTGGTAGTGTGTAAATTCTTCAGTGTTAGCCATGTGAGCCTCTTAAACAGGGGTATTCATCAAATCATCGGTTTCACTGGCAGCCGGTGCTCCGGACGCCAGCGTTTCTGGTGCGGTTTCCATCAGGCGATCCAACGCTGTTTCGCTTCGGGCCTGTGAACTTTGCGGCGCCGCCGCCAGAATGCGTTGTGCATGCTCAACCGTCATTCCCGGCGTTTCTGCCAGCGCACGGGCCTGTTCCTCCCGACCGCTTGCGGCCTCACAGTTCAGGATCCCCATAATTCGGGCATTCTCAGCAGAGACCGCCGCGGCAACCTGAGCATTTACATCCGGTGTGGGTGCAGCAGCCGCTGGCACTGCCGGAGCAGTTACAATTGCGCCATTGGCTTCCGCCGCGGCATTGGCGTCTGGTTGGGTTGCAGCTGCATTCGTCGTCGTTGTCTTCATCGTTCCTCCGATATGGATGGTCTTTTTGGTATCCAGCGCGCTGCGCATTACGCCGATCGCATCTGTACTGTTAACAAGTTCGTCCGCCAGCCCATGATCAATGGACTCCTGCCCGGAGAAGACCGCAGCCTCAGTATCGAGAACCGCCCTCACCGACATTCCCGTATAACCTGCCACTTTTTCAGCAAACATCTGCCGGGTGGCATCGATACGGGACTGAAAAGCTTCACGAACATCTTTCGGCAATTTTTCGTAAGGGTTGCCATCAACCTTGTGGTCGCCGCTGTAAATCAACGTGACCTCGACCCCCTGCGATTTCAGCACCTGACCATAATTGCTGTGGGCCATCATCACACCGATGGACCCTGTCCTTGCTGTCTGTGTCACAAGCCGACGTGATGCCGCACTGGCGATAAGCTGTCCGGCGCTGCAGTTCATATCGTTCGCCAGCGCCCAAACGGGTTTAATATCGCGGGCCCGGGCAATAATGTCGGCGCAGTCAAAAGCTCCGGCGACCATCCCGCCCGGCGTATCCATATCCAGCAAAACTCCGTCAACATCAGGATCGCTGATAGCCTGCTGCAGGCGGGCAATAACACCGTTGTACCCGGTCATGCCGGAATACGGCTGGAGCGAACGGGTTTTATTGACCAGGGTCCCGGCAACCGGTAATACCGCGATGCCATTCATTACCTGATAGCTACGAGCCGGACGCGGCCCGGCCTCCTCGTTACCGAATAGCATCAGTGGTTCCGCCATTTGCTCGGTGCCCAGGGTTGTCCCCGATACGGTATCAGTCAGGCGGGTAATGCCCAGTTGGCCTGCCAGCGCGCAAAAGAAAACCCGCGCATAGGCGGGTTCAAGGAGCAGCGGTTCGTTAAATGCCAGGCTGGCAATATGTGGAAGGTTACGCAGCTCGGGCGTCATCTTGTTCCTCCTTACCGGAATTCTCCAGACCAGACTGGAACGCCGCAGCTGCCCACGAAGGCGGTCTTAACCCTGCCTGTCGCCGTTCCATCGTTTCACGCACCTGCTGGGCAAAGATTTCCTGATAATCATCGCCGCGCTTCGCGCATTCTTTTTCATAGGTACTGAGGCCTGCTTCAATCAGCATAACCGCCTCCTGCACCTCCTTAAGGCCGTCAATCGCCATCCTGCCGGAGCCGATCCAGTCGCAGTTCGCCCAGCTTGTCCTGGCCTCCTGGAAACTGTAACGGGCGCGGGATGGCAGGCTGACGACACGACGGACGATCGCCTCTTCCAGCCAGCACAAAAACATCATGCTCGCCTGCCGGGCAGCGATAAATTTGCGCCGGCCCATGAAATAGGCCCAGGACTCATTGGCGCTCGCGCGTGCGGTGGAATAACTCATTTGTGAGTAGTTACGGGATAACTGCTCGTAAGAAACGCCAAGCCCTGCGGCGATGTAACGTAAGAGCGATTGCTCGAATACGGAATACCCATTATCGGTATTCTGAGCAGATTGCAGATTCAGTGAATCCCCGGGCATCAGGTGTGGCACCTTCGCCCCTCCAAGTCTGACCGGGGCGGCCGCATAATACGTTGCGATTTCCCCAAGCCATCCGGTCAGCTTTTTCGTCTGCTCCGGATTGTCCGCACCGAGGATAAAATCCATCGCTGTCTGGGTATCCATCTCACTTTCAATCGTGGCGGCATACATCGCCTTGACGATGGCGCTTTGCAGTTGGGTGTTTTGCAGCGTATCGAGCATTTTCATCTGCTCCATAACGCTATAAAACTGATTCGCTCCCCTTGTCTGTCCATCTTCCATTGGCTCAAACACATGGATAAAGGCCGTTCGCCCGCCAGGTAGCTCACGCGGAATATAATTCCACTTCTGAGCCATCCACCCGGGATAGTTATCCTCGCTGACGTAGTAACCCTGGGCGGCACCAGCATCATTAATTCTTACCCCTGCCCGGCAATTTCGGGTATCGCCCTGATTGCCTGGATTACCGATCCGCTTAGGACTGACCATCTTAAACTGTGTTCTAAATAGCCTGTTCGCGCTGGTATCCCAGGTCGCCTGAGTAAATAACTCTCCGTTAAAAGTGTGCATGGCCACCCCTTCACGGATCATCATGGTGAACGTGCGTTTACGTTCGGCATCAATAAAACAGTGGTCGTCCTCCGCGTATTCTTTCCAGGCATCCTCGCACTCACGGGCAAACGCACGCGCATCCTCTTCGCTGATCCCAAGATAGCGCCAGGCAGGCCGGTGGCTAAGACGGAAAAATGAACCAACGATATGATCCTGGTGAAGCTGTACCGCATTCGCCGCGAGGCCGTTATTACGAACAAGATCGTCGGCGCGGGCGTTTCCACGCTGGAAGTTCGGCAGTAGTGCGGCATCACCACTTTCACTGGGTGGATTCCACGCGCGAAGCTGGCCACCAAAGCCACCAGCCCCACCATGGTATCCGGCATATTCCCGGAGCGACGTTTTACCGTCGGGTCCAACAAGTGCTGGTAATTTCATGCGTAAAATCCTGCTGGCCCGCGCCGGCGACTGGTGATGCCAATCTGAACTTCAAGTTCGGCAATATATTTTTTCAAATCAGCAACTGACGCGGCAGTAAACTCAACGCGGCGGCCATCTTTCTGTACCGTCGCAACGCGTTTCCCTGTCATCAGGTCATGAAGTGCGGCGCGGGCACTGTCCAGTTCAGACTGTGTTGCCATTATTCATCTCCGGCTAATGCCCGGGCATAATCCGCCAGGGTCTTTTTCGGTTTAGAGGTAAGTTCGTCCTCCTGCATGCTGATCAGAAGAGACTCAAGATTCAACTGCCAGCGGGAAACACTTATCCGCAGAGCTGCCAGCGCGTAGACAAAACAGTCCAGCGCCTCATTACGACGTTTTTTACTGTCCCAGAGTATTTTCCGCTCGCCGTTTACCCATTTTTCAACCTGCTCCTCTGCTGTCAGCTGCTGAGCCTCGGTCAGGTCGAAGATTTCCGGGTTGTTAGGAAAATGAACAGCGCCGGCCATTGGCTCATCACCAACCGGAATAAGCGTTAATCGGTTATAAATCTGCTCCTTCGCCGTATCGGTACCAACCTCCGTCAGATACACCCCGTTTTTATTTCGTTTACGGGGCATATTCGCTACAGGTTTACCGTATACAGAAGCACCTTTGATGGGAATTACGCGAAAAAGACCATGCTTTTTCGAACGACCATAAACGATTGTTGGGTCAATCCCCCCGATATCCCAGCAGATGCGGGAAATACTCATCTCCGCGCCATTTCGGCGTTTATAGGTCTTGTTGATCGCCTCATCGACGCGTTGAAGGGTCTGCTCGTCATCATGACGCCCCATGATTATCTGTCGGTCCACCAGCCAGCTTTCTTCACCAGGGCCCCAACCCCAGACTCGCATTTCATAACGATCAAGCTGTGAGTCAATTCCGCCAGTAAGATAGACAACGCGATCCGGCACTGCGGCAGCAAAGAGTTCCTTTCGCTCTTCGATAAGATCGGCATCAGGCCGTTCACCAATTTTCGCCTCCCAGGTTTCCCCGAGAGTGGTATTGGTGAAAGTTTTGCGTTTGCCTGTATCACCCTTGGTTTTAATCCACTCTTTAACAATCTGCACCCATGTGGTGAACGGGCTGTAAGCCGTCCAGATATGGAAGGTCACACTGTCAGGCGGGTCTATTTCGCCACCCGAGGAAGAGAACCAGTTAAGACCGTCATCCGTCCAGATACCGGTTCGCTCGCAGATATAGCGCGCATGAGTGAAATCCAGCTCCTGTTGCTTAATGACGCACCCGTTATGCTCGCACAGGTAAAAAACGCTGGCAGGCTCACCGGGAGACCATTTAAAACCAAAAGGCGTTTCCCTGTCGCCGAACTTGAGGTATTGCTCTTCCCCGCAATGCGGGCACGCAACATGGAAACGCATAAAATGCTGCGATTCGCTGGCGGCTCGCTCAATCTGGCAGGTACCACGAATTTTTGGGGTAGAGCCGCGGATCGATTTGGGCCAGACAGAGCCCTCAATTCGCTTATCACCCAGAAACGTTGGCGAACCTTCTTTCTCGATGTCCTCATCGAATGCCGCCAGTTCATCATAACCGGCAACATCGACCGATTTCTCACGGTAGTTCTTGGCAGCCTTACCGCCGAGACACCAGAAGCCGCGGCCGTTAGAGAATCGTTTCATGCTGAGCGTGTTATTGCGGTGCTTTTTCCCATACCACGGTGCCAGCGCCAGCAATGCTGGAATATCACGGATCGTCGGCTCAACGTGCGACTTCATAAAGTTTTCGGCATCGCCGTCGGTCGGCAGCCAGATGAGGGAATTTCGCTGTTTATGCTCAATAAAATAGGAATAGACGCCCAGCAGCATCTTTGAGTAACCGACACGGGCAGATTTAACAACGTTCACTTCCCGTATGTAGTCATTTCCCATCGCATTCATTATCGCGCGCTGAAAAGGCAGCGTGACCCAGCGCCCTTCCTGGTATGCCGACTCTTTCGGCAGGTAATAATTTTTGTCTGCCCATTCCACTGCCGTTTGCGGCTCCGGGCGATAGAGTGAGCGCAGCCCGGCGCGTGCGGATGACTGCAGCCCCTTAATCTGACTGTTCGATATATTCACTCAGCAACCCCGGTATAATTTCATCCAGCGCAGCTGCCTTGTTCATGGCTTTGATTACGTCCTTTTTAAGGAAATCAATGTGTCGATTCTCCAGCTCAGGAAACCGCCGCTGCACCGACAGGGGGATCCCGTCCAGGATACTGGCTATTTCGCCGGCCACGCGTGAAAGCACGAACGTGCAGAATGCGGTCTCCACCACCTCAGCGGAACTTTTGGCGTTTTTTAGCTCCTGGGCATCAGCCTGCGACCGGGTCAGACGGTAGCGCTCATAATCAATCGTTCCAGGCTGTAGCTCTGATTCACCAGCCTTACGGAGCTCTTCCACTTCCTTTCTCAACTTTTCGTTTTCGATATCAGCATCGCGCTCGGCAAACCACTTAATCGCAGCGGCGGAATCGTAAAGCACCTCATTACCTTTGCCGCCGCCGCGTACAACCGGCATACCCTGATCCTGCCAGTTCTGGATCGTACGAACGCTGACACCAAAAATATCGGAGAGCTGTTTTTTGTTCACCTCCATACGCACTCCTTGAGCGAAAACGGGGTACGGAAACGATCTTGAGTGATCCGGGCAGGAAACTAACTCCTGGCTTCCTTTCTTCTCATGTCCCAACCTATTAATAAACAATGAGTTACACAGAAGAAGAACGGAAACGCCTTAAACTCAGAAATTTTCATATGTAGCGAGAATCCGCGAGGTCGCCGCCCCGTAACTGCTCGAACTCCCGGAAAGGACCCGCAACGATAACGGTTATCATTACAGCTTGAATGGTTATTCATCGAGGCCACTCACAGAATGACCTCTGTGAATGCTCAACTTGCGGATGCGCCGCCGTCGGCCTGCAGCACATCCTCGGGGATGCGCGCCGGCAGGGGTTCATTCTCGAAGACCTTCAACCCATTGAAGCCGAGGAACGTTGAGGACTGGCTGATGTGGCCTGCAATGAAGTCACCAACATCGACCAGTAACCCGGTTACGACCGCCTCAGTGTTCTGGCGCCAGTAGCTCTCCAGAGCAACCAGCAGCGGATCAGAGCCATTGGAGACCATCTGCTCGCCGACAGAATAAGCCTTCTTACCAGCCTTATCAGTGATGCATTGCAGCTTGTTGCTCTGCATGGCCACCATGTCGGTATTGTTCACCTGAACGGTCAATGTCGCGACTTTTTCTCCTTCCTCATTCGTGCTGGAAGCATAGAAAAGCGAAAGGGTCAGATCATTACGATTAAACATTACTGGCTCCGGTTGCGGTTACGGTTGCGATGACGGGGACGACGAGCCGGTCGTGGCGCAGTATTACCCGGCGGCAAGAGCTCACCTTCTTTTGCTGGTTGCACTTCTTCTACAGCAGCTGGTGGCTGTTCTGGCTCTTCCGGTTGTGGTTGCGCTGGTGCTGCCGGTACGAATGGTGCGCCACCAGCTTCAATCTCAATCTTGAGGTGTGGGAAAATCTTAGCGGTATGGTCGAAATGGATTGCTGAAACAGGCAGATGCGCGTAGGACACGCCGTCACGCTCCAGTACCACCAGCGCGCCATTAACGTATTCAATCTTGATATTTTGCATCGTGTACCTTAAAGAATAGAAAAGCCCCGCGAACGCGAGGCTACTGGTTAAACATCAGGATGTTACTATTCCACATCAGAGTGTAAGGTTACTCCTCAGCCCGCCCGTGGTGGGACACGGGCGCATTCCGTTAATAGAGGGATGGCTGATGACCTCTGATAAGGAAATACAATGTCTTTAGAGCAACGTATAGAAAACTTTGAAGCTCGCATTCAGAAGCTTGAAGGTGTTACAACTCACTTACACATAAGATCTGAATTAACGATGTACATTATTTCTGCAATGATTGGTGCAGGCCTTGTTAAACGTGAAGGGGTAAAAGAACTGATAGAAAGCGCTGATTTGACCTCGTTTAATGCCCCAGCAATTGCTACGGCAGAAAAGAAAATCATGCTTCAGCTGATAGATAAAGTCGATGTAAAGGTACAGTAGTTGGCTTAATTAATGAAGACAGAAAGGTAGGATCAGCACACTTTCTGTCTTTTACATTTTGAAGATTATTATTCCGTCTCACATAAACATTAGGCTCATTCTTTAGGGTACGTTTCATGGACTCCCTTACTTTTCTTTCAAAATTCATTCTATTAAACTAATTAATTAGTCCGTCTGAACTTATTCTCATAGTTTTCGCTCTCACTAGAGTCCTTTTAATGGATGTGTAAACATCTATTTTTTAATGGTTATAGGGATACTCACAGATTCGTAAATCCTCTCACAGGTCATTCCAGCGGTGTAGCGTTCGTCAGCGATTGCAGCATACCGTCGAGCCTCTTCTGCAAAGTCTCCAAGCATGTCGGCAAGCATTCCGGCGGTGGCGCCGGTTGTTTTGCTTCGGACGGTAGCGGCAAGACTTGCGGTGTGCTTTGAGGCGTCCAGGCGGGTGGCAAGGTTTTTTGCCTGCTGGCGCAGCTGGCTAACAGTGCCAGAGAGATTAGCGGCAGCAGCGCGTGCTGCAACAGTTTGGGCTTGAGCATCTTGTACGGCCTCATCACGGGCGATCAAACGCCCTTGTTCAATCATCCGGGCGGCGGTTTGCGCGTTAACTTCCTGAGCCGATTCGGCGCTATCGCGTTCTGCCCACCGCTTTTCCCATGCCCGATCGCTCCAGGCTAAACCAGCAACAAAGGCACCAGCAATAATCACCGCGGCGATAGCTGGCTTTAAGTAAGTTGCATTCACTGGTCAATCCCCCAGCACGTCAGCGCACTTTCCTGATCCCGGCGAGTTACCTGCCCGTAGCAGTTATTAGAGCGTATGCGGCAATCCTTCCCACCGTCCTTAATCCACCAGCGAATCGCTTCACATGCGCCTTTACGGTCGCCGGCGTTGATGCGCTGGTAGAACGTAGACGGGAAGCATTTACCGGGGCCGATGTTGTACGGACAGAATGAAGCAATGCCGACTTTCTGCGGAGGAGTCAACGGAACGCGGATATTCCGGTCAACCCACGCCAGCGCCTTATCACGTTCGATAGCATTCACCTCGTCGCATTTTGCCTGGGTTAACTTCATTCCCTGCGTGACAGGTTTACCATCAATACGCGTGGCACCTCGGCAAATAGTCCAGATACCCTGGCTACCATCGCGATACGCGGTAAGGCTGTTACCTTCTTTCTCATCCAGGAACTGATCCATCAGGGTTGGGGCGGATGCACCAGCCGCTATTAATCCCAGCATGGCTGCGCTGAGTTTCGTTTTCAGGGATGCCATTTTATTTATCCTGCGGCGGTTGCGTCACATACCCCCGCCTGAGCGCATCCTCATAGGCTTTGGTTTGCCGACGTTTGAAATAAAGGTTCGTGAAATAAGTGGCGACGCCGATCACTACACCACTGACAAGCGCAATGAAGTTCCAGTCAAGACCATGGAACCAGTCATAAACACGCGCCAGGCCAGTACAAATCAGGCCGCCTGACGTGCAGTACGTAGCCGCTGAAAAGATTTTGTCAGGCATGATTTTGTTCATCCGTCACCTCCTGCTGAGGTGTTAACCGTGAGATTAAAAAAAGGTGGGTACTATAACCACTAAACTATTGCACGCCTCGGCAATGGTGGGTATAATACCCACATGTTAACGAAACGGAGGATTGATGAGCAGTGCAGAGTTAATCAAAAAACTGATAGCTGATGGTTGGGTTAAGCAAAGACAGACAGGAAGCCATGTAACGCTAACAAAACCGGGAATAGAGAAAATAATCACCATTCCCCACCCCAGAAAGGATTCTTCAAAGGGGATTGTTAGACAGGCTCAACAGATATCAGGACTTAAATTGATGTAAAAGGGAGCGGCGAAAGCCGCCCCTCTCTGCAAGGGTTATCAATACGCAATTAGTGAGGTACCTATGATTTATCCGCTCTTTATTTTCAAAGCCGATGACGGCACTTTTGATGGCTACTTTCCTGACATCGAAGGGTGTATGTTTGCCGGGAACGACCTCGAAAGCGCATTGAGGGATGCGGAGACTGCTTTCGGCCAGCACATGGAAGTTTTAACCGAACAAGGCGGTCATGTGCCTGCGCCAAGCGATCCAGCCGATTATCTGGGTGATGAACGTCTCACCATGGATAACGGCTTCCTGGCGCTTGTCGAGATTGACCCATCAAGATACGAAACAAAAGCCGTCAAATTTAATCTCACCATGCCAGGCAATTTGTTGACTGCAATCGACAGGTACATAGAAAGAAATGGACGATACAAAAACCGGTCAGCTTTTCTATCTGAGATTGCAAGAAAAGAGATAGCCAGAGGCTAAATGATACAAGGCACCTTAGGGTGCCTTACCTCATTTTAATCTGCCATTTGCGGATCTCATCTACCGTCTGCTCAAAGCGAGCACCTGCAAGCTCAACCCCGACAGCGTGCAGATCTGGCTGATTTAACCACGTGCCTTGTCGATATCATGAAGCCTGAAATGAAAAAAGCCACGCAAATGCGCAGCCTGTGAGTAGGTGCCGCTCAGTGGCGGCATATTCCCCCTTCTGTTATTGTTGGTTTGCGAAGACTAACAATCAGCAAGAGGTAAATTCTATATGACTAAAACCCGTCAAGTTGTAGGTGACCATATGCCACCTGGGCTTAGACCAAAACCAAAACCTGTGCCAGCCCAGCCACCGGCTGCGCCCGCAAAATCTAAATAGGTGATTTATGTGCCGAGATGACGTGATTTTTGATCTTCATTACTCTTATTTTCTTGAAAACATGTTTTCCACGCTAATGGGAAGGATGGATAAAACCATGTCTCTTTTTCTCATCGTTCTGGGCGGCACAGCTTTTGCACCTTTTAGTAATGCTTTTGTCTTTGGCGTTTCAGTAGCAACCCTATCCGCTGCACAATTTATTTTCCAGCCTGGTAAGCAAGAAGGTATTTCGTCTGAACATGCAAAAAAATACCTACAGCTCATCAGTATTTCTGACAGTCTGGACGATGAAATACTACTGAATCGGTTTAATGAACTTCAATCCCTGGACTCCAGACCCTGGGGAGTGCTTAAGAACGCCGCACAGCGGCGCGCCACGATAGCACTCGGCCTTCACGACATTCAACCAGAATTAACTCGCTGGGAAAGTCTGTGGTCGTGGTTTGCAGGTGATTTACCAGTAAAAGAGCAATATGAGCATCAGAACCATTGAAACACACGAACCCAATCCTGGAAGCCATAGACCCATCAATCCTAGACCGGTTCCAAAACCACGATAGCAATATCACCAGCCCCGTAGCTCGGGGCTTTCAGTTTTGTGGGCGAAAATCCCACAAGTTTATTTATCGTTACGATAAACTTCGATTTATATACTCATGGCATCCAAATATGAAATTATTTTGTGCATTTACGAACTCTTGCTTCTCTTCTTCAGTAAAATATCCTTTAATAAAACACTTCATTAAGGATTGTTGAAGGTTAGCAGTTAACGCAATAAGTTTACAACCTTCCTCATCAGGACTGATTAAAAGCAAGAATTTGTTTTTACTTATCTCGGCAGACTTCATTGGCTCCTGAAGTTCCGCTGGGATTACCCCTCTAGATAACGCTGTAATGTCCTTTGCCCCTTCCAAGTGCCATTGCTCAAAGGTTGTTGCAAGCATGATGGCATCTGTAACAACTTCGGCGCCTGCAATTCGGATCAACTGAGCCACTTCCCTATTACTATTTAGCTGAGTTTGAAGTCTAGCCAACTCAAAGTTTTTCTGAATCGCTTTATATGCAACCCAACCAGTAATAGCTGCAGCCATAACACCAGCAAATGCCGTGATTAGAGTTTCAATAGGGAACGAAGAGTTTATTTCTACTGGTGGTAATTTTTCTAAAGCAACAGTTAGCACACCAGTTGTTTTTTCATAGACGAAAGGTACACCTTGCCAAGCCATGAAACCTCCTTGATTACTCAGGCATCATAGCAAATAACCCCGCCGATGCGAGGTTATTTAAAAATATGGCAAAATATCAAATCACCATGAAATATCGCTCATTTTGTTGCATTTTGCAAGCCTGATTAAAGAAGATTGGCAACTTTAATCACATTTTCTCTCTTTCACTTCATCAATTATTTCATGTTGGTTATAGATAAACTGCAACGCACTACGATCCAGAGCGACGAAAGCCTGCTTTAACCTTTCCCAATGGCCTGAGTACACTCTTTTCCAGGTCGAGCGGTCGACGGAAACCATGCGCGCCAGTGCGGCGCCAGCATAAGCTTTATACGTCTCATTATTCCGGGTAGCTGCAACCTCCTGGGCAGCCAGCCAAACCAGTCCCACCAGCTTTTTGATGACTCTCGATTGCAGTGGCTTGGTTACCTGGTAGTTCTGGTATTCAGTCCAGACGTGCTGGCACATTAAGGTTTGATAATGGAAGTTGAGATCGAAACCATAGCAATAGCGCACCCATGCCTGCTGGTGGCTGTCCAGTTGGTTGACTGCGCGACGCCACGGCGAATAACTGAATTCAATATCGTTAATAGGTGGCATCGGCCGGCGGCGACTGCGGGTCTCCATAACATAAACGGGAGTAGTGAGAGCTTTAACCACCGACGGACCACAACCGATACCGCCGTCCAGATCAATAATATGACGAGGCTGCCGGGGGCTTTTGTTCTTGTCTGCTGGTGGATTCTCGCTAAATGCCTCGAGCTGCCCCTTGGTCGTGACTGATAAATTTTGCAACGCCCGACGCACTTCAATACGGGTATATTCCAGATTTTGTAGGTTCATACTGCTCAGTGCTCCATACACTTATGCTTTTACAATCACGCCGATCGCTATGGCTCTATCAAGGAAACGAAACAGCAGCTGCAGCTGCGAGCCGTTTTTCTCTTCAAACGCATTTACGTCGGCATGTAGTTCGTCGTGACACTCTCTGCACAGAGGGAACACGAAGAGATCGTGGGCTTTGGTTGCGGTACCGCCCATGCCATACCCGATGACATGATGCGGATCATCTGCGGGGCGACGACAGCACTCGCATGGCTGACGCTTTACCCAATCGGTGTATGTCTGGTTAACCCAACGGCGGCGCTTAGGTTTAAGCATGAATGATTCAGGCGACTCAGGATCGACAGCCAGCGACAGAACCTTCGGCTGCTCTGACAGCGCCAGGGCGTTTTGGCTGTGGCCGTTTTTCTTTGGTGCATCTGTAGGTAACTTTTCCCGCAAAATGATGGTGGCAGCTACTGAAGGCCGGATGTCACTTTCTTTATATACGGACTGGAATTTATCTTCTGGTAAGCGAAGACCGCGCTGCGCCATCGTCTCAGTTATCTCATCGGCGACGCCAGCATATACAGCCCACCAGCACAGCTCTGCGAGGGATAACTCCCTTTCGAGGCCCAATTGCAGATCCAGAATCGCCGTATCAATGATCCAGTTGACAACATTACGACGAGCCAGATCGCTAAGGGTTTTCGTTGTTTGTTCCCGCAGGCGCGTGTCGCAATACCAACAGAGTTGAATCGCTCCCGGAGGATGACGCATGGTCACCAGTTCTTTGTGGTGATAATCAGAATGGCGAAACTGACATTCGCGTTTATTGCGCTCCAGCCAGTATTCAAGGGCTGGCAGGCCGCCTGCCGCTTTTATTACCCTTTCATTGGTAAAAAACGCCTCCAGCTCCTTATCCTCAGCCAGTGGCTGGCGCGTGTCAGGAACGGCACCAGCCTCCAGCCCCGCCATACTTTTTGGCTCAGACTCGATGAGCACCCTCCCATTGCGGAAAAGCCTCATCAGTTCCTTACCTGGCTTAAACAGTACCACGCCTAAGCGTGGCACCACTTCAGGAGTAAGCAGCGCTCTCATGCCGCTACTCCTGATAGCTCACTCACCATACCGGCTGCCAATGCAATAATTTCATCCTTTGCCATACGCTCCAGCCAGAGCTGATTGATCTGGGCCTTTACCTTATTTTGCTGAGGCTCACCCAGTTCTGAAGCACCATCCACCTGTTCAAAAACCAGATTAACTTCCAAAGGCCAGATCCGTGCTTCTACCTGATTCTCAACGGCTGGAGTGATATTTTTACGGACATGGTTGCGGATCACTCGGCTATTGAACCAATTCGACTTTTCCAGATTAGCTACAATGACAATAAAGTCCGTGACCTTGCATTCATCCGCAAACTCACTAAAGACAGAACTCATGCGCTCGATAGTTTCAGACCGGGCAACATCAGATTCGAATTCTTCATCGTTCAGCCATCCCACCAGCGCCTCTAGCGAATTTTTATAGGCAATTAAAGATTGAGCCTTTGCAATTACATCAGGATGCACCGGAGTAATCTCTGGTTTATCTACGGAATCCGCTGCCCATGTATGCCCGAACTTAGATTCGGCAAAGGTATACTCTGGCTTATCGCCAAAGGCTGCTACTACACAGGCCCATGCCTGAATACCACTCTGATCGAGGATTGCCAGCTGCTGCAGCGGTATCTCGGTTTCAACCGCGGTTTTCGGGATTGTTTTCGTTTCTACTGGCTGAGCCTGCTTACCGACTGCGAACTGTGCCAGCTCCATACTTGCGCGCCCTTTTGCTTCCAGATCGACACGATCGATATAGCTAAAACGCTCGCCGCGCCAGGACTTATCGAAGATCACTATCGCGCCAGCAAAGAAGGCGCTGGTGGGTTTCTGTTTATCATCCGCCGGCACAAACCAGGTCGGCAGATCGAAGCCAATACGGCCACGGATAAAACAGACGTGATCGGCATCTTCAGGCCACCATGTCTCACTCGTTGCTGACTTCAACAGGAAAACGTAGCGACCGCCGTTTTCGCGCTGCTGAGACGCATAACTCATGATGTGCGTCATGCCCGTAATAGCCTGCTTTTCATGATACTGAGAACGGCTATACGGTGGGTTGCCAAAGGCTGCGCCACCGAACTCAGCCAGCCGATCAGACCAGTCCTGCGTTAATGCGTTAACTTCAGCGGTGTACCATGCCGGGCATTTGGCGTTGCTATCGTCGGCAAACAAATCCAGGACCAGCGGACCAAACATAGCGTTAACCCCCCAGAACAACAGATCCGGCGTCCGCCATTGATCGCCAACTTCTTTCAAATAATGGGCCTTCTGGTTACGCAATGCGTCTAAAGCCTGGCAATATTGGTTTTTTGTCACGAGCGGAACCCCTTCGGTGTGCTGTATTCAACGCTGGAATAGTTGGACTTGAACACCTGGTCTTCGCCTCCGGCTTTGGTCCATTTTCCATCAACGCATTTCGGGCGACCGGCGGCATTCCACTTGGTTGCAGACTGGAGATAGCCGGGGAATTTTGACTGAAGAAATAACGTGGTAGGCCGCAGATATTCAGCCATTTTTAAATCTTTCCCCCACTTCTCAGCGCTGTAATCAACCACCAGCGCCAGTTCTTCAGGTGTAAATCCTTCGCGCAGCCTGCCCCGGATGTGTTCCAGAGAGGTTTTGCATACCTGAAAACGTGAACCGGTTGTGAGGTTCAGGTGAGAAAGGGCCTGTTTAGCAAGATCGGTGATGACTACTTCCGGGTCGGGTTCCGCAGGAACCGGACAAGAAGGTTTAGATCCTACTGATGGATCTGTATTTGAATTTACTGACGGATCGTGTCCAGTTTCTGGACCCTGAGAACCCTGATTTTTTGGCTCTTTCGGACGTTCAGATTCTGGACGTCCAGATTCCGAAGGTTCAGATTCTGAACGTCCAGATTTTGGACCCTCATAATGTTCATTTGCAGCCTGACGAAGCTTGGTAACGTTCAGAGTGTAAAGGTTGCTGGTGCTGCGCTGGCCCAGGCGACGTTCTTTTTTGGTCAGCCAGCCATCTTTAACCAGCTCGCCGATCAAAGTAATAACGGTACTGCGCCCGGCGCCGAGCTGGCGCGCAATAGTCGCAACGCTTGGGTATGCGATGCCCTCATCGCTGGCATAGTCAGCCAGACGCAGCATGATCAATAACTTATTGCCTTTGATGCCTGCAGCGGCGCAACCATCCCAGACATATGCGGATAATTTGACGCTCACTTATCAATCCTCTTGAATCTGGCGCGGAAGATAATCATCGGAGCCACACACTCCCACTCATATCCCGGGCGGCGGTAAATCACACGCTGGCGGCCAGCGTCATAGCCAGTTACATGCACAACAATGCCGTGCTGATCGCGATAAAGGCGGTCCATTGGTTGAATATTCTCTTCCAAATCAACCTCCCATCAGTTCAGAAGCGTAACGCTGTGCTATCCACTGGACGCCGCGGGGAGTTACTCGGGTTTGGGTGTAGGCATGGCCATAATCAGATGTACCCGTTTTGACGGTAAACAGGCCTTCGCGCTGACGCAGGGCATGAGGTAGCAAGTTGCCGGACTGACGGAACAGCACCTTGTCACGCAGAAGCGTGTCGATCATGGCCTTTTCCGGCATGTTCAGGATTTTTGCGGTTTCACGCAGACTTTTGGCACCGCCGGCTTCGACATACTGATTCACAAACGCCACCTTGGGTGCGTCCTGCTGGACCTTAAGTGAGAGCTTCGCATTTCTTTCAGCCATGTCGGCTGCCAGGCGAAGTGCCTCTGGCAATGTTTGCGGTATAGCGTTGGCGCTTCCCTCAAGCTCACGCAAACGACGGATAATCTTCATGCGTAGCGGCGCGCTGTACCCCGCGATTAAACATTCTGTATGCTCACGATCGAGGCGGTATTCCCGGTATTGCTGGTGGTTTTGGGGGTGTGTCCAATAATGGGCATACCCCTCCAGTGACTCTCCCAACTGCTGCATCATCGCTTCGATGTCACGCACCACATGCTTATGCTGCTTGCCAGTGAGAGAAGATATCTCACGGCTGCTCATGGTAGCGGCGCCAGCGATGTAAGGAGAGCCGTGAACTAAAGATGAAGTCGGCTGGTTATTTACCTGCTGCGCCATTCTGCTTCCCTCCCTTTGCAATAAAGTCCCCCACAGCCCATTCGGTAAAGCTGTGGTTAACCTGGGCCCATCCGCCCGGTATTCTTACGGCATAGCAATACGCAATAACGCTTTTACCACCGCGAACTGGCAATGCGCGAAGTTGCGAACGCTGATTATTTGCGGTTAAATTGCTCATGCGGATTTCTCCATACACATTGATTTATTCGCCACGACGCCCGGAGCTGCACACTCGCGGGCGTCATTCTTTTCTGGCTGGCAGAAAATGCGATAAACAAGAGCCGAATGCTCCTGAAGTTTTTGAATAGAGCTATAGAGCTCCCCATCGATCGCCGCCCGTTCATGCGGCTCAATCACACCATCTTCGATCGCTGCGCGAATCTGTTGCGAATAGGCTGTTATCTGTTCGATAACCTCAAGCAGGCGCTGATTGATATCCGCGTTATCCACTTCTTCAATATCCGCCAGCGGAACAAAAACCCCACCGGATTGGCGCGCTACCGCGTCAGCGATATGACTTGTCCCCCCAGCACGCTGCAGCACCATCGCCCATCCAAGAGGGAAGATCTGATCACCATCGACGCGCAGGCGGTTGAATAAGGCGTTTTCAGTTACACCCAGCCATTCAGCTGCCTCGGCATAACCTCCTGGCAGTTCAGTAATTGTTTTCTTGATCGCGGCCACCAGCCAGGCTGGTTGACGCTCTACTTTCCAAATTGGCTCATTACCCACGGCCAACCCTCCATAACTGTGGTTAACTTAAGCAGCCGACTTGGTAGACTTGTGATAAAGCCTGGCATCGTACTTGAGCTTCCCATTGGTAATACGATCAATAACAAAAGCCTGCTTTTCTGGAATCACCTTCCCCCAGCGGCAAACTGCTGGATGAGAAATCCCCAAGGCAATTGCAGTTTTTGATACGCCTCCGAAATGTTTCAGTACTTTAGATTTGAGCATGTTTTCCTCCGATAACTGCTGAACTAAAGGTAACAAAAGGTACATCAAATAGCAAACAACAGTTACGCCAAAAGGATGTAACATTGGTTACATGAAAACAGAGATGAAAGATCGGATTAGAGCACGGCGAGTACAGCTCAGCGTCACACAGCTGGCCCTAGCAAAAAAGCTTGGGGTAAGCCGCGTTTCCGTAACTAAATGGGAGAATGGAACCACCAGACCTGATGGTGAAAACCTTCACCAATTAGCTGTGGCGCTTCAGACAACTCCAGAATGGTTACTGTATGGACATGGTGACGAAGTTGATGACACCAAGGTAATTCCATACCTCAAGCCCCCCACTCCAGTCCCAATTATTTCTGCTGTTCAAGCAGGCGTGTGGACCGACACTTACGCATGCTCAAGGCTGACCGACGTGATTTCATGGACGCAAACCACTGCAAATGTTTCTGACGAGGTTTTTGGCTTAGTAGTTAGAGGTGAGTCAATGACAAATCCTCATGGATTACCCTCTATCCCAGAAGGTTCGATCGTCATTGTTGAACCACATTATGGGCAACTTGATGACCTTTATGGAAAAATAGTTGTAGCTATCCTTGAAGGTTCAGCTGAGGCGACAGTTAAGAAATTAATATGGGATAGTCCTTTTGCTTATCTCATGCCGTTAAACCCTGCATTTAAGCCAATACAGATTGATGGTAACTGCAGAATTGTGGGTAAAGTTGTACAGATAACTCAAAATATTTAAACCCTCTTTTTCTAAAAAACCGGGTACATGCCCGGTTTTTTTTCGCCCCTCAAAGTAACAAAAAGTACATCCACCTATTGACCACCAAGGTAACTAAAGGTACCTTTAATAACATCAACGGTACCTGTAGTTACCCTTGTATCTGAGAACGGCAATATTCTCAGACGTTGTATGGCACATGCAGCGTTAGCGGCCTGAGAGTTCCTTTATCCATCAACTCTCAGAACAGCCGGAATGTGCAAGCTAAGTGTTTCAGGCACGACGTGCGCTCCACCAGCGCGGCGAAAAGGTGTGACGCCCGGGAAGAGTCCGGGACACAACAGGAAAGGGGCTGGTTGGAACGCGCATAGAAGCTTTGTTGTCTGCGCCAGTGGCCGGGGACGAATCCGGTACAAACCGAGCAGCGGCCAGATCGGCGCCAGGTTACGCGGCCCCTTTCCGTTGTGGTAATGCGGCTCAGCGCTCGCGGCGTGGCCATTCATTCAACTTTTGAAATGAATGATCGTTTTGTTAAGTGTCGTCGCCGGGCCTGGCCATTCCGGCAGGTGGAGGCACCACCGCCACAACCTCGTTAATTATGCTGTGTGTAGTCTTGGCGGTGCCAGTTTCTCTTGTTTCTGGTACCGTCCTTTTTACACAACACACAAGAGCATCACCGGGCGACGGGCTCATTACCCAATCCACCCGGGCGGCTTCCTAACCGCAGGTGCTCTTCTGTGTTGTGTATGGAGAAACTGACGGCGGTGGCAGCCGCCCTAACTAAGAGGCTGTGCTATGAACAATGATCGTATGACTAATGTTCCGGATTTGCAGGGCGAATTGGTGGAAACCTTTATCGACAACTTTAGAGCCTGATTGCTCTCCATTAAATCCCCGGCGCGGGGATTTATTAAAGCGTAATCCTGCAATTAATCGCCACCTGGCGAGGGATTTCTACACCCAAAATTCAGCGCTGTGCAGAGCGCTATTAAACGGAGAAATACGATGAGCTTTATTCAAACACTGTCTGGCAAGCACTTTAACTATAACGATATTCAAGAAGACGCTATCGTCATTGAGGACATTGCAACAGCCCTCTCACACATCTGCCGCTTTGCCGGCCATCTCCCGGAATTCTACAGCGTCGGGCAGCATAGCGTTCTGGTTAGCCACCTTGTGCCGCAGGAGTTCGCACTCGAGGCTTTACTGCATGACGCGGCAGAGGCTTATATGCAAGGTATCCCTGCGCCGCTCAAGCGATTACTGCCCGACTACCAGGTTATAGAAACACGTGTTGATGCTGCGATCCGCAAAAAGTTTGGTCTGCCAGCAGAGCAGCACCCTACCGTTAAATATGCCGACTTAGTCATGCTGGCCAGCGAACGCCGTGATTTCGAGATCGACGACAGCACGCACTGGCCTATGCTCGATGGAATTATTCCTACCGACCAATTCGTTATAAACCCGGTCCGCCCTGGGCAGTCTTACGGCATGTTCATGAACCGCTTTAACCAGCTGATGGAGTGGCGCTAATGGCACACGTAAAAGTAAAAGACCTCGTTGCGGCTGCTTATGCCGCATCACATGGTTTGCCGCCAGCAGAGGCAAAACTGATGCGTGATGTCGCTACACGTCTGGATGTGACTTATGTCGCGCTGACTGAATCTCTGGATATCAATACCGCGCTGTCCGCCGATATTGCCAATCTTCTCGAGGTTCGCAATGGCTGATATCACCCGACTGTTAGCCAGCATCGAGCGCCGCTCAGCCCATGCAAAAGAGTTCGGTCACGACGTCCTGTTTGTAAGGTTAGAAGACCTTGATGCGCTAGTAACTGCAATAAGCAGCAAGCCCGTATTGTCGTTCTATCGTGATGGAATTGAGGCTGCGGCGAGTTGGGTAGATCAGCAGCGTGAAGCATATGACAGCGAACACGGATACTCTGACCCAGATACTGGATCTTTCGAGTTCAGCAATGACGCCCAGATCGAATATTCATCCACACTGGAAGAATTGGCCGAGGGAATCCGGGCTTTACATCCCAACGCTGACAACTCGCTAATAATTTCAGATGGTTACGGTGATAGTCCCGAAGATACCGATAAAAGAGATGATTGATGCTTGGTGGCAGTTTTTTATGGGTACTAAGAATCCCTCATCAAGTCGCACGTACCAATCCATGCTCGCAACCGTCCAGTAAGGGGAAGTAGCACAAGACGTAGTCATTCACGCTATATTGAAATATTACAATCTCCCTAAAGACGGCTTTTTTACCAAAAGCCATAACGAAGGCTGGATTAAAGTGGAAGGAATTGATGACTGAAAAGCTTCTAACTGATGAAATGCTAATGGCTCTCATCGCGAAACTACAAGCTCACTCAGAAATTATGGCTGAATTAGGCTCGGAAAATGAAGAGAAAGAAGCCAGGCAGATACTTAATGCATTATGTGAGTTAAAACGATATAGGTTGACTGTCGACCAGAACTAAAAAATGAACCTGACCGCCCGGGTGCAGCCGGGCTTTAGGAATGTAATGGAGAAATAGCCATGCTTCAAATGTTAACTCTAGAAGAATGGGCCGCAGCTAAATATCGGAGCAACCCACCAAGCCTAGATACGTTGCGCCGGTATGCAAAGCAAAGCATGTTCAACCCACCAGCACGTAAGGAAGGCAGGTTCTGGAGGGTGAGAGAAGATGCTGAAATAACCGGAAATATAACTCAGCCAGTGATTAAAAAATCTGATTCACCACTGTTACAGAGGATATTATCCGATGGCTGCAAGACCACGTAAAAATAATGTCAACATTCCTAATCTCTACCCTCTCTTTAGCCGAAAGACTAAAAAAGTTTACTGGCGATACAAGCATCCAGTAACAGGGAAATTCCACAGTTTAGGAACAGATGAAATCGAAGCGACCGTAATAGCTATAGAAGCTAATAAACGGCTAGCTGAACAAAATACCCGTCAAATTTTGGCACTCAGTGACAAAATAGCCGCCAGCAAAGGAAAAGCCATCACTACAATAACCTGGCTTGATCGTTACTGGAAGATACAAGAAGAACGGCTTGCAACAGGCGATATTAAAACAAATACATACAAACAAAAGGCCAAACCAGTTGCATTATTAAAAGAGCGAGTTGGGATGAAGCTTATATCAGCAGTTGATGTTCGTGACATTGCTCAAATCCTTGATGAATACATATCAGAAGGACAACCAAGAATGGCTCAGGTGATACGTTCGGTTTTGATTGACGTCTTTAAAGAGGCTCAGCACGCTGGTGAAGTTCCTCCAGGACATAATCCTGCTCTTGCGACTAAACAACCACGGCGTCGTATTACCCGCCAGCGCTTGAATCTCAATGAATGGCAGAAAATTTTCAACATTGCTGATGCAAACCATAAATACATGGGTAATGCAATGTTATTGGCTCTAATCACTGGCCAGCGATTGGGGGATATTTCGCGGATGAAATTTTCAGATATTTGGGATGATCACCTTCATATCGAACAAGAAAAAACCGGTAGCAAGATCGCTATTCCACTGGCTTTACGATGCAATGCCATTAACTGGAGCCTTCGCGATGTAGTCAGTCGCTGTAGGGATAATGCAGTTAGCCCATATATGGTTCATTTTTTCAAAACCACATCACAGGCGGAACGAGGCGCAAAGGTTAAAGCCAGAACGCTGACTATGAATTTTAGCAAGGCAAGGGATGCCGCGGCTATTGACTGGGGAGAAGGAACGCCGGCAACGTTCCACGAACAAAGATCTCTTGCCGAGCGGCTTTATAACGCTCAAGGGATAAACACGAAGGATTTACTAGGACATAAGACTCAACAGCAAACTGACAAATATCATGATGATCGCGGGAAAGGATGGACAAAGGTATCTTTATGATGTTTTTCTCGTGAAGTTTTGATAACTTTTTATTATCAATCGAAAACTAATTTCCACGTACAGCATTTTCTACAGGAATGGTTGCATATGGTACAAAAAATAAACGCTAGGGAACTGCTTGGAAATAATTATTAACCAAAGACAGTTCACAACAACAACAATAGAAATAAATATTGAATAAAAAAGTGAGGGTGCCCCCCTCACTTATAGCTAACACACTTCTGTCCCACTCAACTGGAAAGTTATAGGAGATATTTTACCTCTAAATTTATATGGTTTAGAAAGTAGTAGCTTTTCCATTACACCATTATTTATAACTCTCTTAGCATATTCTTCGTCTGTTAAATTTGCTGCTAAGAATGAAAATCTATTACAAACAATCCAGACATTGAAGTCTGCTATCTTAATATCTTCTTTATAAAAACAGTCTTTAAATCTTTCTGACATAAAATCATCAACTGCTGTTTCGTATTTCTTTTTTATGTTTTCATGATCAAGTCTAGAAACCCTAGCCACATCTTTAAGCTCGATAATATAGATAGAGTATTTCTTATCCCCCCTCCGTATTACTAATAAATTATCTGGTGATGGTGGAGTAATGGGTAAGCGCAGACTATTATAATAGCCATCAACTGATAAGTTTATTATTTTGTCATTATCCAACCCACCATCCCCAGAATAAAAATCATCATCTAATTTAATAAATACGTTATTTTCTTTAACATCTTCACGTAAAAACTCACATAATTTCTCAGAGGATAAGATAGCAGGAATCATTTTTTATTAGCCTCGTCTTCCATGTCATCATTTATTGCGCTATATATATCCATCTTTTCTTCAAATAGCTGTTCTGTCGCTGGCCCGAAGTTATTATCCTCTATACCTAACTCATCTATTGAAAGTGGTAACGCTAAACTACCAGTTGATGTCTTTTTGAAAACAAGTGAAGATACATTATCTTTGTGTATTCCTTCAGTGCAACCATGCGATGTATTTTTTATAACCAAGTTATTTACTTTGTTAAAAATAAAGTTGCTATGTGATGTTATAATCAATTTAATATTAGCATCAATCAACTTTGCAAATATTTCAGTTAATCGAATCTGAATTTCAGGGTGGAGGTGAGCCTCAGGCTCTTCAATCATAATAAGAGATCTAGGTTCTGCTTTTTTATTATCCCGAGTATTTTGCGTCATTCTTCTAATAATGTTTTCATCAGATTTAGTTAATACATAACGCAAATACGATACTATTGGAGCCAACTCTGAAACCATAGAAGATGTTGAAGACAACTCTAATCGTAAATTCGTATTGTTCGGGTAGAATAAAAGTTGTTTTGTTTGCGGATTAAACTCAACCTTACCATCAAGGATTGAGTCTTCTATTTCTTTTGCGAGAAAGTTTATTTTTTTATCTTCATAATTCCTTTTTACCACTCTAATGTCAGACAGTTTAATAAAGTAATCACTGACTGGTTCTGATATACTAGGAAGTTCAATTTTTTTGGACAAGAAAGACCTGTTTTTAGATAGCTCTGCAATAATTTGCCCAAAAGCACTTAAAGCCTGATACAGTCCAGATCGACTTGCTGGTAAATAATGTACATTTTTTAGTTCAAAGGTTAATGCTGCAACCATGGTTATAAAATTACGCTGAACAAAATAATGCGTATATTCGCCGATTAAACGTGCCAGCGACTCGTCAGGGTTAGCATTATTTTCTCGGTAATAAATGTATGTTGCATTTACCCCTTTATGCACATTTCTGTTTCTTTTTGATTTTTTGATATGATAATTATTATTGTTTTTTATATCAGAAACAACAAATCTATTCCCTTCAAGTTTAATTGAAATTGAAACGTAATTACAAAACAATTCAATAATAGCAGGCTCACCATTAAACTGATTTTGTAAATTATTCAAAGATGTAAACGTATTTGTAAATGAATTCGTCAATTCATTAGTTAGCATAACAGAGAAAAGTGACTTTAAGTCTTCAATTACAAAATTTGTAATATCTTTTTCAATATCATTTCCATCAATGAATTCTTTAAAATTTTTTTTCCTATCACTACTCTTAAGTTCTATTGGTTCGAAATCAAGATAATATTCGAAAGGAGAAAAAGGAAATGAGCGTCTAGATTTAAGTTGCAGCAATGATTTTACAATTAAATATATAGCAGTTATCGCATAAGATTTACCAATGCTATTTTGACCAATAAGCAAATGAAAATCTTTGTCCAAATCTATTGAAAACTCTCTTATTGGACCAAAATTTTTTAGTGTGACTTTCATACAATCCCTTTGCTGTTTTATAGTTAGTGTATGTCAAAATTATACTATATGTAGGTGTATGGAGATAACTAGTTTTGATAACTAGTTTTGACAAAATTTTGATAAAAGTTCGAAAACTAATAATAAAAACGGGAACCAACAGGCTCCCGTTCTCGTTTAGCCCAGAGACTTGATTACATGTTCGCGATAATCGCGTCGCCAAACTCGCTGCATTTCAGTAGTTTAGCGCCTTCCATCAGACGTTCGAAGTCATAGGTCACGGTCTTGGCGGCGATTGCGCCTTCCATGCCTTTAACGATCAGGTCTGCGGCTTCGAACCACTGCATGTGGCGCAGCAGTAGTTCACTGGATTGTTCGTAATCATCTGATTTTAAAACGAAATATGTTTATGAATATCCATCTATAACCATTTTTATGTGATTTCTAACGTACTGATTACATGATAAATTATTCGAGTTTTGATAACCGATTCTGGTTATTTAACGTTCAATCTTGGGGTGAAATCCCATCATAATTCACATAACAGGGCAATCATCAAACTCCCCCAAACGTGCATCATTGATGATAAAAGTAATGACTCCAAATACAGCGCGCTGGTTACTGTAGCCATCGTCATCGTCTCCAGGTATCTCTTCCCTTCTCCCTGTCTGAAGATCTTCCAGATAAGGTCGAGGCATCACCCTGTATCTCTTTATCTTAAGCTCACCGTCGACCGCGCAAATGAGTAGCGAACCATCACATGGGCTCAGCGAAGAATCGATTACAAGTAAAGCCCCCTGAATGATCCCTGCTTGATAGTAGGTACTTGCTGCTCGCATAAAGTACGTTGCAGACGGGTCTCTGATAAACCGCTCATCAAGAGATATTCCCTTATCTTCATAGTCTTGCGCCGGTGATGGAAATCCCACGATACTGACTCCTGAACTTGACACTGTACATAACTACAGTATATATACTGTATATAAACACAGTAAAGGGGGATATCCATGTTTGTTGAACTCATCTACGACAAAAGAAACTTCGAAGGCCTGCCAGATGCGAAAGCGCTAATCCATGGCGAACTAACCAAGCGCATACATCGTATCTTTCCTGATGCTGATATTAGGGTAAAACCAATGATGTCATTACCCGCTATCAACACTGATGCAAGCAAACACGAAAAAGAAAGGATTAGTGCAGCTATTCAAGAAATGTTTGAAGAAGCAGATATGTGGCTGGCTGCAGAGTAATCCGGCATGGACAACATCATCATTTCAGGAGTCCGAATCTATTTCCCTAAGCCTGGAGAAAGGTTGCCGCAACCTCCAGATACCATGCCCACTTTTGCAATCCGGGGAACGATTGATACCCGTTGTTGCCTTCTCGGTTTCCTGCAGAATTCGTGGATGGTGTTGTCACTGCCAGAATTTGAGCATTCAGGCAAAGCAATAATGGCTGCTGTCAGAGCGGGGAAATAGTTATGGCGATAGCCTACGCTAAAGCATTCGATTTGATAAACTTCATGCCGCTCGCCTGGCACGAACACCTGCGATTACCCACCCGGTAACTTTTGTATACAGTTACCGCGTGGGTTAATGTCACCAAACGGTATTATTTGTTTTAGCTCAGACCTGTTCTGACACACTTACGGCGCAGAACCAAACCTAATCTGAAAGTCCGCTCTGTGCCAATAGCGGACGTTGTTAAGCTCATGCAGTATGGATTCACGAAGAACAGACGTTATATTTTGTCCTGATTGACACGGGATGAAAGCTCATGATGGCTCTCTTTTCGCTCGCTGTAACGATCCGCAAGATAACCGGTTTGTCCCTTAAGCAGCAGTGTGATTTTAAACAGCTCCTCGGCTACATCGACGATGCGGTCATACCATGACGAAGGTTTCATTCGGCCGTTTTCGTCGAACTCTTGCCATGCCTTGGCTACGGAGGACTGGTTGGGGATCGTAAACATCCGCATCCACCGACCCAGAATACGCATCTGGTTCACTGCATTGAAGGACTGGGAACCACCGCAGACCTGCATTACCGCAAGTGTTTTTCCCTGCGAAGGACGAACTGCGCCTTCACTTAATGGTATCCAGTCAATCTGCGCCTTCATAACTGCGCTCATAGCCCCGTGCCGTTCCGGAGAACTCCACACCATCCCGTCACACCATCTGACCAGACCGCGCAGCTCGGTGACTTTAGGATGCGTGTCCGGTGCATCATCCGGCAGGGGTAAACCTGAGGGGTTAAAGATTTTTACCTCCGCGCCCATCGCCGTCAGCAGGCGACCAGCTTCTTCCGCGGCAAAGCGGCTGTAGGAGCGCTCTCTAACTGAGCCATATAGGATCAGAATCCGCGGCGGCTCGTGCAGGTGCAGGCGCTCGGCGATGTGTTGATCAAAGCATTCACTATTCAGGGCTGGAAATTGTTCCATTTTTCTACTCCGGAGAGATCAGAAGATTTCAAATTTAACATATATGATTTACCATATATATATTCTAAAGGGAACGGAGTGAAAAATGCTACAACCTGTTCAGCTTTTCAAAATCCTGTCGGATGAAACCCGGCTCGCCATCATCATGATTCTCCGGGAGTCAGGAGAACTATGCGTCTGTGATATCTGTGCAACCATTTCCGAATCGCAGCCCAAAGTCTCGCGACATATGGCTATCCTTCGCGAGGCTGGGCTGGTTCTGGATCGTCGTGAAGGCAAATGGATCCACTATCGTCTGTCCCCCCACATACCGGCATGGGCTGCTGAGACAATCACGACGTCCTGGCAGTGTATGCGGGAGGATGTGCGTGAATGGCTGGATAAATCAGCCTGCACCTCATGCTGAGAAAAGAAAACACATTTACATAATCATATATAACGGAGTCTGAGATGCTTTTGGCAGGGAGTATATTTTTACTGACGCTGATACTGGTGATCTGGCAACCCAGAGGCTTGAGCATTGGCTGGAGTGCGAGTATCGGGGCTGTGCTGGCGCTAGTAACCGGTGTCATCCATATCACTGATATTCCCGTTGTCTGGAATATCGTCTGGAACGCGACAGCGGCATTTATTGCTGTCATTATCATCAGCCTGCTGCTCGATGAGGCCGGCTTCTTTGAGTGGACCGCACTGCACGTCTCCCGCTGGGGGAACGGACGTGGTCGCCTGCTGTTTACCTGGATAGTGTTGCTCGGTGCCGCTGTCGCTGCTTTGTTCGCCAATGATGGTGCTGCGCTGATCCTGACGCCGATTGTGATTGCGATGCTGCTCGCACTGGGGTTCAGCCAGGGCACGACACTGGCCTTTGTCATGGCTGCAGGATTTATTGCAGATACGGCCAGCCTGCCACTCATTGTTTCTAACCTGGTTAATATCGTCTCGGCGGACTTCTTCGGTCTGGGTTTTACGCAGTACGCTTCCGTTATGATCCCCGTGGATGCGGCAGCGATTGCGGCCACGCTGATCATGCTGCATTTCTTCTTCCGCAGGGATATTCCGGCAACGTATGACGTTTCGCTGCTGAAGAAGCCTGCCAGTGCAATCAAGGATCCGGCAACCTTCAGGGCGGGCTGGATTGTTCTGTTATTGCTGCTTGTCGGTTTCTTTGTTCTGGAGCCGCTGGGGATCCCGGTCAGTGCGATAGCAACGGCTGGCGCAGCAGTGCTGTTTGTGGTGGCGAAACGAGGCCATGCCATCAACACCGGGAAAGTCCTGCGCGGTGCGCCATGGCAGATCGTTATTTTCTCGCTGGGCATGTACCTCGTGGTCTATGGCCTGCGCAATGCAGGACTCACGGAGTACCTGTCTGGTGTGCTGAATCTGCTGGCAGACAAGGGGTTATGGGCAGCGACGTTCGGCACCGGCTTCCTGACGGCATTTCTCTCATCAGTGATGAACAATATGCCGACGGTGCTGATTGGCGCGCTGTCGATTGACGGTAGTACGGCGACTAGCGTCGTCAAAGAGGCAATGATTTATGCCAATGTGATTGGCTGTGATTTAGGCCCGAAAATCACCCCGATAGGCAGTCTGGCAACCCTGCTGTGGCTGCATGTGCTTGCCCAGAAAAATATGACGATCACCTGGGGATATTACTTCCGCACCGGCATTATCATGACTCTGCCCGTGCTGTTTATCACTCTGGCCGCGCTGGCGTTGCGGCTCTCCATCACTTTGTAATGAGATACTGATATGAGCAACATTACCATCTATCACAATCCAGCCTGTGGCACCTCACGTAACACGCTGGAGATGATCCGTAACAGCGGTAACGAACCAACCATTATTTATTATCTCGATACTCCCCCGACTCGTGATGAACTTAGCAAACTGATTTCAGATATGGGTATTTCAGTACGTGCATTGCTGCGTAAGAACGTCGAACCTTATGAGCAGTTGGGTCTTGATGAAGACAAATTTTCTGATGAGCAGTTGATTGATTTTATGCTTCAGCATCCGATCCTGATTAATCGGCCGATTGTCGTTACGCCGCTTGGCACTCGTCTTTGCCGCCCTTCAGAAATAGTGTTGGATATTCTACCGGAAGGCCAGAAAGGAGCGTTTATCAAAGAGGATGGCGAGACGGTCATTGACGAAACGGGGAAGCGGGTTAATTAATCTACCCACTTCAAAATATCGGACGCCTGTTTACGCTATGCGGGCGTCCGCTTTTCGCTCAAAGCGGACTGTTAGATTTGATTGCATTCTGCATGCACAAATTATCAGTTGGGGTCTGAACATGTAAACATGATTACTCGATTTCTAATGCAGATAATTTCTCCTCCAGTTCGTCTACTCGCTTAATCAGCACCTTTACCGCCGCCAGTGTGTCCATCATGATCACGTTATTATCCAGTTGCAGGCGATCGAATTTAACCTGAACGCCGTCTTTCATGTATGACATTTCGACGTTCTTCACGTACTGAGAGTCAACCTCCTGCGCCTGCTGTGCGATAATCCCCCGGCGCGTCCTTTCCTGCTCGTCGTCGTTATAGACGAACGTGACCAACTCAAGCGCCCTGATGCGCTCAACAGATAGCTGGCCGTCGGTCGGTTTGA
>OIFK01000134.1_pt1 | contig 51599 bp, 43 predicted proteins | sample 1582071 | NCBI WGS metagenome assembly OIFK01 (sample SAMN07501052, study PRJEB24779) | human gut metagenome | isolation source: stool | host: human infant | place: USA: Pittsburgh, PA | reverse complement strand
AAGAGAATTCAAATTCATGAATTCTCTTCTTTCTTTTTATCCGATTGTATCAAATTTATTTTGATACAGCCCCTTTTTTTATGAATCATTATTTTAAGGTTCCTTAAATATTAATACAGTATAATTATTATTTAGGAGAATGAGTATGAGGAAAAAAGTAGTTTATGCTTTGCTTTGTGTATTTGCATTATCTCTTGTAGCTTGTGGGACAAATAAAACTAATGAGGGTACTAAAGTAAACAAAAATAATATTAAATTTAACTTGGATGAGAATTTAAGTGTTGAAGGATACAAAGAGATAAATAGCATTACAACAGACATTGATGGTGATGGTGTTGGAGATATTATAAAACTACTTGAAAATAATAATCTTAATTCTAAAAAGGCTTATATTCAAATAATAGATGGAAGCAATAATAGAACACTTTATGTTAAGGAAGTAGACCCTATGAGCATAGAAGTAGCTGATGCACAAGATGCCACTGGAGATAAGATAAAGGATATTTTAATAAATGTACAAGGCGCCGGGGCAAGTCACTATTCTCTTCTTTTCTATTATAAAGATGGTGAATATTTAGTAGCAGAGGAGGATGTTCCAAAGTATAATAAGGGCTTTTTAAGTGATTATTCTTTTTATGTTATGGATACAAAAAGTTATAAGTATTATAAATATAAGATTCCTGATGATAAAAATAACTTTTATATAGAAAATGGATTTTATGATAAGTATGGAACTACAAACAAGGAGGATAATTATACCCAAGAATCTAATGGTAGTATTTTAAAGGATGTAGATGGTGACAATGTATATGAGCTTTTAAATAGGTTTTCCTTAAGGAATGCATCAACTAATGATAAGATTATAGACGTTGTAGAGATAATGAAGTATGACAATGGTATATTTAAGCTATTAGAGGTTAAAGGCGATGAAAGGAATATACCTCACTATGACTACAGCGGACTTTCTATAGATGATATAAGGCATAGGATTTATGACTATACTGGAAAAACTCAAGATGAAGTAGATTATAAGTATACTGAAGATAATCTAAACCTTCCTGAGAATATAGATAAAGATTATTATAGATTCTATATTATTTATAATAGTCCAGATGGAGGATATCAAGCAGATTCTATAGTTCTTGTAAATAAGATTACACTACAGATGTATAGATATTATGTAGATGGTCAAATATTCCCATTGGAGAGTTAATTTTATGGTTAAATTATGTAACTATATGGTATAATTTAATAAAAAAACGAAGTGGAGATAATAAAATGATATACAGCGTTATAAACATGGATATTGTTCATTCGCGTAAAATCAAAAATAGAATAGAAGTTCAAAATATAATTAAAAATTACTTAAAGTCTCTTAGCAAAAAGTATGAAGATAAGCTTTTAACTCCTATTACAATTACCTTAGGAGATGAGTGGCAAATAGTTCTTAAGGATATTTCTAAAAGCTATACTATAATCACTGAAATTAATGAGTTTTTAAGTGATTATGACATTAAAACCTACTCAGGCATAGGTATTGGTAGTATTAGTACAGAGGTCTATAGTAATAGCTCCAACATGGACGGAGAAGCCTTTATAAATGCAAGAAATGCCATAAACATAGCTAAAAAATCTGGAGATACAATTAAGTCTAAGGTAAATAGAGTTTATTTAAATGAGTATTCTATAATGGAAAAGGATGAAGTCGCTATATCATTAGTAAGCGATGGGGGTTATCCTACAGTAAATATAAGCTATATTATTAATGCTTTAATTGAGAATACAGAGATATTAATTAATAAGGTAACTCCTAAACAATGGGTGATTATTAAAAGTTACAGGAAGGCTGGATCATATAAAAAGATGGTTGAAGATGGGGTGTCTAACTCAAAATCTGATATATCTCAAAAGTTAAATTCAGCTGAGTTCTTTGTGATAGAAAAGAATATAAAGCTTATAGAAGAGCTATTTGGCAATTTTAAGGGAGTATAGTTATGTATTTTACATTGTTTTTAATATCATTAATATCTCATATACTTGGTGATTTTGTATTTCAAAGTGACAAAATAGTTCAGGGAAGAGAAGGGGCAAACAATGTTAAATATAAATGGTATATAAGCTCAGGAAAATATAATCTTATACATGCATTTATTCATGGTATTATATTCATACTTTTAACATGGATAGTTATTTATACCTCTTCAATAACATTGAATAATTACTTTTTATATGCAATAGCCATATTTTTTATTCATTTTATTATAGATTATGGAAAGTCTTGCTATAAGGTTGTTATGGAGAAGCTGCCTTTTAAAATTGAAAATTTAGTATTATTTATTTTAGATCAGTTTCTTCATTTTTTATCCTTATATATAATATTCATTGTATTTAATAATATTAGTTTTGAGGATTTTCTTCAGTATATTTATTCGCTATATAGCCAAGCTATCCCCTATAATAATTTTCTATCAATAGTATTTATAATACTTTTTTGCAGCTATGGAGTAGGATATTTTTCTAAATTTTTATTAAAAAGTATTGGTAGAAATAGTTCTCAAGAGGATGAAGGAGCTAAAAATGGTGGTTTTATAATAGGAATTTGTGAAAGGTTATTTATTATGATATCAGTTGTTTGCTCTCAGTATGGTTTAATTGCAGTTATTTTAACCCTGAAATCTATTGCAAGGTTTAAGAAGTTTTCAGAGGATTACTTTGTAGAGTGCTTTATTGTAGGAACTTTAGTAAGTTTAGTTACTGCATTTATTGGAGGCATTCTCATTTATAATTTAATTTAGATATATAAAGCTAAGAATAGATATTGTTATTCTTAGCTTTATTTAATTCATCTCTAGCTCTTATAAAAGCTTCACCATCTAAACAGTTTGTTGGCAAAGAGAAATCCTTTATAGATATATCACCAATGCCAACTCCAAAATAAAAGAATATATTAGAGGGCAACCTCTTTTGAAAAAAGTTTTTAATATCTAAATCTGGTGCATCCTTTACTAATAATCCTTCCCATTCATCACCACAGGTAATACAAAAAGGACTTACTATATACTCCTTGAAAATAGTATTACAATCCTGTATTAACTGTAATAAATTTTTTTGTAGTTCTTCTCTATTTTGAATTTTTCTTGAATCCTTTATATCAAATATAAGTGCCTTATACATAAATCCTCCATAGAAAATAATAACAAGAGTTAATATACTTTTATAAACCGCTTTGGGGTTAATGATATTTTATTAACCTTTATAGAGTTAATAATATTTTATTAACTGTTTGCTTTATAACATTTTATGAAATTGGTAGTGTTTTGCTATTAGAATTAAAATCTATAGAAGTTAGACATAGGAACTTAAGTTCTGTTATTATATAATTAGATTAATCTAAAGAGAATGTGGTGATTAAATGTTAAAACAAGATTTAATAGAAGGATTTAATAGAAGTACCTGTGGTAAAAATGAAAAAGATGGGGAAAGAGTATTTAAAAATGATTTGATTTCAGATTTAAATTATGAAGGTGATAAGGATAAAATAGTTCTTACTAGTTCAGTTATTTCTGAAGATTTATATAGTCAGTATTCTTGTAAGTTGGATATAGATAAGAGAAATAGTGAAGTAATATTTTCACATTGTAGCTGCAATACCTTTGAGAAGAAGAATAGTAAGAGGGGATATTGTTGCAAACATCTAGTAGCTACCTTCTATAAGTTTATTAACTCTTTAGATGAAGATCCAAGCATAAAGGATGAACTTGGATTGACAGATGCTAAAGAGAATATTGTAAAGAAAACAGAAAGTTCTATATTAGATTTACTTCTTGGTGAAGAAAAAAAGAAGGATAAGATAAAAATAGAGGTTATACTTAATAAAATACAGTGGACAGGAAAACTAGGAGCAGAATTTAAAATAGGTCTTGAAGGAATGAAGTCTAACAAGCTATATACCTTAAAGGATATAGATGCCTTTTTAGTAGCTCTCTATAATAGAATATCTATCCCTTATGGCAAGGATTATATATTTAACATAAAGGAACAAAGACTTACTTCATCTACTAAAAGATTAATAAGCTTTATTGAGTTATTAAAGGAAATTGATTTATCATCTAATTCTTTTAGAAAGGTTAATGAAAAGCTTGTGTCTGGAAAACAAATTACTATACCTAAAGCTCTTTTAAGAGAGTTTATGACTATAATAAAGGACTTTAGAGTGTATTTAGGAAACGGATTCTATTCTAGACTTATAGAAACAGAAGTTTTAGAGGAAAATATTCCTCTTCCTATGAATCTAAAAGATTTAGGAAATTTGATTAAGCTTGAGGCTCCTCGTGGTATTCCAGAGGCTTTAAATGATTCAAATGATGTATTTATGTTTAATACTACAATATATCTTCCATCCTATGATCAAATTGAGTCAATAACTCCTTATTTAGAAGCTTTTAATCATGGGAATTCCATATTCTTTACAAGGGATGAGGAAGAAAGGGTGCTAAGAGACTTAATACCTTCTATGCAAAAGGTTAGTCATGATATAGAATTATCTAAATCTTTAAGTAATAAGGTGGTTATAGCACCAGTATCCTTTAAGTTCTATTTTGATAAAAGTGATGATATATTCCTGACATTGAAGGTTTGTTATGATAAGTATGAATTTAACTATTTTCATAATTTAAAGGATAAGGTTATATATAGGGATAGTAATAAAGAGGAAAAGGTAATAAGAAAACTTAGAGAATTAGGTTTTGAAGAGGTTAATGAAACTTTTAGATTCTTTAAGGATGATGAGTACATATTTAAATTTTTCAAAGAGGATATACTAGAGCTTCATGAGTATGGCGAAATATTTTATTCAGATAGGTTTACTGGTATAAAGAACCTTTCTTCCAATTCTTTTAAAGGTGAAGTTAGAAAAGGAAAGTATGATTATTTTGAATTTAAATTTAAATTAGGTGACATAAAGGAAGACGAAACTACAAATATTTTAAGGGCCTTTAGAGATAGCAAAAAGTTTTATAAGCTTTCAAGTGGAGAATTTTTAGACTTAGAAGAAATAGAACTTAACAAGCTTCTTAAACTCCTAGATTCTTTAAATGAAGATAAAGAAATTAGTGAAAATACCATAGAGTTTAATAAGAATAAGGGTATGTATGTTGAGGATTATCTACAAGACAATGAAATAACATATGTAAAAGGAAGAAGGGGATTAAAATCCTTAAAAACTACCCTAGGGAAGTTAAAGGGAAAAGAGTTTCCTATTCCAGAATGTATAAATGCTAATTTAAGAGAGTACCAAAAGATTGGTTATTCATGGCTTAAGACTCTTGATTACTTAGGATTCGGTGGAATACTTGGAGATGAGATGGGACTTGGAAAAACTCTTCAAACCATAACCTTCCTTTCTTCAAATGAAAAGGCTTTAAGTTTAATAGTAGCCCCAACATCATTAGTTTATAACTGGTATAAAGAGTTTAAAAAGTTTGCTCCTACTATGAAGGTTGGAATACTACATAGTAATAGAGAAGAGAGGGAGGATATATTAAAAAACAGAGAAAAATATGATGTTTTAATTACAACCTATAATCTAATAAAAAGAGATGTTGATCTTTATAAAGAAATAGAGTTTGACTATTGTATTTTAGATGAGGCTCAAAACATAAAGAACCCATCTTCTCAAAATGCTAAATCAGTAAAAAGTATTAAATCAAAGAACAGGTTTGCTTTAACAGGTACCCCAATTGAAAACTCACTTATGGAGTTATGGAGTATTTTTGATTTTATTATGCCTGGATATCTTTATGATGAAAAGAAGTTTGCTACAAGGTACCATAGAAGGCTTGAGGAAGATGAATGCTTAATTAAAGATTTAAATAGATTAATTAAGCCTTTTATACTTAGAAGATACAAGAGAGATGTTATTAAAGAGCTTCCTGATAAAATTGAAAATAAATTAATAGTACCTCTTGATGATGAGCAGCTTAAGGTTTATTCAACCTATGTTAAGTATATCCAAGATATAATTGAAAAGAAGGTTGAAAATGATGAATTTGCTAAAAGTAAGATTGAGATATTATCATACATTACTAAGCTTAGACAGATATGTTTAGACCCTTCAGTTGTAATGGATGATTACAAAGGGGGAAGTGGTAAAATAGATGCACTTTTAGAAACTGTTAGTCAAAGTATAGATGAAGGACATAAAATTCTAGTATTCTCCCAATTTACATCGGTGCTTAACAATATTTCTAAAGCATTTAGAGAAAATGAAATAACCTATTGTTATTTAGACGGGTCAACTCCAATAAAGAAAAGAAATAAGCTTGTAGAGGACTTTAATAATGATGATACATCAGTATTTTTAATTTCACTTAAAGCTGGAGGTACAGGATTAAACTTAACTAGTGCAGATATAGTTATTCATTTTGATCCATGGTGGAACCCAGCTGTAGAGGATCAAGCTACTGATAGAGCACACAGAATAGGTCAAAAACATGTGGTTGAAGTAATAAAAATGATTTCAGAAGGAACAATAGAAGAAAAGATCATATCTCTTCAAGAGGAAAAGAAAAGTTTAATAGATAAAGTTGTAGGAAAGGATATAAAACTTGGTGATAATATTAGCAATTTAGATGAAGAAGACATACTATCACTTTTTAAGAGATAAATATTTTGTAGCTGGCTATAAAAATAGATAACCAGCTACTTTTTTTATTTAAAATACATAAAACAATAAAATTATATAAAAAATTACAATAAATACTACACAAATTGACAAAAATATAATATTTTTGTGTATAATTAAATAATAAAGCTATAACTACTAGGGGGATCACATAGAGTAAAAGTTAATCTATTCTCCAAGAGAATATATGTAGTTTGATTAATTTATTATAAGATAAATATAGATATACTTGGTAGCAACTTATGGAGGCCTTAATAAAATGAATAAGAAAAATATAAAAAAATTTATATCTACATTATTAATTTCAATTTTTGTATGTGGTATACCTGTAATAGGAAGTGAAAATAGAGATATTATATTTAGAAATATATCAATAGAAGACGGGTTATCACAAGCAACAGTAGAATCCATTCTCCAAGATAGTAGAGGATATATGTGGTTTGCCACAAATGATGGTCTTAATAGATATAATGGATATAACTATAAAGTATATAGAAAAGAGAAAAAGTCATCGAAAGGGTTAAGTAATAACTATGTAGCTAAGTTATTAGAAGATAAATATGGATACATATGGGTAGCAACCTATGGGGGACTTAATAAAATTGATGTAGAAAATGATACTATAACTCAATATCTACATGGTGAGGATATTGGTAACTTATCTAGTAACAGTGTTAACGATATGGTGATTACAAAGGATGGTAGGTTATTAATTTCAACATACAATGGGATAGATATATACAATGAGGAAGAAGATAAATTTGAGCCTTTTACAGATGTTGAGGAGAATTTAAAGAATAAGGTTGTTCTATCCATTATGGAAGATAGAGAAGGCTATATATGGGCAGGAACAGAAAAAGGATTAGACAAGCTTACTTCTACTGGTAAAAGAGTGAATGATTTTATATATGATGATAAATACAAGGAAGCTACTTCAAAAAGCGTAAGAAGAATACATTGTGATGATGATGGTCTTGTATGGATTGGTACATATAATGATGGATTAAAAGTAATAGATACAGTTAAAAAAGAAATAAAAGAATACAGACATAATCCAGATGATATACGTTCTATTCCCAATAATTATGTTAGAAACTTTCTAAGAGACAAAGATGATAATCTATGGATATGCACAGGAGAAGGACTAGCTAAATATTCGGAAGAAAGTAATGATTTTACTACTTACAATAATACTAATTCCAATGAAAGAAGTATTATAAATGATGATACCTTTACAGTGTATCAAGATAGAGGTGGTCTAATATGGGTAGGAACATATGCTGGTATAAGTGTATTTGATCCAAATATTAAAATGGATACATATAAGAAGGATGATAGATTAGGGAGCAACACCTTAAGTGAAAATGTAATTCATGGTATTTATGAAGATAAATACGGATATTTATGGGTTGGTACTAATTCAAAAGGAGTTAATGTTATTAATCAGAAAACTAATGAAATTCATCATGTAAATACATCTACTTTAAATGGATTCTCTAATAATTCTATAAACGTAATAACTGGGTATGATAACTATGTTTATGTTGGTACTAATAATGGATTAAATATAATTGATATAGATAAAAATAAAGTAAAGGTAATAGATGTAGATGATGGATTATCTGATAAGTTTATTAAAAGCTTATTAATAGACTCTAAAGGATATGTTTGGGTAGGTACAACCAATGGATATAATATATATAATCCAAAAGATGGCAGTGTTAAAAACATTGATGATTGGTTAAAAAGCAAAGGTGTAAGGGATACATATTGCTGTGCAATATATGAAGACAAGGATGGAGTGTACTGGTTTGGAACCTTCTATAATGGAGGGCTAATTAAGTTGGACCCAAAACAAGAAGATGTAAAGATTTATTATAGTGATGAAAATAATGAAGAATCATTAAGTGATGATGTTATAAGAAGTATAGCAGAAGATGACGAAGGTAACTTGTGGATTGGAACAAGATTAGGTCTTAATAAATTTAATAAGGAAACAGAGAAGTTTAAAAGTTTTACTACAGAAGATGGCTTACCAAATAACTATATATATGGTGTATTAATAGATGATGAAGGTAATCCATGGATGAGTACTAATTCAGGCATATCAAAATATGATAAAAAAAATAATACCTTTGTCACTTTAGATATTACAGATGGTCTTCAAAGTAATGAATTTAATGGAAATGCTTATTATAAATCAAAAAGTGGTAAATTCTACTTCGGAGGAATAGGTGGTCTTAATGCTTTTTATCCTAATGAAGTGGTAAACAGTGATTATTTACCTGAACTAAGATTTGATACATTTAAGCTTAATGGAAAAAGTATTAAAGAGGTTGATAAACAAAGATTTACACATGTAGAAAACACCATAAGTATTAAGGTATTTTTACCTAACTACAAAAATAGTAGGAATGTACAATATTATTATAGAAATACTACATCAGGTCACAATGAATGGATTCTTATGAATAGTAACGAAATAACCTTAAGTAATCTTGCACCAGGTGAATATAATATTGCTTTTAAAGCAAGAAGTACTAATGGTTCATTTAGTGATGAAAAGACTCTTTCGTTTACTATTAAACCTCCATTTTGGCGAAGTAATTTTGCTTTTTTAATTTGTGTTTTAATAATTATATTTATATTCTTGACAGAACATTTAAAGCTTAAGAAACTTGATTTATTAGTAAATAAGAGAACTAAAGATCTTTTTGATGAAATGGAAAAGAATAAAAAGCTATATAGTAGATTGATAAAATCTGAAAAGAGAAAGAATAATTATTTTGTCAACCTATCCCATGAGCTTAGAACGCCATTAAATGTATTATCTTCAACTCAACAACTTATAATGAGTTTAAATGAGGGGGATGAAGGAATTGAATCGGAAAGATTAAGCTACTATATGGATGTGATAAAGAGAAATATAAATAGATTATTAAAGATAATTAATGACTTGATAGACACATCAAAAATAGAGAACGGAAACTATACACTGAATCTAAAGGAAAATGATATTGTATATGTAGTAGAAGAGGCTGCTTTATCATTAAAGGAATATAGTAAGTCAAATGGTGTAGAGCTAATAATAGACCCAGATATTGAAGAGAAGATTATGCTTTGTGATGCTTATGAAATTGAAAGATGTATAGTAAATCTAGTAAGTAATGCTATAAATCATACTAAAGATGGTGGAAAAATAGTTGTTTCTATAAATGATTTGAAAGATTTCGTAATTATAAGTGTTAAGGATAATGGTGAAGGTATAGATGAAAAATATCATGAATCAATATTTAATAGATTTAACCAAGTTGTAGATAAAAACTCAGAAGCAAAGGGTGGAAGCGGATTAGGCCTTACAATAACAAGGAATATTGTAGAATTGCATGGAGGTAGCATTACCCTTTCAAGTGAGCTAGGAAAAGGAAGCACTTTTATAATAAAATTGCCTATAAAAACAAAATAACAATTAAAAAACTTTGCTAAGAATTTGTATCTTAGCAAAGTTTTTTAATTTCATACTAGGATATTTTTAGATAATTAAAAGTTAGCTCCATTCCATCCCCAATTATCTACCTCTTCAAATTTAACATAAATAGACTTTGGAGGAATGTTAAGAGCTTGTTTATACAAATCACAAATTTCTTTAGTAGCTCTATTCAAAGAATCTTCAGTGGCACGGCCAAACATCTTAACCTCTATAAAAGCGCCATAATCTAATTTTTCACCCTTAAAATAAAGTGGAAAATTATCTTGAAAACCTAACATTAAGAATTTTTGTGATTTACCAGGAATCTCATCTATAATTTTTCCTAGTTCATCTTTTAAAGACTCCTTCTGATTTTCAGAAAGAGATACTGTAACTTTCGAATCAATAAACGGCATGTACATCTCCCTCTCTTTTTTATTGATATTTTAATAATATATTGTACTTCAGTAAATTGTGCGAAAACGCATTAGTAAAATTATGGTAATTATATTTTAACATTCAGAATTTCTAATGTAAACCATCTGACAACTTTTATTTTTCAATAAGTTACTATGATATAATATATTCACTTTTATAATAAAAAATTACATGTATTAATAATATTTTTCCTTAAAGTTCATAAATAAAATCTCTTTAGCAATTTATAGACCATTATGATAAAATATATCTATTAAAATAGATAATTATTTAGAAATTTGGAGGATGGAATAATGGCGTTGACTCCTATGATGAGACAATATGTAGAAATTAAAGATAAATACCAAGATTGTATACTTTTTTATAGAGTTGGTGACTTCTATGAAATGTTCTTTGATGATGCAAAGGAAGCATCAAGAGCTTTAGAGTTAGTATTAACAGGAAAGGATTGTGGCCTAGAGGAGAGAGCCCCTATGTGTGGTATACCATTCCATGCAGCAGCTACATACATTCCTAGATTAATTTCAAAGGGATATAAGGTTGCTATATGTGAACAGGTAGAAGATCCAGCATTAGCTAAGGGATTAGTTAAAAGAGATGTAATTAAAATAATCACTCCTGGTACATATGTAGATACTAACGCTACTTTAGAAAATTTAAATACATACCTAGTAGCCATATATGAAGATGGCAATAACATAGGTTTAGCTTCTACTGATATTAGTACAGGTGAATTTAAAACCACTTCCTTTACTAATTTAAGAACAACTCTTTTAGATGAGCTTACAAAGATTAATCCTAAAGAGGTAATTGTAGATGTTAATATACCTGAAGAATTAGCACATGAAATATATACATATACTAATGCACTAATAACTAGAAAGCCACTAGATAGCTTTAAAGTAATGGATAGTGAACTTATAGATCAATTCTCAGAAGCTGAGGTTTCAGGCCTTGAAGAAGCTTCAAAAAATGCATCTAAGGTTTTATTAAAGTATATATATGAAACTCAAAAGATGAGCTTAACTAACATAAACTTTTTAGAGAAATACGATATTATAAACTTTATGACTATAGATGGAAATTCAAGAAGAAACTTAGAGCTTACAGAGAGTATAAGAGAAAAATCTAAAAAGGGATCTCTTTTATGGGTATTAGACAAGACAGCTACATCTATGGGAGGAAGATCACTAAGAAGATGGATAGATGAACCTCTTATAGTTAAGGAAGAGATAGAAAAGAGATTAGACTCAGTAGAAGAACTATTTAATGATATTTCTTTTAATGAGGACTTAAGAGCTTCTCTTAAGGAAATATATGATATAGAAAGAATCTTAGGTAAGATTTCTTCATGTAATGTAAATGGACGTGATATGGTATCACTTAGAACTTCTTTAGATAAGATACCAGGCATTAAGGAACAACTTAAGAACTCAAGCTCACTACTTCTTAAAGAATACTATAACAATTTAGACGAGTTAGATGATATAAGAAAAATATTACATGAAGGAATTTTAGATGACCCATCAATTGCCTTAAAGGAAGGTAATATTATAAGAGATGGTTATAATGAAATGGTAGATGAGCTAAGAGGAGCAAAGCTTCATGGTAAGGAGTGGATTGCTTCATTAGAAAATAGTGAAAGAGAATTTACTGGAATTAAATCCTTAAAGGTAGGATATAACAAAGTATTTGGATACTATATAGAAATATCTAAGGCAAACTATTCTTCTATACCAGAGGGAAGATATATAAGAAAGCAAACCTTAGCAAATGCAGAAAGATATATTACATCTGAGCTTAAGGAAATGGAAGATAAAATTTTAGGTGCAGAAGAAAAGCTTGTAAACTTAGAGTATGAACTATTTGTAGATATAAGAAATAAGGTAGAAAGTCAAATAGCAAGACTTAAAAAAACAGCAAGAATTATAGGTAATTTAGATTCATTATCTACTTTAGCCTTAGTAGCTTTAGAGAATGATTATATTAAGCCTAAGATAAATGAAACTGGAGATATTCATATAGTAGAAGGAAGGCACCCTGTAGTTGAAAAGGTAATTAATAAAGGTGAGTTTATAGCTAATGATACTACCTTAAACAGAGAAGATAATCAATTATTACTTATAACAGGACCTAACATGGCTGGTAAGTCTACATACATGAGACAGGTAGCCTTAATTACCTTAATGGCACAGATGGGATCATTTGTACCAGCTAAAGAAGCTAATATATCTGTATGTGATAAGATATTTACAAGAATAGGGGCTTCTGATGACTTAGCAGGTGGTAAGTCTACATTTATGGTTGAAATGTGGGAAGTGTCAAATATATTAAAAAATGCTACTTCTAAGAGCTTAGTTTTACTTGATGAAGTAGGAAGAGGAACATCTACTTATGATGGTCTAAGTATAGCTTGGGCAGTAATAGAGCATATAGCTAAAAATAACGATTTAAGATGTAAAACCCTATTTGCTACTCACTATCATGAACTAACTAAGCTTGAAGGAATGATTAAAGGAGTTAAAAACTACTCTGTAGCAGTCAAAGAGATAGAAGATAACGTAATATTCCTTAGAAAGATTATAGAGGGCGGCGCAGACCAATCTTATGGTATAGAGGTTGCTAAGCTTGCAGGACTTCCTAAGGAGGTTATAGGAAGAGCTAAGGAGATCCTAGGAGGATTAGAAGGGGAAGGTAGTGTAGAGGTATCTCATAAAGAGTATGTAAGAGAAACTGCTGTTACTATAGATAACTCTAAGGTAGAAGAATTAGAATGCAAAATAAATGAATTAAAGTCTACAAACAAGGAATTAGAAGAAAAACTTAAAGAAAAGAAGAAGAGAGAAACTTCTGCTCCAATACAAATGGACTTTACACAAGTAGAAAAGGATGCCTTAATTAATGAAATTGTTAATTTAGATGTTTTAAATATGACTCCTATGGATGCTATGAATACATTATATAAATTGATTAAGGATGCAAAGAGTTTAAATTAGGAGATGGTTGTATTTGAAAAGAATAAATCTTTTAGACCAAAATACATCAAATAAGATAGCAGCAGGGGAAGTTGTTGAAAGACCTTCCTCTGTTGTAAAAGAATTAGTTGAAAATAGTATAGATGCAAATTCAAAGAACATAACAATAGAAATTGAGGAAGGGGGCACAACCCTTATTAAGATAATAGATGATGGAGATGGTATTCATCCTGAAGATGTAAAGAAAGCTTTTCTTCCTCATGCTACAAGTAAGATAAAAACATCAGAAGATATATTCTCCATAAGTACCTTAGGGTTTAGAGGAGAAGCCCTTCCATCAATTGCTTCTGTATCAAAGGTAAATATAAAAACAAAAACAGAAGGAAATGACTTTGGAAGAGAGCTTGTAATAGATGGTGGAGAGTTTTTATCATTTGAGGAATGTGGTGTTAATAAAGGAACCACCATAGAAGTAAGAGATATCTTTTATAATGTACCTGCTAGAAAGAAGTTTTTAAAGAGTATTTCAAGGGAGGCTTCTATAATAACAGATATAATAAACAGAATTGCCTTATCAAATCCTAAAGTAAGTTTTAAGCTATATAACAACGGTAAGAAGGTTTTACATACTTATGGTAATGGTAAGCTAAATGATGTAATTAGAACTATATATGGAAAAACCATAAGTGAAAACACTCTTTATTTTGAACATGTAGAAGATGAGATAACTTTATATGGCTACATAGGTAAGGAAGAGATATCTAGAGGATCTAGAAATAATCAAAGTATATTTGTAAATGGTAGATATATAAAGCATAAGACATTGGTGGCAGCTGTAGAAAATGCTTTTAAGTCTTTTAGTACAGTAAATAAGTTCCCATTCTTTATTTTATTTATAGAAGTATACCCAGAATTTGTAGATGTTAATATTCATCCTACTAAGGCTGAAATTAAGTTTAAGGATGATAGGGTTCTATTTAAAAAGGTTTTTGATGCTGTACATTCTGCATTAAAAGAAGATGTCTTTAAGACCTTCTCTATGCCAGAAGAAGAAAAGGATCTATACAAACCAGAAGAGATAGAAGAGATTAAGCTAAATATACCTCAGAGGATGGATGAAGGGGTTACATTTAAGAAGTATGCCCCTCAAGAAGTAACAGAGGTTAAGTTTCCTATAGATTTAAAGCCTGAGGTTAAATATGAGCCTTTAAATGAGCTTGTAAAGGAAGATACGGTAGAACTTAATGTTGAAGTTAAAACAAAAGAAGAGCCTGTGAAGGAGGTAATAAAGGATAGAGAAACACCTAAGTTTCCACCTCTTAAGCTTATAGGTCAGTTTAATAAGACTTATATTTTAGGAGAGTATGATGAGGTTCTATACATGATAGACCAACATGCTGCCCATGAAAAGATTCTTTTTGAAAGATATCTTAAGAGTATAGAAGAGGATACTTTAATAGTTCAACCTTTATTGTTACCTACATTAATCCATCTATCAATTGATGATTATGCCTACTATGAAGAGAATAAAGAAGTATTTTCTAGGGCAGGATTTACATTAGAAGACTTTGGTGGAAATACCCTTTCTCTTAAAGAGGTTCCATACTTTTTAGGAAAGTTAGATCCAAAGGAGCTTTTCTTAGGAATACTAGATAATATTAAAGATTTAGGAACAGGTAAAACTACAGAGGTAAAATATAATAGAATAGCTACTATGGCTTGTAAGTCTGCAGTTAAAGGAAATGATAATTTATCTGATATAGAAATGGTAAAACTTATAGATGAGCTTAGATATATAGATGATCCTTTCCACTGCCCACATGGTAGACCAACTATAATTAAGTTTACAAATTATGATTTAGAGAAAAAGTTTAGAAGAATAGTATAAGAAACGGTGAAATTAATGAAGAAAAAGATACTTGTTATTGGAGGGCCTACTGCAGTAGGTAAGACAGAATTATCAATAGAATTAGCAAAGAGATTAAATGGAGAAATAATCTCTGCTGATTCAATGCAAATATATAAATATATGGACATAGGTTCAGCTAAGGTTTCTAAGGAAGAGATGAATGGGGTAGTTCATCACTTAATAGATGTGGTAGATCCATCAGAAAACTTTTCTGTTGCAGATTATAAAGAACAAGGAGAAAAAGCAATAAAGGAAATAATATCAAGAGGAAAGCTTCCTATTATCGTTGGTGGTACGGGGCTATATATAAATTCTTTAACCTGTAACATGAACTTTACTGAAGCAGAGAAGGATGAAGAATATAGAAAAGATTTAGATAAATTAGCAAATGAACATGGAAATAACTATATACACGAAATGTTAAAAGATATTGATCCTATAAGCTACAAAGAAATACATGCAAACAATAGAAAGAGGGTTATAAGAGCTTTAGAGGTATATAAGCTTACAGGTAAGCCCTTTAGCTCATATAACGCTGGAGAAGATTTTTATAAAAGTGAGTATGATGTTCATTACTATGTACTTACAATGGATAGAGAGAAGCTATATGAGCGTATAAACCTACGTGTTGATATTATGATGGAGAAAGGTCTTCTTGAGGAATGTATAAAACTAAAGGAAATGGGTTATACTTCTTCTATGCAATCAATGCAGGGAATAGGATATAAAGAAATACTCTATTATTTAGAAGGTGATGTAAAGCTTCAAGAAGCAATTAACATGATAAAGCAAGGTTCAAGGAATTATGCTAAAAGGCAATTGACATGGTTTAGAAGAGATCCAAGGGTTACTTTTTTAGACAAGGATAAGCTTTCCGATGTAGAAATTTTAGAGAAAGTTATAGGTGACATTGGAAATAAATAGGTTTATAATATTATGTAATATGAGAGATAATGGAGGTGCTTTTATGAATAAGCAACAAAATAACCTACAAGATATTTTCTTAAATAGTGCAAGAAAAAATAAGATATCAGTTGTAATATACTTAACTAATGGATTTCAATTAAAAGGTATTGTTAAAGGTTTTGACCCCTTCACTGTAGTATTAGACCAAGAAGGTAAGCAAATGCTTATATATAAACATGCAATTACAACAGTAACTCCAGCAAAACCAATTTTATTTACAGGTGCGGAAGAGGAAAATGATTTTTAAAAAAGAGTGAAAGCGTGGCTTTCACTCTTTTAATTTGCTATAATCAATAGAGAATATAAAAACATGGAGGAGAAAGATGTTAGATAATACTAAAGATTTATTAAAAGAAACCTATGGTTTTAAAGAAAATACATTTGAACTTTATGAAAGAGCATTAAAGGATTGCGAAGAGCAATTTAAAATGTATGATGAGATAAGAGAATTTAACCAAATGAAAGTTTTAAAGGCTTTCCAAGATGAAAGAATTAGCGATTCTCATTTCACTAATTCATCAGGATACGGATATGATGATATGGGAAGAGATTCTTTAGATAAAGTATATGCAAGAATATTTAAGGCTGAAAGCGCCATTGTAAGACCACATTTTGTTAATGGTACTCACGCTATAGGTTCAGCTCTATTTGGTAACCTAAGGCCAGGAAATACGCTTCTATGCGTTTCTGGAAAGCCATATGATACATTACATAACATTATAGGTATTTCAGGTGATGAAAATATAGGTTCATTAAAGGAATACGGAGTAAATTATGGTCAAGTTGACTTAACTGATGAAGGTAAGTTTGATTTAGAAGGAATAAAGAAAGCTTTAGAAGATCCTTCTGTTAGAATAGTACATATCCAAAGAAGTACAGGTTATGGGTGGAGAAATTCCTTCAGCGTAAAAGAAATAGGAGAAGTAATCTCATACATAAAGGGTATAAGAAATGATATTAACGTATTTGTAGATAACTGCTACGGTGAATTTATAGATGTAATAGAACCAACAGAAGTTGGAGCTGATATTATTGCAGGCTCATTAATTAAGAACATTGGTGGTGGTATAGCACCAGCTGGTGGATACATTGTTGGTAAGAAAGAGTTAGTTGAACAAGCAGCATATAGATTAACTGTCCCAGGAATAGGAGGAGAGTGTGGAGCTACATTTGGCCTTATGAGAACTTTATTCCAAGGATTATTTTTAGCACCTCATATAGCAATGGAAGCTGTTAAAGGTGCAGTTTTCTGTGCTAGAATTATGGAGCTTGCAGGGTTTGAGGTGAAGCCAAGATTTGACGAAAAGAGAAGTGATATAATTCAAGCTATAAAGTTTGGAGAACCAAATAAACTTATAAGATTCTGTAAGGGAATTCAATATGGTTCACCAATTGATTCTTTTGTTGAATGTGAACCGTGGGCAATGCCTGGTTATAAGGACGAAGTTATAATGGCAGCTGGTGCATTTATTCAAGGATCTTCTATAGAATTATCTGCTGATGCTCCTATTAGAGAGCCATATATAGCATATCTTCAAGGTGGATTAACTTTTGACCATGGCAAGATTGGTGTTTTAATAGCTTTAAATAATGTACTTAATAACTAGATAAAAATGGAGTGGGAGGATATTTGTTTTGATGTGACCTTGAGCGTAGCGACGGAACAAGAAAATAAATACCCCCACCTTTTTTTAATTTGTTTTGTATATTGAATTTTCTATCTTTATATACTTTACATTCTCTTTTGGGTCTTTATATTTTATGAGTACATAGGCATCATATATATCATGTACTGATAATAAAACGCTAACACAAAAGAGAGCATACACAAACATATTAGTATAGAAGAAAATAAGTGTTATTAAAGTTATAAAAGACAAGCTTAATAAAGGTAATAGTAAAGAAAATAGCAACCTTTTTCTTGTAAGTGGTAAATTATAAATAGCAAAAAAATCTAGGTGCTTCTTATTAAAGCCTACATAAAGGTTCTCATCATTATAACTTCCAGGGTAAGCTAAAACATGTATAAGAATATGAAGTGGAGTTATTATTAATAAGGATAAAGCTAAAAAAGCTAAAAAGTAAAATGCATAATGTATAAATTTACTGTGGTAAGTATACATCATAATTCCTAGTCCAAAGCATAAAGGATAAAATAGTACTAGGAAGATTTTAAAAATATATATTAAATATTCATCTTCAGATTTAGGGTGAATGTTAGTAAATTTATATTTAGACTGAACAATAGGATAATTATTCTTTAAACAATTCATACTTCCTCCAATAAAAAAGAGCTATATATAAAATATATAGCTCTTTACATATCCATATTACTTAATATTGTCTAAATAATCCTACAAGCTTTCCTAATATACTACAATCATCAACTATAATTGGTGCCATTGCATCATTTTCTGGTTGTAATCTAATAGAATCTTTTTCTTTAAAGAATCTTTTAATAGTAGCTTCATTTTCTATTAAAGCTACAACAATTTCTCCATTTAAAGCAGCATTAGTTTGTTCTATAATTGCTAGGTCACCTTCACGAATACCTGCATTTATCATAGAATCTCCTGTTACCTTAAGCATAAATAATTCTCTGTCATGCTTAATGAAATCTAAAGGTAATGAGAATGTGTCTTCAATGTTTTCAGTCGCTAAAATAGGTAATCCTGCAGTTACTTTACCTACAATAGGGATATTTAACATTTCTCTTTTAGTAGAATTTAATTCAACTATTTCTAAAGCTCTTGGTTTTGTAGGATCTCTTTTAATTAATCCTTTTTTCTCTAATCTTTTTAAATGTCCATGAACAGTAGAAGTAGATTTCAATGAAACTGCTTCACAAATTTCCCTTACTGAAGGAGGATATCCTTTATTTTCTGTATATGTTTTTAAAAATTCGTATATTTCCTTTTGTTTATCTTTACTTTCTAACATAACCACACCTCTTTTAAAAAATTATATCATATTCTAGTAAATATATCAAACTTATGTTCTCAAAACTAATGTTCTTGTATAATCCTGTTAGAAATTTGCTTATTATTATACTATTTGATATAATGAACTTTGATTATTTGGGAAGGTGGTGTATTCCTATGGGAAAATATACTGAGGATGATTTTTGCGATTTATATGAAAAAAAGATATGTGATAATTGTGGTAAATGCCTTGAAGAACAAGGTGTAGATATAAGAGCCATTAAGATTGAAGATATAGCTAAAACAGTAGAAGAAAATAAATTTTTAGAAGAAGAATACAAAAAAGAACTTCTTAAATCAGAAGAAACTAAAGAAGATATAGAGGAAGAAGAATCTGATGTTGATTTACTAAAGGATGCTTATGAAAAGCTATCTAAAGAATCAGGTATAGATTTCACTTCCTTAGATGAAGATTATGAAGATGCCTTTGATCATATTGAATACTTAGATGAAAGTTTCTTTGAAGAAGGAAACTTAGAAGAAATGACAGAAGAAGTATTCCCAGGAGTAAGAAAGCTTAAAGGAAAAAGTAAATAATTGATAGGAATAAAATCACCTCAATCTACAGAAACTAAGTAAAGAAAAGTAGATTGAGGTGATTTTTTATGAAAAAGAAAAAATTATTAACATTAGTATTAGCATTAGGCTTGGCAACATCTACAGCTTTTATTGGATGTAATAAAAGTACAGCTGAAAATGCAGGGGATAAAGTTAAAAATGGTGCAGAACAAGTAGGTGACGCGGCTAAGAGAGGGATAGAAGACGTTGGCGAAGGTATTAAGGATGTAGGAGAAGCCGGAGTTGGTCTTTGGGATAAGGTTACAGATAATTCAATGACATATAACGAAGATGACTTTAAAAAAGAAATAGAGAAGAAGGGCTATAAATTAACAGAAATAGAAGACACTAAACCATTATTATCAGTAGAAAATGATGATTATACTATAAATGGAGACAGATTATCTATTTATGAATATGATGAAAGTGCAAAGAGTACTTTAGAAGGTGACTTAAAGAGCATAACTGATAATGGAATGATGATTAATGGTAATAAAACAAGCTGGACCAAAGCAGCTCATATTTATAAAAAGGGTAGATTAGTAGTTATCTATGATGGAAATAATGAATCAATTTTAACTACTTTAAAAGAAATTTTAGGAGAACCATTATTATAAAAATTTTATATTAGTACTTCAACATAAATAAAAGCATAGAAATCTTATCGTTTCTATGCTTTTTAACGTCTAGGAAAGTATAAGGAATTTTTAGTAATATAAATACCTTTAGGAGGAGTGGGGTGGATATTTGTTTTGATGTGACTTGGAACGCAGTGACGGAACAAGCAAAATAAATATTTATCCCACCTTTTTTATCTTATATTGCAGAATTAGTTTACATAATATATATTATGAATATTATTTGTAATATTTTTAGAATAATTATAATACAATATAAGGAAATAATACTAAGAAAGGTTAGCTATGAAAAAATATCTTTATAAATATCCTTTGATTTCTGTAATATTATCTAATATAATTACAGCATTTATAATTCTTTTTTCATTAAATAATGATAAATGCTATTTTCTTTCTGTTATTATTATTAATTTGTATATAAATAATTGGGTTTTAAATAAGGGGATAAGTATTACTAAAACTAAGATAATTCTTATGTCCATGAGTTTTTATGTAATGTTATTAATAAGTATTCTATGCAACAAATATATGGGTATTATAAAAATGTAGGTAAGGGGAGAGTATAAAACTCTCCTTGCTTGTCTATAATTTAGATAACGGATTTGACTTAACAGCGTCTCTAAGAGCCTCATCATCAATATGAGTGTATATTTGGGTAGTTGATATATTTTCGTGTCCTAAAATACTCTGTAAACTTCTTATATCTACATTACCATGCTTGTACATTAGAGTAGCAGCAGTATGTCTAAGCTTATGAGGAGTGTACTTCCCATCAACGATACCAGCATTACCTATATGTTTTTTTACTAAAAGTTCAACAGTTCGTTTGTTTATAGGTAAGTTTCTGTTTGAAAGAAATAGGAATTTCTTGTTTTCATCAGATAATTTAGAATTATCTCTAGAAGAAAGATAGCTATTTATAGCCTTTAAGCACGCTTCATTAAGATAAACTGTACGTTCTTTATTTCCTTTACCAATGATAGTTAATGTATCACCTTTTATTTTATCAATTTGTATTGAGCAAAGTTCTGAAAGTCTCATTCCGCAATTTAAAAATAAGGTTAAAATACAATAATCTCTTTTATAGTTTTTATCTTCTTGATTTAAGGAGGAGAGTAGATCTATGCTTTGTTCTAGGGTTAGATAAACAGGATGTCTTTTGTTTATTTTAGGAGATTCCAACTCTAAGGTTGGATTTTCATCAATTATTTTTGCTTTTCCATTAAGGAATTTAAAGAAGGATTTTAAGCAAGCAACCTTTCTAGCTCTGGCATATGTTCCGTTATCCCTTTGTTTTTCTACAAATGAGAGAAAAGCGTATAAATCTGTTAACTTGATTCTCCTTACAAAATCATTATCTAAGTCATTTATCTGAATTTCCTCAAATTCTAAATCAGGATCATTAACTAATCCTTTATAAACCTTCATAAATCTAAAAAATAATGTTAAATCTATAGAATAGCCATTAATTGTGTTTTCTGATTTACCTTTGATTGTTTCTAAGTAATTTAAGAAATCTATCATATAACTTGGATATTTTGAATCTTGAGAAATATCTATACCAAATTTATTTGACATTTCCTGACCTTCATTTAAAGAATTTGATAAACTTAAATCAGAGTTTCTATTTTTTAATTTAGAAGCAGTTTTTAAATCTCTGTTTAATCCAAGTTCTTTTAACCAGATTTGAACAGCTCTTGGAGTAACATTATATATTTTAGATAATTCTGTAGTGGTAAGTTTATTTTTATAAGCAAGTATGTATAAGTCCTCAATTATAAATTCATATCCACGTTCTGAATTCAAATCATAATAGTTAGAATAAACTTTGTGAATTCTTTTTCTATCTGCATTTGTTAAGTTTACTTCGAAAAGCGGAAGAATTTCTTCAGGATATTCGTAATTTTTATATTTTAGAGTTTTATTTCGTATTTTTTTCATTTTTTTCACCTTTATAATATAGTCTTAAGCCTTGATTTTATTATATCACAGGGTTTTTTCTCTTTCAAGTACGCGAAATGTAATAAATGTATATTTAGCGAAATTATTTTTAAGTAAAAATATAGTGATTTTTAGGGAAAAGATTAATATTATAATATTATATGTATATAGGCACTTCTCTTTAATTTTATTTCTTTCGACTTTTGATTTATATTAGAAATTTGTTTTTTTAAGCAAATAGAATTATACAAGAAATCGGTTTAAAGTTTTTGATTAAATTAGGATTTACATGTTTTTATAAAACTTTTATCGTAAAACCTGTCAGAATTGAAAAGGCAAAAAATATTATAATTTTATCATTTAATATAATAAAAAGTATAATAAGTATTTATTATCATAATATTGAATAAAATTATATATTAATATTATAAAATACATTAATAACAAAATATATAATAAAAGTAAATTATATGTATTGTATAAGGTCAGATAAGGTAAAATAAAAAAATGAAGCAAATTTAATAAAAAATAAAAACATAGATATAAAAACCTATGTTTTTAAATCACTTATTATTGTAGGTAAAATGCATAAATAATAATCAGTAATAAATGCCCTGATTCTTAGCCATTAAATAGTAAAGATTCTTATGGATTACTTTGCTTAATCACACCTTCTTTTAATCTTCATAATTTTAGCATTCACTACTCTCCTCCACACTTGTTACAAGCCACTTATTTATTCCTATTACATTAATTTATTAATTCTTCAATAATAGCATTAGGATTAATAATCCTAAATCTTTGTTTACCATACTCTTCTGAAACACATTCTGATTCATAAGCAGTTTTATCAGCTACTTCAAGAAACTTTTCAAAAGTTATACTATTATCAGCTTGACATGCCAAGGCATATAATCCCGCAACATAAGGAACTATAGAACTCATGCCACCCCAGGAGTCGTAAGCATATTTATCTTCCCCCAAAAAAGAAGCATAGGTTTTTTTATCTGTTGGAACATATAAAGTGTCATCAGGAGCATTAGTATAAAAATATGGCTTATAATTATTAAAATCATTAACATCTCCATAAGATGTTCTTGTTAAGCTTTGAAACTTATTAATATTATTTCCTGGTATTAGGCATAACACCTCAATGTTATTTTCTTCAGCTTTTCTTATAGCCTCCTCTAATTCTACAGAACCTTTTATTATTTTACCATCTTCAGTATACTTACTTGAATAACCACTAGAAAATGAAATAACTCTAATTTTATTATCTAATGTTTTATTCAATTCAATAATATTTAAAATATCTTCAGCTGCATGAGTAAAATCTTGTTCTTTTGTTTTATAATCATAACAATCCTCAGCTACGAAATAAAGGTCAGCATTAGGGGCAACACCTACATTTTTTCCTACTGCAATTGAAGCCATTTCTACTCCATGCATACTAGCAACTTCTTTTTCTTTAGAAAAAGCTTTATAAAATTTTAGGTTATCCTTTATCTCCACGTGGTCTACTAGTAATGTTTGATCTATCATAGCCATACCTACGCCAGAACCATTATAGCCTTTATCATGTACTTTCTGTAAGTTTAGCTTCTTTTCTTTTCCTTCTTCCATAAGTTTTTGAGGGTCAAAACCTTTAGGTAAATATTTTGGCCACTCTGTTGAATCATCAAAATTCATAAAATCATTCAAATCAGATAATGATAATCTATTTAGATATTGACTGTCCACTTTAGTAGCCTTTAAATCTACAATTCCATAGATATCTTTTCCGTATTTAATATTATCAGCTCTTTCATTTTGAACTTTTCGCATTGATATAAGATTATTCTTTGGATGATTTTGAATATCCCCCTTTTGCCAAGTATCATTATTAGAACAAGATATTAATAAAGATGATGATATTATAAAAGTTAAAATTAGTGCCATTGACAATACTTTTTTCATACATAACCTCCTACCTACATATTACACTTTACTCTATTTTACCATTATACACCTTATCTGGTAACAACTTTAATAAACCTTGATTAAAAAAGCTATAACACATATAAAAATGCATTATAGCTTTTTCCATCTTACTTATTCATATTTTTTAATAAATCTGCAAAAGGATTATTATTAAACTCCTCTGCTTCTTTTTTCATCTTCTTCATTATATTATTAACTGCTTTCTTATCTACCTTAGCATTTTTGTCAAATCTCTTCTCAAATTGGCTAGCCTTTTCTCTAAAATTACAGTTTTGTCCTGGGCATACATAGATCTTTCCATCTCCATGCCCTCTAAGCTCTAACCTCTTTTTACATTCTGGACATCTTGCATTAGTAAGTCTAGCTAAGTTTTCTCTATAACCGCATTCCCTATCTTGACACACTAGCATTCTTCCGTTTTTACCGTTAACTTCAAGCATATACTTTCCACAGTTAGGACATTTCTTTCCTGTTTGATTATCATGATGGAACTTAGTTGTTCCCTTCTTTACATCTTCTACTAATGAGGTAGCATATCCCTTCATGTTTTCTATAAATGCTTTATCATTTGCTTTTCCTTTTGATATATCCTCTAGGTCCTTTTCCCACTTAGCAGTAAGCAAAGGTGATTTTAATTCTTCAGGAACAAGTTCTATTAATTGTATTCCCTTAGATGTAGGATAAATATCCTTACCCCTCTTCTCTATTACAAAGGAATTAAATAGCTTTTCTATTATGTCTGCTCTAGTTGCAACTGTTCCAAGGCCACCAGTCTCCCCTAATGTCTTTGCCGCATCCTTCCCTACATTTATATACTTATGTGGATTTTCCATAGCAGATAATAAAGTACCTTCATTAAATCTTCCTGGAGGAGTTGTTTGTTTCTTTATAAGCTCTATCTTTCTTATATTTACTTTATCATTAACATTTAATGTAGGTAATTCTTGTGTTCCCTCTTCATCATCTAAATCTTCTCTTTGATATAGAGCTTTCCATCCCTTTTCTAAAGTTGTATTTCCTTTAGCTAAGAAAATCTCTCCATTTATGTTTACCTTTATTGTAGTTTGTTCATATTCATATGGTGGTAACATTACACTTAAGAATCTTTTTACAACTAAATTATATATGTTCTTCTCTTCTGAACTTAAAATTCCAAGGTTAAGCTTTTCCTCTGTAGGTATAATAGCATGGTGATCACTTACCTTTGAGTTATCTACGAAGCTTTTATTTCCCTTAACACCTTGTTTTAATAACCTATCCGCATATGCTCTATACTCTCCCACCGATATTCCCTTTAATCTATCTGGTATTGTAGGTAAAATATCAGATGAAATATATCTAGAGTCAGTTCTAGGATAAGTTAATAATTTGTAGTTTTCGTATAATCTTTGCATTATGTTAAGAGTTTGCTTTGCTGAATATCCCCAAATTCTATTAGCATCCCTTTGTAGTTCTGTTAAGTCATATAATGCTGGAGAGTATTTTTTCTTTCTACTCTTTGTAATATCTACTACTTCTCCTGTAGAGTTCTTAGTCTTATCTAAAATAGACTTAGCAACCTCTTCCTTGAAGATATTAGTATTTCCTTTAGGACTAAACCATGAAAGCGTAAACCTATCAGTTAAGGCTTTTAAATTGTAGTAATCCTCTGGTTTAAAGTTTTTAATCTCCTCTTCTCTATTTACTATCATAGCTAAGGTAGGTGATTGTACTCTTCCTGCTGATAATTGAGCATTGTATTTGCATGTTAAGGCTCTAGTTACATTTAAGCCTACTAGCCAGTCTGCCTCTGCTCTACAAACTGCTGCCTTATATAAATTGTCATATGCTCTACCATCTTTAAGATTCTTAAAACCATCCATTATTGCCTTATCTGTTTGAGAAGAAATCCAAAGTCTTTTTATCTTCTTTCTAACACCAGACTTATCTATTATCCATCTTGCTACTAGCTCCCCTTCTCTTCCTGCATCAGTAGCAATTATAATTTCATCTACATCATTTCTAAGTAGTTGCTTTTTTACTTCATTGTATTGCTTACTTGTTTTCTTTAATACTGTAAGCTTCATTGGCTTAGGTAGCATTGGTAATGTCTCCATGCTCCACTTTTTATATTTATCTCCATAGCCTTCTGGATCCATTAGTCCTACTAAGTGACCTAATGCCCATGTTACTATGTATCCATTCCCTTCTATATAACTGCCTTTATTATTTTTACATTTTAAAACTCTAGCAATTTCTCTTCCTACAGAAGGTTTTTCTGCTAGTACTATCTTTAAACTCATATGCTTCCTCCTAATTCATTGAAGTCTTTAACCTTCATTATAAACTAAAGAAAGGAAAAAATATATATAAAAGGCGGGGGAGATATTTATTTTGCTTGTTCCGTCGCTGCGCTCCAAGTCATATAAAAATAAATACCCCCCCCACTCCTACTAAAGGTAACCAAATAGTAAAAACAAGCAGCCATAATTATATGACTGCTTTATAACGGTCGTCCTCTAGAACTTTATTTAATAAATCTTGAGTTGAATTACTTTCATCATTAAGTAGAGATATAAATACCTCATTAGAATATCCAAATGCATAGGTAAAGTTATCACTATATTTAATAATAGTTGAGCTTTCCCTTCTCTTATCTATATTCCAAAATATAAGATGAGGTATATTTAAATTTGCACAGTTCCACTTTTCTTTAATTCTTTCAAATTCCTCTGCATTTATAAAGTAAGGAGTTTCCTTATTATTACCCCTAGAAAGCATTGAAATTTTACAACCTGGATCTATTACAAACAAGAGTCTCTTAGGAATGTGTTCTTCATTTATTCCGTGTTTGATAGCCGCAAAAAGTATTAAATCTAAAGCTGCCTCTACATTTATTTCATTACAAACTGAAGACTTCACTATTTCCTCTATCTTATCTTTTATGTTATCCATATCAATTTTTTTAAAGTTAGGTTTAGGCTTCATAGTAATTATGTGCTTCTTATACCTACCTCTATTTTCTCTTAGAAAATATAATATAGTACCTACTCCACCATATAGAGTATTTATATTCTTATTATTTATAAAATTCTTTGAAGATAGCCCTAATGATACTATTGTATCTCCTTTATATTCTTTTATATAACTTTTATAATCATACAAGGGTGAGGCATGTCCATTTCTTATGAAGTCCTCTACAAACATATAAGGGAAATTTTCGTCTATAAGGCTCTCTTTTAATCCTCCCCCTCTACATTCTAAGAATTGCTTATAGAGCTCTCTATATTCCTTATATCTACTATAATCATGTTTTAAAAATGCATTTTTATATTTATTTATAGATTTAAAGGTTATATTACCATACTGTATACTTTCCCAATTTCCTTTGCTCATTGAACTTTCTACTATATTTAATTTTTTTCTAAGCTTAGATAGTGTTGTTCTATATTCCTTTGAAGACATATTAAGTAATAATCTTGTTTTCTTTGCTAACCTTCTTGATTCAGGGGAAGAAGTATTTTCAGATTTTAACCATTTTGCTAATGTGCTTGGGGTTAAAGAATTTAAGTCCTTGTTTAAGGTATCTTTTATAAGTTTTATTGTTTCATTTTCAAGCTTAGTATCAAATAAAGAATACAAATCATCCCATCTACCATAGTGAGGTATTAAGGAAAGGTTTTCTTTAAGTATATAAGAGTCAATATTACCTAGAAAGTTTAAACATATCCTAAAAACTTTTCTCTCTCCAAGTCCCTTTTCCTTATCCCTAATAAAAAAGAGAATTTTAAGAGCCTTTTTCTCATCTTCCTCGTAAGCCTTATAAAACAACTCTATTATATCCTCTTCATTTATATCTCTAAGAAACATTCCCTTTGAAAAGAAGTTCAAGTTATGTATAGATGTATTATCTATATCTACTATTTCATTGTAATCTTCTTCAAGATCCTCATATAAATTTTCATCAATATTAATTATATCCTCTTTTAATTTATTAAATAATTCAAAGCTCATATAATCCCCCTTGAACACCACAAGACACATTATGCCCAGCTAATAAATTAACTGAGCATAAATAAGCTGTAAGTGTCTTTATTAAACAAGATACATATTTTATTAAGCTGTTAGTATCTTTACACTATCATGTATATGCAGTTTTTTCTTTAATAGTACATTTTAATGATTAAGTAAACTTAAGAATTTTTAACTTCTGTAATCCTCTTTATAAGACTTTCATCTATATACTCTGACTTTGAAAAGCCTTTTCTAAAATATCTTATTTGCTTGTATTTTACTCCATTCATTTGGAAGTCTAATATATCTATTCTATCTCCCTTAAAAACTATTGGTTCATTTTTACCCTTTACTTGTATCCTTAATTCCATATAAATTGTCTCCTATAATGATTTTGTATATTTACACTTTGGATAATTTGTACATCCATAGAAAAATCCATATTTTCCTTCTTTCTTTTGTAATCTACTATTACATAATGGACAGCTTTGATTCTTCTCTGTTAATTTTAATATATCTTTTCTATCTATTAATGTAACATTATTAGCCTTTGCTAAGTTTCTTGCATTTTCAGTAAAGCTACTATTCGTAATTACCATTGCTCTGTGAGCTTTATAGTACTTTATAGAAGCCACCGCTTGCTGTACTGCCTCTACCCCAACATTTTGATTCCATCTCTTAGCTTGAACTACAATCTTTTCTCTTCCTTTTTTAACAACAAGGTCTGCACCATAGTCACCTGTTTTTGGTGTTAAGTGAGTTTTATATCCTTCCTTCTTAAAGTGTAACTCTAAGAATTCTTCAAATTCTTCACCTGTCATCTTATCTACAATATTTATACTTGCATGATAAAATCTTTTATTTCTCCAACTTTTATACTTATGAAAAATAATTTCTACAACTAAAAACAATATAATTGCAAAATTTAATTTTAGCTTACCTACTAGTAATAATATACCTAAAATTAAGAAATAAATTAAATACAATAAAAATCTTGTTTGCTGCGTTCTGTTAAGTCTTTTCTTCAATTAAATCTCCTCTTTTCTGCCACGTCTACTACAAATAAATATCATATTGTAATACTTATTATATATTAAATTTTCACCCTTTTCTATTGTTTATAGACAAGGATAAAACTTAATTATTTAGGAATACTACTTTTAGAGACTTTTTTTAGGGAGGATGATATATTTGGCAACGCTTAAAAAGTTTAAACCCTATTTCTCTTCATTAGGGATTTTAGTGTTTATTGCTCCTATTTTTATGATTTTAGAGGTTTTATGTGAACTTATTCAACCTTATTTACTCCAAATAGTAATAGATAGAGGAATAAAAAATAATGATAAAGCTCTTATAGTAGAGTTAGGTGGATTAATGATATTCATAGCTATAGTTGGAGTTTTACTTGGAATTTTAAATACCTATAACTCTAGTAAAATATCAACTGTTTTTGCAATGAATCTTAGAGAAGGTACCTTTGATAAGATTCAAAGACTTTCTTTTAGAAATATTGATGAATTAAGTATTTCTAATCTTATTGTTGTATTAACTAATGATATTAATCAACTTCAAAACTTTGTTATGTCAGGTACTAGAATATTAATTAGATCCCCACTACTGTTTATTGGAAGTATAATTTTAGGTATTATAACAGCACCAAAATTATCTCCTATTTATTTAGTTATTATTTTAGTTATTTCTATTGTATTATTTCTTATTATCAAGAAATCTTATCCTTTGTTTTATGGTGCTCAACAAGGATTAGATGATATGAATACTACATTAAAAGAAAACTTTGATGGAATTATGGCAGTAAAGTCATTTGTTCAAGAAAATAATGAAAAGGAAAAGTTTAAAGGTAAAAGCTCAAATTTAGCAAAATTAAATACAAGTACCTCTAGAATTGTAGGCACTGTTTTGCCTATATTTTTAGCAAGTATTAACCTAGGTATAGTTGCAATTTTATGGTTTGGTGGTAAATCAGCCATAAATAATGCTTTACCAATAGGCTCTTTAGTTGCATTTATAAATTACTTATCACAATTATTAGTTGCTCTTATAATAGCAAGTTTATTGTTTATGAATTTTACAAGAGCTATGGTTTCAGCAAAGAGAGTTGAAAACATAATGAATGCTACTAGTGATGTGGTGTTTATGAATACATCTAAGAATGCTGATGATATTAGAGGAGATATTATCTTTGAAAATGTCTCCTTTGATTATGATGAAACAGATGGATTTGAGGAATATGCCTTAAAAGATGTTAATCTTCATATTAAAGAAGGAGAATTTGTAGGCATTATAGGTGCCACTGGCTCTGGTAAATCCACTTTAGTAAATTTAATACCAAGATTCTATGATCCTACATCAGGGAAAGTGCTTTTAGATGGTGTGGATATAAGAAATTACAATGAGGCTACCCTTAGAAAGAATATATCTATTGTACTTCAAAGTGCTACTCTATTCTCTGGAACTGTAAAATCAAATATAGTTCAAGGAGACTTAGATGCTGTGGAAGATGATATAACAAGAGCAGCAAAAATTGCACAAGCAAAAGAGTTCATTGATAGATTACCTGAAAATTATGAATCTATTGTATATCAAAGAGGTAATAATTTATCTGGTGGTCAAAAGCAAAGAATCTCAATTGCTAGAGGGTTAGTTGGTAACCCTAAGGTACTAATTCTAGATGATTCAACATCTGCCCTTGATGCCAAGTCTGAAAGCTTAGTTAAGAGAGCTTTAAACAGAGAATTGAAGAATACTACTACCATAATGGTTGCACAAAAGATATCTTCTATAATTGATGCTGATAAGATAGTTCTTATTGACCAAGGACAAATACTTGCAGTAGGAAGCCATGAAGAATTAATGAATACTAGCGTTCATTATAAAAACATATATAATACACAACTTGGAGAGGAGGCTTAGTATATATGAATAACAGAGGATTAAAGTTCATATTATCATATTTAAAAGAGCATAAAACTAAGCTTATAATTATAGGCTTTTCTATAATTGTTTATACCCTAACTAAGCTTATAGGTCCTTTCCTAATGGGATATATAATAGATAATTATATAACTATACCTAATGTTGACGGTTTACTTAAGTGGGTATTTATTTTATTTTGTGTATATGCTCTATCATCACTAGCAGGATGGTTCCAAAACTATGTAAATGCTGATGTAGCAGCACAAACTGTAAATAAAATTAGAACTGACCTATTTAATAAAATCGAAACCTTATCACTAAGATTTTTTGATTCCACTCCACATGGTGAGTTATTAAGTAGATTTACTAATGATATAGACAATATTGGTATAACCCTATCTAACAGTATAATCGAGCTAACTTCTAACTTAATTCAATTAGTTGGAGTACTAATATTTATGCTTGTATTAAATATTAGATTAGCAGTAATAACTTTAGTTGCTACACCATTTCTAGCTATAATAGTAACCTTATTAATTAAAAGAACTAGAAGGTTATATGGAGAGCAGCAAGGAAAGCTTGGAGATCTTAATGCCTATATAGAAGAAGAGATTTCAGGTCTTAAGGTAGTTAAAGCTTATGGACTAGAAAATGAGGTTGTTAGAAGATTTCATGAAAAGAATAAAAGCTTTAAAGATACTGCAATAAAAGCGCAGTTTACTTCTTATTTAATGATTCCTCTTATGAATGGATTATCTAATGTAACATTAGTTTTAATTATAGTAGCTGGTTCTATGCTTACCTTAAAGGGTGATGCAAGTATTGGACTTATAGTTACATTTATAAACTTTGCTAGATTATTCTTTCAACCAATAAACCAAATGTCTAATCTTTATAATCAACTAGGATTAGCCTTCACTGGATCTGAAAGAGTTATGGATATTCTTAATGAGGAACCTGATATAAAAAATACTCCTGATGCAAAGGAAATAGATGTTTTAAATGGATATGTAAATATGAAAGATGTATCCTTCTCTTATAATGATGATAAAACTATTCTTAAAAGAATAAATATTGAAGCCTTTAAAGGTGAAAAGATTGCAATTGTAGGACCTACAGGATCAGGTAAAACAACTATTATTAATCTTTTAAATAGGTTTTATGATACCAAAGAGGGCGAGATATATTTTGATGATTTAAAGATAAAAGATATAAACTTCTACTCCTTAAGAAAAAGAATAGGTATTGTTCTTCAAAATACTATTCTTTTTAGTGGAACAATTAAAGAAAATCTTCTATTTGGAAAAGAAGATGCTACTGATAATGAAATTGAAACTGCTTGTATTAAAGCCAATATACATGATTACATAATTAGTTTACCTAAAGGATATGATACAGAAATAACAAGTGATAGTAACGTATTTAGCAAAGGACAAAAGCAACTTCTTTCCATTGCTAGAACTATCTTAGCTAACCCCGATATATTAATACTAGATGAAGCTACAAGCAATGTAGATATGATTACAGAACAAAAGCTTCAACAGGCCATGAATACCATGATGGAAGGAAGAACATCCTTTGTCATAGCACATAGATTAAAAACTATAATTAATTCTGACAAGATTGTTGTAATAAAGGATGGTAAGGTAGTTGAAGAAGGAACACATAAAGATTTACTATCTTTAAAGGGTTTCTATAATGAACTATACCAAAATCAATTCTCCTCATTAAAGGGAATTGTAAATGAATAAAAAGCTAAAGTAGATTGTAATAATACATCTGATTTATAGCAAATTAAAATTTCATATTTTCCTAAATATTAAAATAAAACTCTAGCAAATTTTTTGCTAGAGTTTTTATAACTAACTAAATATCTTAGCCCATATTCCTTTTTTCTTCTTTGTTTCCTTCTCGGGCTTCTTTCTTTCAACTGTAAATGAAGTATCTTTTTTCTTAATTATTTCTAAATGCTTTTCTATTGATTTATTAAGTTTTTCAACCTCAAATTTCTTAAAGTTGAATTCACTCTTCATGTTATATAGATCATTCTCTATAGTAACGCATTTTTTCAATGCATTTATGTTATCTTTACTCATTTCATAAGCTTCAACTAATATCTCACAATACTTCTTAACTTCTTTAGCATATGCAGTATAGTCTTCTGGACTTTTATCAACCATTTCATCCCAACTATGCTTAATAGCTGTATAGTTAGAGAATATCATCTCTGTTAAAAGGTTAGATATATTTAACGAAACAGCATGTTTGTCAACTACATTACCTTTAAGATAATTCATTGTTTCTATAGCACCTATGATAGAATAAAACTTCTGTAACGCTATATTCATAAAGTCATTTGATGAACTTTCTGTTACCTCTTTAATAACCTTATTGGTGATATCTACAAATCTATCAGTTATAGTATTATTGGTTTGTACTAAAGCTGTAGTAGAATTATCTTCCTCTATGTCAAAGTTTGCAAAGAAAGAATTATCATTGGTAACAATGATATTATCACCTTCTATATCTTTTGAAGTAACGGTTGAATTATTATTCATCGCTTGTCCAACTATGGTATCTTTATTAACTTTCTTTATCTTTGAGGCCTCAATTTTTGATGTATTTCTATCTATCATCATTCTTAAAACTTCAATATTATAGTTATCTAAACCAAGTTTTATTCTATTAGTTATCATAACCTCGATTATATTATTAGTTTCTTTTAAGGATTTTATATTCTTAGGATCGATATCCCAGCAATAGTCAAATACTTTAATACAAAGATTAAGCTGTTCTACTATTATAGATAGCTTTACCTTATCTTCAAAGTTAGTAACTTTAAGTAATTCTAATAATTTACGACTTCTTATAACTATTTGCTTGGTAACTTTAACCGATATATATTTTCTAATATCTTGAACATCTATAATATTTCCATATAGATAATTTGCTGTTTCTATAGAAGTAATTAAAGATATTGAATGCTCTATAAAGTCTTCAACAGAATCCTCATTAAAATTTCCTTGAAACTCTTTAATCATCTCACTAGCTTGCTCCATGGCAGTTTTAGTAAGATTATTTTGAGCAACCTTAATAAGTACAGAAATATCAGGTCCTTGAGCTTCCATTATTACATTTTGCATTTTTTTAAAGTCTTCTAATAACTTCTTGCTTTTATCCAGGTATTCCTTCGTTACATTATTATTAGTAGTTACTGCAACAAGTTCAGAACTACTCTCTATATTCCCATTTATACCATTATTCTCTTTCATAGTCGCTACACACCCCATAAATAAACAATTATTCCCAAACTCCTACTACAATTATAACCCATCTAGAATTAATTTCCAATTGTTTTTTCGAAATAATTATAACTTATTATTATTCTTATATTCCTCAATTCTTTGAGCTAGATCCTCCAAATACTCGTATCTTTCATATTTATATAGGAGTTCTTCTTCTAATTTCTCCTTTTCTGTCATAAGCTCTTGTAGCTTTGAGTAACTTGCTGAATTTTCTTGCATTAATTTATCTACATTTGCTATTTCATTTTCTAGGTTTTCTATTACAGAAGAAATTTCTTCATATTCTTTTTGTTCCTTAAAACTAAATTTTGGTCTTGAATCTCTTTCTCTTACTCTTTGAGCATTTTCTTTTCTTTCTTTTTTAACTTCTGTTCCCTTATTAGCCTTCTTTAATTCGACTTTAATACTATAATCGCTGTAATTACCATTATAAGGTTCAATCTTCCCTTTTCCTTCATATGCAAATATCTTATTACACACTCTATCTAAGAAGTATCTATCATGGGAAACAACAACAACTACACCAATATAGCTATCTAAAAAGTCTTCTAATATATTAAGTGTATTAATATCTAAATCATTTGTAGGCTCATCTAGTAGAAGAACATTTGGAGCTTCCATTAAAACTCTTAAAAGATGAAGTCTTCTTCTTTCTCCACCAGATAACTTTTCTATTTTTGTATACTGCATAGTTCCATCAAACAGGAATCTTTCACACATTGTAGATGCAGTTATTTTTGTTCCATCTGCAACAGGGATATACTCTCCCCCTTCTTTAACATAATCTATTACTCTTAAATTAGGGTCCATATGGGAGTCATCCTGAGAAAAGCATCCTATCTTTACTGTTTCTCCAACTTCTATTTCTCCACTATCAGGCTTTATAGATCCCTTAAGCATATTAATTAGTGTAGTTTTTCCAGCTCCATTATTACCTATAATACCTATTCTATCTTCCTTAGTGAAGATATAGCTAAAGTCATGTATTAGTTCTTTATTATCAAAGCCTTTATTAATATGGTTAATTTCAATTATCTTCTTACCTAATCTAGTTCCTACAAAAGACATTTCTACATCTGTTTCTCTTTTTACATATTCCTGATTAACTAAGTCATCAAATCTTTGTAATCTTGCTTTTTGTTTTGTAGTTCTAGCCTTAGCACCTCTTTTTACCCATTTTAACTCTTTTTTAATTAGAGATTGTCTCTTTTCCTCTTGAGCCTCTTCTATTTCAATTCTTTCCATCTTTTTCTCTAGGAAAGCAGTGTAGTTACCTTCATATGTATATAAATTTCCTCTATCAAGCTCCACTATCCTATTACTTACTCTATCAAGGAAGTACCTATCATGGGTAATCATAATTAATGCACCCTTTCTAGAATTTAAATATTCTTCTAGCCACTCTATAGAATCTGAATCTAAATGGTTTGTAGGCTCATCTAACACCAACAAATCGCAAGGAGTAATAAGAGAAGAAGCAAGGGCAACCCTCTTCTTTTGTCCTCCAGATAGATTTTTTATCTTTTCCTCATATTTAGTTATTCCAAGTTTGTTTAATATGCTTTTAGCTTCGCTTTCAAGTTCCCATAGATTTAATCCATCAATTTCACCTTGAAGCTTTATTAGCCTTTCATTAAGTTCATCAAAATTAGAAGGAGAAGAATTTAGGCTTTCAAGGGTTTCTTCATAATCTCTTAAAAGCTTCATTTCTTTACTATCCCCCTTAAAGATTTGCTCTAATACAGTTGCATCGTCTTGAAAATCTTGGCTTTGAGAAAGAAACTCTATTCTAATATTTTTCCCCTTAGTAACACTTCCATCAAAGAATTCATCTTTTCCTGTTACTATTTTTAAAAGTGTTGACTTACCAGCACCATTAATACCTATAATACCTATCTTATCCCCATCATTTATACCAAGTGAAACATTGTTTAATAATGTTTTTTCACTATAACTTTTACTTATATTTTCTAGTGTAATTAAATTCATATATATTCTCCTCTTTATGTAACCTTTATATATTCATATACTAGCATAAGTTTCAAAAATAATGAAGAATTAAAAAGAAGCACTACTGTAATAGCAGTGCTTTCTACTTAATTAAATTCTATTTCCTTTGAAAATACATCTATATATTTATAATAAGGGTCCTTTTCATATACCTTACCTAAATATTCCTTTGCTTCATCATCCCTATCTGTATAATAGCATGCTTCTCCATAGTAGTAACAATACTCTAAGGCATCCCCCTTAATTTCATCTATGTCAATTTTCACTTTACTTAGTGAATCATATGCAAGTTCATATTCCTCAGCTTCACAGGCTGCATAGCCTAAAGTAGTTAATCTTTCATTTTCAAGATACTCATTACCTTCATATGTAATCATAGTTAAATACTTAATAGCTTCTTTATAGTTTTCAGTATGATAATAGCATCTTCCTAAAACATAGGTTAAGCTTGGATCTTTTACCTTATCTACTCCACCTCTTTTTAAATATGTTAAAGCGTTAGTATAGTCCTTTTCATCAAAATATAAGCACCCTAAGAAAAAGTATGCCTCTTTGTTATCTTTTCTATAATATACAGCATTGTTTAAGGCATCCTTTGCCTTCTTTGCATCCCCTTTTGAGTAAAGAGTTAAAGCATAGTTATAAAATAATGCTGAATTATTGTCAGGGTCATTTTTAAATTTAATTGTAAAGGCAATTCCAACTAAGATTATTGCTATTCCAAGCCTCCAATCTAAGAAGAACGCACCTATACCTAATACGAAAAGATAAGTAGTCCATGTCCCCTTTACCTTTTGTAATTTTAGCTTATATGTGTTACTTTCCAAAATTATATCCCCCAATCCCTTTTAAACTTACTATAATTATACAGTACTATGAACTATTACTCAAATGCCGAAGAAAAAGTATTTCCTACTCTTTTAAATGCAATTTCTTTATAGGTTTTCTTATTATTAATATCTATAATAGTTTTATAAATATTTGGACATCCTTCCTCTCTCCAGCGCTTCATATATCTTGCATCAGCTTCAGTTCTATAATAATACTTTTCGTCATAATCATCAGAAAACTCCAAGAAAAAGTCTAATGAATCCTTATGTATTTCATACTCCTTAGTATCTAACTTATTTATAATTGGTAGAAAAAATCTTATTGGAACCTTATAGTTATACTCTCCCTTTAGAGATGTACCTTCCATTAAAGCCCTCTTAAGAAATGACTTATCCTTTAAATCTTCTTCTGTAACCCTTAGTTTGAAAATTGGTTCATTTCTTTTATTCTTTTCTAATTTTATTGCTATCATTTGTGCCACCTTCTATTTAAAGTCATACTATGCATTTTACAAGAAAGTATATTATTTTACAAGATGAGTATCCTAAGATTATGAGGTGGGAATATGAATATTAGTACTGATTATAATAAAAATGTAAATTATTTAAAAGATGAAATAGGCTTTGGTAAGTCTTTTGATGTTTTATATAGGGAATTAAATCTTAAGGGAAGGCATATTAGCTTGTTCTTTTTAGATGGATTCGTTAAGGATGAATCACTTCAAGCCTTAATACAAAGCTTCTGTGTATATAAAGAAGATAATATAGCAAAAGCAAAGACTGCAGAAGAAATTATTACAACATGTATTAGTGCCATTGAAGTTTCAGAGGAAGAGGATTTTGGAAATGTAATTAAAGCTCTCCTTTCTGGTCAAACTGCAATGTTTGTAGAAAATTTAGATAAGTGTATAATGATTGATCTTAGAACTTATCCTGCAAGAGGACCAGAGGAACCAGATAAGGAAAAGGTTTTACGTGGAGCTAGAGATGGTTTTGTTGAAACTATAGTATTTAATAGTGCCTTAATAAGAAGAAGGATAAGAGATCCTAAATTAAGATTTGAGATGGTTTCTGTAGGAAGAGAATCTAAAACAGATGTAGCTATTGCCTTTATAGAAGATAGAGTAACAAAGGAGGCATTAGAAACTGTAAAAAAACAATTAGCTGAAATAGAAGTTGACGCCTTAACTTTAGGTGATCAAAGTTTAGTTGAATGTATTAACAAAAGGTCTTGGTATAATCCTTTTCCAAAGGTTAGATATACTGAGAGACCTGATGTAACTGCCGCCCATATTTTAGAAGGAAAAATAGCACTTTTAGTTGATAATAATCCTTCTGCTATGCTTCTTCCTACTAGTGTGTTTGATTTCTTAGAGGATGTTGATGATTATTATTCTCCAATATTAACAGGTAATTATTTAAGACTTCTTAGAAATGCTATTTTACTTATGACCTTATTTATTACACCATTTTACTTATTGATAACTGAATACCCTGAAACCTTGCCAGAGCATCTTAAGTTTTTAATACCTACCGATCCATATTATATACCAATCTTTTGGCAGTTTTTATTATTGGAATTTGCCATTGATGGATTAAGGTTAGCATCATTAAATACTCCTAACTCCTTAGGAATGTCCTTATCTGTTGTAGGAGCGTTAATTCTAGGTGATTTTTCAATTAAGACAGGATGGTTTTTACCACAAACTATTCTTTATATGGCTATTGTTTCTTTAGCTACATTTACCCAGCAATCTGTTGAACTGGGATTTGCAATTAAGTTTTTTAGAATGCTGCTATTAATATTAACTTCCTTTTGGGGACTTAAAGGTTTTGGTGGAGGTTTAATTATAGGCTTTATCATGTTAGCTTCTACAAGAACTTTTACAGGAGAACCATATTTATATCCTTTGATACCTTTTAACGGAAGAGCTTTAATGCATTTATTATTTAGAACTAGCATTAAAAGTGCGAAAAGAAAGGTTTAGGATAAAAAAGATAATAGAGATAAGAGGGATAAAAGAGATAATAGTGGTAAGAAGGTACAAGGTACTAGGTAAGAAGAGTAGTAGGGGTAAAAGAGATAATTAGGATAAGAGAGAGAAAAAAGATAAAATAAATAAGAATGATAATATGAACGAGGAAGAGTAGTTGCTTTTGCAATTTCTCTTCCTTATTGGTTTATATGCCATAGTGGATAATAATATTCAACATCTTTACAGAAAATCTTTTCCAGAATTTCTAGCTTTAATCTTAGTTGCTTGGAAAAATTAAAAATAACTCAGCTCCCTGAGCTGAGTTATTACAAAATCTCTCTTATCTCTTTTGTTCTATTTAACTATTTTATATTAATTAATTTCTAATTCAACAGGACAGTGATCTGATCCAAAGATATCTGTATGAATCTTAGCACTAACTAATCTATCCTTTAAGGATTCTGATGTTACAAAGTAGTCAATTCTCCATCCTGCATTTTTTTCTCTTGCCTTAAATCTGTATGACCACCAAGAATATATTCCTTCTTGATCTGGATAGAAGAATCTAAAAGTATCTATAAACCCTGAACTTAATAACTCAGTAAACTTATTTCTTTCTTCGTCAGTAAAGCCAGCATTTTTTCTATTAGTTTTAGGATTTTTCAAGTCAATTTCTTTATGAGCAACATTTAAATCACCACAAACTATTACTGGTTTATTGTTTTCTAATGCTTTTAGGTATTCTCTAAAAGCATCTTCCCATGTCATTCTGTAATCAAGTCTTGCTAATTCAGTTTGAGAATTTGGAGTATAAACTGTAATTACGTAATAATCAGGGAATTCAAGAGTTATAACTCTTCCTTCTTTGTCATGCTCTTCTATACCAATTCCATAGGCTACACTTAAAGGTTCTTCCTTTGTGAAAATTGCAGTACCTGAATAACCTTTCTTTTCTGCATAGTTCCAATATTGATGATATCCAGGTAAATCTAAATCTATTTGACCTGCTTGTAACTTAGTTTCTTGAAGACAGAATATATCTGCATCTAATTCATTAAATATATCTAGGAACCCTTTGCCGACAATAGCTCTTAAGCCGTTAACGTTCCATGAAATCATTTTTTTCATTCGTCTACCTCCATTGGTTTTATATTCTAAAAAGAGTATAACACAAAGATTGCTAATGGTTAATAGAAATCTCCAACAGCCAACTCGTAAATAATTTTTATAAATATTTAAATAAAGATATAAATATATAAAGGTTTAAAGATATATTTACATATTTATATAAATATACAAATATATCTTTATGCTATTTTTATTTTCTCATATCCATTAAGTTAATCCATTGTCCCATTTTCTAAAGCAAAATAAAAAAGAAACACCAGCAAAAAGTGGCGTTTCCTTCTCATCTTTATTATCTCTTTTAGTTTTTAAATGAATGTATTGGCGCAGGTATTCTTCCACCTCTTTTAATGAAGTCTTCTGAAGAATTTGAGTTTACCTTCATTACTGGAGCAGTACCTAAAAGTCCTCCAAACTCAACCATATCTCCAACTTCACATCCCGGAGCAGGAATTATTCTAACAGCTGTTGTTTTATTATTAATAACACCAATGGCTGCTTCATCAGCTATCATTGCAGCTATTGTAGATGAGGGAGTATCACCTGGAACTGCAATCATATCTAATCCAACTGAACATACACATGTCATAGCTTCAAGCTTTTCTAAGTTTAGTGAACCATTAACAACTGCATCTATCATACCTGCATCTTCCGATACTGGTATGAAAGCACCACTTAATCCACCAACGTGACTACATGCCATAACTCCTCCCTTTTTAACTGCATCATTAAGCATTGCAAGGGCAGCTGTAGTACCATGAGTACCTACAGTTTCAAGTCCCATCTCTTCCAATATATGAGCAACAGAGTCACCGATAGCTGGAGTAGGTGCTAAAGAAAGGTCAACTATTCCAAAAGGAACATTTAATCTCTTAGAAGCTTCCTGTGCTACCAACTCTCCCATTCTTGTTATTTTAAATGCTGTTTTCTTAATTGTTTCTGCAAGTACATCAAAGGATTCTCCTCTAACCTTTTCAATTGCTCTTTGAACAACTCCAGGACCACTTACACCAACATTTATAACCTTATCTGCTTCTCCAACACCATGGAAAGCACCAGCCATAAATGGGTTATCTTCAACTGCATTAGCAAATACAACTAATTTAGCACATCCAAATCCCTTAGTTTCCTTAGTAAGCTCTGCTGCTTCCTTTATTACATCTCCCATGTCCCTTACTGCATCCATATTGATACCACACTTTGATGAACCAACATTAACAGATGAACATACCTTCTTTGTAACAGCTAAAGCTTCTGGAATCGACTTAATTAAAATTCTATCACCTTTAGTATATCCCTTTTGAACAAGTGCAGAGAATCCACCTATAAAATCTATACCTAGAGTTTCTGCTGCTTTATCTAAAGTTTTTGCAAACTCAACATAGTTTTCCTCATCAGTAGCTCCTGCAATGATTGAAATAGGAGTAACTGAAACTCTTTTATTAACTATTGGAATGCCAAACTCTTCTTCTATTTGGTTTGCTACCTTTACTAAATCCTTGGCAGAAGAGACTATTTTGTTATATATCTTTTCCCTAGCTTTATTCCCATCTGGATCAATACAGTCCAATAAAGATATACCCATAGTTATTGTTCTAATATCTAGTTTTTCCTCTTCTATCATCTTTATTGTTTCTAAAATATTTTGAGAATTAATATTTGTATTCATTATGTAGCCCCCTAATTATAGTGTATGCATTGAATTAAAGATCTCTTCTCTTTGTATCTTTACATCAACCTTTAGTTCTTCACCCTTTTTTAGAAGACTTTTTCTTACTTCATCAAAGGAAGCATTTGCATTAGATCCATCTAAAATCATTATCATTGTAAAATACCCATCCATTATTGTTTGAGTAACATTTAAAATATTCATATTACACTTTTGTAATTCACAGCTTATTCCTGCTATAATTCCTACCTGATCTTTACCTATTACTGTTAATATTGATTTCATATAATCAGCTCCTAAATTCTATAATAATTCTTTTCTAAGTTCTGCAGGTGTCTTTGATGAAAGATATCCAAATGGTACATCAAATACAGTTAAAGCACCCTTCTTACCTTCTTTAGCCATCTTAGATATAGCTCTAGCATATGCAACTAAAACACTTGAAGTAAATTCTGGATTACTTCCTAGCTCTAGTGAAAATTCAATTCTTTGCTTAGTTCCTTCTCCAGTTTCCCCTGTTCTTATAACAAATCCACCATGTGGCATACCTGAATGGTCTCTTTTAAGCTCTTCTTCAGTTATAAAGTGAACAGTTGTATCATAATCAGAGAAGTAATTTGGCATATTCTTTATTTCTTCCTCAATTTTTGTTTTATCTGCTCCTTCTTCTGCTACAACAAAACATTCTCTTAAATGCTTTTCTCTAGTTGTAAGGTCTGGATTTTCGCCACTTCTTACCCTTTCTAGGGCAGCTTCTATCGGAATTGTATATTGTATTCCATTTTTAACCCCTTGGATTCTTCTAATTGCATCTGAATGACCTTGACTTACACCTTTTCCCCAGAAGGTATAATCCTTGCCATTAGGTAAAACAGCATTACCTAAAAGTCTATTTAATGAGAATAATCCTGGGTCCCAACCTACAGATATTATGCTTAAATTTCCAGAAGCAGAACTAACTTCATTCATCTTTTCAAAATAAGCTGGTATTTTAGCATGTGTATCAAAGCTATCTACAGTATTGAACATCTCAGCAACCATTGGCCCTTGTTCTACTAAATCTGTTGCAGAACCACCACAAAGAATCATTACATCAATCTCATCTTTAAAGTCACCAATTTTAGAGATATGAACCATTAAATTATCATTTTCTGATACTTTGCTTACTTCTCTTCTTGTAAAAATCGCTTCAAGTTCCATATCTGGATTTTGATTTATAGCCTTCCTAACACCCTTTCCTAAGTTTCCATATCCAACTATTCCTACTCTTATTTTGTTTTCCATTTTAACAGCCCCTTTAAAATAATGTTTATTTGTGCTTATTTTACCATAATTTAAGGTTATTATAAATCATTTGGTAAATAAAATGTTGAATTTAATAAATATATAAATGTAAAGTTTTACAAATCAAAAAAGGAGAAATTGAATGCTTTTCAACTTCTCCTTTATAGACATATACTTATTGGAACTACTATTATAGAAACGCCTTCACATTTTAGTCTTGGCATTTTAGGCATTAATATACCATTACTGGTTAATTGATCACAAAAAGGGCAACAGTTTTTTAAAAAATTCTCATAATAATCATGTTGTGCAGTTTTTCTTAAAAGACTTATGCATTTACCATTAGGTGCAACATTTATAACTTTACCGTATACTGTGCAAGGACAATCAACCTTATCATAAATATAGGAACTATTGTTCATAAAGAAATTATTATTAACATTAAGAACAACTGGAGTATCTCCACACTGTAATATTAAATCTTGAGTTGAATTTTTATTTAGAATTTCACTTAAATGGCTAAGTAGATGATTCATATTTTTAAAATTCAAGTTTCCATTAAAGCTTTTAGGCATCATGTTATCAAGATTATCACTTCCAAAACAATCGAAAATAGTTAACACAGAATCAAGATAAGAATTAATTGATTCCGAGGTTAAATTACCATGAATTTGTATATAATCTCCGGGAAATACATCCCCTTCATTTATTGTTGTATCATAAAATGATTTTAATCTATTTGAAGATTTTAATTGAGTTATAAGCTCTCCATGAAGATTAAATGTGGTAAATACACGTTTTAACTCTTCTTCTCTTCTAACAAACTCTCTATTCTCAATTCCCGCGTTATTAGTACGAGTGTTTTCACAATGTTCTGCAGAAGTTATATTACTTCCTTTAAATCCTTCTCTTTCATCATTACTTTTTCTATCTTCATCAAAACAATGGTCTCTTAAATCAATTCCTGCTTTTCCTGATAGGGTTAAATCCTGAATAATTCTTGATGTTCTAATTTCTATATATCCATTAAGTACAAATGAGGACATGTTACGAACAAGGTCCTCATCTAAATACATTAAAAGTGCTAAATCTAATAAATCATCCATTAATTCACGTCCTCAAAGGATTGTTTCATATTAGTCTATTAATACTAATATAATTTTATGCCATTCTTATCCTTTTTAGAAACATATGGATTATCATTATAATAAAATCTATATAAAAAATCTTTTGCTTCTTCTGCATAATCTATTCCTATTCTCTTACTTTTTATTATATCTCCTGTTTTTGCTTCTTCTATTTGAAATAAAGCTTTCAATTCATTATCAAGTTCACAAATAAATAAATCACCTTCAAATAATAATATATTATTTAACCTTTTATCTATATCAAGAGCCATGCATAGCTTTGAAGGTCCTGAGGTTAAATTTAATTTTTGCTTTTTATCCAATTCATTAAAATTCTTTTTATATCTCATATTAGCTATGTAATCCAATCCTATTAAAGGCTCAACGGCACGTATTAACACTCCTTGAGGTTCACCTTCCCTCTCAGTTATTGCATTTAAACAGTTATACATTCCATATATTCTATAGACATAGGAAGTACCTGCCCTTCCATACATAGGTAGTACCCTTTCAGTCTTTCTTCCACCATATACATGAGCAGCTTTATCAGTAACCCCAGTATAAGCTTCTGTTTCAACTATTTTACCTCCAACTAATTGGCCATTTATATTATGGATTAAATATTTTCCTAGTAAATCTACAGCGACATCTAAGGTTCTTCTCCCATAAAATTTTTCATTTAAAATAATCATAGTGTCACCTCCGTTAAGTTATAGTATAACCTAAACATAAAAAGAAACCCAAATTAAAACTTGAGTTTCTTTACATAATCTATTTTTTTGTCATTCTTTTATATCTTCTTGCTTTCATCATTAAATCCATCATATCTTCTCCCATTTCCATAAGAAGATTTGCTTTTCTGGCAGCCTTTTTCATCATAGTTTTCATATTTCTTTTAGCTTTCATAACTAAGACCTCCTACAAATTATTTTTGCAAATTTCTTTACAATAATAGTTTGTACCAAAAGTCTATATATAACCTATGATATTAATGGATTTAAATTATAAAGTCAGATTAAAAAACAGCATATATCCATTTACAAAAAATAATATAATATTTGTTATTAAATACACAAGTTTTCTAGATGATTCTATAGCTTTATTTTTTTGCAAAAAAGATAGTAAAGCCATTCCTATTGGTACTATTAATATACCTATATATTTACTAATAGAAGAATCTATTTCTCCTTGAGTATTTATATGTATTCCCATCTCCTTAGGTAGAAAAAATAAGGCTATTACATTAATGATTATAGTAAGGCCTATTATTCCATAATTTATTTTACTTTGTAATTTCTCATTTAACAAAAAAGACATCATAACCCCTCCTAAATCTGTTACCTTTATTCTACTACTACTATAACAGTTTATCAATATGAAAGTAGTTTTAAGATTTGTTTTATATTTTAGATGGAGTTATAATCATAATAATACATTTATGGTTGGGTGATATAATTATGATTAAAAGAGAACAAATGAGTAAAGATTTAGCTAAGGAGATCGCTTCTTGGAAATATGAAGATGAATGTAGTATTTATAATCTTCCTAGTTGGGAACAGATGAAAAATAATAACTATGCATTATGCGATGATGCTTTAAGAAAAGAGCTTTACAATGCATATCTAAATTCTAATGATGAATTAATTGGATTTACAAGGATAGATAATTTTCCTACAGATATCGTAGTAGGAATTGGAGTTAAACCAAATAAATGCGGTAAAGGCATAGGAGAAGAAATACTTAATATGGCAATAGATATGTGTAAAATTAAATATGGAGATAAACCTATTAAACTCCAAGTAGCTACTTGGAATCAAAGAGCTATAAATTGCTATAGAAATGTTGGCTTTACTTCTATAAAGACATATATGGATGAAGATTTAGAGCTTATTGAAATGGAATATATTTAATCTTATATAAGAAAGAAATACTATTAATATAAGTATTTCTTTCTACTTTATTTTTGCATTATTTACAAACATCTACCCATTTTAAGGCATTAGATAGTTTAAATAACTCTTCTAAAGTAAGTTCTATAGCAGAATTACTACTTCCACAGGCAGGAAAAACTGTTTGGAATCTATCCATTGATTTATCACAATATACTTGAACCTTATCTAAATCTATACCAAAGGGACATACTCCACCAATTTTATGTCCAGTAAATTCATATACCTCATGAGGACTTAGCATCTTTGCCTTAATTCCAAATTCATCTTTAAATTTTCTATTATCTACTTTTCTATCACCAGCAGTTACTACCATAATACACATTTCATTATTTTTAAAAGTTAAAGACTTTGCAATTCTAGCAGGTTCAACATCCAATGCTTCAGCAGCAAGTTCTACAGTAGCACTTGAGGTATCAAACTCCCTTATATATTTATCTTTTCCATAACTTTTTAAAAAATCTCTTACCTCTTCTATAGCCATATAAAATAACTCCTTCCTTGTTACTTAATAATAAGGAATAATAACTCTAAGTTTAATAAATGTCAATAAATTCAAATAAAGTTAAGTTCTATAAAACAAAAAGAAAACACATTCTACAGTGTTTTCTTTATAATTTCACAATTTACTTTACATAATATTTGTTGTGTTACTTTTATAAATATTATAAAGTTCTTCCTTAGGGCTGATGAAATCTATACTCTGCCTCATCTAAGTATGCTTTACCTATTATATATGCAATACCAGTAATTATTATTAAAGTATAACAAAATAAGCTAAAGAGGAGTTCTATTAAAAAATTCCCCTTTAACTTATATTTCACCATTTAATACTATTAAATAATTTTAATCACATTTACTTTCCTTAAATCCTAAAAGATTAAGTATATCCTTTGCTACATTTCTTTCCTTCCCTTCATATGGATAAGAATGAATATGAATAGCAGGGTTAAAGTTTAGTTCTATAATTCCATAGTTAGATCTTTCATCAGTATAATCCTCTATTACCATATCTACACCACAAATTTTTGCTCCAATAGCCTTTGCGGACTTTATTGCTATTTCTTTAAACCTATTTGGAATTATATCTGTGAAATCTATGCTATCTCCGCCAGTACTTATATTAGAATTTTCTCTTAAAAATACCACTTCATCTTCCTTTAAAACAGTGTATATATCTCTATTGTGGTTTTTAAGATATAAAAGTGCAGAGGTATCAATTTCTATTTTCTCAAGTGGAGTTTTATACCCCTTTCCTCTTAAAGAGTCCTTATTTTTTATTTCTATAAGTTCCTCAATTGTATGTTTTCCATCACCCTTAACATTGGCTGGGACTCTATGAAGAATACCTGAAACCTTATCTCCAATTACTAAGAATCTAAATTCCTTTCCCTTAATAAATTCCTCTATAAGAACTGTATTGTCCTTTGAGAAGGCAAAGTCTAAAGCTTTCGTTAAATCTTCCATGCCTCCTCCATCAGGAAATATTGATATTCCAAGACCAAAGTTTGTTGATTTAGGTTTAATTACAACTGGAAGACTTACATACTTCTCTATTCTTCTAATACCTTCATCAATGCTTGTAAATTCTTCTCCCTTTGGAACTCTTACATCTTTTTTATCTAGAATTTTCTTTGTTACTACCTTATTATTCATAGCTAGTACTGTTGCATAATTATCTACGGAGGTTTTAGTAGCTTGTTTTATGTATTCAAGCTTCCCATTCTTTTCTAAGGATATGAAATTATCTTCTCTATCTAAAACTTCAAATTTAATACCTCTTTTAATTGCTTCCTTCATTAATATTTGAGTAGAAAGCTCCATATCTTCGAAGCCCTTTAAATTAAATCTTTTAGCATAAGCTTCTTTCTTATACTTTTTAGATAACTCTAAGTGAGAATCAATATATCCTTTTTCTTTAACTAATTCAATAAATCTATAGGTGTTTGTCTTTTTATAATCCTTTATTTTCTCAATTTGAGCATCTATTAACTCACCTTTACCTAAATTTAGAATATGATTTATATCTCTAATTTCATTTAATATCTCTAATCCCCATTGAACCTTAGAAACTTTTTCACCATCACGTATAAGTTCTATATCTAAGCCACCATTTCTAGCTATATTCTTTTGATTTTCAAGGCCATCTATTTGCCAATCCTTATAATCACTTTCTTCCTTAAATAAAAGATAAAGATTAAATAATTCTAAAAACTCTAAATCCTCTAAGGAAATACCACCCTTACTAAAAGGATTAATATCAATACTTCTGTATTCAAGATATTGGATACCTTCCTCTAATAAAGAATCCAATATTTTATTTGGATTCTTACCCTTAGGTCTAACTGAATTGTAGAATTCTTTAGGGCTTTGAATTAAGCCATCCTTAATAAATCTCTTTACACTATTTACATACTCTCTTGTTGAAGTATAATCTGCAAATAAAGTTATTCTATTACCATATCCACAATCACTATTTCTATAAGAAACTATACCTTCACAGGAATATGCCCCCTGTGAAATATTGTCTAATTTCTTTAGGCACTCACCCTTATAGCTAGAGTGAACTACCCCTGTGCTACCTAAAAGATAAATAAGAAGCCATCTATATCTTAAGTAATTTCTTACTATTTTTAGATAAAGATTATCCTTAAAAGTTTTAAAATCTTCCTTTTTAGATGAGTTTTCATAAAGTTTATTTAAAACATCATCATTTAATGAGAAATTATAGTGAATTCCAGATATTAATTGAATTTTTCCACCATACTTTCTTAAAAGTTCTTCCCTGTATGCTCTAGCCTCTTCACCTTGCTTACATTTGCAAAAAGTTGCTATAGGAATCTCCCTATCATCTGGAATTACACAAGGCATAGATTCTGGCCAAATATATTCATCTCCTATTTCAAGGGCAACTATATCATAAAGAGCATTTAAAAAGTCATATACCTCTTTTGAAGTGTTAAACACTGGGGTTATAAGCTCTAATTGACTTTCTGAAAAATCAGTTGTAATGTATGGGTTCATAATTTTATTTCCAAACACCTTTGGGTGCTTATTTCTTGATAATTCTCCTTTTACGCCAACTCTAAGACCTTCTCTTTCAACTCCAAAGTTTCCTCTTAAGATTTCATCTGAAGTGAAAAGAGCTTTAAATGTATTAAGCATTTGTATACTCCTTCCTAACTGTAACTGTATATAATAAATAAGCTGTTAATCCTTTTAAAACACTTGATAGTGCAATACTTAACCATATCCCATTAACACCAATACTTCTTATAAATACTAATGCCATTGGTATCCTTAAAACCGTAAATATTATGCTTATTGTAGCTGGTATCTTAGGCCTACCAACTCCTGTAAACAAACCATTTGATACCATTTCAATAGTGCTAAATAACTGAGATAATCCAACTATCTGTAGATACCCACATGCAATACTTGCAGTATTATCCTCCTTAATAAATAAACTAACTAGAGAACCTGGGATAAATATAAAAATTAATGCCATAAACAAGGAATATATTAATCCTATTCTTAATGCACTATTATATCCTTCTAAGATTCTTTTATATTTTTTCGCACCAAAATTCTGACCTGCAAAGCTTGAAATAGCACCATTTAGGCCACCTATAACCATGAATGTAATGGATTCTATTTGAAGTCCAATCTTCTGTGCCGCTATAGCTTCTGACCCAAAGTTACTTATTATCTTTGCAAGAGAAATATTTACAAGAGTGAAAAGCACTCTTTGAAAGGACATAGGAAAACCAAGCTTTATTATCTCTGTTATCTTCTGTAAACTATATTTTATTTTAAAATCATAATATAAAATTTTATTTGATTTTATATTATAAAGTGCAAACATTAATACATTTGATATTAAGGTTGCAATGGCTGCTCCCTTTACTCCTAAACCCAAAGTATATATTAGGATTGGATCTAAAATAATGTTTGTTAGAACCCCAACAGCATTAATCTTAAGTGCAATTTTATTATTACCATAACTAGATAATATTCTAGTATACAGCAAATTAAAAAATGCAAAGAAAAGCATTGGTGCACTAAGAGCTAAATATATATATCCATCTCTTTCAACCCTTAGATTTCCTAAATCTAAAAAGGATATTAACTCCTTACCAAGAAAGATTAAAAACAAGGAATATATTAATCCAATTATAAAATTTAGTATAAGTCCAGAATTAATATATCCTTTTGTTTTAATTTCATCACTATTTCCTATTGAATGAGCAACCTTAATCCCTGTACCGATGACAACAATAGCATTTATAGAATATCCAAGCCCTATAAAAAAGCTTGAAGATCCAACACTTGCCACTGCATCACTTCCTAGCCTTCCAACAAAAAGCATATCTACAAGATTATAAGTAAACTGTAGAAGAGAACTTCCCATAATAGGTATTGCTGTAGCTAATAGGACTTTTGTTACCTTCCCCTTAGTTAAATCTATTTTTTGCATATACACTCCTTTTTATTTCTTTAAAGACCTAAAAAAACTTTCTAATTCAATGATTGTTTCCTCGTTTAATGAATAATGCATCCAAGAGCCATTCTTTGTGCAATTAATAAGGCCAACATCTTTTAATATTTTCATATGGTAAGAAAGAGTTGGTTGAGTTATGTTAAACTTTTTTAATATATGACATGCACACAACTCCTTATCTTTAATCATTTCTAATATTTCAAGACGAGTTGAATCACTTAAGGCCTTAAAAATTAAAGCATATTCCCCATAAATATTATTCACTATATCCCTCCTATACTTAATCAGGACCACCCGTAAAACGGGTGGTTTGCTCTGCGCCTATAAGGCTTTGGTACTGGCTGTGCTACTCGCACACC
>OIFK01000131.1_pt1 | contig 51957 bp, 59 predicted proteins | sample 1582071 | NCBI WGS metagenome assembly OIFK01 (sample SAMN07501052, study PRJEB24779) | human gut metagenome | isolation source: stool | host: human infant | place: USA: Pittsburgh, PA | reverse complement strand
CCTGTATTGCTAGTTCTATATCTTTATCTCTAATTAATTTACCATTAAGTATTAAAAGAGCTTCTTTTAATCTTTCATTTCTTACTTTTAAATAACATTGCCCTAAAGCTTCATTTATAAAAACTCCAGCTTTAGTTTGAATCCTTAATGTGTCATATATAACTTTTATATCAGGCATCATATCTTCATTATCCCTTCTATTACTTCTTTTAACTAAGTAATCTGGTAATATGAATCCTATACAAGCCAATACAATAGTAATTCCCATACTCTGCTCTCTTAAACTTAAAATAATAAATAATAACGAGAATCCTATCTTAAGTAAAATAAACTTTGTAGGGGTTTCTTCCTTCCCCATTTTTCTTAAATATCTATCTAACCTTTCATAGCTAAAATATCCTTTAGAATTTCTTTTTAATCCTTTATCTATAGTTTTATTTGTTAATGATACTAAGTTTATATTTTTGCTATTTAGTACAAATAGAAATAATGAAATACAAGCTATACCTAATAAGATTAACTTAATTATCTGAACACTATCATACATCATACCCTATCTCCTTTATCAAAGGATATAAACTTCCAAACTATATACCCTAATGTAATAATCCAATATACTAGAATTAAATTTCCTATAATGTCATTTAATAAAGCACCAATTAATCCAGTTGTAAAACTACTAAGCATGTATATTGTTGCAAAGCCCATTATAAGACATGCAATAATATCATTTCTTCCACCTGCTATTAGTTCTTTTCTTTTTTCCTTAGCATTTGAATAAGCCTTTAAAGAGTTTCTTTCATCATCAATTATTTCATTATAGTTAGCTTCATTTTGAGAAGCTAATTCTATATTTTCTATAACTCTTTTTAATCTTTCACTTTCTGCTTTATTCTTTAAGTTCATAAATGCTCTGTCATAATCACCAGTTGTACTTACCTCATTATAGAAAGTTTCTATATATGTTCTTAAAGGATCATTTAAGTAAGGATATACATTTCCCATTACAGATAAAATATCATTACTACTTACCGAATAACTTTCAACTAAATTTACAAACTTAGTTATCTCATTATCAACTCTTTCATAATTTAATCTAGCCAGTATATATAAGGAACTATGAATTATTAAGATTGATAATGTAATACCTAAAACTGCTCCTATTAATCCAAAAATTAAATTTCCTACAACAAAAGCAACTACAGATATTATCCCTAGAAATAATAAGTATATTTCTGTTGATAAAAACGGAATCTTTTTTCTAATTTCACTCCTTTCAATTAGCAAATCCAACCTATAAAAAAAGGATGTATTTTCTACATTCCCTTCTTCAAAATAGATTTTCTCTTTTTGCTCTTTTCTTTTTTCGTATCTTTCATCAGCCGTAGAATAAATTCTATAGACCGATTTTTCTATAGCCCTATTTTTCTTAATATAATCTAATAGGCTATAGAACATTTTTACTAATGTAAAAAACAATATAAACTTAAATAAAGAAACTATTGACATTGTTTTTCCCATCCCCTCCTTTTCTTGATATATAGATACAAAAAAGTATCTATGAAAAACATTAACTCATGTTTCTCATAGATACTTTCTTTAATTTTAAATTTATACTAAAACTACTGTATATTGTTTTAAATACAACATTTATTATCTACTTTTTATTTTCATAATCAATAATTATCTTTTTGCACTTGTAACATACGAACCCACTAATATTTTTTCTACTCATTATTGGAGTTTCTGTAAGCTTTATTCTTCCTTCTCCCTTCTTAAAAAATGCAATAGAAGGTTTTTCCCCTTCTGGTACCCATTCTAAGAAATCCCTTCCTGAAGGAATGTATCCACTTTTCATATCACTACTACAATAAGGACACTTCATATTAAATCCTCCTTTTTTAATATATTTCTATAGTTAAATTATATCATCATACTACTATTTTTTAATACAATTTATATAATACTTTCTATAATTTAAAGGTATCTTCCAAGAATATTTTTATAATAAAAATTTACACCTTTCCGGTTAAATTCTGCACCTTTTTTTCATAAAATTATTTTTTTATAATAAAAATATCAAATGAATAATGACGTTGTGCCTAAAAGTTATTATTCAATTTTCACTTGCATATATAAGAAAACAACACTAAAAAAGATAAGTTCCCCCCTGGTACTTATCTTTTTTTCATTTCTAAATAACATTTAACTTCTACTTTATTATTACTTTATAATATTTTAGAATTGCAAACTATCATTCATATGATTTTTCAGCCCACCCTGGAATCCCATCTGTATAGATAACATCTTCTTCAAAAGGATATTTTCCTTTTATGATCATCATACACTTTTTACAAGCAGTACCACTCCAATAAAATCCACCACCATAATCTGTATATATTTCAATAGCTTCTTCATAATGGTTACAACTAACTTTTTCTTGCTTCCATTTTCTCCAGTTATCTATCAATTCATCATAGGTATCATATAATTTAGGAATACATATATCCGAAGTGCCATTATATTCAAAATACTTAATGCTCCCATCATCAAATCTAACTTCTCCATTTGCATGGCTCATATTTTCCCCTCCTTTTCTTCGTACTTTCTACATAATATCCACATAGCTTGTACTTTCTTAGAATTACGAATCACTTATATGAATATAAAGAATTAAATCTTTTCTAATAAGTGTTTCCCTGCCAATATTAACACTATTTATTTTAAATATGTTTTCTTCATCATTTGCTAACCATTTATCAATTTTTTCTACACCTTCTTTATCACATTCAGAAAACTCTAAGCTTTGCCCACCAACAAAATATATTATAATCTTCATCATATCTCCTCCTTCTTTTAGTTAATTCATAATATCTATATTGTAGGAGCTATCGAGTAGCCCCTACTAAACTTTGAAGTCTTTATTTGCGACGCCACTTCATTCGTCTGCTTTTCTTAGTATTATGTTTATCCTTCTTATATCTATCCTATAGTTAATGCTTTTATAAAATCTTCAAACTCCATATAAATTTGATTGTAATTTTTGTTAATAAAATTAGAGTGAACTCCCACTTTTGCTTTAGAAAACACTTCATATACTCTTATAAAGGCTTCACTAAAAATCAATAAATCTTCCTTATTATTTATAGAAAAACCTTCGTCACCTTCACCAGATAAAGTAACTACTATACAAGCTAAATCATCTATTGGACATTCCACATAATACTCTAATGGCACGTTTGCTTTCCTCATAGATTTTTTTATACAAGTATGTGTGTAATCTTCTTTTTCTTTAAATTCTTCTCCTAACTCAACTTCAATATCTATTGAATACTTATCTTGAGTTAATTCTTTATTATTAATTTTTAATACACTTGACATACAATTCTCTCCTTTTCTCATTTCATAATATCTACATATAAATAACTTTCTAACTTAAAAAATAACACTTATAGAAACAATAGTTATTATCATTTCTAAAATACAATATATAATCCATTTAATATATTTAAACCTTCTCTCACACTCTGTACCTATATATAAAAAACACATAAACATTGCTATAGAAAATATTATTATGCCTACAAAAGCACTTATAATCTTCATCTACATTATCCTTTCTATTAACTGTTTAATCAATTCTATAATTCTTTCAATTAAAAAAGTGTCCCCCGGGGACACCTTTTAATCATTTAACATTGATTAGTTAAAAAAGCATACTTTACTTTTGATATTATTTTAAAATTATTTTTTTCACCATGCTCTATATTTTTAAATTCTTGCCTACTTATTAACTTACATTCAGCTTCTTCACTTTTACAATGTAACACAAATTTTTTTAAATCTTTCACCATATATCTATTATCTGCAATACGTTTAACATCTATATCTGATAGTCCATAGCGATATCTTCCTTCTTCACTCTTACATATCTCTATTCTACTTCTTTTACTTATAACAAATTCTAAGAACCTGATAAATTCCATTACTATCACCAAAATTATATACTGTAATACCCCAAACATAATATCACTAATTTGTATTTCATTATTAATTAATAATTTATCTATTAGCAGTATTTCTATAATGAATATAGTAGAAATAAAAATTATTGTTGTTTCTTTAAAATCTGTTTCTAGTCTTAAAGAAGCTTGAAGTATCAAGAATAGAAGTGATACTACTAAAACTAAAGTTAATATTATCGGTAATCTATATGAATATATGTTATTAAAAAAACTATTAAATTCATTTATAATATTCATTTATATTTAAATCCTTTCCTAACATTTCCTTCGTATAATTACGAATTATCTTCTTTTCTTTTTTCTACCCAATTTCCTAGCAAAATTAAGTTCATCATTTAGAGATTTTACATTATTTAAAAAAGAAGATATGCCTTGATTAGCTAAACTCTTATTTTTAAAAGAATGAATTTGAGTATTTGAGTTTTTATAATTTTTAATTCTGGTTTCTGCTCTATTCAATTACTATCACATCCTTCTAATCAATCTATAGTTCCATCACTCTAAAAATATAGTCCATCAAATAACCCAAAAGTAACGCTATTTATTTCAGAATCAGATGTGATATATTCTAATCTTGATTCATCTACTATTTTATAAGAGCAACTATATTTATAAATCACTTTCTCTTTTAACAATAAATGCTTATTATCATATCTAAATTCAACATCTAATGTACACAATTTACCATCAACTGTTTTATTAACATCTATATAATCATAATCCACATTATTAGCTTCTAAAGCATACTCAAACGCCTCTTTTTCATATTTATCTATATCTTCCAAACTATATATTGTTCTTGTATCACATATAGCACCCTTAATCTGTAGGTACTTATTGCGATCATTTGCTATACTTAATGGTAAAGTAGATGGTAGCTTCACTAATATTAAAGTACCTAACAAAATAACTATCCCTCCTATAATTAATTTAGGATTTATATTTAAAGATTTCGTCTTAATTGTTCTATAAACTAAGTTCACTATAATAATTAATATAACTAAGTAAACTAAAACATCATAATACATAACTAATCCCCCTTCCAAATTTAGCCTAAGAATATACTCCCCAAAATGACTATCATAAAAATAATACCAATTAACATCATCATAGGGAAAAGAGCTATCGGAAATTTTATAACCTTAAAATTACATTTAAAATTATGTTTTAATTCATCTAAATAAGTATTTTTGCACTCATTGCAAAAACAATGTATTGATATCTTTTGTCTCAAATACATTACGACTTTAATACTATCTTCATTTTTGAAATCTTGGTTACATTTACTACAATGTACCCATATTTTAGGATTATATTTATAAACATTTAGTAATGCTTTTTTATTTCTTTTCACTAAATTATCTCCTTTATTATTTTATGTATAAAAAAGTGTCCCCCGGGGACACTTTAGGCACTACCGCATTTCAGGAGCGGAACTTTTCACTCTGTTCAAAAACCCTACCTTCAATTTTGGTTAAAAATTTATTGTTTTAAAATCTGCTTTTATCTACTCTAAGCAAATATAAAGACTTACTTATTGATACATTCTTCGTTATGGCTACATATAGTGCATACCAATTTTCTGTATAGTTCTGTACCTTAAATAACTCTGCTCTTTTATCTTTTGTAAGCATTTCTACCACTCCATTTACTTTATTTCTATAATCCTATTAATCTCTTTAGTTTCCAAAACATCATTCTTCTCAATCTCTAATTCTGCATATTTATTTATACTGTCCTTACAGATATAATAAATATCCTTTTCATTTGAATAATACAACTCTCCATTAACTTTTATTGCAGTTTCATAGAAATCTTCTTCTCCAAATATAAAACTTAAAAAAGCTTGTCTTTTTTCAGCTTTAGCTTCTACTATTTCTCCTGTTTCTACCGATATTTCATATGCACTCTCTATTCTTTCCCTTTCCTTTTCAATATTGTTGTCTATAAACTTCCAAAATATGAATGCAAATATTGTTACAGGAACTATTCCTATAATTTTTAAAGCCATTCTTTTATCACTCATAATTAATATTTTTATAAATCTCCTTTATAATTTTATGTATAAAAAAAGGTGTCCCCAGGGGACATCTTTTCAAATTAAATTCTATAGTAATAATCTTTATCTCTATACTAACTATCCAACTCTAGTAGTTCCATCAAAAACTTTATGGTATTTGAACTCTTTCTTTTCTACATCATATCCTTTTATATTTGTTATTTCTGCTAATTTAAAATCCTCACAATAACCTACTGTTATATCCATATATCTAAACATTTTAGCAATTTCTTCTTGACTATATCTACTTTCCCAAGTAATATAATCAATCAATTTATCCATAGCTTCAATAGCACTATTACCATGAACACTTGCCATACATTGATGACCAGTATTAGCTGCTACCATAAAATACATAGCTTCTCCACCTTTGATTTCGCCAATTATAATCCAATCTACATCTATTAAAAGCCCATTTACTGCAAGATCTTTTAAAGTATATTGTATTTTTCCCTCACCATTATTTGTTACTATATGCTGAAATATCATCTCTGGATGAGTATTAGAAAACAACTCATCATTCTCTTGTATAACCACCCCAGCTTTTTGATGAGAAATTTGATCTATTAAATAATTCATTATAGTCGTCTTTCCACTGCCACCTTTACCAGTAAAAAGCACCATATTATCTGTTTCCAGTTTTTTTTCTAAATACTCAATCTGTTCATTTGTGAACACCCCCAAGTCTATCAACTGTTCTTTTGTATATTTCTTCTTAGGATGTTTTCTTACATGAATTAATGGTAATTCATTAGAGTTTATATGTTCCGTATTTATTGTAAATCTTAATCTAAACTTAGCATTGCTATCTTTATCTGTAAAAGTTTGTTTTGCATTTATTCGTGATAAATTTATCTCATTTGTTGCTGCAACCATCTTTACAAATTTTTTATAATCATCATTATTTTCAAATTTAATATCTGTAGATTCTCTTTCACCATTTCTCTTTACTCTTATATTATTAAAAGATAATACCTTTATATCAGATATACTTTCATCATTTATAAGTTCTTCTAAAATCTGATACCCTTCTGTAGATTTTATAAATCTATCAGTTAATTCTTCTGCTTCTTTATCATTTAAACCTTTTCCAGTAAAAAACCTTTTTACTGATTTTCTAAACTCTTCAGTTGACTTTATCTTTCTTTTCCACTTATTTAAATCTCCAGCTTTTACAGTAGTAAAGTGTTCTACACAATCATCATAAATTTTATCAAAATTAACATTTGATTCTTTTAATTCTGCTGATAGATCACTATAATTATTTATTTTATTTCTAAATAGACCCATTTATCTACTTACTCCTTTCTAAATAAAAAAGATGTCCCCGGGGGACACCTTAATCTTTCTTTCCATATACTAATTCATCTAAAGTAACATTAAATACTTTTGCTATTTTACATACTATATCTATTCTTGGATTTTTTGTTTTGCCACTTTCAATATTAAATATTACCGAATTAGATACTCCAACTAAATTAGCTAAAGCCTTTACTCCTAGTCCTTTATTTAATCTTTTTTCTTTTATATTCTTTGCTAACACTTGAACATTCTCCTAAATTTTAGTATTCTTTAAACAGACTAACAAAGGATGTAATATTGTGTCAAATTTCAGAAAATCCTTTATAGGCATACTTCTAAGCATATGCTTATTAGGTCCTTTTTGTGTATTAAATGGTGATATGACCATAAGTACATATCTTATTTTAGTCTTTTTGACTATATTATTGTGTGGAACAAGTATATTTTCATATAGCTTAAACAATCATGAATAATATACTCAAACACCTAGATATAGAATTTGTATCTATATCTAGCATACATAAACACTATACCTTTTGGTTAGTCTACTAATAAAAAAGATGTCCCCGGGGGACACCTTTTATAAAAACTTACAATGACCAAATTAAGATTTGCTTGTAATCCCATCATTAATTAGTCCTATAAGATTTTTTATTTATTATCATCTAATTCAAGTAATTTTTTCTTTAATGAAAGTCTATCTTTTAAGGCTAAACCTCCTAATATTACTGCTCCAATGTATACAACATACATTGCATAATTATTGTTACTAAGAAGATACGAAACTCCAGCTAATGCTACAAGTCCTACTATATAACCAGTATTTTTCTTGTTATAATCCTCAATAACCTTCATTTGATCTTGATTTAATCCATCTAAATTATACTTTTTCATAACATATTGACTTTTCATTTTATCTTCCTCCTAAATTTATATATAATTTTTATTTTAATGTCCCCGGGGGACACTTTTTATAATTCCATTTTTAACTGCTTTACTTCATATCCTTTTATATTCTTACAACGCCAATTTTCAATATCTTCTATTGTGGTATTAAAATACCATTGCGGATTATAATATGGAACGGCTCCATATATTCCTGGCATTATCTTTTCAGCTTTCCTATATGCTATCTTTATAAAACCTGTTTCCTCCATCTTTTTCTTTTGATATTTATTTATTCCGAATTTATTAGTAAATCTACTTGGGTGTATTCCATAAGCTATATCTTTAAACTCATTATAAATATCTAAATAAGTAACACCTTGGTTTAAAAGCTTGTCCAATATTTCTAATCTTGATTCTTTTCTATTAGCTTCTATTCCAACTTTACTAGCAAATTCTAATATTCTTTCCTTGATAATGTTTATGTTTTGCTTAATAGTAAACTCTATTTTTGTTTGTTCTTCTATATATTCTAAAAATCTTTCTTCTGCACTTTTATGGCAATTATCTTTATCTGTAAGACAATTTAAACATCTAAATGCTGAACAAAATTCACATTTTGTTTTATCCTTCTCGCAATTAGATATATCCCTACATCTGAAATTACACTTCACGCCTTGCACCTCCTTGTTTGATTGATAGCATTTTTATTTAATTAAAATAATGGTGCATTGGAATATCCAATACACCAAATCTATATAAATACACCTTTTAGATGTAATCATAGGGGGCAATACCAAAACTAACTAATAAGCTTAGATTCTTCTCCTTCTCTTTCAATCTTATCTGATATATCAAATTTCCTTCCATCTTCTTGTCCTAATTTAAAAGCATTTGAATGTTTATAAAACTTTTTACTTACATTAACTGTTCCAAAATCCTTTGAGAACTCTTTATATTTATCTATTACTATTTGATCCTTCTGTATCACTAAGCCCCATTCACTATTATTTCTAATCTGTTCATTAAATCTTTCCTTTAATCCAGCAATAAAACCTAGTGCATAATCATCTTTAATTCCTTTAAAGTATTTTCTTCTTCTATCTTGTTTCATTCTTTTAACAAGCTTGTCCCCTTCTGTATTAATGCACTTTGAAGCATATGAAAACATTATGTTACAGATAACAACATCATCTTCTTTGCCATAAAAGCAAATACTACGTACCTTACTTCTATAATTACAACTTGTTTGTAAATACATATAACAACTAAAATTATCAGCAATTACTTGTGCTAAATTAGATTTCCAACTTTGTCCTCTAAAACGTTGTTCTGTATTGAAGCTATCAACTTTAATATTTTCACTTGAATATAATTCAACATCTTTCAATGATAACTTATGTTTTATTAAAAGTTGTTGAGCCTTTAGCATTGCATTTTGTGCTTCATTCTCATTAGAACTTTTACTTAATGCTAATAACTTCTGTATCTTTAAAATTATTTCTTCCACCATATCACCTCTTTATCTCAATATTTCATATATCTTAAACTTATAAATCCATCCAATTTACTATATACTTTCCAAACACACAATATATAATTAATAAATTTAATCCTCCAAGTATAATTGGTGGAATTAATATTAATATTTTTAGTAATTTACTTTCTTCTTCTCTATTTGCTAAAATTAACTTTTTTAATTTATAGTAAATAAAAGACGGTAAACTTAAAAACATTATACATATAACTCCTATTAATGGAACAAATATTATTGCTCCTATTAACCAAAACATATCTACCATACTAACTTACTAAACCCATGCTTATTTTTAATGCCTTCTCTACTGCTCTTAATTCTCTAAAATCTAAGCTATCAACTTTAGTTAATAAATCCTTTTTATCTAAAGTCGCTATCTGCTCAAGCATTATAACTGATTCATTCTTTAGTCCATCTTTCTTTATTTTCACATGAGTTGGTATATTTGCTTTATTGATTTGAGATGTTATTTTAGCAATAATAACTGTTGGACTATATTTATTTCCAATATCATTTTGTAATACTACAACTGGTCTTGTACCACCTTGTACTGACCCATCTTCTTTAGGTATTCTTCCATAGAAAATATCTCCTCTGTATACTTCCATTGCATTCTCTCCTTTCAATACTATTCCCATCCTAACAACTTTTTTTCTAAAGTTTTATGTGTCATTCCTGCAAATCCAGTTACATAATCCCTTGGTTCAAAATTGTTGAATCCATTCTGATATTTATTATTACTTATCACCGCATGATTAATACTTTTAGATTTAGTATCTAGGTCATGATTATTAGGATTGTTGTATATAGCAATTAATATTTTATATAGCTCAATACTGCTCTTATTTTCATATGTACTTGTTAATAATACTGACCTTTTAAGCTTGTCTATATCCAAAGCATTAATTATCTTTTTTTGCTTTGTATTTAACTGAATCTCCAACATTTCTTCTACATATTCAACATTCTCATTAATCAATTCTTCTTCCAGACTGTCCTCCTTCTCACATTTATCGTTATGTATATTTTCTCTAGTAGAAATAATATCCATGTAATCTTTGTTAGTATTCTCCAAGCTAATCTTTGTATTTGTATCACACTCTGATGTAGGGTATGTTACATTCTGTTGTAGGATACCCTCTACTCTATTGTCAGATATATTACATTCTTCTGTATCGCTATTGCTTAAATCCTCATGCTTACTAGCTTTCTTTGAATCTTCTTCTTTATCTTTCTTTGGTTCTCCATTTAAATTATTAGGGGTATTACATTCTATTGTAGGATACCCTACATTCACGCTTCTGTTTACTCCTGTTATGTTCTTTAACTCTTCAATAACTGGTTCAAGAAACATAACATTAGGCAATCTTCCTTCACTAGTTTGTATTGTTCTAAACTCTACTGTAATAATTCCTTTTTCTTTCAAGTAATCACAAGCTAATTTTGCTTGTCTTTTGCTTAGTCCAAATCTTTCTCCTAATGCTTCATATGTTTTTTGAAGTTTATCTTTTTTAAATTTCTTTTTATATCCTAATACTGCTCCAGTAGATTCATCTCTTATCTCTACAGGTCGATACCAATATACTATTTCAGATAAAATCATTACCGCATTTAAATTTGTTTTCCCATTTTCGTATTTTAAATTTTCTATCCAACCACTATCTATTAAATTTCCTTCTAAGGATATATCTTTCATTTTCATGTAAATTTCCATACTAGCCTCCCATATTTAAGAAAAATTAATGTAGAAGATTTACTCTTCTACATTTTTAACTAACTTTATATGTTTTTATCTTCTTAGTCACTCTATGTATTATTTCAAATATTTCCGAATTATCCTTTATAACTTGCCAGTTATTCGGATTTAATCTTTTCTCTCTTATACGTTTCTTTTGATTCATAGTTGGATTCTTTGGATTCTTCATCTATACCCCTCCTAATATACCAAAAATGTTTTTTCATATTCTCTTAACTCTTCATTTCTTAAAACTTTCGGTGTGTCGTTGGTATAACAAACAGTTCCTTTTTTTAATACTAAATCACCCTTACTATTCTGTTTATATACAGATGGATTAGTTTTAACAAAAGACCTTCCACTCATAAAACTATTAACTTCACGATTTAAGGCTTTATCAATAGCTTTTCTTCTTTCTCTTTCTGCTTCATGATTAGACTTCAAATCTTTAAAGTTACGTTGTATACACTTACGAACACTTTCAGGTTTCCAATTAAAAGTTTTTGCAATTTCAATATAGTTATAACCTTTTAAATATAATCTCTCAATTTGTTGCTTGTCTAATCTCAAAGTTCATACCCTCCTAAAAAAGAATATAATTCACCCCAACCCATAGAGTGGGACAATCTTTATTATCAAATAATTTTTTAACATAAATTTAATATTTTTATTTTCTTAGATACACAAGAAAAAAACCAATATTAACAATTTATCCCTTAATTCCTCTATTGATTAAGAGATTATCATTAATATTGGTTCAAAACAAACTCTTTATTTATTCATGTTAGGTGTTCTCTCTACATATTGTTCAAAAAAGTCATTATTTTCGTGAATATTTAATATTGTTTTTACAAATAGTATGTGCGAGAGGTGTTTATTATGTTCATAGTATTTATAAGAACCGCAATTCTTTATTCACTGGTAGTAATTGTAATGAGGCTTATGGGAAAAAGACAAATTGGAGAACTTCAACCTTATGAATTTGTTATTACTATTATGATTTCAGATTTAGCTGCTCTTCCAATGCAAGATACTAAATTCCCTTTACTTCTTGGAATAATTCCAATAATTACGTTGCTACTTATGAAAACTTTATTATCTCAACTTCAATTAAAAAGCCAATTTGCTAGAAAAATAATAGATGGTGAACCAACTATTCTTATTTATAGAAGCAAAATTAATTTTTATGGCTTAAAAAAGCAGCAGATTAACATTGATGAATTAATGGAAGAAATTCGACTAGCAGGTTATTTTGACTTAAGCGAAATTCAATATGCTATATTAGAAAATAACGGTCAACTTTCAATACTACCTTCTAATTCTAGCAGTGCATCTAGTGGTGGAGGATCTCCAAAAAGTGATAGTGATACTTGTGGATCACTACCTGCCAAAAAAGATAAAAGTAGTTCTTCATCTACTTCTTCATCAAGTCAAGAACCAATGTTGCCTAAGATATTAGTTATGGATGGTAAGGTTAATAAAAACGCCCTTACTACATTAGGCAAAGATGAAGAATGGATAAAAAAGGTGCTTAAAAATCATAACATTCAATCCATTAGTGATGTTTTACTAGCCCTATATGATACAAAGGGTAAATTCCAATATCAACTATATGGTGATTATGAAAAGGAGTGTAGTAAATGCGAAATACAATAATATCTGTTATTGCTTTCTTAGGTTTATTAGGCTTTGTATTTTATGCTAATAATTCCTTAAATGAATTATGTCATAGTATTATAGAATCTAATGATGAAATAAGAGTCTACATAGAAAGTAAAGACTGGGACAATGCATATCTTACTGCATTAAATGTTATTGAAGAAATAGAAGAAAGTAAGAGCATCGCTGCTGTATATGTTAATCATTGCGAGGTAGACAATATTCTAAGTGAAGCTACAAGATTATGTAATTACATAAAATCTGAAAATATGGCAGAAAGCTTAGTCTCAAATGAGATTGTAGAAAAATTAGCTGAAAATATTATAGATATTAATATTACTAATATACAAAATATATTTTAATAAAAAAGGTGGGATGGATATTTATTTTGCTTGTTCCGTCGCAAGCTCCAAGTCACAGAAAAATAAATATCTATCCCCTTCGTACTTAAGGTAAGAAAATTATAAAATTATTATTCTTGATTTTATATTTTTTTATATGAAATTGTAATAACTCCTTTGATTTATAGCTAATTAAAATTTTATAATTTCCTAGATAATAAAAAAGAAGCTATCTTATAAATTAGATAGCTTCTTTTTATTATTCACAATGAAATGTTGCACAAAGTGTTTCTCCACTAGCACTTGCAGAAATTCCTGCTATATCTATATGTTCTGCGTCACACATTCCTTGGCTATTATGTACGCAATTTTTAGCTTCACATGCAACTTCTAAATGCATTTCAGGTTCCATTGCATCATTTGTAAATGCTCCTGATTTTTCTTCAAAGCTTTGGCAACATGTATTAGTAGGGGCTTCAGCTTTATGACCTCCTACTTCTATGTTATTAAGACAACAACATTCACTTTTATTAAAAGCACATGATTCAACACAACAATTTAAATTTGTCATACTATCCCTCCTAATTTTTATTAACAAAAATAGTATTTGTTTACTTGAGCTTTATTATTCTTTCCACTACTTATTTAACACTGCCAAAATCCTTAAAAGGATATAGCTTTATTTGCATTTTTCCTATAATATCATCCTTATCTATATACGGATAATCCCAAACAGTTGAGTCCTTTGAATTGTTTCTGTTATCTCCAAGAAAGAAAAATTTATCTTTAGGCACTTCAAAATCTCCTGTATAATCATCTTTATATTCCACATAAGGTTCATCAATTAACTGTCCATTCCTATAAACTTCACCATTCTTTATAGAAATTTTATCTCCACCAACACCTATTACTCTTTTAACTACTGGATTCTCCTCATCTTCTCTTGAGAAAACAACTATATCTCCATCTTTTATGGTATCAGTATTATACACTCTAGTAACTAAGACCCTATCATTCTTATTTAGTGTAGGCATCATAGAGCCAGAACTTATTACTGAACAAAATAATAGATATTTAGTTATAAAAAAACATATTATAATAGCTACAATAATTGGCATAATCCAATCTTTAAAAAAATTACTTTTCTCTTTTACCTTCTCACTCATAATCACTACTCCTTTTTCAATATTTTACCACTTACTAAGTGAAATAAAAAGGTATGATGTGATCTTTACCATCATACCTTTTTTCCTATAAAGCAGATTTAATTATTTCATCAATATTTTCTGCTCTCCCCTTAATTGTAAATATAATATCTTCATCAATTCTAAGTTTAGTTTCATTTTCATTAACTTTAATTTGATCTAATGTTAATGAATTTGTAGATATCTCTTTATATCTAGTTGACGCTACATCTACATTAAACTTTTTATTCTTAGCTCCTGTTAGTTTAACTAGGCTTCCAGAATTCTCGTCAGAACTTACTCTTATCTCTAAAATATTTATATTCTTTCCGTGGCATCCTCCACCTATACAAGGTAACACTTCCATCTTAGCTGCACCCATTATAGTCATCCATCCACCACTTAGCTCTTTTTTTATCATAACTGATAAATCATATTTATCCTCTATATTTTTTAAGGCTTTACCTAATTCATATATTGTTAATTCATGTTTCATTATTAATACCTTCCTTGTAGTAAATTTTATTTAATTATATTATACATTCCTATTTTATATTTTAAAGATTTATTTAAATACTATTTTTGTAAACATTTACTTTGGTTTTATGCACTCATTTTTATTTTTTATGCATAAAAATGAATATTTTCAATATTTTTTTGAATAAATGTTGCATAATTATATATGCAAGCGTATAATTATAAATGCTTAGTAAAATATAGAAATTATTATAAATTAAGGGGGCTATTATTTATGAAAAAAACATTTAACAAAGTTGTACTAGCTTATTCAGGAGGACTAGACACTTCAATAATTATTCCATGGTTGAAAGAAACATATGGATGTGAAGTTATCGCAGTTGTAGGAAATGTGGGGCAAAAATCAGAATTAGAAGGCTTAGAAGAAAAGGCACTTAAGACAGGTGCTTCAAAAATATATATAGAAGACTTAACAGAGGAATTCGTAAATGACTATATATTCCCAACAATAAAGGCTGGGGCAGTTTATGAAGGAAAATATCTACTTGGTACTTCTTTTGCAAGACCTCTAATAGGTAAAAGGCTAGTTGAAATAGCAAAAGCTGAGGGGGCAGATGCTATATGTCATGGCTGTACCGGAAAGGGTAATGACCAAGTTAGATTCGAACTTGCTGTTAAAGCCTTTGCACCAGAAATGCCAATAATAGCTCCTTGGAGAATATGGGATATAAAATCTAGAGAAGAAGAAATTGAATATGCTCTAAAAAGAGAAATTCCTATAAAAATCACTTATGAAACTAACTATAGCAAAGATATGAACTTATGGCACTTAAGCCATGAGGGCCTTGACCTTGAAGACCCAGCTAATGAACCAAATTATGAAAAAATTCTTGAATTATCTAAAACACTTGAACAAGCACCTGATGCTCCAACCTATATAACTCTTACATTTGAAAAAGGTGTTGCTGTTGCATTAAATGGAAAAAAAGTTAGTGGTGTTAAATTAATTGAAGAATTAAATAAAATTGGTGGAGAAAACGCTATTGGTATTACTGATATGGTAGAAAACAGACTTGTTGGTATGAAATCAAGAGGTGTTTACGAAACTCCTGGTGGATCTATTCTATATAAAGCCCATAAGGATTTAGAGGAATTATGTTTAGATAAAGAAACTTCTCATTATAAAGAACAAATTGCTTTAAAGTTTGCAGATATAGTTTATAACGGACAATGGTTTACTCCACTAAGAGAAGCACTTTCTGCTTTTGTAGATAAAACTCAAGAAACAGTAACTGGTGAAGTAAAACTTAAACTATACAAAGGTAATATGATTAATGCAGGTATGACATCTCCTTATTCATTATATAGCGAAGAATATGCAACATTTGGTGAGGATGCAGTTTATGATCAAAAAGATTCTGCTGGATTTATTAATTTATTTGGTCTTCCAATTAAAGTACAAGCTAAAATGGCTGCAAAAATAAAAAGTGAGGAAAAATAAATGAAACTTTGGGGTGGAAGGTTCAAAAAAGGAACTGATGCTTTAGTAAATGATTTTAATTCTTCAATAAATGTTGACTCTAGAATGTACAAAGAAGACATAGAAGGAAGCCTTGCTCACGTAAAAATGTTAGGAAAACAAGGAATCATACCAAATAAATCAAGTAAAAAGATTGAAGATGGATTAAATGAAATATTAAAAAGATTAGATAATGGAGTTATTGAAATTGATCCTACTTCTGAAGATATCCACAGTTTTGTTGAAGGAACTCTCACCTATTATATAGGAGCTTGTGGAAAAATGCTTCACACTGGCAGAAGTAGAAATGACCAAGTAACCCTAGATTTAAGATTATATTTAAAGAAAGCTTTAGATAATATAGTATCTTGTGTTATTGAACTTGAAGAAGTTATTCATAAAAAAGCTTCAAAAAATATGGAAACTATAATGCCAGGATATACCCACATGCAAAAAGCTCAGCCAATAACTCTTGCTCATCATCTACTAGCCTATGGCGAAATGTTAAGGCGTGATATTGGTAGGCTTCAAGATGCTTACAAAAGAACCGATCAAATGCCATTAGGTTCTGGTGCATTAGCTACATCTACTTATCCAATAGATAGAGAATTTGTAGCTAAGGAACTTAGATTTTCAGATGTAACATGGAATAGCTTAGATTCTGTGTCAGACAGGGATTATGTAATAGAAACTTTATCTGCTCTTTCAATTATAATGATGCACCTTTCAAGATTTTCTGAAGAAATAATTCTTTGGTGCACAAATGAGTTTAATTTTATAGAGCTTGATGATGGCTACTCTACTGGTAGTTCAATTATGCCACAAAAGAAAAATCCAGATGTTGCTGAATTAGTTCGCGGTAAGACTGGAAGAGTTTATGGAGACTTAATTACGTTATTAACAGTAATGAAAGGTATTCCTCTTGCATACAACAAAGATATGCAGGAGGATAAAGAAGCCTTATTTGATGCTTTAGATACAGTTACTCTTTCTCTTAAAACTTTTACTGGAATGTTAGATACTATGAAAGTTAAGAAAGATGTAATGAGAAAAGGTGCTGCAGGTGGATTCACAAATGCAACAGATGTTGCTGATTACCTTGTAAAGCATGGAATAGCTTTTAGAAATGCTCATGAAATAGTGGGTGAAATAGTAATTTACTGTATAAATAAAAATAAAGCAATTGATGAACTATCATTAAATGAACTAAAAAGCTTCTCTCCTATCTTTGAAGAGGACATATATAATGCCATTGATTTGCTAACTTGTGTAGAAGAAAGACAAGTAATTGGAGGCCCTTCTACTAAGTCAGTAAAAATTCAATTAGACAGACTAGCTAAGTTCATCAAGGAAATAAAAGGGGGACTTTAAAATGATAAAGGTAGGAATAATAGGTGCTACAGGATATGTAGGTGCAGAGCTTATGAGGATTTTGTTAAACCATAAGAAAATTGAAATTTCAGCTATTAGCTCAGTTTCTTTTGAAGGACAAGAATTTGATTCCATATACAAAAACTTTTTCAATCACACTTCATTAGTATGCGGTTCAATGGATGAAGTTATAGCTAAAGCTGATGTAATTTTTACTGCTTTACCTCATGGTCTTAGTGAGGATATTGCAGCTAAATGTATCGACAGTAATAAAATTTGTATAGATCTTGGGGCAGATTTTAGACTTTCTAATGAGGAAGATTACAAGTTCTGGTATGAAAGAGGTTTTTCACATCCAGAATTACATAAAAAAAGTGTATATGGATTACCTGAATTAAATAAGGAAAAAATTAAAGACTCAAAGCTTATAGCTAATCCTGGGTGCTATCCTACTTCAATAGAATTAGGACTTATGCCTCTCCTATTGAATTCGCTTATTGAAACCAAAGGAATAATATGTGATTCCAAATCAGGAGCTACAGGGGCTGGCCGTGGATTAATACTATCTAGCCACTTCCCAGAATTAAATGAGAACTTTGCTCCATACAAAGTTGGTGCACATAGACATACCCCTGAAATAGAAGAAACCCTAGGGGTTATGGCTAAGGAAAAGGTTTCTGTAACATTTACTCCTCACCTACTTCCTATTAATAGAGGCATAATATCAACAATTTATTGCACTCCAAAAGGAAATGTTAATCTAGAAGAAATTCATAAACTATATGAAAGTTTCTACTTAGATAAACCTTTTGTAAATGTACTTCCTCTTGGAGAAACAGCTTGTACTAAAAATGTACGTTTCTCTAATTATTGTAATATATCACTTCATTTAAATCATCGTAAAGATCAACTAATTGTGGTAAGTGCTATTGATAATATGGTTAAAGGTGCTGCAGGGCAAGCTATACAAAATATGAATATAATTTTAGGCTTTGATGAAACTGAAGGATTAAACTTCATTTCACCAGCCTTTTAAAAATTTATGATTGGGGGCTATTATAATGAATTTTAAAATAATAAATGGTAGTGTTACCGCTCCTAAAGGTTTTTTAGCTGCTGGTATACATTGTGGAATAAAGAAAAATTCTTTAAAGAAAGATTTAGCATTAATCTACTCAGAAGTTCCTAGTATCGGTGCTGGTGTATATACTAAAAATAAGGTAAAAGGAGCTCCAATATATATCACAAAAGAACATCTTTCTAACAAAAAAGCTAGAGCTATAATTTGCAATAGTGGTAATGCTAACACCTGCAATGGACAAGATGGTTTATTAAAAGCTAAAAAGATGGCTCAATTACAAGCAAAATCATTAAATATTAAAACTGATGAAGTATTAGTAGCTTCTACTGGAGTTATTGGTGTTCCATTAAATATTGATGCAATAAAAGGTGGAATTCCACTACTTACAAAAAAATTATCTATAGACGGATATAAAGATGCAACTGAAGCCATAATGACAACAGACACTTCTCAAAAACAAATTGCATTAGAGTTTGAAATAGGCGGTAAAACTGTAAGAATTGGAGCTACTTGTAAAGGTTCTGGAATGATTGAGCCCAATATGGGCACTATGCTTTCATTTATTACAACTGATGCTTCAATATCACCAGAATTATTAGATGAAGCCTTAAAGTCTAGTGTAAATATAAGTTATAACAGAGTAAGTGTTGATGGAGATACAAGCACTAATGACATGGTATTAATACTAGCAAATGGATTAGCTGAAAATCCAACAATCTCTGAAAAGAGTGAGGATTATTATAAATTTATTGAAGCACTTAACTACTTAAATGTAGTATTAGCCAAAAAAATTGCAAAGGATGGTGAGGGTGCCACGAAACTTATAGAATGTAAAGTAACTGGTGCTACCTCTGAATCTAATGCCGTAAAATTAGCTAAAAGTGTTATTAAATCAAGCCTTGTAAAAACTGCTTTATTTGGATCAGATGCCAACTGGGGTAGAATTTTATGTGCCCTAGGATATTCTGATGTTGATTTTGATCCTTATAAGGTAGATGTTTATTTTACAAGTTCATCTGGCTCAATTAAGGTATGTGGACAGGGATCCTCCATTGAGTTTGATGAAAATAAAGCAAAAAATATCTTATTACAAGATGAAATACTGATTGAAGTAAATCTTAATATAGGAGATATAGCAGCTTCTGCTTATGGATGTGATTTAACTTATGACTATGTAAAAATAAATGGAGATTACAGAAGCTAATTATTAGGAGGAATAAAAAAATGGATCTTAATGAACGTGCTGAAATATTGGTTCAATCACTACCTTACATCCAACACTATAATGGGAAAATAATTGTAGTTAAATATGGTGGTAATGCAATGATTAGCGACGAACTAAGGGAAACAGTAATTAATGATATTGTTCTAATGAAATGTATAGGCTTTAAGCCTATAGTTGTACATGGTGGTGGTCCGTATATTTCATCATTTCTAGATAAACTAGGAGAAAAAAGTGAATTCATTAATGGGTTACGTTATACAGATAAAAAAACTATGGAAGTAGTTCAAATGGTATTAGGTGGCAAGGTAAATAAAGACCTTGTTACCCTTATTGAAAAAGCTGGTGGAAAATCAATAGGCCTATGTGGACTTGATGGTTCTCTACTAAAAGCTAAAAAACTAGAAAGTGAAGTTGATTTAGGTTATGTAGGAGAAGTAACTTCAGTAAATACAGAAGCTGTTACAATGGCTCTTGATGCTGGTTATATTCCAGTTATAGGTAGCATGGCTATTGGTGAAGATGGTAATGACTTATATAACATTAACGCTGATACATGTGCTGCAAAAATTGCATCAGCTTTAAAGGCAGAAAAACTAATATTATTAACTGATGTCGTTGGAGTTCTTAAGGATCCTAAAGACCCAACTTCCCTACTTTCTGTTTTAAGATTACACGAAATACCAAAACTTACTCTTCAAGGAGTTATAAAGGGAGGTATGATACCAAAAATTCAATGTTGTGTTGAATCTGTTCGTATGGGTGTAGAAAGAGCACATATAATTGATGGCAGAGTCCCTCATGCATTACTCCTTGAGCTTTTCTCTAACGATGGTATAGGAACTATGATTTATTAGGAGGTATAAATATGGAACATTCTCTTATGAATACCTACTCTCCCCTATCTCCAGTTTTGGAAAAAGGAGAAGGTGTTTATCTTTACGATACAAATGGAAAAAAGTATTTAGATTTAACTAGCGGAATTGGTGTAAATTCTCTAGGCTATAATAACTCTAAATGGACAAGTGCTATAGAAAAACAAATTCATAATCTACAACACTGTTCAAATATTTTCTTAAATCCTACTACTATAGAACTTAGTAATAAACTTACAAAACTGGCTTCTATGTCAAAAGTATTCTTTGCTAATTCAGGAGCAGAAGCTAATGAAGGAGCTATAAAACTTGCAAGAAAATATAGTTTTGACAAATATGGCGATGGAAGAAATAAAATATTAACCTTAAAGCAATCTTTTCACGGAAGAACTATAACTACATTAAAAGCAACTGGCCAAGAAAAATTTCATAAGTACTTCTTTCCTTTCCCAGAAGGCTTTGATTATGTAGAAGCTAATAATATAGAAGATTTCAAATCAAAATTATCTAATGATGTATGTGCAATTATTATGGAATCAATTCAAGGTGAAGGTGGAGTTCACTCTCTTACTGAAGAATTTGTTCAAACTGTAACATCATTATGTAAGGAAAAAGATGTATTAGTAATATTTGATGAAGTGCAATGTGGCATTGCTAGAACTGGAAAGTTATTTGGATATAATCATTTTGATGTTAATCCTGATATAGTAACACTTGCTAAAGGGCTTGGTGCAGGGCTACCTATAGGTGCAATATTGTGTAACCAAAAAACTTCATCAGTATTTAATCCTGGAGACCATGGTTCAACCTTTGGAGGAAATCCAGTTTCTTGTGCTGGTGCAATTGTTGTTCTTGATGAAATATGTAATGAAGGCACATATGCATCTATTGAAAAAAAGGGACAATTAGTTAAAACACTTTTAAATAATTCTTCATCATCTAAGATTAAAGAAATAAGGGGCAAAGGTTTAATCTTAGGAATAGAAATTGAAGGAAGTTCTTCTGAAGTTCAAAAGAAAGCTGCTGAAAAAGGATTGCTAGTCCTTACAGCCGGACCTAATGTTATCAGATTACTTCCTCCACTTATAATTAGTGAAGATGAACTAAGTGATGGAATTAATACTTTAATTAGCTGTTTATAAATTTATTCAACGGGGATTTAATCCCCGTTATTTATTAAAAAGGGGGATTTCTATGAAAAAGCATCTATTAAAAATGGACGATCTATCAAAAGAAGAGATTTTAGATATATTAAACCTTGCAGATCAATTAAAATATGAATTTAAACATGCCATTCCACATGAACACTTAAAGGGAAAAAGCTTAGGTATGATTTTTGAAAAAAGTTCAACAAGAACAAGGGTATCCTTTGAAGCTGGTATGTATCAGCTTGGTGGTAATGCATTGTTTTTAAGCAGTAGAGACTTACAAATTGGCCGTGGGGAACCAATTAAAGATACTGCTAGAGTTATATCTAGGTTTCTTCAAGGAATCATGATTAGGACTTTTTCTCAGGAGGAAGTAGAAACTTTAGCAAAGTATTCTTCTATTCCTATAATAAATGGGTTAACGGACTCTGAACATCCTTGTCAAGTTCTTGCTGACTTAATGACAATTAGGGAATATAAAAATACTCTTGAAGGATTAAATGTAGCTTATATAGGTGATGGAAACAACATGGCAAACTCTTTAATAGTAGGATGCCTAAAAACTGGTATGAATTTTTCTTTAGCTTCCCCTAAGGAATACATGCCTGATGAAAATTACCTACTTAGAGGAAAAGAGTTATCTAAACTAGAAGGTACAAATTTCACTATAACTCACTCTCCTTCTGAAGCTATAAAAAATGCTGATGTTGTAATTACTGATGTTTGGGCAAGTATGGGACATGAAACTGAAGCTAAAAATAGAATTAAAGCATTTAAAGATTACCAAGTTAATAGCGAACTTATGAATCTAGCAAAACCTAATGCTATTGTTTTACACTGCTTACCAGCTCATAGAGAAGAAGAAATTACTGATGAGGTATTAGAAGCTCATGCTTCAGAAATATTTGATGAATCTGAAAATAGAATGCATGCACAAAAAGCAGTACTTGTTAAATTAATGAAAAGTTAATAATATACGCCCTAAATTTACACTTATAATATAAATTTTTATGATAAATTGTTTCCTTTTTGACAAATAAAAGTTATAATAACCCTTAGTAGGGTAAAATATATTTGTATATTTATTACTCAAAATTCAAAAAAATTTACAAAATATTTGGAGGTCACATTATGTTAGTTTCAGCTAAAGAAATGTTAAATAAGGCTAGAGACGGTAAATATGCTGTTGGTCAATTTAACATCAATAACTTAGAATGGACAAAAGCTATTCTATTAACTGCACAAGAAAACAACTCACCTGTAATCTTAGGTGTTTCTGAAGGTGCTGGTAAATATATGGGTGGATACGATGCAATCGTTGGTATGGTTAACGGTTTAATCAAAGGTTTAAACATAACTGTTCCTGTTGCATTACACTTAGACCACGGTAGTTTTGAAGGTGCTTATAAGTGCATCGAAGCTGGATTCTCTTCAGTAATGTTCGATGGTTCTCACTATGCAATTGAAGAAAACATAGAAAAGTCTACTAAATTAATAGCAGACGCTAATGCTAAGGGAATTTCTGTAGAATGTGAAGTTGGATCAATTGGTGGAGAAGAAGATGGTGTTGTAGGTGCTGGTGAAATCGCTGACCCTGCAGAATGTAAGCAAATAGCTGATTTAGGAACTACTATGTTAGCTGCTGGTATTGGTAACATCCACGGAAAATATCCTGCAAACTGGGCTGGATTAGATTTTAATGCTCTAGCTAAAATTAAAGAAGCTGTTGGAGATATGCCATTAGTTCTTCACGGTGGTACTGGTATCCCTGAAGATATGATAAAGAAAGCTATATCATTAGGAGTTGCTAAGATCAACGTTAACACTGAATGTCAATTAGCTTTCGCAGAAGCTACAAGAAAATATATCGAAGCTGGTAAGGACTTAGAAGGTAAGGGATTTGACCCAAGAAAACTTCTTGCACCAGGATTCGAAGCTATAAAGGCTACTGTTAAAGAAAAGATGGAACTTTTCGGTTCAGTAAACCAAGCTTAATATTTCAAGAAACTCAAAGTATTCCTTTGAGTTTCTTTTTATTTCCATATGAATAACAATTCACAAACATTGACCTATGAATATTCATTTCGTATAATCATAATTATAATAAAGATTAGGAGGAATACTTATGAAAATCTTTAAACGAAACGATTCTATAACTAGAAACCAATTAGAAGCATATATAGGTAGTAATGCTTACTCACCTTTTTACAGCAAAACACTAGACAGGTTTATAGCTAATCCTTCATCATTAAATTGGAATTGGCCATGCTTTTTCCTTAATATGTATTGGCTAATGTTTAGAAAATCTATAATTCCTGCCCTAGCTATTTTTATTGCCAACTTAGCATTGATTTTAATTATTCCTATTCCATTTAGTGGTATATTATCAACTGCTCTATTGCTTTTCTTAGGCTTTTTTGGCACAAATATATATTTACTTAATGCAGAAAGAGAAATCTCTAAAATTAAGGCTAATAACCCATCAAAATCAGAACATGAAATATTAGACTTAATATCAAAAGCTGGGGGAAGCGATATAAAATATGCTATCATATTTTACCTATTACAATTCTGCTTATATGAATTTATGCTTAAATAAAAGATTAAAGGGAAAGTATCATTAAATTTGATACTTTCCCTTATTATTATTCTGGTAATACCTTTGCTTCAAGTTTATTTTGTCTTCCAAACTTATAATAATATGATGATATCATTAATATTCCTTTTATTACAGAAGATATTGTTATACTCCACCAAACTCCATTAACTCCTATTCCCAAAGTAGATGCTAAAAATATAGCCATAGGTATCCTAATACCAGAAAACACTATACTAACAAATGATGGTAAAATAGTTTCTCCTAATCCCCTAAAAGCACCTGCAGTAGTTATTTCTATACACATAAATATTTGAGAATAACCAAGTATTCTTAAGTATTCTATACCACCTATAATTGCCTCTTCTTCTGGTATAAACAAACTAAATACAGTTCTACCAAAGCATATTAATATTATGGATGCTATAAATCCAACAAATATAGAAACTCCTAATGTAGATTTAAATCCTTTTTTTATTCTTTCAGGCTTTTTTGCACCGTAATTTTGTCCAATAAATGTTGTAAGAGCAGTTGCAAATCCACCAGCAGTCATCCAAGATATAGCCTCTATCTGAGAACCAACTTTTTGAACAGCTATAGCTGTTGCGCCCCACTGTGCAATTATTCTACCAATAACCATAGAGAAAATTGTGAATAATCCATTTTCTAAGCAAGCTGGCATCCCAAGCTTAGTTATATTTAACATTACCTTTTTATCTAAGTACTTAATTGCTTTTCTTCCTGTTACATAATGATTTTTTATATAAGCTAATATAAATATTAATGTTACTACAACTTGTGCACACACTGTTGCTAATGCAGCCCCTACAACTCCTAATGGAGGAATAAATCCTACACCAAATATTAATAATGGATCAAATACCATGTTAAATATTAATCCTATCGTATTAATAATAAATGGTGTTTTACTATTACCTGATGCAGTAAATATACTTGTAAAAATAGGATTAATAAAAGTAAATACAGTACCTAAAATAACTATTATTAAATACTCATGAGCCATTCTAATTACTTCACTATCCCCTAAATTAAAAAAGTTAACAAGGGATGTTCTAAATACTAAAATTATTAATGTATATATAATTGCAAGAGCTATATTAATAAATATACTATTTGCTATGTATTTGTCTCTTTCTTTATTATCTCTCTTACCTATGGCCTGAGATACTCCAACTTCAACACCCACTTTTGATATGTAAACTAAGGCCATACCAAGCCATGGAAAAAATCCTGCTGTACCTACTGCTGCAACTGCAGAACTTCCTACTCTACCTATCCAAATCATATCTGTCATGTTATATGCCATTTGAATAAATGACGTTCCTAAAATAGGTAAAGATAACTTAATTAATGGTTCTAATATTTTTCCTGATACTAAATCAACTTGTTTCTTCATGATGCCTCCTCAGTATTTATGATTTTTCTATTTTTATCTTCTCTTCTCAAAATAAATAATGCAAATATAATTGCTAATATTCCTGATAATATCTTTACAAAAATATATAGTATCATATATTCCTTTGCTACACTTGCTACATAACCTAACTGCCCACCAAGAACATAAGCCCCTGACACTGAAAATGCAGAACATATAACTCTTCCCTTTTCATCTAACTTATGAAAATTATCAAAAACAATTATTGCAGATGCAAATGAACCTATAAAAGCAGAAATTGTATTACCATTTACACCAAATATTCCTTCCCACTTATTAAATTGCTTACTAAATATATTTTTAATAAACTTAAGCATTACATACGCTCCACCAAGGAAAATAGATATTTTTCCTACTATGTAAAGAGTGTCTTGTAATGGCATTATATTTTCTACTATTTTTATTCCTATTATTGAATATATCCCTTGTATTATTAATCCTAATACACTTATACATACTATAATTTTACCAATAAAATTAAATATAAATATACATATCTTTGGCTTAAACATAATCCCTATAGACAGAATTATAGATAAAAGTATTATAGGAAAAAGATTTATAAATAAACTTTTTAAATCTATTTTTAATGCTAGTCCACCTATAAATAATCCAATAGGTACTGTTATTATTCCGCATAGAAATCCTTTTGTAAGAGAATCCATATACTTCTCTTTTACTAATCCTAATGCTAAAGGTAATGTAAAACTTAAAGTACATCCTAAAATTGATGCCATTAATATACCTGAAAAAATAACAAATTCACTTGAATTAGCAATATTAGAAGCAATATTATACCCTCCCATATCAATGGCAATAAAGCTTGAAGAAAATATAGATGGGTCTATATTAAAGTTCTTTGCAATTGGACTTATAACTATTTCTATTATAGATGATAGTAATGGTGTTATTGATAGTATTCCAACCATAGATATAGCTAACGGCCCCATAGTTTTTATACCATTTTCAAATTCTTCCCCAATAGAAAACTTATTTCCTAGTAAATAATCTATAGCTCCCAATATAAAAAATAAAGTTATAATATAAAGTACTATATTTTCCATTCTTTTCTCCCACTATACAAAATCTTAAATATTTTAACCTTATTAGTATATAATATCTATAAAAGAATAAAAAGCCCTTAAAAAGGGCTTTTTGTAAATTACTTTAGTTATTTCTAGCAACCGCAGCCATTATTGTCTGAATTACCTTTGCATCCACAACCACTTGCTGGATTAACACCAATGCATTTACCATCGTAGCAAGAAACATCTAATGGCATATACTTAACTTGGATATTATCTTTATAAACCTTTAACATATATTTTCTATTTGGGCATAAAGGTCCTAGTAAGAATTGTCCATATTGATCTGTAAATGTGTGAGTCAATGGACATGGTAATTTGCAACCATCTACTACTTGAAGTAGTTTAACAACAGCATCTGCTACTGGGCATCCATTAGCATCTAAAACTGTACCATGAATAACTGATCTCTTCTCAACTGGTAACTTAATAACAGCCTCTATTTGTTGATTTTCTCTTGGACATACTGAACATACAGCACATTTTCCGCTCATAACTTTTACCTCCGTAGTTGTTCTTTATACTTATAAAATATGTTTTAGAAAAAAAAATGTGCTATTATTCTGTCAAAATTTATCATTATTAGTCTACTAAGTTATTAATCCACTTTTTAGATTTAAATCTTCTTAGACAAAATACCCCTTTTACAATCTCTTCTAAAGTACATAAAGCATACACTTGATATACAGGTAACTTAAGTATAAAGGCACCTATAAAGGCTACAGGAACTCCTATAAACCACATTGTTGACGCTTCAATAGCTAATGATACCTTAGCATCTCCTCCACCTCTTAAAACACCAACAATTATTATAATGTTGTAAACTCTAATTACCATTATAAATGCTATTACATATAAAATATTTCTTGCCCATATCCTTACTTGCTCAGATACATCATATAAAGTTACTATTTGATTAGATAATAATATTAGCCCTAAAGATAAAATTATTCCTACTATACACCCTAACATCACACACTTCTTGCCATATTTATATCCCTTGTCTTTATCTCCTCTACCAATCTCATTTCCAACTATAACAAGAGATGCTGACCCTATTCCAAAAATGACTACCATAAACAGGTTATATACTGTAGTTGCAATCTGAACTGAAGCTATAGCTTGAGTTCCTATTCTTCCATAAATAACATTATACATTACTGATCCTAGTCCCCAGCACCCTTCATTTAATAAAACAGGAATCATAGTTATAAATATCATCTTTACAAAATCTCTAGAAAATGAAAATAATTCTTTTATCTTACCAGCCAATACACTCTTAGAAATATAAATATATGCTATCAATATAGTAGTTTCTAATACTCTTGCTATCAATGTTGCTAGGGCAGCTCCTTTTACTCCCATGGCAGGAGCCCCTAAATTTCCAAATATAAATACCCAGTTTAAAAATGTGTTAGTTAACAATGCTACTGCACTTACTAACATTGGAATAGATGTTTTTTCAATACACCTTAATGCAGTTGCAAAGTTAAATGTTAATGCAGTAAATACATAGCTTAAACATACAACTCCTAGATATTCTGAACCTAAGCGTATAACATCTGTACTTTTATTAAATATTGAAACAATAAAACCAGGCGATATTAGTGCAACTACTGTAAATATTAATCCTATAATTACTGCTAATAAACTTCCTAAACCTACTACTTTTTTTATACTTGCTATATCTTTTCTTCCCCAATACTGCGAAGTATACACAGCCATCCCACTAAACATTCCCATAATTAAAATATTAAATAAGAAAAAATACTGATTTCCTATTCCTACTGAGGCTATTTCTACCTCACCTAATTTTCCAATCATGATTGTGTCCACTATATTTAATGATGATGTAATAAAGTTCTGAATTATAATTGGTAATGCTATTACAAATATTTTTTTATAAAATGTTTTGTCTCTTTCTAAAATTGCTTTCATATGTCCCCCTTAATAATAAAAATGAAGCAATCACTTTAGAAGAGTTAAAGTGGTTGCTTCTCACTATCTATTGAATAATTATCTTTAGATATTCTATCAAGGAAATTTTCCAATGTCAATTATTAGCATTTAAAAAGTGGAGTAGATATTTATTTTGCTTGTTCCGTCGCCACGCTCCAAGTGACATCAAAACAAATATCCCCCCACTCCTACTAAAGATAAAGAAAAAAGCCGTAGATAAATATCTACGGCATAACTAACTATTTCTTTAACTTGAATGAGAACTTAGTCCATGGCTCAATGTAATCTAATAAGAATAATTCTTCTTCTACTATTCTAGCAACTACATTACTCTTTCCACTGTTCTTCATATCCTTAAGTGCTACTTGTAGCTCTCCAGCATATCTAGTATATAAATCAGATTCTACAATTATATCTCCTCTTTTTATATCTGGAGTGTTAAATGGTGGGAACTTCTCACCTTTATACTTAACTCTAGATTGAGTTGATCTAGCCATGTATTCTGAGTTATCTCCTCTGTTGAAGTGGAATTCTTCAAGAACGATTTTTCTTTCTATTTCAGGAATTCCATCAACTAATTCAACTGTGAATTCAAGCATTTCTTTATTAATTTCACTTAAAGCCTTTAATTCTTCTTCAGATGCATAGCAGTTAGCTATTATAACATCATCAATACCTGTTGCAAATAAATGTTTTGCTTGAACATCTATTGGCATATCTCTATGCATTTCTAAAGTACATAACCCTTCTGATACAGGCCATGGTCCAAACTTAGCTGTCGGAGAATTTACAAAGGCAGCTGTATTAATTCCTAATTCCTTAAATTGTTCTGTACATTTCATATAATGTTCTAATGAAAGTCCAGTATAAACATGTGGATAGAAATTATGGCATCCATATATGTTGTTTACATTTGGTCTAAATGATAATATGTTGTCTACGTACTTTGTACCGTTACTCATATTTAATTCAACTTTTAAATCATATGGATTAAATGACATTATAGATTCTTCATTTCCAGCAAAACCTTCATCAAATCTAATTCCGCTTAATCCCATTTCTTTAAATACAGATAAATCTGTTATAGATGCCCCTAAGTTCTTAAATACTGTTGGGTCTAAATCTGCTATTACTTCCATTCCATGCTTGTTTGCTACATCTAACATTCTTTTGAATTCTGTAACTACTTCTTCAGTAGTTTTTCCTTCTGCAGAAAGTAGACAAGTAAAAATTCTCTTAAACCCATATTTTGCAGCTAACTCTACATACTCAATTATTTCATCCATAGAACTATGACTTGGATAAACTGAGATCCCTAATCTTTTCATTGTGTGCCCTCCAATAAAATCAGTTGTTTGTTTTTTTATAAATATAGTATGCTCCTTTTGCAGCTGAAACATCGTTATCAACGTAAGCAACTACATTAATATTTTCCTTCAAATAATTTTCGAAGGCTTTTCTTAAATCTTTAGATTTTCTAATAACGCCTCCTACTAACCCTATTCTACATTTATCAAAGTTTAATTTCTTAAATACCCTCTCTGCTGACTTTGCAATTTCTATCCCTTCATTTATTAAGATATTTTTAGCATAGTCATCACCTTTTTCAGCATAAATGGATACTAAGCTGGCCATCGCAGCAATCTCATCTTTAGTTGCAGAATAGATAAACCCAACAATTTCATCTACAGTAGTCATGTTCAATTTATCTAAAATAGCTTGTGAAAGTTCACTTCTATCGATTCCATAATCCTCTTCATGAATCATTCTTTTAAAAGCTTCTATAGAAATTTTATAGGCACTTCCTTCGTCTCCAAGTAGGTGGCCCCATCCACCACAACGTGCCTGTTTATTTTCTTTAACACCAAATGCTGTTGATCCTGTTCCTGCTATTACCAGAATTCCATCTTCACCTTCTAATAATGCCTTCAAAGCCAAATCACCATCATTCATAACCACTGGTTCTATAGAAAACTTATTCTTTACTTCTCTATAAATTAATTTAGCGTTTTCCCCAACTTCGCTTCCTGCAATCCCCAAATATATTCCCTTTAACCCTTCTTGTCCAAGCTTTATAATTAACTCTTCTATTGAAGTAGTTATGTTATTTAAAGCTTCTTCTTTTCCATTAACAAGGTTACCAAAGCCAGTTAATGCTCTTGCTAAAACTTCCCCACTTAAATCATAAGCAACAGCTTCCGTTTTGGTACCTCCTCCATCTACTCCAATTATATAATCCATAACTATTCCCCTTTATTAATTATTTCTCATCTAATTCTGTATTAAAATAATCCGTTAACCAGAGTTTAAACAAAAGAATTATAATTAATGAACTCTAATGTAAAACATTAGAGTTCATATTAAATTGATACTATAATCTTGTGTATATATCAATTATTTCTATAGCTACGTCTTTTAATGTCATTGTAGTCATGAAGTGGTCTTGTGCGTGACAAAGTAATAATGAGAACTCTGCCTTATCTCCACCTGCTTCTGCTTGAATTAAGCTTGTTTGTGCATTATGTGCATGTCCTAATTCTTCATCAGCTTTTTCTATTAAACTTTTAGCTTCTTCTATGTTATTTTCCTTTGCTGCTTGAATAGCCTCCATAGAGTAGCTTCTAGCTTCTCCACTGTGCATAATTAAATTCATTATGATTTCTTCCATCACTTATACATCCTTTCATTTGGCTTTAGCTTATATGCCGATATAAATACCCCCCAGTATTCTCCCCTTTTATAACCTAAATTACTTTCCAGCCATCTTTAATGCTAAAGCTAAAACTTTTGCACCGTTCATTGTTCCATAATCAACTGTTGGGATTATGTCTACTGGAATTCCCTTTGGTTCATATTTTTCTTTCATCTTCTTTAATAAGAATCTAACTTGTGGTCCTAATAATAATACGTCCATTTCGTCTTCGTGATTCTTAACTTCACCTTCTGCCATAGCTTGGATTGAACATTCAATTCCTTGCTCTTTAGCAGCAGCTTGCATCTTAGTTACTAATAAGCTAGTTGACATACCAGCTGAACAACATAATAAAATTTTTAACATGGTTGATTCCCCCTCAAATTATATTGAAATTTTTTACTTTTAAATTATTTACTTTTGCACTATATATTATAAGCAATTTGCATGCCAACTATTTGTCTTTTTTTATTTTTTTTTAAATGACTCTATATCTTAGTTTCTATAGATAAAACAAAAGATAACTATGTATTTTTAAATACACAGTTATCTTACACACAATTTTACACACTAATTTCTCTACACACTTCATTTATTTGTTACACAGATATATCATTTTCTGTTACCATTCTAACTATAAATGCAAGTTCATTATCAGATATATTAATATTATAAGTTAATTCAATTCTTCTTAAACTTTGCTTAACTAAAATAAATTCTTTACTATGCTTATCTCTATATTCATTAAGTTTATCAAAACTCTTTCCTTTACCACCACTAATGGTCTTCTCAATTAGAAAACATAGATGTATTATTATTCCAACTTTAACTTCATGAGATATCATTATACCTAAGTTTTCTTCTGTTCGTTGCATAGCTTCTCTTACAAGCTGAACTAATTCAATACCATCTATATTTTGAATTTGAGTATCTATCGATTTTGTAATTCTCTTAAAGTCCTCTTCCCTACTGATAAATTCATCAATTCTATCTATACCATCCTCTGCCAATATATCTGGTGCTGGAATGAATGGAATTCCCTCTATATTTAATGATACTGTGCCTACAACAGCTAATATCCCATACTCTAATTTCAAACTATCTATCTTATCAATGAAATCAGATTTATCTAATATATTTAGTGAAATAATTTTTACTTTATCTCTATTAGATAGTCTTTGTAATAGTATTTGTCTTAACTTTTCTGCAGATCCTTCTCCTGTAAAGCAAGCAGTAATGATTAGATTTTCTTTTAATTCAGTATTATTCCTTACTCCTTGTATACCGTATCTGCTTATTTCTAAACAAGATTTGTATATTTCATTTATATCTCTTCCGTTAATAGCCTTCCTTCCAGCTTCTATTACTAATAATGTACTTACCATATCAATTGCTCTTACATCAATTCCTGTTTCCTCTTTAATCATACTTCCGAAGTTGGTCAAAGATCCCATATCAACTAGTAATAGAACACCTTTACCACTATTCATTTCAATTACTTTTCGTTTAGCTATTTCATACATTTGTTCTGCCTTCATGGTTAAAGGCATATCTAATGCTCTAGAATAATTTTCTCCTATCAAGGAATTAGCTACTTCCACCATGCTACTAGCTGTTGAATGCCCATGCATTATAACAAGCACACCAACCTTACCATCCTTCTTCTCATCTATTTCGTAAGGTCTAGCTGCTATAAACATAGTAAGATATCCTATTTCATCTAGTGGCACTTCAACATCAAATTTATTATCTATCTTCTGTGCAACTTCCATAGCTATAAGAAATTCTTTAGAATAGTGTGAACGTATGAAATTTAATTTAGGATGATATATTTTATTCCCTTGCTTTATTCTTTCTAAACTTCCTTGAAGATGTAACGCTAATCCAAAATATACTTTTTCATCATACTGTCTACCTAATTTAGATGAAGCTATATCTAAAATCTCTGCAACAATATCTACTATTTCACTATCTACTATTTTAGTTATTTCATCTCTTCTAAATTCTTTAGGTAAGTCTCTTATATATTTTTGAAAATATCTTTCTATATCTATATTTAAAATATCATTTATTTCTTTTTCTTCTAATCCTTTTCTCTTAAGATCCTCTAATTTATTTTCTATAATATCATAAAAATACTCACCTGTTATTTTACTTTCCTCATTAAAATCCACCATATTAAATGTATTTTCATTATCTTTATAGGAGAATCTAAGAACATCACCCATATTTCTTAAAAGCTCATCTACTTCACCTCTAAATTCTTGCAACTTCATTAATCCCTTATTAACTCTTTGATGTAAATCACTTTGTTCTACAAGAATGTAATCTCTTCCATTTGCCTTATAATTAAGAAATGCTTTAGCGCAAGCTAATTGTATATCACTTTTTAACTGACCTATATTATTAGGACAATCATATAACAAAAATGAAATTAACGCATTTTTATTAAAATATATACTTTTTCCTAGCCTCACAGACTCTTCCTTTATAAATTCTTCTAATAAGTAATATCTTTCTTGAATACTACGTTCTTTTAATGATGGTAATGTTATTGTCATAGGTATTCTTCTAGTAAATGTCTTTAACATAAATGATTGGGGTTCTTCAGTAGTAGCTGTAATTATTTGAGCTTCTACATTAATAGGATTTTCAGTATCACCTAATGGTCTAAAATAACCTTTATCTATATATGTAAATAACATTTCCTGACCTTGAGGTGATAGCCTATGTATTTCATCTAAAAATATAATTCCACCATCAGCCTTTTTTAAAAGTCCATCTTTATCGCAATCAGCACCAGTATATGCCCCTTTTTTCACTCCAAAAATTTGTGCCATGACTAATTGAGGGTTATCTACATAGTCAGCGCAATTAAATCTTATGAATGGAGCATTTTCAGATATAACACCTGACTCTCTTGCAAATTCATACATTAATTCAGCAAACATTGATTTACCTACACCTGTTTCTCCTAATATTAATGTATGTAAGCCTCTTGGGGGGTAAAGCATAGCTGCTTTTGCCTGCTGTATAGGTATCTGTAGACTTTGTTCTGCTCCAACCATTTTATCTAGGCTATTTTTGTTATTTAAATCTATAGTTGAACCTTTACTTTTATAAAGGCTATTCTTTTTTATAACAGAATATAATACAGGTCTACCTTCTATTTTTTCCAGCTTTCCTTCTTTATATAAAGTGTTTAAATATCTAGAAATATTAGCTCTATCTAAATCCATAAAATTACTTAATTCTATTGCCGATATACCTTTACGGCCTTTATTTTCTAGTTGTAATAATGAGTTATAAACTTCATCTAATTTACTCATATTTGCCCCCTAAAAAAATAGTTAGGTACTATTAAGTACCTAACTTTAATTATACTATATTAATAACTAACTTTCAGCTAATTGCATACTTAAAGATACATTTTTTCCATTTCTATATACAACTACTTCTACCTTATCTCCTGCATTTTTATTACTCTTTAATTTACTTAACTCATCAAAAGTTTTTACTTCTTTTCCATCAAACTTTACAATTAAATCAGATGGTTGTATTCCAGCTTTTGCTGCCGGTGAATTTTCAGTAACTCCAACTACCCATAAGCCTTCTTTAGGAAGATTATTTTGTTTTGCTAATTCTGAATTTACTTCTCTAACAGTTATTCCTAAATTTAAAATTGGCTTAGATAGGCTTTCTATTCTATCTTTTGCATCATTAATTGGAATTGCAAATCCCATACCTTCTATAGTTGTTTCTGATTGACCTGATAATTTTGCTGTATTTATTCCAATTACTTCACCTTTAGTATTTATTAAAGGTCCTCCACTATTACCTGAATTTATTGCTGCATCAGTTTGAATATAGTCACCAGTGTTTCCACCTTCAGTTGTTAAATTTCTATTTACTCCACTAACAATTCCTTTTGTTAAAGTCTGTGCAAAATTCTTTCCAAGTGGTGTCCCTATAGCAACAACTTCTTGCCCTACATACAATCCATCAGAATCTCCTAACTCTGCTACAGCTGGCACCTTAGTTCCATCTGCTAACTTAATCATTGCAATATCTCTATTTTGATCATAGTTAACAACTTTTGCAGCCACCTCTTCTCCAGTACTTAATATTACTGTTACATCCTTTGTATTATTAGAAATAGCTAATTCAACAACATGATAATTTGTTAAAATATATCCATCCTCATTTATGATAAATCCAGATCCTATCCCCTCAACATTTTGAGCAAAAAAACCTTTATACTCAGTTCCCTTAGTTGAAATAGTAACAACTGCTGGACTTACCTTTTGATATACTTCCTGTGCTGAAAGAGCCTTTTCATCACTTTGAGTAAAATTAACTGGAGCCAAGTTCACTGTCTTACCTTCTAGGTTACTTGTTATTGTCTTATAGGTTACTAATCCACCTATTAACCCTCCAGACAATGCTATTGCAAGTGTTATTGCTATTGTACCAAATATTTTTAATCCTCTTTTATTCTTTGGTTTCTTATTATCTTCGAAATTATTATGTTCTTCAAATTTATCTGGCTCATGATAAAAAACAAATCCTTGTTCATTATTGTTTCCGTTATCCATGTTAAAACCTCCTATATCCACTCTCTTTTCTTTAACTTGAGTATATATTTTTTTTGTGACAACTATATGACATAAAACTTCAAAAAAAGTATGGGTGGATATTTATTTTGATTGTTCCGTCGCAAGCTCCAAGTCACATCAAAACAAACATCCTCCCTCCGCACTAAATGTAAGGAAATTATAAAATTATTATCCTTGATTTTATAATATGAAAATGTAATAGTACCTTTGATTTATACCTAATTAAAATTTTATACTTTCCTAGATAGAAAAAAATTGGTGAAGAATATATTTATATTCTGCACCAATAAATCCCTATTTACTCTTATTTGATAGTTTTTCTATTTTTTTAGCTTCTTTTAGTACAATTGATATTCCCGATTGAATAGAACCCTTATCCGTACTTGAAATTATACCTGCTTCAGATTCTGTATGATATATAGTTGTCAATTCGCTTGTACCAATTTTTGCAACAGGGTCATTTTCATTACCACTTATTATATACAAAGGCTTGTCTATAAACACATTGTCTAGTTGCATTTCTCCGTTATATTTATATAAGTTTTCTAACTCATTACTTACTGCTTTTCTATAGTTCTTTTTAGTTTTATGTACTGCAAATTCTTCATCTGCTCCTTTTGGAAGGTTTTCTTCAAACCCATCTATAGAATAAGTAAGACCTAACTTGTCCATTAAAGTAGTTAATCCAAAAGAGGCTCCCACTGCTTCAACTTTACTTTTATAATACTTCCATCTTATACTCTTCTTAAAATCTTTACTTTTTAAAGCTTCTTCTGATAATGGCCTTATTAATACCATACCTGATACCAACTCTGGATACTCTTTTGCAAAATTAGTCATGATTAAACTACCATACTCTTCGCCTACAAGAATCAAGTTATCAGTTAGACCTAATTTTTTTATTAACTCTCTAAGCTCTTCTGTTTGAGATGCTATATCTTTTTTATCCCTAATAGTATTAAAGCCATATCCATCTCTATTATATACTAGTGTTCTAACACCTAATTCTTTTTCAACACTTTTACACACATCATTCCAAGCATAAAGATTACTTCCTAAAGCTCCATCAAAAACAATTGTGTAACTTCCACTTCCACTACTTTTATATTCTATTTTGTTATCATCTATCTTTACATAGTTTAACCTTTGCCTTACTTGTTCATTTCCTATAAAATTACTTAAGCTTTGAAATATAAAACCACATAGTAAAACTATAGCTAAGACAATACTAACTTTTTTTACCCATTGCAATATAGATAATTTTTCCCTCATATTAACTCTATGAAGTCCATTCGATTCAGGTATAAGATTCAAGCTTTTCACCTATCCTTCATTTAATTTTAAATTTGGTTTTGCATTTAAATCAAGGGAAGAATATTCATTATCCATAAATCTAAAATATGCTGCTGAACCTATCATAGCTGCATTGTCTGTACATAACTTTAGCTCTGGAAATAAGATTTGAACTCCAACTTTCTCACCTTCACTAATTAATGCATTTCTTAAGGCTGAGTTAGCTGCTACACCTCCAGCTATAGCAATTTTATCTAATCCTTTATTTTTAATTGTTAAAAATACATTATCTCTTAAAACTTCTACCACAGCTTTTTGGAAAGATGCTGCAACATCAGCTTTATTAATTTCAATATTTTGCATACTGCATTTGTTTAAGTAATTTAATACTGCTGATTTTAAACCACTAAAAGAAAAATCTAATGTTTCTTCATGGAACTTTGCTCTAGGAAACTCTATTGCATTTGGGTTTCCTTCCTTTGCAAGCTTATCTATCTTTGGACCACCCGGATATCCTAACCCTAAAGCTCTTGCTACTTTGTCGTAAGCTTCTCCAGCAGCATCATCCCTTGTTTGACCTAATACTTCATATTTTCCATAATCCTTAACATGAACAATAAAAGTATGACCTCCTGATACTACTAAAGATACAAAAGGTGGCTTTAAATCTTTATGTTGAATAAAATTAGCAGATATATGTCCTTCTATATGATTTACTCCAATTAAAGGTTTATTAGCTGCATATGCTAACCCTTTAGCATACTGAAGCCCAACTAATAATGCTCCAACTAGTCCTGGGCCATATGTAACTCCAATTGCATCAATATCTTCTAAAGTTACATTAGCTTCATCTAAAGCTTCCTTCACAACTTTATCTATTACTTCTATATGCATTCTTGATGCTACTTCTGGTACTACTCCACCAAATTTTTTATGTGTATCTATTTGTGTCGCTATTATATTTGATAATACTATTCTTCCATTTTCAATAACTGCAGCAGATGTCTCGTCACAGCTGGATTCAATAGATAATATTAATTTCTTTTCCATTCCGTTATCCCTCGTACTTTATATTTATTAAAACTATATTATATAATACTTAATTAAGTATTATATATGAATTTTTATATCTTGTATTAATAAGAATAATACTGTAAATTTAAAATTGAAATTCTATTTTAATTATAATCGTTAATGGTCAATATTTCAGCTATTTTGTTATAGAATTTATGGAAAATTAAGTTTTACTTAAAATAAAGGAGTAAATATTATGTCATCTTATGCAAAAGTTATAGTAAATGGATCTCCTATAACTAAATCCAACTTTAAACTACATAATGTTAATGGTCGTGCTATATTACCTTATAATTCTGGACAATATCACGATAGATATGCACTATACGAACAAGAAATAGCATATATCGCTCGTTCTCAAAATCCAGAAATTGTTTTAACTGAAAGTTTAATAGCAATCCTTAAGGTATACTATAAAAGCGAAAAAAGACATCCAGATACTATAAATATTTGTAAAAGTATTTTTGATGGTGTAGAAAAAAGTGGATTAATAGTTAATGATGCTCAAGTAAGAAGGATAGTAATTGAAGAGTTTTATGATAAGGAAAACCCTAGATTTGAACTTGAACTATTTGGAGAAAGTGAGTACTCTATTACATATTCAGTTTTACCTAAGGAAACTTCAACTCAAAAAACTGAATATAAACCTCTTCGAAAGAACTTTCACGAAAAAAGTGTTTCTAACTTAAAGCAGGAAACTATTAAATCTGACAATATATGTAGTATGTGTAAGAAATCAATTACTTCTAATGATTTTATTACTGCTGATAAAGGAAAAACATTGATTTGTAAAAACTGTTTTAAAAAACTTTTCTAGAGAGGATAACCTAATTATGATAAACAAGATATTATGTATTGGTGATAGTCTTACATACGGATATGGATTGGCTAAGGATAAAGCTTGGGCTAATCTATTAGGAGACTGTTTAGATATAGAGATTATTAATAAAGGAATAAATGGAGATACAACTCCATCAATGTTAAATAGATTATATGAAAATCTTATAAAACATAAACCTGACATAACTTTTATAATGGGTGGGACAAATGATCTTCTATGCGGTAGAAAACTTTTTAATATAATAGACAATATTGAAGAAATGATTTTAGAAACTTTATCTAATAACTCTAATGTAGTAATTGGAATTCCACCTATTATAATAAAAGAGATGGCAGAAGAATTATTTATGCCATCCCAACTATATGATTACTGTTCCTCATCACTTCCAAAGCTACGTACGTCCTTAATAGAAGTCTGTGAAAAACACAATGTTAAATATGTAGATTTTTATAACCTATCACTTAAAAATATAGATAAAAATATTTTTATTGATGGTATTCATCTTAATTCTCTTGGTAATACACTTATGAAGGATGAGGCATTAAGAATATTTAGTAATAATAATTTCTAATATATTCTGCTGCCCTTTTTCCTGCTTCGCCACCATTAATATCCTTCTTAGTTAGTGCTTTAGTACCATATATTAAATTTCCACAAGCAAAAACGCCTTTAATTCCTGTCTCATACTCATTAACAATTGGTGCAAGTGTTTCTTTGTCCATTTCAACTTTTATATTTTTTAATAGTCCATTCTCAGGAAAATATTCTACAGATAATAATAATGAATCACAACCTAAAATAATCTCTTTATTATCTATACTAGAACCTATTTTAACTCCTGTAACCCTTTCATCACCAAATATTTCTGTTACCTTTGAATTAAGGTATATAGGCATATTAAATCCTTCTATTATATCTTTGTTTTCATCATCAAATATGAAGTTTTCATTTTCCTTTATTAAGACTCCTTTTATATTAGCACCTTCTATGTATAATCTTCGTGCTACTATTAAAGCCCATTTACTACTTGCCACTATAACAGGTTCTTTTCCTAATAAATATCCCTCTAAATTTACTACTCTATGGGCATTTCCTATACTATTAATACCCGTATAGGTATTAGTTGCTATATTTATGCTTCCAGTAAATTTCTCTCTACATCCTGTAGCAAAAATTATTGAACTGCCTCTTATTTCTGTAACTCCCTCTAAAGAATTTACATATGTTATAACCTTATCTTTAGATAAATCTATTACTTCTGTTTCTAACTTAATATGAATTTTATGATTAAGTAATCTATTTCTAATAAAATTAACATATTCAGGACCTGTAACTTCAACATTTAAAATACTGCTACCAAATCCACTATGAATACACTGATTTACTACTCCTCCTAATGAATCTTCTCTTTCTATAATAATTACATTTTTCACTCCATTTTCTAAGGCACTTAGGGCAGCTGTCATGCCACTAATCCCACCACCAACAACTATCAAATCATATTGAATCATAAAGAAACTTCCTCCTTAGACTGCCTTATATCACTCAAATTTTTTAATATAAGTTGATTATAACATATTAACTTTTACTATTAAATTTCGAAAATAAATAAGGTGATTTAATATGAATTCTTTTTTTATAGTTTTATATATTTTAGGTTTATTAGGCATTAGCTCTTCTATAGTGATTTTAGGACTTAAAATACATAAAAAACGAAAAATCTATAACTATATAACTTTAATTTTAATAATGGTATCATTTATACTTTTAAGTTTAGGAACAATATTAGGTCTTATGAACATAAAGAATAATAGTTTAAATTCCGTAAATAAAACTGAAATAGATACATCAGAAGCATCGATAGCTTCCTATAAAGATTTATCATTTATATATAGATTTAGTAATTCCAACTCATCTAACAATAAAAATGCATATATATCAATTGATAATAATTCATCTTTAGTATTTACAGGCATAGTACACTTAAAGTTTTTAGACCAAAATAATTCTACTGTTTCCACCTTAAATTTACCAGTTAAAAACTTGATACCAAATACATCTACTAAATCAAACATTCAAGTTGATATGAGTGTATCAAAGATTGAATACTCCTTTAACGGAAAGTTTGAAACAGTATCTTCAAATAGTGAAAGTTCATATAAAATAAAAGACTTAGCCTATGGAGATAATTATTTAAGGATTGAAGTTATTGCAAATTCTTCAGATTTGGATACTCTAAATAATATTTGTAGGGAATTAAAAGAAACCTATACTTATGAATACTGTAAAGGCTTTTTAGTATATTTTATAGATAATAAGTCTGATAGTTTTAATGATGCCTATGCTGATTTCTTTGGTGATAATGAAAAGAACTTATATACTCTTACTCTATTTGAAAATAATAAAAGATATAAAGTAGATTAAATAAAATCTACTTTATATCTTTATTAATTGATCTGCTTCATTCATAATATCAACAATTTCACTCATATCTATTTTTGTACCAACCAAAACTTTGCTTCTTAAGTCATAATAATCTATGCACATTGATGATGAATATATTTTAACACCTTTTTCAATTAGCAGTCTTATTCCCTCAATAACTTTTGAATCTTCAGATAGCAACTTTACACCACTATTTAAAAAGATAATCTTCTTAGGTAATCTAAATTCTTCACTTATTGTATCTAAATAAGAAATCATTAATTTCTTTCCTAGTTCCTCATCACCTTTTCCTAACATATCAGTCGAAATTATAACAACATAATTTTTATCTTCTTCTAATACCTCTAAGCATCCTCTTTTTTCAATAGTTAGCTTAAACTCATCACCAACTTCTTGTGAATCAACGTGATATCCTTGAGTCATTGCATATTTTGTTATGTTACTATTTGCAATCTCATTATCTACACTTACAGTTGCTTCCCCTTCACCAATAGAATCAAAATATTTTTTTACTTTCTTTATCACTCTTGGACCTTCTATACCTCTACAGTCAATCCTCTTCATACCATCACCTCATACTGTAATTAAAGCTATTTATTTATAAAAATGGTTACATTTAAATTATATCATTTATTAAGATTTAATAAATACTCTTTCTTTAATTTGATTTGCCATATCATATTATACTATAATTGATTATGATTACTGTTGAGAGGTGAAGAAATGAGTAACTTATTAGAACAAATTAAGAACTATCTAAAAAATTTCGATAAAAATAAATTAATAAAAATAGGATTATTCCTTATTCCTCTTTTGGGAATAGTTTTAAAATCTATATTTCTACAAGGATTTATACAAAATCAAAATCCATATAACTTTAACATATCTCTTGGATTTTCCAATGCATCTCCTTGTATAAATTATTATTTTGCTTATACATTAGTATTCTTAAGTTTTAGCTTATTATTCAAAGGTAAAGGTAGAATAATATATCTATTTGTTATAGATGCCCTAATTACTGCATTAACATTATTAGATGTTATGTATTTTAGAGGATTTTTAACAGTACCTTCAATCCTTATATTAACTCAAACTGCTAATTTAGATAATCTTGGTGGCTCAGTAATGTCCATGCTTAGCTCATATGATTTCATATTCTTCTTGGACTTTATCATTTTAGGGGTTTACGTTTTCTTTACTAGAAAAACTTACTCAATTAATCCTAAAAGAGCTATAAAAACATTTTTAGCTACATTTATTATTCCTTTAGCATTTATATTATATGTTCCTTTTAATCTTTTTGTATTAAACAATGAGGATGTTAAAGACGCATATCTTTTTGATGGATATGACCCAACTAATACAGTAAAATACTTTACTCCTGTTGGTTATCACATAATGGATATAATAAATGTATATAAGGATTCAAAACCTTATGAATTAACAGAAGAAGAAAACAATCAAATTAATCAATATTATAATTGGAAAAATGAAAATTTACCTGATAACGAGTATGCAGGAATTTCAAAAAATAAAAATTTAATTGTTATTCAAGTAGAATCTCTTGAATCATTTGTTTTAGGCAAAGAAATTAACGGTAAAAAAATTACCCCTGTAATGGATGAACTAATACAAAAAGGTTTATACTTTCCAAACATATATGAACAAGTTAACGAGGGTACAAGCTCCGATTCTGACTTAATGGTAAATACATCTATGTTGCCATTAAGAAGAGGCAGCACATTCTTCAGATATCCAAATGCTACTTATAATTCATTACCTATAATTCTTAGGAATGCAGGATACACATCCTCTTCTATTCATCCTGATAAAGGTTCTTTCTGGAACTATGCAAATGCATTAAAGGGTGGTATTGATTTTGATAACTTTATTGATTATTTTTCATTTAATGATGATGAGCAAATAGGTATGGGTATAAGTGATAGAAGTTACTTCGAACAAGTTGTACCGATGCTAAAGAATTTAAATTCACCATTCTTTGCTCATACTATAACTTTAACTAATCATGGTCCTTTCGACATTCCTCAAGAATATAGAAAGCTAGGATTAGATGAAGAGTTAGATAAAAGTGAGCTTGGAGGTTACTTTGAAAGTGTTCATTATACAGATGAACAAATTGGATATTTCTTGGAGTTACTTGATAAAGAAGGAATTCTTGATAACTCTTTAGTTGTTATAGTCGGGGACCATACTGGAGTTCATAAATACTATAATCATGGAATAAACCAACTTTCTCAAAAAGAAGCTTGGTATTTAGATGATGGGAATCCTATTGTTCCTTTAATAATCTATGATAAAGATATTAAAGAAGCAAAAACATTAGAAACTATTGGTGGTCAAATTGATATAATGCCTACTATGTTATATTTACTTGGAATAGATAAATCATTATATGAAAATACAGCACTAGGTAGAAATTTATTAAATACTAATAGAAGCTATGCTGTATTAACTAATGGAACAATTAAGGGAGAAAACTTATCAGCAGAAGATGAAGAAAGAATAAAATCTTCCCTAGATCTTTCAGATAAAATGATAAGAGCTAATTATTTCAAAAAAGGTAATTAAAATAATAAGACACGCTATTTACAGCGTGTCTTATTATTTTACTATTTTCCTGCAACTGATAATTCATTAATAATAACAGATGGTGATCCCACACTACTCATTGGGAACTTTAAGTCTTCCCCTATAACTTTAATTTCTTTCAATAAGTCAAAGAAGTTACCAGCTATAGTTATTTGTTCAACAGGAAATGATTTCTTTCCATTTTCAATATAGAATCCTTTTGCTGCTAATGAGAAATCTCCAGTAATAGAATTTGCTCCTGAATGCATTCCTGCAAGCTCAGTTATCATTAGCCCTTCCCCTACTTCTTCATATAATTCATCTATAGATTTACTTCCCTTCTCTATATAGAAGTTTGTTGGAGATATTCCAACTGTAGATGCATATGAAGCTTTAAATCCATTTCCTGTAGTTTTTATACCTGCTTTATTTGCAGTCTTTAAATTGTGAAGTAAGGTTTCTAACTTTCCTTTAGATATAATTTCTTTTTTATATGTTGCTACCCCTTCATCATCAAATGGAGTAGAAGCTAACCCATCTTTTAATAGTGGATTATCAACCAAAGTTACTATTGATGATGCAATTATTTCTCCTTCTCTATCCTTTAATAAAGAAAGACCTTTTTGTGCTGCATCTCCACTAAATACTCCGGCAAATGTTGATAATAAGGAAACCATAGCTTCATTATATATTAATGTCTTATACTTACCTGACTTAATGCTTTTACCATTTATTCTTGATAACGCCTCTTCAATACCTTGTTTAGCTATCTTTGTTGGATTTACTTCTTTTAATGAGTTTGCTGTTACGTAACCAGTTCCATCATATTTTTCCCCTGATTCTTCAACTATAGGTACTACATATGCTGTTAGCAGATTAGTCTTATTACTAAGCTCTAGCCCTTTTGTATTATATATTCCATAGCTAGATGTTCCATATCCTACGCTACATCCTCCAAGATTAACTACTTTATCAGATAACTGTTTAGCTTCCTTTTCCATATTTAAAGCAATATCTATTAATTCGCTAGGTTTTACTGATTCTAGGTCTTCAGAATAAGTCTTCACTTCCTCATATTCTTTATCCCCTTCATAAATAAACTGTATATCTTCACTCTCAACAGTTTTAGCTCCATCTTTAGCATTCTTTACTAACATTTCAATTGCTTCTTCATCCATAATTTCTGTGTATGAATATCCCATTTTCTCTTGAATTTTTCCTCTAAAAGATAACCCAAAAGTTTTGTTTAAGTTATATTTTTCAACCTCTTCCTCATAAACAGTTATATTTAAACTTTCTCTATTTACAAAATATATCTCACACTCTTGAAATCCTTCATTTTTAGCTCTGTTAAATAATTTTTCTTTAAATTCTCTAAATTCCATGTTAACCTCCTATCTTCCACCTACAGTAATTTCTTTTACTCTAATCATAGGTTGCCCAACATTAACAGGAACGCTACCAGATGAAGAGCCACACATTCCTTGAGCTTGTTCTAAATTAGTTCCAACCATATCAATATTCATCAATACTTCGCTACCCTTACCTATTAAACTTGCACCTCTAACAGGCTCTTGAATTTCACCGTTCTTAACAAGATATCCCTCTGCTACAGCAAAATTGAACTCACCAGTTACAGGATTAACAGAACCTCCACCAAGTTTCTTAGCGTATAACCCCTCTGGAATTGATGCAATTATATCCTTTGGATCATCTTCTCCTGCTGCAATATAAGTGTTAGTCATTCTAGATGTTGGAGCAAACTTATAGCTCTGTCTACGAGCATTTCCTGTTGGATCCATCCCCATCCTTCTACCATTTAACTTGTCTATCATATATGACTTTAATATTCCATTTTCTATAAGAACATTTTTTCTTCCAGGTGTCCCCTCATCATCAACATTAATTGAACCCCAATGGTTTGGTAATGTACCATCATCAATTGCAGTTACTTTTGAAGATGCTATTTGCTTACCTAAACAATCAGAGAATACAGAGTTACCCTTTGCTACTGATGTAGCTTCTAATGAATGTCCACAAGCTTCATGGAATATAACTCCACCAAATCCGTTATCAATAGCGGCCATCATTCTACCAGCTGGACAATTACGCGCATTTAACATTACATATGCAGAACGTGCTGCTTCCTTACCGTAATATTCTGGATCAATCTCATTAAACATTTCAAAGCCTTTATATCTTCCTGGCCCCTCAAATCCTGTTTGATTTTCACCATCCTTAGATGCTACAGCATTTATTGCTAATCTTGTTCTAATTCTTCTATCTTCAACGTAAAGCCCTTCTGTATTTGCAATAAGTACTTTTTGATCTTTATCTATATATGATACACTTACTTGAGCTATATCTGAATGATATTCCTTGGCACTTTTATATGCTATTTTCATTACACCAACTTTTTTATTGTAATCAACAACATTAGGGAATATTTCAATGTTATGTCTATCATTTATTACAGTTCTATTATTAATTACAATAGTTCTTTCTTCCCTTAAATCCCCTAAGGCTAAGGCTGCTTTATATGCAGTATCTAAAAGACCTTCCTTACTGCTATCATTTGTATATGCATAAACGCTCTTTAATCCTTTAAAGATTCGAATACCAACGCCATAACTTCTACCCCCTAAGGCGTTTTCAACTTTATTGTCTAAAATCCCAATAGAATTATTTATACTATCTTCTTCAAATATTTCTGCAAAATCACCACCGGTAATTAGACACTTAGATAAAACCTTTGATGCTACCTCTCTTGAAATCATTTCAATCCTCCTATTTTATTGTTCTACTGTTTTCTTTAAAAGCACTTGCCCACTTATCAATATAATTTGAACTACACCATTCAGCCATTATAACAGTTTCTCCCTCTTCAAGCTGTATCCTTTTTAGAGGTTCGTCTGATAAGCTACCATCTACAATTCTGTAAATAAGCATTTCATCCTTAAGAATTATAACTGCCAGAGATTTATATGGTGATGTATACGCATCTATCATATATGGATTAACTCCTTTTAAAAGTTTCCATGATATTAATAGTGTATCATAATTTAATAATTTTTTAATAGGCTTTAATCTTGTTGGAAAGTTAATATATTTATCATTTTTTAAAGACGACATTCTTCCCTGGATAACCCATTTTCCATTATCCCTTAACAAAGTAAAATTACTATAATCTATATACTGCGATAATGATGATTTAATTTCATTATCAAGTGTACTATAGGTTTCATTATAGGCATCCGTATAATCAGTATATGAATCTTTAGTTGTATATAAATCACTTATAGATATTCCAGTTGATGTATTCATATTATCTATTGGTAGTACTTCGTAATAATCAGATTCATATTTGCTATTATTACTTACTACTTCTGTTGCTATATAATCATTACCTATAAAATTTATATTCCTTAATAAGGTTGTTCCATCTTCAATATTACCTTTTATTTCTTCAACTAACTTGTTATTATACTCAACCGTAGCTATATCAATTGGAGCTGATTCAAAATACTCGTATTTTATCTTTCTTCCTTTATCCTCATACAACTTTGGTTCTAAATACCATATACCCTTAAGTCTTGGAAATATAATATTCTCTCTTTCTTTAACATCTTGAAGGCTTCCATCTTTTGTACTAATCCATAAGGTTCTATATGTTTCTGGCATTCCTTCTGTTGTAGAAGGTTTCTTCAAAGTTATATATAGTCCTTCTGAAATGCCTTTTTCATCTTTAACAACTGAGCCTTCATAATCAGTATACTTTTGCTCCTCACTTATATCTATATCTTTATCTAACTTAACTTTAAAAATTATCCCTTGGTAATATACATAGGATTCCTCTTCTGTATTATAAAAAAATTCTGCTAGTACTTTATTCTGATATATTATAGAATATACATCTATACTTTCTATATCATTTCCTAATAAGTTTGACATTTTATATTTATTCTCATAAGAAATTGTATAATTAGGTTTTACAACCTTTACTGTATATTTTATTTTCTTAATATCTTCTCCAGATAGGCTAATTCCATTGCTTCTTATTTTTATAGGATTTGAGGTTATGTTTTTTATATCCTCATCTGATAATACATTGGCTTCCAATATCTTATATACCTCTGCATTCCATGCTCCTTTTATTTTCAAGTTCATATTACGTGGAGGTACTATTACTGAGCTACTTTCTTCTTGAACAAAAGAACACCCCATTAGAAGAAAGATACATAAAAAAATACATATAACACTACTAAAAAGTCTTTTCATTAGCTTCTTCCTCCTTAATTACTGGTAAAATTACGGTTACTAATGTCCCTTTACCCTCTTCACTTTCAATAAAAATCTCTCCATCATGTAATTTAACTATTTCATCACATATAGATAAACCTATACCATTTTTAGATTTTGCATTCTTACCCTTATAAAATTTTTCTTTTACCCTTGGCAAATCTTCCTCTGATATTCCACAACCATCATCCTGTACAATTATCTTTAAAGAACCCTCAACAGAGCTAAAACTTATACTTATAGTACCTTCTGCTTCTGTAAACTTGAAAGCATTATCTAAAAGATTTATTAATACTTGCTTTATTCTATCAATATCTACATATATTTTTTTATTCTCAGAATCTAAATTTATATTAAGCCTTTTATTTTCACGCCTAGCTCTAGCTGACATATATACATCGATATAATCAGATATAGCTTTTATTGAAACTTCTTTTTTATTTAAAGTCATTTTACCACTTGATAACCTAGAAAAATCCAGAAGTTCCTCTACCATATTAACTAATCTATCAGTTTCTTTTTCAATTATATTCAATCCCATTTTCAAAGTGTCTTTATCTGTTTGCGAATCATCTAATGTTATTACCCATCCCTTTATAGCAGTTAATGGAGTTCTTAATTCATGTGAAATAGATGAAATAAATTCATTTTTAAGTTGTTCTCTCTTCTGTATTTCTTCCGCCATATAATCCAAGGTCTTAGCTAATTTACCAATCTCATCCTTTGAATTAGTATCACTTCTTACCCCTAGATCTCCTCCAGCCATTTCCTCTGCTACTATAGTAAGTTTCTTTATTGGTACTACTATGTTTTTTGCTAAAATTGTACTAACTAAAATTGAAAAAATAAGAACAGTTATAGATATAATTAAGAAAAATACTATTATATTACTTATTCCTTTATCTACAGCTTCAAGAGAAACAACTAACCTCATTACTCCTATAACTTTCCCATCAGACTCTATTGGCGTTGATAATGCCATTACTTTATAATCATAATAACTTACATTTCCAATCCACCTATTATTTTTTTCTCCTTGTAGCGATTTTTGCACATCCATATATTTAACGTTATCTTCTACTACCCCTATAGAATCCATTAACATTGAACCAGTATTATCATATATCTGTATTTGTGCATCAGTTTGCTCCCAAAATGAATCTAAACTATCATAAATATTTTCCTCTAAAGAATATAAATTAAAGTATTTTTTATAAAAGTTAGTTGTTATTTGTAACTGATTTTTTAATAAATCATTCATATTATCATAGTAGTACTTTCTTACAAAAGTAATAAGTAATATGTCTAATACTAAAATAGTTATAAATATTACTATAGAGAAACTCTTAACTAACCTACTTTTTATTGTTCTCATAATTTATCCCTTCCATCTATAACCTATTCCCCATACAGTTTCTATATACTGTGGGTTTGATGAATCATCCTCTATCTTTGATCTTAGCCTTCTTATATTAACATCTATTATTTTAGGATCCCCAAAAAAGTTATATCCCCATATTAAATTTAATAATTCGTCTCTCGTAAATGCTTTATTAGGATTTTCAATAAATAGCTTCATTAGCATGTATTCCTTAGGTGTTACATCAATCTCTTTATTATCCTTTAATAATTTTTGAGAGTATAAATCAATTATAAATGGACCACCCATTAACTTGTTTTTATTACTACTTTCATCTTCACTTATCCCTATACGTCTTAAAATAGCTTTTACCCTTAGCACAACTTCTAAAGGATTGAATGGCTTTATTATATAATCATCAGCACCAAACTCTAATCCCATAATTTTATCCATATCTTGCCCTTTTGCTGTTAGCATAATAATTCCTGCATTTGGAAACTCTTTTCTTAGTCTACTGCAAACTTGAAATCCATCAATTCCAGGAAGCATAACATCTAAGATTATTATTTCAGGCTTTTCTAATAAAGCTTTTTCAATTCCTTCTTCTCCAGTTCCTGCCTCTATAACCTGAAAAGAGTTTCGTTCTAGATTTATCTTTAAAAAACTTCTTATACTTTCTTCATCTTCTACTAATAAAATCTTTGTCATCATAACACCTCAATACTATTTTCTCTTCTATTATTAATACTTGCCTCATTTTATATCATACTATCAATTTTTATTATAATATAAATATTATTCAAGGTAGTTACAATTTAATTAACATATTTGTATATACAAAAAAGGTAGAGGGAATATTTATTTTGCTTGTTCCATCATGAATCTCCAAGCCACATAAAAACAAATACTCCCTCCACTTATACCAAAGGTAAATAAATTATAAAATTATTATCCTCGATTTTATATTTTTAATATGGAAATGTAATAATACCTTCAATTTATGGTAAATTAAAATTTTATACTTTTCTAGACGTCAAAAAAAGCGATGGTAATCCATCGCTTAAAATTCTAAATGGCTCCGCGGAGAGGGCTCGAACCTCCAACCTATCGGTTAACAGCCGAGTGCTCCACCATTGAGCTACCGCGGAATATTAATCAGAGTTGTTCTCTGAAAATTGCACATAATCATTGAAATATCTTTAACTTGGTCAAGCCCTCGACCTATTAGTATC
>OIFK01000129.1_pt1 | contig 52852 bp, 58 predicted proteins | sample 1582071 | NCBI WGS metagenome assembly OIFK01 (sample SAMN07501052, study PRJEB24779) | human gut metagenome | isolation source: stool | host: human infant | place: USA: Pittsburgh, PA | reverse complement strand
ATGAATAAAATTTAAAATTATAAAAATAAGGCTGTATCAGCCTAAGGTAAAAAACCTTAATCTGATACAGCCCCTTTTGTTACTAATATGAATTACAAGTTAATCATATTTAATGTTATTGGTAAAGTATAGTTTGTTACATAGTGAATTTATCTATAAGGTTTCTATATAGAATAAAGTGGTATAATTGACTTGTAATATTGTTTGTACTTAATAATATAAAATCATGATATTTAAGTTATACATATAAACTAGGATAGTCACTTTTAATGGAACAGTTAATATTAGAAGTGGTAATGAAAAATTGGGGGGATTTTTATAGTAAAAGATTTTAATATTGTAATTAAAGCTATTTTAGTTGGCTATGTTGCAATGAATTCATTAAATAATATGGATAAGCCATGGCTAAATGTTTCTATCATTTTATCTATAATTATATTATCAATGTTAAGCTATTTACTTCCAAAAAGATTAAGAAAGAAGATATACTTTATAAATATAATCTTTTCAGCAGTAGTAACAATATATATAAATAAAATTATTATAATTCTATTTGCTTTTACATTAGCAGAGTATTTATCTATAGAAAAAAAGGTTTATTATAATTGCCTATTTATTATTCCAACAAGTATTCTGTTTACATATAAAAATAATCTATGTGTAGAATTAACCTCAATCATTGCACTTTCAGTATATGCATTAATTTACGGAAAAAAACAAGAAGAAAGATTAGAATTCTTAGAAAAAGAGTGGGATCAAAATAGAAGAATTAATTCAGAATTAAGTTTAAAAATGAAATCTAGGGAGAAGTTTATAGAGCAAGAAAAAATATCTGCAAAGTTACAAGAAAGAAATGAAATTTCTGGTGCTATGCATGATAAGATAGGACATACTTTAGCAGGAGCGTTACTTCAACTTGAAGCTTTAGGAATTATTTTGAAAAATGATGGAAATGAAAAAGCAGTAGGTATTATAAAAAATGTAACCAATTTGCTTAGAAATGGAATGGATGATATAAGAGCAACATTAAGAAGTATAAAACCTCCAATAGAAGAACTTGGAGTTAATAAAATTAAGCTGTTACTTCAAAATAAGTTAAAGGACACTTCATTTAAATACATACTAACAAGTGAAGGAAATCTAGATTTAATATCCAGGAGACAGTGGGAAATAATTATTGAAGGAATAAGAGAATTATCAACTAATTCTCTAAAATATTCTAAAGGTAATAAAATTAAGGTTAATATAGAGGTGTTAAATAAATATATAAAAGTGGAAGTTAGTGATGATGGTATTGGTTCTAACAAAATTATAAAAGGAATGGGATTACAATCATTAGAAGAAAGAATGCTAAATTTACAAGGAAATTTAATTCTAGATGGAAGTAGAGGGTTTACGGCAATTATGATATTTAAAGAAGAGGGGGAATTATAATGTGCATTAAAGTTGCTATTGTAGATGATGATGATTTAATTAGGGAGAGTTTAAAAATAATTGTTGGGTCTAATGAGGACATTGATGTTAAGGGAACATTTAAAAATGGACAAGAACTATTAAAATATTTAGAAGGAAACTACTTGGATGTAGTTCTTATGGATATAAGAATGCCAATTTTAAATGGTGTAGAGACATTGGCAGAAATAAGAAGAAGGGATTTGAAGACAAAGGTCATTGTGTTAACAACCTTTGATGAGGATGAATATATAGAAAAATCATTAAACCAAGGAGCAATTGGATATTTGTTAAAGAATACTACGCCAGATAAAATTATAGATACTATAAAAATGGTTTACAATGGTATATCAGTAATTCAGGAAGATATATTAAAGAGATATAAGGAGATTGGACAAAATACTCCTAAGGGGAAAATAGATAAATCACTTTTTACGGATAGAGAATATGAGGTGGTTGTAGGGATTTCCCAAGGGTTAAGTAATAAGGAAATAAGCAAAAAACTATTTATCTCAGAAGGAACAGTTAAAAACTATATTACCTCTATACTAAATAAAACAGGTTTAAAGCATAGAACTCAAATAGCTGTTTATTATTATACAGGAGAGAGGATATGACTTTTGTCATATAGAGAATATGACCTTTTCTACAGTTTGTAGAAGGTCTTTTTTTATATACTAAAATTAGAAAGTAAAGGGGGAAATAATAATGAAAGTAATAGAAATAGATAAGTTAGTTAAAAAATTTGATGATTTTGTTGCCATTGATAATATTTCATTATCCATAGATGAAGGAGAGATATATGGACTTCTTGGCCCAAATGGAGCTGGTAAAAGTACAACTATTAGCACTATATGCGGCTTAGTAAGACCTTATTCAGGTGATATAAAAATAATGGGAACTAGTATTAAGAAAAATGATGTAAATATCAAACGACAAATTGGACTAGTTCCGCAAAAAATAGCTATATATGAGGATTTTACTGCTAAAGAAAATATTAGTTTCTTTGGTGAACTATATGGACTAAGGGGAAAAGAATTGAAAGAGGCAGTAGAGAAGTCATTAGAATTTGTAGGGCTTAAAGAAGTTAAGAATAAAAAGGCCAAAGAGTATTCTGGTGGAATGCTTAGAAGGTTAAATATAGCTTGTGCTATTGTTCATAATCCCAAGATAATTATTATGGATGAACCCACTGTAGGAATAGATGCTCAATCTAGAAATCATATTTTAGATTCCATTAAGAAATTAAATGAAGGGGGTACTACAATAATTTATACTTCACATTATATGGAGGAGGTAGAGTCAATATGCACCAAAATAGCTATTATAGACCATGGTAAAGTTATAGTAGAGGGAACAAAGGATGAACTAAAAAGTATAGTAGATGATAAGAAAACCCTATCTCTTACCCTTAATTCCTATGAAGAAATTAATATTGAAGAAATTAAATCTATCAAAGGAGTTTTATCAGTATATCAAAATGATAATTTAGTAACTATAAACACTTCTAAGAATGTAAATAACCTAGATAAAATAATTAATTATTTTACAAGAAATGAAATTAGTATTGGTGATATTGGATATAGAGAAGTTACCTTAGAAACAGTTTTTCTGACATTAACCGGCAGAAGCTTGAGGGAGTAGGTGAGATTTTATGTTTCATGTTATTGTTGAAGGACTTAAGTTTAATCTTAGGCAAAGAAAATGGGTGATATTTAATGCATTATTTCCAATTTTTCTTATGGTACTCCTTGGAGTAATGTTATCTAATACTAACTCTATAAATAGTGAAAATGAAGTTATTAATATATGTTACTACAATGAATCAGGAAAAGAAGAAATTATAAATGAAATAAAAGATAATGTATTCAATTATGAGGATTTTAGTATAAAAGAAGTATCATCTGTTGAAGAAGGAAAGGCTAAGGTTGAAAATGAAAGAGAAATATTTCTTTTGCTTAAGGATGAATCTATAGAAACTTATTATTCGGAGAAAAAAGTCTCAGAAGGTGCAACTGTCCTATCTTATTTAAAATCATTTAGTGATACCTATGCAAGTATAAATGAATTATATATGGTGGATGTAGATAAGGCATCTGAAATTATTAGTAGTGAAGAATTTATGAATGATAGTATAGATGTAAAGTTTATTAAAGAAGAGGATGCTCCTAATTCTTATCAGTATTATGGAATAGTTGAAGTAACTATGATGATGCTTTATGTAACATTATTTCCAATAGGATTACTTGGATTAGAAAAATCATCTGGAATAAAGGATAGAATAATTTTAACAGGATTATCTGATTTCAAATATTTTGTTGGAAGAATTATTTCAAGTTTAATTCTAAGCATAATTATAATTACACCAGGATTTCTATTTTCACTCTTTAAATTAAAGTCAAATTGGGGAGACAATCCACTCATAACTTTTATGTATTTAATAGCTGCTGCTTTAATGATGGTTACCTTAGGAACTTTTGTTGGTTACGCAGTAAAGCAAAGAGATAGAGCAGCATTGTTCTTACAAGGACTTATTATTCCAGTCTTTTCTTTCCTAGGGGGATCTTATATATCACTGCCTCTTGAAATGGACGGAATATTCAATTTAGTAACAAATATTTCTCCTTTAAGATGGTTAAATAAGGGAATATTTAAAGCTGCCTATGAAGGAAGCTTTTATTGTCTAAATGTAAGCTTAGTAATAAGTATTACAGCAACTATAATTTTATTTTGTTGTCTTTATATATGTATTAGAAGGGAGAAGAGAGAAGTATGAGAAGTGTATATGCCTTAGTAAAGAATAATTTAAAGATAATGATATTAAAGAAACCTGCGTATACAATACTAACAGTAGTTTTTCCTTTGATTATATTTCTATTTGCCCCAAAGATTATAGATCAATCTATTACTGAAATAAATGTGGGAATATGTGATGAAAGTAAATCTTTTTCTTCTAATAAATTAGATGAGTATTTGTCTGATATTGATATGATTAATCTAGTTGAAGTTAATAGCGAAGATGATTTAAAACAAAAATTTAATACTAGAGATATTTATTTAGGTATAATGATTGAGAAAAATATTGAGGAAAAAATATTAAAGGGTGATAATTCAGGTGTGATTTTATATGGGATAGAAGGGGAAAGTCTTCATGAAATCTTAGATAAAGGACTATCTATTGAATTATCCAATATGATAAATTTAGCAAAAGTAAATGATGGTGACCTTGAAAAATATAAGTTGTCAGTTGAAAGAAAAGAAAAGGAAAAGATTGAAGTTTCATATAAAGATTTAAATGATGTAAAAAAGGACCATAGTGTAAGTCAAAGCTTAATAGGATTTATAATCATGTTTGCTTTTTATAGAGCTATGAGTGGATCGGGATTAATTAGCGAAGATAAGGAACAAAATATGTATACACGAATTCTTACGACTAGTGTAAGGCCATGGCAATATTATTTAAGCAATATTATTAGTACAACCATTTTGCTATCTATTTTATTTACAATAAGTGTTATAGAAATAAATTTTGTTTCAACCATAGAAATTGGAGTTAGTAACCTTATGCTTATAGTAATATTACTAATATTAGGAATAGTTTCAGTATCTGTAGGAACATTTTGTATGACCATAACTAATGATAGAGATTTATCAAGCATAATAAGTAACTTTGTTACAATATCATTTCTAGCACTGGGTGGGTGCTTTGTGCCTTTATCCTACTTAAGTGGTACAATAAATAAAATATCATATTTTACGCCTATAAGATGGGCAATGGAAGCTATTAATAATGCACAGCAAGGAGCAGATATAGGTGTAATTGTAATGAATTTATTAGTGTTGAGTTTATTTGGAGTTGTATTCTTTATTATTTCAGTTTATTGTATAAATAAGCGTGATAAGGTGGACAATGTAAGATAGATATTTAGCTGTAATTTTTAGGATTCAAGAATATAAAATAACAGAATTCAATTAGAGCTGTTGAGAAATATTTTTCAACAGCTTTTATTTTATAAACATATAAAATATAAATGTGTAAAAACTAACAATGAATTGTAATAAAACTATAAAAACAAAGGAGAAAAGATGGATAGAATTTTAAAAGATAAGACAATAAAGCTAGAAAATACATATATTAAATTACCAAGTAAATTTTTCACAACTCAATATCCTGAAAAGGTAAGAGAACCAAAGGTTGTTGCGCTAAATAAAACATTAGCCAAAAGCATAGGAATAGATGTAAGCTTCCTGGAAAGTGAAGAGGGAGCAAATTTTTTAAGTGGTAATAAAATTTTAGATGGGTCAACACCAATTGCGCAAGCCTATGCAGGACATCAGTTTGGATACTTTACTATTTTAGGTGATGGAAGAGCAGTACTTCTTGGGGAATACTTAACAAAAGATGGAGAAAGAGTAGATATACAGCTTAAAGGATCAGGTAGAACTCTTTATTCTAGAGGTGGAGATGGAAAGGCATCCTTAGGGCCAATGCTTAGAGAATACATCATAAGTGAAGGAATGTATGCTTTAGGGATACCAACTACCAGAAGTTTGGCTGTATTAACAACAGGAGAAGATATTTTTAGAGAGGATTTCTTACCTGGAGCAATACTGACAAGAATTGCAAAAAGTCATATACGTGTAGGAACATTTGAGTATGCTGCAAGACTTGGAGATAAAAAATATTTGAAGGAATTAGCAGATTATACTTTAAAGAGACATTTTGATGGCAATTATAATGGGAACCCTTATGAATATCTTTTAAATCAAGTTGTAAAAAAGCAAGCTGAATTAATTTCAAAGTGGCAACTTGTGGGGTTTATTCATGGAGTGATGAATACAGACAATATGTCTATAGCAGGAGAAACTATTGATTATGGTCCTTGTGCTTTTATGGATATATATGATCCAAGTACTGTATTTAGTTCAATAGATTTAAATGGTAGATATGCCTATGAAAATCAGCCTAGAATTGGTGGGTGGAATCTAGCAAGGTTTGCAGAAGCTATGTTACCATTATTAGATGATGATAAGGATAAAGCAATTGAGGTAGCAAATGGATCTTTAGATAAATATAACCAATTATATTTAAATAATTGGTATTTAGGCATGAGAAAAAAGCTTGGGCTATTTAATGAAGAGGAAGTAGATAAGGATTTAATAGAAGGGCTTCTAAGTATAATGCTAAAATATAAAGCAGACTATACAAATACTTTCTATAACTTAACTATTGGAAAGTTTACTAGCATGGATATTTTCTATATGGATGAGTTTAAAAGGTGGTATACTTTATGGAGTGAAAGATTAAGTAGACAAGAACAATCCAAAGATGAAGTCAAAAAACTTATGGAAGAAAATAATCCAACTGTAATACCAAGAAATCATAGGGTAGAGGAAGCACTAGAAGCAGCAGTAAATAGAAATGACTATAGTGTAATGGAAAATCTTATAGCAGTTTTAAAAAATCCATATGATTACTTAAGTGTTAATGAAGAATATACAAAGTTGCCTAAAAATATAGATAAAGGATATAAAACCTACTGTGGTACATAAAATAGTATAGAAGATTGATAAATTAAGGATGGAAATAGTTAAGAGACACCTGTTAAATTACAGGTGTCTTATTATTTTGAGCAAAAAATACTTATCTTTTATGTTATTGATAAATTTTATCAATAACATTATTGATTAGAAATTTTTTCTAGTATATACTAATTAATGAAAAGACAATGAGAATCATATTCAACTGAAAGAGGGGGATTAGTTATGTCATTATCAATGATGTCTGTTGGTGAAAGTGGAAGAATTATTGAGTTTAGAGGAAAAGATAGTATGAAGCGTCATCTTCAAGATCTTGGTTTTATAAAAGGAGAAAAAATTGAAGTTGTTGGAGAGAATCAAAGTGGTTTAATTCTTTTAGTTAAAGGCGTAAAAATTGCTTTGAATCGTGGACTTGCTTCACTTATAGTGGTTAATTAAGTTTTGAAAGGAGTTTTTGATTATGACTTTAAAAGAATTAAAACCAGGTGAATCTGGTACAGTCAAGTCAATTGGGGAAAAGGGAGTTATGAGAAGAAGACTTATGGATATGGGAGTAACTCAAGGTGTTAGTATAAAAGTAATTAAGATTGCACCATTAGGTGATCCTATAGAAGTTAATATAAGGGGATATGCACTTAGTTTAAGAAAAAGTGATGCTGAACAAATTATAGTAATCAAATAAGGGGGAGATTAAATGTCATTAAGAATTGCACTGGCAGGTAATCCTAACTGTGGTAAGACTACTCTTTTTAATGAGTTAACAGGTTCAAAACAACATGTAGGAAACTGGCCAGGAGTTACAGTTGATAAAAAAGAAGGTAAGTATAAAAAGGATAATTCTATAGAAATTGTAGATTTACCTGGAACATATTCCTTATCGCCATATTCTGCTGAAGAGATAATAGCAAGAGATTATATTGTTGTTAATAAACCAGATGTGGTAATAGATATAGTAGATGGTACTAACATAGAGAGAAATCTTTATCTTTCACTTCAAATTTTAGAAACTAGAGTTCCAACTGTTATAGCTATAAATATGATGGATGAAGTTGAATCAAATGGGGACAAGATAGATACTAATAAGCTATCAAAATATCTAGGTGTGCCTGTAGTTCCAATAATAGCTAGAAGCGGAAAAGGTATTAGTGAATTAATGAATATAGCTACTAAAGTAGGAAAAGAAAAGAGTGTATTAGAATGTTTAGATATTTTCGATAATAATATACTTGAAGCTAGAGATAAAATTAAAGATATAATATCTTGTGAAGATGAATTAGAAAAGGAATGGAGAGCTTTAAAATTAGTTGAGGGAGATGAAATTGTAACAGATCTTCTAAGTGAAGAAGAAAAATCTAAAGTACTTAAATTTGTAGAAGTAGCAGAAAATAATGCTGATGGTGATACTGAGGCTAGAATAGCAGATCTAAGGTATCAATTTATAGGTAAGATAGTTAGAGCATCTGTTAAGAAGGGAGAAAGAAAAGTTAAAGAAACTAAATCAGATAAAATAGATAGGGTTCTTACTAATAGATTTTTGGCTCTACCCATATTTGCAGTAGTTATGTACTTGCTATTTGCTTGTACTTTCAGTGAGAATTTTTTGTTTATTAAAGGATTTCCAAGCCCAGGTGTATGGTTAGCAGGCTTGGTAGAAAAAGGGTGGGAAATCTTTAGTAATTTAATTGAAGGACTTATAGTAAATTCATCTCCATGGGTTTATTCGCTAGTTATGGATGGGATTTTAAACGGTATTGGTGCTGTAATTGGATTTATACCATTAGTATTGATATTATATATACTTATTTCATTTCTTGAAGATAGTGGTTATATGGCTCGAGTAGCCTTTGTTATGGATAGAATTTTCCGTAGATTTGGTTTGTCAGGGCGTTCCTTTATTCCTTTACTTATGGGATTTGGTTGTGGGGTGCCAGCGATAATGGCAACTAGAACTTTAGATTCAGAGAAAGACAGAAAAATTACCACTATTATAACAGGTTTTATGCCATGTGGGGCTAAATTACCTATCTTTGCAATGTTTGTTTCAATATTCTTTAAAGATGGAAATAAGACTTTAGTAACCTATTCTATATATATGTTAAGTATTGCTATAGCAATTATTGTTTCTTTATTATTAAATAAGTTTGTTTATAAATCAGAAGTATCTAATTTTGTAATGGAATTACCTCAATATAGAATTCCTACTGCTAAATCTATAGGTATTCACGGATGGGAAAAAGTAAAGGATTTTGCAGTAAAGGCAGGTACAGTAATTTTTATTTCTACTATCTTAATTTGGGGACTTTCAAACTTTAATGTAAATTCATTTAATGGAGTGAATAAAGAGAATAATGAAGATGGAAGTATAATGTGTGATATGGAAGAGAGTTTTCTTGCATCTGCTGGTAACATAATTTCGCCAGTATTTAAACCTTTAGGATTTGGAGAGTGGAAACCAGCAGTAGGTGTAGTTACTGGGTGGGTTGCTAAAGAAAATGTTGTTGTTACATTTGCACAATTATATGATGATGTAACTGATGAATACTTAGAAGAGTTTTTTAGTAAGTACACACAGGGAGAACTTGAGGAGCTTGGATTTGAATGTGGTATATATGACTATGAAGCAGCAAGAGATGTATACTCTGAAGCAATTTTGTTTGAAGGAGAGGATGAAAATGCACTTTCATCTATGAAAGAAGACATTTCATCTAAAGCAGCAGCTTATGCATATATGGCATTTAATCTATTATGTATGCCATGCTTTGCAGCAGTTGGTGCTATGAAGAGAGAGTTAAAGTCTTGGAAGTTAACAGGTATGGCGATTAGTGTTCAAATGGTGACAGCCTATATTGTAGCATTATTAATAAATATATTTGGAAGTTTAATAGGTTAGAAAATGAATAGAAAAGAGAGTGACTACTTACTAGTTAAAAAGGTCAACATAGAGAAGGAAGCTATCTTTTTAAAATTAAGAGAAAATGGTTTTAGAATTACTAATCAGAGAAAACTTATAATTGATATTATTTTCAACAAAGAATGTACAAGCTGTAAGGAAATATATTGGGAGGCATCTAAGAAGGATTCATCCATAGGAATAGCAACTGTATATAGAATAATAAAAAGTCTTGAAGAAATAGGAGCTATAAATAGAAAGAATCTTTATAAAATATCAAGTGAAGAAATTGATATTTTAAATGGTGAAGGTATTGTAGTTCTTAAGAATAAAAAAACATTTAAACTTTCTGAGGAAGATTGGAAGAGAATAATTAGAATAGGGCTTTATGAGGCAGAGGGGTTAAATATTAATGACATTGACTCCATAGTTATAAAGAAGGTTAATGATGGAGAGGAGGAGATAATGTGATTGATTTTATTGTTGTTGGCATTGTCTTAATTTTAGTTGTGTCAGCTATGGCTTATAGGCATAAATCAAAAAAGTCTGGTAAATCTTCCTGTGGTTGTAGTTGTGAAAACTGTAAGTCATCTTGTAGTAATTTAAAATATAAATAACTCTAAAAAACCTAGTCTTACTTTGACTAGGTTTTTATTACAAGGTATGTAAAAAGATATTATCATCACTGTTCCACTAATTACAGTAGATAATTAGTGGAACAAAAATAATATTGTTAGATTATAAACTTTGACGTAAGCAGTTTGTGTCGTCAGCTATATCTCTAACATCGTCTTGTAAGTCACAAATATCGCTTTGAATAGATCTTAGGATATTCTTTATTCTATTACTTACGCAGCAACGATTTTCAAATAAAACATCATCTAAGTTATTAAAGCATTTATTTAAGCAGTTAATAGCATTATTAGTGTTTCTTAATTGATTTTCAAAAGCTCTTAATGCTCTTTCTGTTCTTTCATCCATTGGATTATTATTAAATCTTCTTCCGCAACAAAGACGTTCATCATCTCTATCCCTATCACGATCTCTATCTCTATCTCTATCCCTGTCACGATCCCTATCACAATCTCTATTGCATTCACATTCGCTACTTAAGAAAGAGGTATTGTTATAAAAATTATCTCTATAGTTACGGTAAGCTTCTGCTATTTCAGAATAATTATTATTATTTTCACACATAGTAAATCCACCTTTTCATCTTTTTGTTATTTATTTTTTATCCATTCGTATAATTTATCTTATGTAGATAATAGGTAAATGGTGATAAAAAAATAAAAAGTGTACAATATTATTTTTTTGTAGATATCCTTTTATTTTAAAGACAGTCTTTATTATCTATTTAAAGTTATATAAAGTATATTTATAGACAAATATTATAAAAATTAGGTATACTAAGGAAGAAGCAATAAAGATGAATAGGGGGAGCACTAATGAGTATAGGAAAGGTGCAAGAAAAAATAAGAAGTTTAAATAATGTAAGAAATAATCCGAAGGAATATCTTGATAAATGTGATGAAATAATTAGAATATTATTAGATTCTAATGAAATATACACTTTAGTTAGTAAGGATTCAAGTGAAGAATTTATAAAAAGTGGTAGGGGGGATATAAGATATGGTATCCATGAAAATATTCCTACAATGTGGCTTTTTTCTGAAGAAAAGATAGCAAAGGAGTATGCTGATTATTATAATTTAAAGCTTGACGGGGAATATTTAATTAAAAAAATACCATTTGAAGAGCTATCATTAGAATCTTATAGAGCTATGTTTTCAGGTGTTGGGAAGCTTATTGTAGACGAAGGAAGAGAATATTTAGCCTGTAGCTTATATGATTTGGTAAATCAATGTTTAATAAAAAATGGACAAGATCCTATACTAGAAAGAAAAGAGTATCTTGTTATGAATATACTAAATAGCATTAAGTATGGTAATGCAAAGTTATGGGTAGTTCCAAAGGTAGGGACAACAGTTAATGATATAATATTTAATAATTTTGCTCCTGCAATAGAAGGGGGATCTGTAAGATTTTTTATAAACAAGAATGAAAGTAGTACTTATTCAAAGAAATTAGGACATACTAATGGTATTTCTATAGATTTAGATATGACGAGTTTTAATACTACCATAGAGAACTTATTAAAAGGTGAAGCTAAGGGAGTAAAATTTATTATAAATAATATAGAATTAGATATAACTATAGAAAAGCTAAATTCTTTGTTAAGCAAGATGAATTAGTAGGTATTGACAAAGTATTATCAATGGAATATAATTCAAGTTAAACAAAATATTATAGGCTACGATAGGGAAAAGTATTATAGAATACAGTTTTAAGAGAGAAAATGTCACCGGCTGCAAGCATTTTTAAATATGACTATAAGAAAAACTACCCAGGAGCTATGATTTAGTAACTTATTTAAAGCGAAATGTCATCGGTGAAAATCGATAAAATGTAAGAGAAGAATTGAATTATTAATTCAATTTGGGTGGAACCACGGATAATTAGCATTCGTCCCAAGCAGGGATGAGTGCTTTTTTTTTTTATATAATATTAAGAGGAGGTAGAAAAATGAGTATTAAAGTAAAGTTAAATGATGGGTCAATAAGAGAAGTAGAAGAAAGCTTAACTCTTTTAGACTTAGCAGAAAGCATTAACAGAAATCTTGCTAAAAAGGCAATTGTAGGTGAAGTAAATAACACCCTAGTAGATTTAAATTATATACTAAAAGATAATGATGAGGTAAACATTCTAACAGCAGATAATGATAAAGCAATTGAGGTTATTAGACATTCTACCTCCCATATAATGGCACAAGCAGTAAAAAGGTTGTATAATGATGTAAAACTAGCAATAGGGCCATCAATAGAAAATGGTTTTTACTATGATTTCGATATAGAGGAGCCTTTAACTAATGAAGATTTACAAAAGATAGAAAATGAAATGAATAATATAATTAATGAAAATTTACAATTTGAAAGGTTTGAGGTTTCAAGAGAAGAAGCTCTTAAGATTATGGAGGAAAACAATGAATCCTACAAAATAGAGCTTATTAATGACTTGCCTCAAGGAGAAAAAATATCTCTTTATAGACAAGGAGAATATGTAGACCTTTGTAGAGGACCACACATACCTTCAACTAAATATGTAAAAGCTTATAAATTAACAAGTGTTAATGGTGCATATTGGAGAGGGAATGAAAAGAATAAAATGCTTCAAAGAATTTATGGGGTAGCATTCAAAAATAAGGAATTATTAGAGAAGCATTTATCCAATATTGAAGAAGCTAAGAAAAGAGATCATAGAAAACTAGGTAAGGAATTGAAGTTGTTTACTTTTGTTCCAGAAGGACCAGGTTTCCCATTTTTCCTTCCAAAGGGTGTAGTTTTAAAAAATACTCTTATAGAGTTTTGGAGAGAGCTTCACAGAAAAGCAGGATATGTGGAAGTTGAAACACCTATTATGTTAAATAAGCAGTTATGGGAAACTTCAGGACATTGGTATCATTACAAAGAAAATATGTACACTTCAATGATAGATGAAGAAGAGTTTGCACTTAAGCCAATGAATTGTCCAGGTGGAATGTTAATTTACAAATCTGAAGCGCATTCTTATAGAGATTTTCCAATTAGGGTTGGTGAGCTTGGAAGAGTTCACAGACATGAACTTTCAGGAGCATTACATGGTCTTATGAGAGTAAGAGCCTTTACACAGGATGATGCTCATATATTTATGTTACCTAATCAAATAAAGTCTGAAATCAAGGGCGTAGTAAAGCTTATAGATGAAGTATACTCTAAATTTGGCTTTAGTTATAAGGTTGAGCTATCTACAAGGCCAGAGGATTCTATGGGTAGTGATGAGGATTGGAATTTAGCAGAAGATTCATTAAAGGGAGCATTAGAAGAGTTAAACCTAGACTATGTAATAAACGAAGGTGATGGGGCCTTTTATGGTCCTAAAATTGACTTCCATTTAGAAGATAGCCTAGGAAGAACATGGCAATGTGGAACAATACAATTAGATTTCCAACTTCCTCAAAGATTTAGTCTAGATTATATAGGTCAAGATGGAGAAAAGCATAGACCTATTGTAATTCATAGAGTTATTTTTGGAAGTATTGAAAGATTTATAGGAATTTTAATTGAGCATTTTGCAGGAAAATTCCCAACTTGGCTTGCTCCAGTTCAAGTTAAGGTATTACCTATATCAAATAAGTTTGAGGACTATTCAAAGAAAGTAAGGGATACATTAAATGAAGCTGGAATAAGAGTTGAGTTGGATGGTAGAGATGAAAAGATAGGTTATAAAATAAGGGAAGCAAGAAATGAAAGAGTACCATACATGATTGTAATAGGTGAAAAGGAAGAAAACTTAAATAAGATATCCCTTCGTAGTAGAAAAAATGGTGATGAGGGAATAGTCAATTTAGATGAATTAATTTTAAGGATAAATGAGGAAGTAGAAAATAAATCTTTATAGGTTCAAAATTAAGAAATATTTTTTGTGAAATTGCAAATGCTATTCTTGAGGTGATATATATGGCAAATAGAATAGTTGAAACAGTAAAAAAAAGCGGCGAAATTTCAGATTATGTTTTAAGCAATGGTGAAACTATTTCAAAAGAGGTAGGAGTAGAAAGAGCTAAAAATGGAGAAATTGAAGGAGTTATTATAGCTCATTCAAGAAACGGTGAAGAATATTTAAGAACTAAGCCTGATGGAGAAGAAGGCAACAATCTTTCTTCAATGAATAAAGAATAAAAGAAATACTCTGCAAATAATTGCAGAGTATTTTTAATTATCTTTTTTGTTATTATTGTCCTCTTTTAAGTTGTTTATTGCATTTACTATTGCACCTGTGCAAGCAGCCATAGTAGTACAAATACATATTACAGCTATTATGAAAAAATCTTCATAAAATGAAGGAAAAGAAATTAAGAAGAAAAGAGACAAAAAGAAACCAATTAAACCATAAACTAAAGCACGCATAAATTTACCCCCTTATGTATAGTTATATTTTACCATGTAGGAATTAAAGGAGTAAATATTAAATTGTTATAATATGGATTGTGGTGTAAAATTAAACTATAATTTGATTTTGAGGGGAGAGTATGATTAATAGAAAGTATTTTTCAATAAATAACAAGAAGGATATAGAAAAATTAATGGAGGAATACAGTTATTTTCATGATAGTTGTATAATTAAAATTAGTTATGAAAGTGGAGCATATGTTAATGAAGATTTAAGTATGAATCTCATTAATGATAAGAGAATTTTAAAGGTGGTTTTTCAAAGGCAAGAAAATCCAAGAAATTTAGAGATTAAGTTTAATAAATTAATTAAATTAAATCTTGCACCTGAATCAGAAGATTATGATTGTATAATTTTGGGGGCAACCATGGAAATTAAAGATGGAAATATATATTGGATAAATGAAGAAAATGTTCCTATTGATAGAATAGATAACTATATGCATTATACTTGGGTTATAGCTAAAGAAGGAGAATATAGCATTTATTAATCTAACAGGTTTAGGGGTGGGTGAATGGTTAAGAAACCATGGAGTACAAATGAGGTAAAACGAATTTTACACATATTTTATAATATAAAATCATTTGATATTGAACTTCAAAACTTTATTGAAGGAGAAATATTACAAGTAAATACTGCTCCTAACTGGTTTATGAAGGAGAGTGCTAAAATCCTTGGTGAAATTCATAATGGATTAAGTGATTTACATTCCTTAGATAAAGGGATTTCTAAGGGATTTTTTATGCTGGTAAATCCTAAATCTGCTTTAGAATCCTATAAAAAGTCTTTGAAAATTACAAAGGAAAGAAATGAAGTAGTTGCAGTGGATGATTTAACATATAGAATTAAGCTTTTAAATAAGTTGAAAAATATTGATTTGGATATGGAGAAATTCACCTATAAAAATACTCATGGTGATTATTTTATAAGTCAAATTATATGTAAAGGCAATAGGATTAATGGAGTAATAGATTTTACCTCTGCCTGTATTCATCCAGCTTGCTATGAGATAATAAGGTCATATTCCTATGCAGATCCTAAATGCATAAATGGAAATATAGATGTAAAGAATCTTAAAGAATACGTTAATGAATACTTAAAGGTAAGCAATTTAAATGATTATGACATAAAAATGATGCCTTATCTTTATTATTACCAACTTGGTGTAAGTGATTATTATAAGAATTATTTCAATTCTAATGATAAAAATAAAGATACGCTTTTTCACTATGCACATTGGTCCACAGAAGTATGTAGGTGGTTTGAAAATAATATAGATGATATCTTTTTAAGTTGAGGTAAATTGAAAATATTAAACTTTAGATAAAAGGAGATAATGATTATGACAGAAAGAGAAAAAATGATTGCAGGAGAAATTTATAATCCTGCTGATAAGGAACTAAAAGACTTAAGATTTAATGCAAGAATACTAACAGAAGAATATAACAAAACCTCTATTAGAGATAAGGAAAAGAGAAGTGAACTATTAAAGAAATTATTTGGGTCAACAGGTGAAAAAATTTATATTGAACCTACATTTAATTGTGATTATGGATGTAATATACATGTAGGAGAGAATTTTTATGCAAATTATAATTGTGTATTCTTAGATGTTTGCGAAATAAGAATTGGAGATAATTGTTTTATAGCTCCACAGGTTGGAATATATACAGCAACTCATCCTCTAGATGCTCAGGAAAGAATTAGTGGAACAGAATTGGGAAAACCTATAACAATAGGAGACAACTGTTGGATAGGAGGTAGCGCTACAATAGTGCCTGGAGTTACTTTAGGAAATAATGTTGTAGTTGCTGCTGGAGCTGTAGTTACCAAGAGCTTTGGAGACAATGTTGTAATTGGTGGAAATCCAGCTAAAATCATAAAGGAATTGTAGAAGCTATGGAAAGTATAATCTTTCCATAGCTTTTTAATATTTCAAAGATAATTTTAAAAGATAGAATCTATTAAGAATTATAAAAGTAAAATATTTAGAATATAAATCAATAAAATTACTTTTAATCATTTATATGGAAAAATATATGGTATAATTATACATGTGCATATTTATATATTTATATGTTTATTTCTTTATTGGTAGGTGAATAATTATGGTTGGAGTATATTTTAGTGGAACAGGAAATACAAGATACTGTCTTGAGAAATTTTTAAGTGAGTACCAGGGGGAAGGAAAGAGTTTTTCTATTGAAGATTCAAATATAGTAAATGTCATTAGAGAAAATAAAGATATTGTATTTGCATATCCAATATATTTTAGTAATTTACCGAAAATAGTTAGAGATTTTATAGAAATAAACGATAAAGAGTTTAATGGAAAAAATATTTTTATTATATCAACCATGGGATTATTTAGTGGTGATGGATCAGGATGTTCAGCTCGTTTATTTAAAAAATATGGAGCCAATATACTAGGTGGGGTACATTTAAAGATGCCTGATTGTATTGGTGATGAAAAGGTATTGAAAAAATCCTTAGAAGAAAATAAAGCTATAGTAAAAAAAGCTGAAGAAAAGATAAAAGAATGTGCTAATAAATTTAAAACTGGAGTGCCTTTAAAGGAAGGTCTAGGTCTTAAACATCATATAATTGGTTTGTTTGGACAGAGATTATGGTTTTATAATAAAACTAGGAGTTATACAGATAAGTTTAAAATTAAAAGTGAAAGATGTGTTGGATGTGGTAAATGTGCTGCAGTATGTCCAATGAGCAATATTGAATTAGATAATGATAAAGCTAAGGGGAAAGGCAAGTGTACAATGTGTTACCGTTGCTTTAGTAATTGTCCAAAGCAAGCAATTACAATCCTAGGAAAAGAAGTTCAAGAGCAATGTAAGATTGAAAAGTATATAAAATAAGAAATCATGTTATTATATACAATAATCATTACTGGTGGTATAACATATGTAGTTCTGATTTTTTCGCTAATAAAAGAAGGGATTTAGCTTACTTTTTGTGCTAAATCCCTTTTTAATTTTAGTAAAGCCCCATTAGAATTATAAAGCATAGAACACTAAGAATTACTGTTATAGTAATAAAACAATTCTTTATTATATTTATATTATAGGAATTCTTAGCTTTTAAATATAAATTAATATCTTCTATATCTAGATTATTATCATCTATTTTAATATATGAATTAAATAATTCATCATATAAAGTATCATCAGCCTTTAAAGTTTCAGAGTCGGCATCCTTTGGTAGCTTTTCCCCCTTAAGATACTCTAATTTCCATAGATAAAAAGTAGCTTTTCTCATAAATATCCCCCATATGTTTTTATTTAATTATAAAGTTAATAATATAACTTGTAAATAGCTTGGATCAAGCTACTTCTAAGCAAAAAAACTGGCATAAGCCAGTTTTTATTCTAATTCAAAAGCTCCAGTATAAAGTTGATAATACTTTCCTTTTTCCTTAATTAAAGATTCATGACTACCTCGTTCAATAATTCTTCCTTTTTCAAGAACCATAATAACATCTGAATTCTTAACAGTTGAAAGTCTGTGGGCAATAACAAAAACAGTTCTTCCTTCCATAAGTGAATCCATTCCCCTTTGAACTATAGACTCTGTGTGAGTATCAATAGAAGAAGTAGCTTCATCTAGAATCATAACAGGTGGATCAGCAACAGCAGCACGTGCAATTGAAATAAGTTGTCTTTGACCTTGGGATAAATCACTTCCATCTCCAGATATTATAGTGTTATATCCATCAGGTAACATTCTTATAAATCCATCTGCATTAGCTAATTTAGCAGCTTCTATACATTCTTTATCAGTAGCATCAAGTCTACCATAACGAATATTTTCCATAACTGTTCCTGTAAATAGGTTAACATCTTGAAGAACAATACCTAAGGATCTTCTTAAGTCATCCTTTTTAATCTTATTTATATTAATGCCATCATATCTAATTTTACCATCAGCAATATCATAAAATCTATTAATTAAATTAGTTATTGTTGTCTTACCAGCACCTGTTGCACCAACAAAGGCTATTTTTTGCCCAGGTTCTGCATATAGGGAAATATTGTGAAGAACTATCTTTTCTTCATTATATCCAAAGTCTACATCAAAGAATCTAACTTCACCTTTAAGCTCTGTATAAGTAACAGTTCCATCACTATGAGGATGTTTCCAAGCCCAATGATGACTATGATCCTTAGTTTCTATAAGCTCACCATTCACCTTGTTTACATTTACTAAAGTAACGTATCCTTCATCTTCTTCCCATTTTTCATCTATTAGTTCAAATATTCTTCCAGCACCTGCAATTGCCATTACAATTGAACTTAATTGCTGAGAAACTTGGCTAAGAGGCATAATAAAGCTTCTTGAAAGTTGTAAGAATGAAGCAATCATACCTAAAGTTAAAGTTCCAACTCCACTTAGACTTACATTAGTAACACCTAGAATAGCAAGTCCACCTCCAACAATAGCCATAGAAACATAAAGAATATAGCCCATATTATTCATTAAAGGTCCAAGCATATTTGCAAATCTGTTAGCTTCAGTAGCATTTTTACATAGCTCTTCATTCTTTTGGTTAAAGAGTTCTTTTGCATTATCTTCATGGCAAAATACTTTAACAACCTTTTGACCATTTATCATTTCTTCAATATAACCATTAACATCCCCAAGAGATTTTTGTTGGCTTACAAAGTATTTACTAGATTTACTAGTAATATTTCCAACGACCTTAAGAATAATAAAGGTAAATAGAACAACAAAGATAGTTAACCAAAGGCTTAAAGTAAGCATTGAAACAAATACAGCTACAATAGTTACCACAGAGGAGAATAGCTGAGGAATAGATTGTGTAAGCATTTGTCTTAAGGTGTCAGTATCATTTGTGTAGTGACTCATAATATCACCATGAGAGTGAGTATCAAAATACCTTATAGGAAGCTTTTGCATTTTTTCAAACATTTCATCCCTTATTTCTTTAAGTACTCCCTGTGCAATAACAACCATAACTCTGTTATAAAATAGGGTGGCAATAACACCTATTAAATAAATTCCAGCCATTATAAGAATTAATCTAGCTAGTCCAGAAAAGTCAGGCACAGCCTCAAGTAAAAGGGGAGTGATATAGTCATCTATAAGTGTCTTTAGGAATAATGTAGATACAACACTTGCTACAGCACTTAGTAATATACTAACTAAAACAAAAATAAATTGTATTCTATATTGACTTATATAGGAAAGAAGTCTTTTCAGTGTTTTTGAGTCTGCTTTTTTACTCATTGTCACTTCCTCCCTTCATTTGTGATTCGTAAACTTCTTTGTAAATTTCACTTGTTTTTAATAGTTCTTTATGGGTACCAATTGCAGTAACATTACCATCATCCATTACAATAATCTTATCTGCATCTTGTATAGAAGAAACTCTTTGAGCAATTATAACCTTAGTTGTATTTGGTATTTCTTCTTTGAAGGCTTTTCTAATTAAAGCATCTGTCTTAGTATCAACGGCAGAAGTAGAGTCATCTAAAATTAATATTTTAGGCTTCTTTAACAGAGCACGTGCAATACATAGACGCTGCTTTTGACCACCTGACACATTAGTACCACCTTGTTCAATATATGTATCATATCCCTTAGGGAATGTTTTAATAAAGGAATGAGCTTCTGCTAATTTACAAGCATGAATAAGCTCTTCATCGGTAGCATTTTCATTACCCCAGCGTAGATTTTCTTTAATGGTCCCAGAAAACAACACATTTTTTTGAAGTACAACTGCAACTTCATTTCTAAGTGTTTCAATGTCATAATCTCTAACATCAATTCCACCAACCCTAACTGAGCCAGCAGTTACATCATAAAGTCTTGGTATAAGTTGAATTAGAGAAGATTTAGAGGAACCTGTTCCACCTAAAATACCAACTGTATCACCGGAATTTATCTTAATGTTTATATTATTTAAACAAAGCTTGTCTGCATTTTTTGAGTAAGAGAAATTAACGTTTTTAAATTCTATATCCCCATTATTTACTGTCATAACAGGTGAAGTTGGGTTCTTTAAATCTACTTCTTCATCTAATACTTCTACAATTCTTTCTGCAGATGCCCTTGATATTGTAATCATAACTATAATCATTGAAAGCATCATAAGGCTTGAAAGAATTTGAGTAGCATAGCTTAATAAGCTCATAAGTTCACCAGTACTTAAACCTAAATTAGCATTACCACCAGAAGCTACAATAGCCCTTGCGCCAAACCATGAAATAAATATGGTAGTAGCATACATGGAAAGTTGCATAAGTGGGGCATTATAAGCCACTGTTTTTTCTGCTTTAGAGAAATCTTTATATATTTCATTAGATACATCTTCAAACTTATCTATTTCAAAATCTTCACGTACAAAGGATTTAACAACTCTTATTCCATGTAGATTTTCTTGTACAATACTGTTTAACTTATCATAAGTTTTAAAAACTCTTTTGAAAATAGGATGAACCTTTGTCATAACAAACCATAATCCCACACTTAAAACTGGTACAGTTACTAAAAATATTAGTGATAACTTTACATCTATAGTAAATGCAGCAAAAAGTGAAAGTATAAGCATTATTGGTGCTCTAACTGCCGTACGTATTATCATTTGATATGAATTTTGAACATTAGTTACATCTGTTGTAAGTCTTGTTACAATACTTGCAGTAGAGAATTTATCAATATTTGAGAAGGAATAATCCTGCACTTTATAGTACATATCCTTTCTAAGGTTCTTTGCAAATCCAGCTGAAGCAATGGCAGCCTTTTGACCAGACATTATCCCGAAAAATAATGAAATAGCCGCAGAAATAAGTAATGCTATACCCATCTTTAGAATAAAAGGCATATTTCCTTTATCTATTCCATAATCAATTAGATTAGCCATAAGGATAGGGATAATAACTTCCATAGTTACTTCAAAGCACATAAAAATTGCAGATAAAATAGAATCTTTTTTAAATTCTCTGATGCTTTGTGCTAACTTTTTTATCATATGATTACCTCCTGTATTAATTAGTTGTTGCATATAGTTTCTAATGGAAACAATGTTTGATATCCAACAATATCTACAAATAAAAAAGTCGATAATTACGACTTTTATTGAAGGTTGTTTTTCATTCTTTCAATATAAGATTGTAGGGTTTCTAGTTCTTCATCTGAAAAACCCTTAGTTAAAAGTTTTTCTATTGTTTCCTTATCTTCATTAATAAGCTCTGATATTTTACTAGCCTTAGGAGTTAATACCAACTTTTTTAATCTAGCATCATAAGGAACAGAATGTCTTTCTACAAGTCCTTTTTGAACCATTAAGTTTACAACCTTAGAAGCAGTAGAACGAGTAACACCAAATTCTTCTTCTAGGTCTTTTTGAAATACATCTCTATCTAAATTGTGTGATAAATAAGTTATAATCCAACCATTAGTACCTGTTATTTGATCCACAACTTTTTTATTTAGATGCTTATCTATATACCTTTTAATCATGTTATTTAAGCCCCTAAGTTCAATTCCAATCTTGCGATCTTTCACTAAAAAAACCTTCTTTCTAAATTGTAGCATATGCAACTGTTTGATGTACAACAATTATAATGAAAAAACTTTAAATAATCAATAGAAATTATATATTATTCTATAGAATATTGTTAATACCTTTATGTTATAATTTACCTAAATAGTTAATTGAAGTATGATACAATGAATGTTTTAATTTTAATGACAGCACAATTTTTAGTGAATTAAATTTGAAATGGGACAACTGTAATTTTTATAGAAATTAAATTATTAGTACTTTAATAAATTAATAAAATAAGGGGTAGGGATAATGAATAATGATAATAATTGGCGTATACCTATAAACTGTATAGCCATAGGCTTTGCGTTTACAGTGATTACATTTAATTTCTTTTGGCTCCAGTATATTTTACCTGTTATTGGTGTGGCTCTTTTATATCTTGGTTTTAGAGCTTTGCACAAGGAGAATAAATGGCTTAATGCTGGATGGATTTTTTCTATAATAAATGCATTACTTTATATAGCAAAACTAATATATACATGTACACCACTGAATACAAAATTTGATAATGCTTATATTATTCTATTTGTTTTAACTGGTTTTGAATTATGTTTTATTTTTATATTTAGGCATGGTTTGAAGCTTTTAGCGAAAAAAGGGAATATAAAACTTAAAAGAGATCCTATTTTAGGGTTATTAGTGTGGAAAATTCTAATGATTATCAGCGTAATAACAGGGGCTGGAGGTCTTTGGTGGGTTCTTATTCCTTTAATGATATTTTATTTTTACACAATCTATTCATTAGGAAAATTAGCAGAAGAATTTGGAGAACTTCCATTTGAACCTATGGATGAAACAGGAAAAACCATAAGTAAAAAGATAATCATTGGATATGGACTAGTTTGTGTATTAATAGTTTCTATTTGCTGTGTAACCTTTTATCACATTGAACTTGAGGAAACTGAATTAAAAACTTCAAATACTCAAGAACTGAGGGAAGTACTTGTTGAAAAAGGATTTCCAAAGGATATTATTAAGGACATATCAGATAATGAAATTATGCTATTAAAGAATCCGATATATGTCGATTCTTCAAGTGAAATATTGAATTATGGTTATAATTTAGAAGCTACTAGTATCTATATTGAATTAGAGGATAATAGCATGTATTCAGTTCAATATTTTAATTGGAAAGATGGTAAAGCTTATTGGAGAGATAATTTTTCTGTAAGCTGTAGCGAAGTATTAAAATTAATAAGTGGAAGGTTGTTATATGAAGAAAAAGGGATAGAAAAAATAGCTTTAATACCTAAACTAAAAAATGAATTAATTACATCAAATGATTGGTTTGGTAACCTACTTGAAAGTTGGACAATTACTGGAAGTGTAAATTATCCTTTTGGTTCAACTAAACAACGTGGATATGTTTTTTATAAATTAGATTTAAAAGAAGATGTTTGTTTTGGTGGAAATATATTTAATTATGCACATTATATTCTACCATTTAGAGTTCCCTATTCTGAGACAGAGGGAACTAACAATTTATTTAATGAAAACTTAAGACAACACTATACAAATTTTAAAACTAAAGACTATAGAGAAACTAATGAGTAAGGGTGAAGTGATTATATATGAAAATATGCTATTAGCCTATGAAGATAAATTAATTTGGATTAAAAATGTTAAGGAGTTGAAGGTGATATTATAATGACAGAGGAAATCTTTAATAGAATACAATCAAAACTTAATAAGTTTAAATTTTCTTCCATGAATTATATAGATTATAAGGATATATGTAATTATGAAGTTAAGGTGGAAAATGATAATATAATTTTAATATATGGATTTAATTATGAAGGATGGATTTAATTATGAAGGTAAAATAAATGAATATCACTGGGCAACAAATTCAGTGCAGTATCTAATAGATTGTTTAAAAGATAAAAAGGAGTTTTTAGTAACCTTTATACCTCATGAATGGGTTCAAAAGCTAGAGGAGGTAGGGCTAATAGTTAGAAATGCTTGGCGTGACTACTTTAAGTATAACCTTAATGAAATAGAGCCTTTAGATAACTTTGAATTTTTAACTATAGAAGAATGTGAAGAAGCCTCAAAAGTAACTATGATGTGCAAAAATCAAAGTAGGGGTTTTACTGGACAAACATCTAAATGGATGAAGGTATGGATTAGTAATACGGAGATATCTGGGAGTAACACAGGAACAAGAAACAATGGAGTAATCATTGAGAGAGGTATTAATAATGAAATAATAGGTGTTATATGTGTGGCCACATATGGACATGAAATTGAAAAAGGTCCAATACTTTGGATTAGAGAGATTGCAGTTATTCCTAAGTTTCAAAATAATGGAATAGGTAGAAAGCTGATACTTAGGGCTCTTGCCTATGGTAAGAAGCATAATGCTGCTAGAGCCTTCCTTGCTGCTGATGAATGTAATTATCCTGGAATTCATTTGTATACAGACATTGGTTTTGTACCTAGTGAAGAAAAAAGTCAAATAGATATGATTAAGAGGGAAAATTAATAAAGAAGATTGGAAAGAGCATAAATAGGATTTATATAGCAAAAAAATAAAATTTATGAGATAGTACAATTATAAAAGGAGGATCCAATTATTATATTGAATCCTCCTTTATAATACTATTTATTAAATATATTTACTTAGGAATTTAGATATACCATTCCAATACATATCAGGGTTTACTTTGCTGGATTTAGCATGTCCAGCTCCTTCTATTACAAGTTTTTCTTTTGGTGCAGAACAAGCATCATACACTTGGTCAAGCATTGAAAAAGGTACAAAATCATCCTTATCTCCATGAATAAATAGTGTAGGAGTTTTAGAGTTTTTAACTTGTTCTAATGGGGAAGCATCCTTAAGCCAATAACCGGCTCTAAACTTTCCAATTAAACTAGCTGTATGCATCATTGGAAAAGGTGGTAATCCAAAAAGTTCATCTAATTGGTAAGAGAATTGGTCCCAAGCTGATGTATATCCACAATCTTCAATTATAGCTTTAACATTAGAAGGTAAATTCTCACCAGAAACATTCATTACAGTTGCAGCACCCATAGATACCCCATATAAAACTATTTCTGAATCCTTGTCCACATCTATTATATAGTTAATTAGGTCAATTATATCTAACCTTTCATCCCAACCCATTCCAATGTAGTCACCTTCGCTCATTCCATGTCCTCTTAAATCTGGTATAAGAACATTATATCCCATGTCATAAAACTTTTTCCCATAGTTAGACATAAGCTTTCCTTCAGAAGTATAACCATGCACTGTGATAACCCATTTGTTTGAGTTATTCTTTATTAAATAATTATGTAGTTTTAGTCCATCCTTAGATGTTCTATAAAGAGATTCATAACCACTGTCATTAAGTAACCAAGCTTCAGCGTCAATGTTAACTTCACCGCTTGTTTCAGTTTGAGATATGGCTTCTGTACTTTCTTCATCAGATCCAAAAACTATTGATTTATCTGTTGTAGGATCTAAGGCCAAGTTATATAAGTAGTTTCCTCCAAAACCCAGAGCTAATCCAATTATTACTGTAATTATTATTGCAATACAAATTATTATCTTTTTTACTTTACTCATTACTTTTCTCCTTATTTAAATTTATTAAATTATAGCATATTTACTTTGATGATCAAAGTAAATATTTGCATAGTATAGGAGGTAATTTGCAGAATAATAAAAATAATAATTAAGAATAAATTAAGTTATGTCCTGTAATTTTAATGGTAAAATATATATGTAATATATAAAATTTGCGGGGTGTTAAAATTGAAAGATGCTTTAACGATTATAGCAATATTAATAGCTATAGTTGTAATAGTGGAATTAATAAAATTATATTTAATTCATAGGAAAATTAATAAGACTACAATGGGGGAAAGTGGACTTTATAGAAGGTTTATTAAAAATTTTAAACTATTAGTTTTATTTACCATAGTAGGAGTGGTAGTAGTTGTCATTAATTTAATCTCAGAGGGAATCCTCTGAGATTTTAATCTTTTATAGGAAAATTTTATGATAGGTGTTGACATATATCCAAATTTATTATATATTATACTCACAGAATGAAAATCATTCTCAATGAAGTATAAATTATTTATTAGCTTCAAAGTTAAATTAATTACACACATGAATCAACAATATTTATGGTTACACCAATAGCATAAATAGAAGCTATAATAAATTTATACATACAAACAAAATTTTTCATCGCGAATCTTTTCTCTACAAAAATTGAGTACCTTTATAATAAAGGTGCTCTTTTTTTACGTCTAGGAAATTATAAAGATTTTTGAGTGGCGAGGCGTTTTTTTTATTATAGCCAATGATGTTCTATCTATGATAGCATATAGTTATCATAGATAGAACATGGAGAGGGTTATGAATATAAAACTGAGACTTATAGAAAAGAATGATAAAGAAGCGTACTGGAAGGCAGGTTTTGAAAAGCCAGATGAAGAAATGCTTTATTATACAGCTACTACTGAAAAAGTTAACTTTGAAATAATTGATAAGTTTGTAGATAAGCTTGTTGATGATGAGGCAAGGAGACATTTCTTAATTATAGGAGATGATAAGATTATTGGAGAAACTTCATTAATGGACATAGATTTTGAAAGTAGAATATGTGGCTTTAGAATAGCTTTATTTAATAAAGAGTATTTTGGTATGGGGATAGGGTATAGGGCAGTATATGAAACTATAAAATATGCCTTTGAAGAATTAAAGCTTCATAGAATTGAATTAGAAGTATTTGATTATAACAAAAGAGCTAAGAGGACTTACGAGAAGGTCGGTTTTAAAGAGGAAGGGCGTCAAAGGGATGGATTATTCTTTAAAAAGGAATACCATGATGTTATTTTAATGTCTATTTTAGAGGGAGAATTCATAGCTTAAGAAATAAGTAAGAATTAGAATATTAAAAAGTAATTTTTGCATCCTAAAATAGTAATAAATAAATTGGTATAAGGGGTAATAAGTGTGAAAATTAAGTTTATTTTACCTGCACTTGAAGAAGCTAAGAGTCCATACTGGAGGCCAATAAAGTATTCTTTATTTCCTCCACTTGGATTAGCTACGCTTGCTTCTTTTTGCGGTGAAGAAGATGAAATAGAAATAGTTGATGAACATGTTGAAACTCTAAAGTTAGATGATTTTCCAGACCTAGTTTGCATCGAAACATATATTACTAACTCATATAGGGCTTATGAAATAGCAGATCATTATAGAAAGAAAGGGGTAACTGTGGCATTAGGAGGATTACATGCAACTTCCTTGCCAGATGAAGCTAAAAAACATTGTGATGTGATTTTACTAGGACTTGGAGAAAGTAGCTTTCCAAAGTTTTTAAAGGAATTAAAAGAAGGACGTAATAAAAAGATATATAATCAAGGTGATGTATGCTTTGATAGTATTCCTTTACCTAGAAGGGACTTGTTTAAAAATGATAAGTATCTAGTTCCTAATTCTATGGTGTTTTCAAGAGGGTGCCCTAATAAATGTTCTTTTTGTTATGTAAGTTCATTTTATAAAGGTGGTAAATCATATTATTCTTATAAAATAGATAGAATCTTAGAAGAGATAGATAGTATGAAAGGTCGTCATCTTTATTTTTTAGATGATAATATTTTTGCAAATAAGAATTTAGTTAGGCAGTTATTTAAAGAAATGAAGGGCATGAATAGGGTGTTCCAAGGTGCAATAACCGTGGATTCAGTTTTAAATGATGATACTATAGAACTAGCATATGAAGCAGGTTTTAGAAGTGCATTTATTGGTTTTGAAAGCATTAATCAAATAAACTTAAAAAGTGCTAACAAGCTTAGCAATTTGGGACAAGACTATCAAAAAGCTATAAAAAGACTTGATGAAATAGGAATAATGATAAACGGAAGCTTTATATTTGGACTTGATGATGATAGAAATGATGTTTTTAGTAGAACAACAGAATGGGCAATAGATAATGGAATAACAACAGTAACAAATCATATCTTAACTCCATATCCAGGAACTCCAATTTTTGAAGAAATGAAAAAATCTAATAGGATAATTACAGAAGATTGGAGAAAGTATGATACAAGACATTTAACTTTTAATCATCCAAATATAACAAAAGAGGAAATGGAAAAAGGATATAAGGAAGCTTATGAAGAATTCTATAAATGGAGTAACATATTTAAGGATTCAAAAAATCATGAAGAATTAAAAATGAAACTAAAGCATTTTACATATGCAGGAGCATGGAAGAAGTTTGAACCGGTATGGAACTTTTTAATAAAAACAGAGATGTTACCAAAGGCTAGAAGAGTACTTGTTAACACCTTAAAATAATTTTAAATATGAAGGATGAAGTTTATGAAGAGATACAAATGTGTAATATTTGATTTAGATGGTACAGTGTTAAATACAGAACGAATGAATATGATACCTTTGCAAAGGTTAGTAAAAGAAGAGTTAAATATTCTTATTCCTTATAATGAGCTACTTAAATACATGGCTTATCCAGGAAAAAAGACAATTGAAGAATTAGGATTTAAGGATATTGAAAAATCCTATGCTAAATGGGTAGAATATGTAAATAGCTTTGAAGAAGGAGCAACTCTTTATGAAGGTTTTAATGAACTTATTCCTAGATTAAATGAATTAGGAATTAAATGTGCAATTGCAAGTTCAAAAATGAAAAAGCAGTATGAAATAGATTTTTATCCAACAGGTCTTCAAGAATACATTTCTTGTACAGTACTTGCAGAAGATACAGAAAGACATAAACCTTATCCAGATCCAATGCTTAAGGTTTGTGATACATTAGATATTAATGGGGAAGAATGCATATATATGGGGGATACATTATCAGATTATAAAGCAACAAAAGCAGCAAATATGGATTTTGCCCTAGCTAAATGGGGAGCAACATCAATTGAAGAAATTCAAGGGGATTACCTTTTAGATAATCCATTGGATTTATTAAATTATATATTATTATAAAAAGATTAAATAATATGGTTGACTATGCCCTTAGGGAGTACTCTATTATGTATCTTAAGAGGTGAGTATATGTTAATTAATGAGGTATGTAAAAGTACTGGTTTAACTAAAAAAGCTATTTTATATTATGAAAAGGAAAAGTTTATAACCCCAAGTAAGCTTGGTAATGGATATAGGGACTATAGCAATGAAGATGTAAAGATATTACAAGAGATATCATTATACAGAAAGCTAGATATTTCCGTAAAGGATATTATGACTATATTAAAGTCTAATGACAAAAAAGAGATACTAAATAAAATAGTAATAGAGAAAGAACAAAAAGAGATTAGGCTAAAAATAGATAAGATTTATCTGGAAAGATTAATAGAGGGGGATTTGTCAATTAATGAAATATCCAAGTTAAATGATGAAATAATTCAAGAGGAAAAGAAGAGTGGGGAATTTATAAAGCGTGAGCTAAAAAGAGCTTTTCCAAAAGAATTTGGAGAATATATGGCATATCACTTTTCACCATACTTAAATGAACCATTAGATACTATGGAAAAAATTAAAGCATGGCATAATATAGTTGAGTTTCTAGATAATATACCACAATTTAAAATACCAAAGTTCATACAAATAGGGTTAGAAAACTCCAGTGATGAAATTAGAAAGAAAACATACGAAGCTACAAAAAGCAAGATGGAGGCATTATTAGAAGCCCAAGGAGAAGAACTGGAAGAATATAAAAAAGAGCTGTTAGGGTACGTAGATAAACAAAAAGAATGGTCACTTTTACCATATTTGAATCCATTTTTTAATTTCAAGAAAAAACTTATGAACTTCTACAAAGAAAGTGGGTATTATGAAGTATTTATTCCTAATATTAAGGTTTTAAGTAAGGAATATAGAGAATACAGCGAAAAGCTTAACCTTGTAAATGATAAGTTATCTAAAGAACTAGGAATAAAATATGATGAAAACTATAAAATAATTAGAGTTGATGAATAGAAGAAGTAAACACTGATAATTACAGTGTTTACTCCTATTTTATATTATCTTGATTGACTATAAAGTAAACCTACTAAAATTCCCTTTCAAAGAGCTGAATTTTATCTATATCTTCAAAGTCCCTTAAAGACTCTATTCCTAGTTTTCCTAATACATTATCTAAGGTTTCAGAGTGAACAGGAACTTGAATTGCAGATTCTTTAGCAAAATTATCTACAGCTTCCTTTCCTCTAGCAGTAGGAATATTAGCTTTAGGACCACCAACACAGCCACCAACACAGCCCATTCCTTCAAGGAAGCTAGCATTTATTTCTCCATTTAAGGCAGAATTTAAAATCTTCTTACATTCAACAACGCCATTTGCTTGAACAGCTTTAAAATTCTTTATTTGGTCAGGATATAGTTCCTTTAGTACATCATGTACAGCTACTGATACACCACCAGTTCTTGCATATAATCTACCACCCTTAGAGGCATATTCCTTGGTTGGTACTCCTTCTAAATCTCCTGGTCTTATGTCCATAGCGTTAAAAATTTCATCAACCTCTTGGAAAGTAAGTACAAAATCTATGGCACCAGCCACATCCTTTTCTTTAGCTTCAGCTTTTTTAGCAATACAAGGACCAACAAAAATAACCTTTGCATCAGGATTTAATTTCTTAATAACTCTACCTGCTGCAACCATTGGAGAAACAGAAGGAGAAAGGTCATCAATTAATTCATTATATACCTTCTTAAGCATTCCAACCCACATAGGACAACAACAGGATGTAATCATTAAATCATTAGGACTCTTCACATGTTTATTAAATTCAACAGCTTCTTTTATACTTAGAATATCTGCTGCAAAAGCCACCTCAACCATATCGGTAAATCCCATTTGAATAAAGGCGGCTCTTAATTGATCCATTGTTACATCATCACCAAACTGACCACTTATAGCAGGGGCAACAGCCGCAATAACAGTTTTATTATTTTTTATTAAGTCAATTATCGGGATATATTGAACCTTATCTAATATCCTTCCAGATTTACATGAATCTACACAAATGCCACAACCTAAACACTTATCCTCATCTATTTCTGTACTTCCTTTTTCTTCATCAAAATATATTGCATCAAAAGGACAGGCTCTTTGACAGTTATATTTGTTATCATCACCTTTGCAAGAATCGTCACTACAACATTGAAGTTTTTCTACAACTTTTTTTTGAACTGTATAATGGGTAATAGCTTTCTTTAAGTTATATAAATAGTTGTTATCAAATTCTATTTTTACTCCACATAGAGATGTTATAATTTCAAATGTTTCCTGTGGAGATGATTCATGACAAGTAATAATTCTGTTTAAAGTTGTGTCAAAGTCACCTTCATAATAAGATTTAACTAATGTATCAAATAAATCATTATATTTATTATGCATAATATCCTCCTACTGAAAATTTATAAATTAGTATATGTAAAAATACAAAATTTATTCAAAAAAAGAAACCCCTATTGGAGTTTCTTTTATGGAAGGATTTAATTATTCAATTACTTCTTCAAAACTTTCTTTTGTAGCATTACAAATTGGACATGTCCATTCATAAGGTAAATCTTCAAATGGTGTTCCAGATTCAATTCCATTATCTTCATCACCTATTTCGGGGTCATAAATATAGCCACAAATGGAACAAACATATTGTTTCATTTCATTTTCTCCTTTTCCGTTATAAACTTAATAAAAGTATATGCATTTACATTGATTATGTACTATTACTTTAATAAATATATATAAATTATTAAAATATGACTACACTTGAGAAAAATGGTATATTATGATAAAGTTATTTTAGATAATAGAAACACAGGGGTGCTTAAATTGGTAAGCTGAGATTGAAAGCCTTATACTTTCTAACCCTAGGAACCTGTTTGGTTAATACCAGCGTAGGAAGTTGTTAATGTAATTTGATTTTAAGGTACAAGCATCTTTCTGCTTGTACTTTTTTACTTTAAGGAGGAATTTATGATGAAACATTGTTTAACAATTGCAGGGTCTGATAGCTGTGGAGGAGCAGGGATTCAAGCAGATTTAAAAGCTTTTAGTGCAAATTATGTTTATGGAATGAGTGTAATTACTGCAGTAACTGCCCAAAATACTCAAGGAGTATTTAGTGTACAAGATATTGATGATGAAATAATAAAGAATCAAATTGATGCAATATTCACTGATATTCGGGTAGATGGAGTAAAGATTGGTATGGTTTCCAAGATAGAAACTATAAATGCTATTGCAGAAAAACTTAGGCAATATAAACCAACTAATTTAGTAATAGATCCAGTTATGATTTCTAAAAGTGGGTTTTCCCTACTAAAACCTGAGTCTAAGAAGACTTTAATTCAAAACCTATTGCCCCTAGCAGATTTAATAACACCAAATATTCCTGAAGCTGAAGAAATTCTTAAAGAAATAGGATCATCAATTATAAATATAAAAACAAAAGAAGATATGTGTGGGGCTTGTAAGGAACTAATTAAATTAGGATGTAAGAATGTTCTACTAAAGGGTGGCCACCTAGATGGTGAAGCTATAGATGTGCTTTTTAATGGAGAAGAATTTAACTATTTTACTTCTGAAAGAATTCATACAAAGAATACTCATGGAACAGGTTGTACTTTATCCTCAACAATAACTGCAAATCTTGCAAGAGGATTATCTATGGAAGAAGCAATAAATGAAGCAAAGAGATATATTACAGTTGCAATTAAACATTCTTTAGATATAGGTAAGGGGGTTGGACCTACAAATCATTTTTATGAACTATATAAGAAAAGTGGTGTGATAGAATAATGGATATAAAAGTTTATATAGGTGATTTATTGGAAAAGGTGAGAGAGGGGTCGCCTTTAGTACATCATATTACTAACTATGTAACTGTGAATGACTGTGCTAATATAACTTTAAGTATTGGTGCATCACCTGTTATGGCAGATGATATACATGAGGTTGACGCTATGACTTCTATAGCATCTTCTCTTGTAATAAATATAGGCACCTTAAATTCTAGAACGGTAGAATGTATGCTTAAGGCTGGAAAGAAGGCTAATGAGCTTGGAATTCCTGTTATTTTAGACCCAGTTGGTGCAGGTGCAACACCATACAGGACAAAAGTAGCAAAAACTATAATGGATAATATTGAATTAGCTGTAATAAGGGGAAATCTATCTGAGATAAAGACTCTATATGGAATTAATACAAAAACTAGGGGTGTAGATTCCTTAGATGATACTTCCATAAAGGATGAACTAGAGAAAGGTAAACTTTTAGCAAAGGAGTTCTCTAAAAGGGTAGGTTCAATAATAGCTATAACAGGAGCAGTTGATATTGTTACAGATGGAAATATAATTTATACAGTAGAAAATGGACATAAGATAATGTCTAAGATCACAGGTACAGGGTGTATGTGCTCCTCTCTTATTGGCTCATATTTAGGGACTCATGAGGACAACCTTCTAGCAGCTTTAAGTGGAGTTGTTTCTATGGGGATTTCTGGAGAATTAGCTTATGAAAGTCTAAAAGAAGGTGAAGGAACAGGTACTTTTAAGGTTAGGCTTATGGATAATATTTATAATTTATCAAAGGAAGTAATTGAGAAAAGAGGTAAAATAAATGAAGAATGTTGATTATACACTTTATCTTGTAACAGATAGAGATGTTTTAAGAGGAAGAGATTTAATAAAATGCATAGAGGATAGCATTTTAGGTGGTGTAACTTTAGTTCAATTAAGAGAAAAGAATGTTACTTCTAGAGAATTCTATGAAATAGCTATTAAGGTTAAAGAAGTAACTTCAAAGTATAATGTACCCCTAATAATTAATGATAGATTAGATATTGCACTAGCCATTGATGCTGATGGTCTTCATATAGGTCAAAAGGATTTACCTGCTTCGGTAGCTAGAAAGATCTTAGGCAAAGATAAAATACTAGGAGTATCTGCTGCTACTTTACAAGAAGCTCTAAAAGCTGAGAAGGATGGTGCAGATTACCTAGGTGTTGGTGCTGTTTTTAGCACATCAACTAAAAAAGATACAAGAGATGTATCTTATGAAACTTTATCTAACATTACTGCATCGGTGAATATCCCTGTTGTAGCTATAGGAGGTATTAATGAAAGCAATGTTACTAAACTTAAGGGAAGTAATATTGATGGAATTGCAGTTGTGTCTTGTATACTAGGAAAAGAAAATGTTAAAGTAGCTGCGGAAAAAATGTTAGATAGGTTCAAAGAATAAATACGCTTTTAGTTACATATTTTAAGCACTGCTTAGCAGTGTTTTTTTCTTTATATATTTAAGAAAGCATTATATAATATTTTTGTAAAGGTTATCGCTAAAAAAGAGTGTTTTATAGAACAAAAAGTGTGTCATTAAATTCCGAAAACGATACACTATGCTTGTTTAACTAATGAAAGAACTATTAAATGTATTGAAAATTTGATACAGATTGTTTTGTGAGTTGAAAAAATACCTTAAAAATTGAATATTGGACGTTGGCATCATTCTTGCTTTATTAAAGGGTATAAGAATTACATTTAAATGTAAAAAGAAAGAGAGGTTATACAAATGAAAAAAATATTTTTATTCTGCGAAGCAGGAATGTCAACTAGTTTAATGGTTTCAAAAATGCAAGAAGTTGCAAATAAGCACAATCTTGATATTCATATTGAGGCTTTTCCAGCTGGAAAATCACATGTGTTAATCACTGAAAAGAGACCAGATTGTGTTTTACTTGGGCCACAAGTTAGATTCTTATTCAAAAAAATTGAAGAGGATTGCATACCATTAAATATTCCAATAGCTCCAATTGAACCAGCATCTTATGGTGCAATGGACGGAGAAAAGGTGCTAAAACAAGCAATAAGATTAATCAAAGGTAATTCAAAGTAAAAATTAATAGTATCTAAAGAACTGGAGGGTAAATCAATGAATTCTATAATGAAAAAGATGGAAAAGGTATTAATGCCACTTGCAGAAGTTATCGGTAAGAATAAGTACCTAATAGCAATTAGAGATGGTTTCTTAATTTCTACACCTTTATTAATAGTAGGGTCACTATTCCTACTTATTGCTAACTTCCCAATACCAGGATGGGATGAAATGATTGCAAGATTTTTAGGTGAAGGTTGGGCAGCAAAGCTTTCAGTTCCCGTTTCAGCAACTTTCGATTTGATGACTATACTAGCAGTTGTTGGTATTGGTTATAGTTTAGGTAGAGAGTTAGATATTGATGCTATACAAGCTTCAGTAACAGGTCTTGTAGCATTCTTTATAGTTACTCCATTCTCAAGAAGCTTTACGCCAAAGGGAAGCGATATAACATATGATGTTTCTTGCGTACCACTAGATTGGGTAGGTTCAAAAGGATTATTCCTTGGTATGATAGTAGCACTTGTTGCTGTTACTATATTTGCTAAGATACTTAAAAAAGGTTGGGTTATAAAACTTCCAGCAGGAGTTCCACCAACAGTTGCTAAGTCTTTTGAGGCTTTAATTCCAGCTGGTATTGTTATTACAGTGTTCTTCTTAATTAACTGGATATTTACATTAACAAGCTATGAAAACTTACACAATTTCATATTTAATATTTTACAAGTTCCATTATTAAAGTTAGGTAATACTTTACCTGCAATGGTAATAGCATATCTATTCTTGCATGGATTCTGGTTCTTTGGTATAAATGGTTCAAGTGTTGTTGGTGCAGTATTTAATCCAATTTTAAAGGCATTATCTGTAGAAAATCTTGATGCATACAAAGCAGGCCAAGAAATACCAAACATAATTACAGGACAATTCCAAGATATGTTTGCAACATTTGGTGGCGCAGGTTCAACTTTATCCTTAATAATAGCTATTTTTATAGTTTGTAGAAGCCAAAGAATTAAACAAATGGGTAAATTATCATTTTTACCAGGTGTATTTGGTATAAATGAACCTATCATATTTGGTCTTCCAATTATGTTAAATCCATTAATGTTAATTCCATTTGCTTTAATACCAACAATTAATATAATTATTACGTATTTCTTAATGACGGCTGGTTTAGTACCTCTTACAAATGGTGTACAAATTCCATGGACAACTCCACCAATAATTTCAGGTTTCTTAGTATCAGGATGGCAAGGTTCAGTATTACAATTACTATTAATAATTTTAGGTGTTATACTTTATATTCCATTTATTAGGATGCTTGATAAGCAATACTTAAAAGAAGAAGCAGTAAATGCAGCAAATGACGAAGATGATGATATAGATTTTGATGATCTAACTTTATAAACTTAGGAGATGTTATAGATGAAGAAAGTATTATTAATTTTAAATCATGTACAAGCAGGTATGGGAAGCGATGAAAACGCTCATATACCACCAGCAGGAAAGAAGACAGCTATTGGCCCTGGTAAAATGATGGAACCATTCCTAACTGATTTAGGTGGGGAAATAATTGCAACATTGTACTGTGGTGATTTATACTATAGAGATAATGAAGAAGAAGTTAAAAAGAAATTTGTAGCAATGGTTAAGAAGCTTAGTCCTGATGTAGTTGTATGTGGACCAGCTCTACATTATCCAAACTTTGGAGAAATGGCAGGAGGATTAGCTGAGGAAATTAATAATAATAGTGGTATTCCTGCATTTGCAGCTATGTCTGTAGAAAATCCAGGAACTGAAAAGTATAAAGATAGAGTAATAGTTGTTAAAACTCCTAAAAAGGGTGGAATCGGCTTAAATGAATCTATTGAAAATATATGTAAAATGGCTATTAAGTTAGCTAACAATGAAAATGTAGATGAATTAAAAAATAAGGTTTGCTTCTAGTAGACCTAGTATAGAGGGGATATTTATGAACAAGATTGATGAAAAAGTCCTTGAGTATAAGGATGAAATGATAAAATCCATTGAGAGACTTGTAAATATTCCTAGCATTGAAGGAGCATCTTGTATAGATGCTCCTTTTGGAGAATTTAGCAAAAAAGCTTTACTTGAAGCCTTAGATATATCTAAGGAGATGGGCTTTAAGACTAAAAATGTCCAAAATGCTATAGGGTATGCAGAGTATGGAGATGGAGAAGATTACGTAGGTATAATTGGACATGTAGATGTTGTACCTGCTAATGAAGAAGGTTGGATAACACCACCTTTTAAAATGGATATAAGAGATGGAAAGCTTTATGGTAGAGGCGTATTAGATAATAAAGGTCCTATAATATCTTGTCTATATGCATTAAAAATAGTAAAAGATCTTAATATTCCACTTTCTAAAAGAGTAAGAATTATATTTGGTTCAAATGAAGAGACAGGTTTTAAAGATATTCCATATTATCTTAGTAATGAAGAACCACCAATTTCAGGTTTTACTCCTGATTGTAAGTTCCCTGCTGTTTATGGCGAAAGGGGAATTTTAGATGTGACTATATGCAGTAAAAAACTAAGTGATTCTGGTATTAAATCAATTAATGGTGAATTTAGAAGTAATGTGGTTCCAGATTTTATTCAAGTTGATTTTAAAGATGGTAAATCTATTACTAATAGGGGTAAAACAGCTCCAGGAAATGCGCCTGAAAGTGGTGTTAATGCTATTACAAGTTTATGTGAAAACTTAAGAGAGGAAACCTCTTTATGCAAAGAAGAAAGAGAGTTTTTAAATTTCATATATAATGTATTTCACAAGAATTATGATTTAAGCAAGATAGGTATAGAATGTAGGGATGAAATATCAGGCAGTCTAGTAACTAACCCTTATTCTTTAAAGCTTGAGGATGGCATGCTTAAGTTATCAGTTGTGTTTAGATATCCAATGTCATATAGCTACAAAAATATAATGGAAATAATAAGTTTATTATCAGAGTATTCTATTATAGAAAATAGAAGAATGGATTCAGTATTTTTTGATAAGACTGCGCCAATGCTAAAGGTTATGAAGGATGCTTATGAAGAGGTAACAGGAGAAGATGGTACCCCTGTTACTACTACAGGTGGAACCTATGCTAAGGTAATGCCTAATATAGTAGCTTTTGGTCCTTCTTTCCCTGGTCAAAAAGGAATTGCTCATAATTCTAATGAATATATGATAATTGAAGATCTTATAAATATTACAAAGATATATGTTAGAGCTATAATAGGACTAGCAAATTAAGAAAACTCCCTATGGGGAGTTTTTTTATGTCTAGACTAGGTATAAAAATTTTTAAGTAGAAAAATCTTATGGGTACAGAGCTTTAGTGGTGAAAAAAAGTGTATTATTTTAATGACTAGTGTGTTTTTATAAAGTCTAAAGTAGAAGTTTTTAATACACTCCTTTATATTACTACAAAAAAATACTTAGAAAATAGGATAAATAGGTATATATAGTGTTTTGGCACAGGTTTTGCTATTTAAATCTTCAGAAAGAAAAATCTTTATTTTCTTAGGAGGAATAGTTATGGAATTTAGAAGAGAGAGAGATTCTATTGGAGAAAAACAAGTACCTAATGAGGCTTATTATGGAGTACAAAGCTTAAGAGGGCATGAAAACTTTAGAATTAGTGGTCAAACAATTAATAAGCAACTTATAAAAAATCTTTCTGTTGTTAAGAAAGCTTGTGCTATTACAAATTGTAGTGTAGGAGAGCTTAAAGAAGAATATAAAGAGGCTATAGTTAAAGCTTGTGAAGAAGTATATAGTGGTAAGTTTGATAATGAATTTATTATAGATCCAATTCAAGGTGGGGCTGGAACATCATTAAATATGAATATAAATGAGGTTATTGCAAATAGGGCAAACGAGATTCTTGGATTTAACAAAGGGGAGTATTATCCAATACACCCAAATGATCATGTAAATATGGGGCAGTCTACAAATGACGTAATTCCTACTGCTGCAAGCCTTACAGCTTATGAACTTTTAAATGGCTGTATTGAAAAACTAATAAAGCTATCCTATGAATTTAATATAAAGGCAGAAGAATTTACAGATGTTATAAAAATGGGTAGAACTGAAATGCAAGATGCAGTACCTATAAGTTTAGGGTCAGAATTTAAGGCTTTTTCAATGGCAATAGGAAGGGATGTTAAAAGATTAGAAAGAGTTAAGGATTCATTACTAGAAGTGAATTTAGGGGGAACAGCTGTTGGTACTGGAATTACAGCAAATGATAAGTATATAGCTTCTGTAGTTTTAGAATTAAGCAATATATTTGATGAACATATAATACAATCATCAAACCTTGTTGATGGAACACAAAATTTAGATAAATATGCTGAGGTATCATCACAATTAAAGGTTTGTGCAGTTAATATAAGCAAGATTGCTGGAGATTTAATTTTAATGTCATCAGGACCAAGGGCAGGCTTTGGAGAAATAAGATTACCTGCAAGGCAAAATGGTTCTTCAATAATGCCAGGTAAGGTTAATCCAGTAATGCCAGAAGTAATGAAAGAAATATCATTCCAGATCATGGGTAATGATTTAACAATTACTATGGCTACACAAAGTGGTCAATTAGAATTAAATGCTTTCTATCCAATAGTAATTCATAATCTTTATGAATCTCTTGTTATTTTAACTAATGGTGTAGAAACATTTATAGAGAACTGTGTTAAAGGCATCGAAGCTAATGAAAAGAGATGCAACAACTTAGTTGATGGAAGTATAGGAATAGTTACAGCCTTAGCACCAATATTAGGTTATGAAAAGTCAGCTGCTATAGCAAAGAAAGCTTTGAAAACAGGAAAGTATGTTAAGGAAGTTGTTCTTGAAGAGTGTGATATAAATGAAACTGAGGTTTCTAAAATACTGAATACAAGAGAAATGGCTAAAATATCTATAAATCATTAATTAAAAAAAAGGAGTTATCGCTAGCGGATTTTTATATGCTAATGCGACAGCTCCTTTTGTATTTAGCAACACATTATAAATATGATTAAGAAAAGTAGTTCTGTTTCTGATAAATTAACATTATAGTATTTTTCAATTAGTCCCTTTATATTATTGGCTATTGAATAATATTCAGGATAATTCATCTTTAGCTTACTTATAGAGCTGGTAGGAGAGTATTGAATGAAATCAATTCTGTCGTAAATCATATCTACGTGAATACTAAAGAAATTCTTTATGATATCATCTGTAAAGGAAAACTTTAGTTCTGGATTTTCTTTAAAAATACCATTAGTTAAATCTTCATATGCAGATGGATGAAAGTAGAAGTTATAGCTTGTACCATTATCTATAACTGCTTTAAAGTATTTAGTGAAATCTTCACGTATTTGATGAATATCAAGCTCCTTATTATTAGCTATCTTTATGGATATAGCTGTCATAAATTCTTTGTAGCTAAGTAAAATGGTTTGTTTTTGTTTTAAGAATGAATGACTTGTAATTTGCGAGTTCTTATCATATATAAAATAACCATCTGTATCTGCCATTAAATCCACAAGTCTTAGAGCATCTTCTTTTGGTGAAAGAAGAGAGGATTTAATATCCTTTTGCAAGTCAGGACTATTTATTTTAATTTGCTTTTTGTGATGTATAAAATAGTCTGAATAAGCATTAGCTACAGCAAGTTTAATATCGCTTTTTAATTGTCCAACATTATAGGGACAATTATATGATAATAAGGCTATCATGGAGTTTTTTGATACTAATACGGGCTTGTCTAATCTCAAACTTTCATCTTTAATAAACCTTTCAATTAAGGTTAGTCTTTCCTCAATAAATCTATCTTCTAGACTTGGCAGATAAATTTTAACTGGAATTCTTCTGATAAAAGTATCTAAAAGTGAGGCGTTTATATCTTTATTGGTAGCACATATAATTCTTGCAGAAGACTTTATTTTCTTAGAAACCTCTCCAAATCTTCTGAAATACCCTGTATCCATGTATACAAAAAGCATTTCTTGTCCTTCTTTTGGTAAGTTATGTATTTCATCTAGAAATAGTATCCCTCCATCAGCTTCTTCAATTACTCCTTTTCTATCCTCAGTTGCTCCAGTGTATGTCCCTTTTTTAACACCAAATAATTGTGAACTTAAAAGTTGAGGGTTATTAGAATAATCTGAACAGTTAAAATGCACAAATGGAATATCCTTTGTATTATCTAAGGAGTTAAAATACTCATGCATAAGTTTAGCTAACATTGACTTACCTACACCAGTATCACCAATTATAAGGGAATCCATTCCGTTAGGTGGATAAAGGATAGCTGTTTTAGCTAACTTTACAGCATCTGAAAGTGAAGGGGATAAATAGCATAAATTGTCCAAAGAGGATTTGTGAGTAAGGTCATTAGTGTTTGGGTTATTAAAAAAGTATCTTACAGGTCTTGAATTATTTTTAAAGACCATTCCATTTTTAACTAGGTTATTTAAATCTTTAGATACATTAGAACGTTCTAAATTAAGGTATTCACTTAGTTCTATAGTAGAAACACCTTCACCTTTATCTAAATCTTTTAAAGAATTGTAGACTAAATCTATTCTCTTCATAAATTCTTCCCCCTATAATTCTTGTGTTTGTATAATTTATATATAGATATGTATTATAAAATATATGAAAACCAATACAAACTGTATTAAAAAAATAACACACTATAATTTATAACATAATTATACAATACACTAATTCATCTTATCAATGAAAATATGAATTTAACTAGTATTTATATGCTTTATAATAGTTGGCATGTTAATTGCTATAAAAATAGACATCAAAATAATATTTTGGAGGATGAGGTTTATGAAATATGCAATGATAGCTACATGGAGAATGGCAGTAGAAGGAATAACAAGCTCTAAGGAAATACTAGAAAAGGGCGGTACAGCAGGTGATGCTATTGAAAATGCAATAAAGATGGTTGAAGATTATCCTTTTTATAAATCAGTAGGTTATGGTGGATTACCTAACGAAGATTGTGAAGTTGAATTAGATGCAGCATATATGGATGGAGATACTTTAGATATTGGGGCAGTTGCTGGTATAAAGGATTATAAAAATCCTATTTCAATTGCAAGAAAGTTAAGCAAGGAGAGATTTAATTGCTTCTTAGTTGGTGCAGGAGCAGAAGCTTATGCTCATAAAGAAGGTTTTGAAAGAGTTAACATGTTAACAGATAGAGCTAAGATGCACTATCAAAAAAGAAGAAAAGAAACAATAGAAAAAGGTTTAAGCCCTTATGATGGACATGACACTGTAGGTATGATAGCCTTAGATAGTGAAAAGAAAATGGTGGCTGGAACATCTACAAGTGGTTTATTTATGAAGAAAAGAGGAAGAGTTGGAGATTCTCCACTTTCAGGTTCTGGTTTCTATGTTGATAGTGAAGTTGGAGGAGCATCAGCTACAGGTCTTGGAGAGGATTTAATGAAGGGATGTATATCTTATGAAATAGTAAGATTAATGAAGGAAGGATATCATCCACAAGAAGCAGCAGATAAGGCAGTGGAAGACTTAAATGCAGAATTAAAGAGAAGAAGAGGTAAAGCTGGAGATTTATCTGTTGTGTGCTTAAATAACAAGGGTGAATTTGGTGTTGCAACTAACATTGATGGCTTCTCATTCTCAGTAATGACAGAGGATATGGAACCAACAGTATATGTATGTAAAAATGTTGATGGAAAAACTACTTATGAGATTGCAAGTGAGGAATGGTTAGATGCATATCTAAAGAGAATAAAGTCACCTATAACATTTGATTAAAAGAGGTAGAAAAGTATGTATGAAGCTTGTGTAGGAAATTATAATGAGGCAATTAGTGCTTTTAAAAGAGGTGCTAATAGAATTGAACTTTGTGACAATTTAATGGAGGATGGAACAACTCCAAGTGTTGGAACAATTAAAAAGACAATAAAGGATGTAAACATACCTGTTATGGTAATTATAAGACCCAGAGGAGGAAACTTTGAGTATTCAGAAGATGAAGTAGAAATAATGCTTGAAGATATTGGGGTATGTAAAGAAAATGGTGCTTACGGAGTTGTAATAGGCGCGTTAAATGGAAAAGAAATTAATATGGATGTTACTAAAAAGTTAGTGGAAAGAGCTAAGCCTTTAAGCATAACCTTTCATATGGCTTTTGATGAAATAGAAGATAAGTTTAAGGCAATAGATCAATTAGTAGAATTAGGTGTAGATAGAATTCTAACTAAAGGTGGATGTGAAAATGCATTAGCAGGTAGGGAGTCACTTAAAAAGCTAGTAGAATATGCAAATGATAGAATTATTATAATGCCAGGTAAAGGTGTTAACAAAGAAAATAGAGACTATATCTTAGAATATACAGGTGCAAAAGAAATACATGGTACAAAAGTAGTATAGATTTAGAGGTGGTATTTTGAATATATATGAAGAAGCTTTAAAGTTTCATGAAGAAAAGAGAGGTAAGGTAGAAGTAACTTCAAGGGTTAAGATCCAAAATGAAAGGGATTTAAGTTTAGCATACACACCAGGTGTAGCTGAGCCCTGTAGGGAAATACATAAGGATGCAAGTAAAGCTAATGTTTATACAAGAAAATGGAATACAGTTGCAGTTATATCAGATGGTACAGCAGTATTAGGGCTAGGAGATATTGGTCCTTTAGCAAGCTTACCTGTTATGGAAGGTAAGTGCGTACTATTTAAAGAGTTTGGAGATGTAGATGCGGTACCAATAGTGCTAGATACTAAGGATCCTAATGAAATAGTAGAAACAGTTAAAAGAATAGCACCTTCCTTTGGTGGAATTAATCTAGAAGATATATCTGCACCAAGATGTTTTGAAATTGAAAAAAGATTAATTGAGGAATTAGATATTCCAGTATTTCATGATGATCAACATGGTACAGCTATAGTTGTTTTAGCAGGACTTATAAATGCTCTAAAAATAGTTAACAAGAAGCTAGAGGATTTAAAGGTTGTAATTAATGGTTCTGGTTCAGCTGGAATTGCTATAGGGAAGCTTTTATTACATTCAGGTGTGAAAAATCTTGTTATGTGTAATATAAATGGAGCAATTTATAGAGGAATGGATTATGAAAACTCTTCTATAGAAGAAATAGCTAACATAACTAACCCTAACAATGAAAAGGGAAGTCTTTCTAATGTTATTAAAGAAGCAGATGTATTTATTGGAGTTTCTGTAGGAAATATTGTTTCGAAGGATATGATAGAATCTATGAACAAGGATGCTATAGTTTTTGCTATGGCAAATCCTGAACCAGAAATAAATCCAAACCACGCTAAGGAAGCTGGAGCAAGAATTGTAGGTACAGGAAGAAGTGATTATCCTAATCAAATTAATAACGTCCTTGCTTTCCCTGGAATTTTTAGAGGAGCTTTGGACGCAGGAGCTAAGAAGATTACTACTGAAATGAAGCTTGCAGCAGCTTATGCAATAGCAAATGAGATTTCTGATGATGAGTTAAATGAAGAAAATATTATTCCAAAGCCATTTAAAGAAGGCGTAGCTATGAAGGTAGCTGAAGCTGTGTTAAAAGAAGTAAAATAGAATAAAAAAGATAAGAAAGATAAAAAAGATAAGAAAGATAAAAAAGATAATAAAGATAAGAGATATATAGGGATTATGAGGAGAAATTGCTTGCAATTTCTCTTTTTTAATTATAAAAATACTGACTTAACATCAAAAAAATTATATACTTAATACATTAGTAATATGTAAATTTTGGAGGAGTTATAAATAGTTAAAGGTAGGTATTGAATATGACTAAGGATTTTGTTTTTCCAGATTATAATGGGAAAAATTTTATAAATATAATTAATTCAATTAAACATAATTATGGCATAAATGATGGGATGACTTTAGAAAATAAGAAGATAAAAAAAGTACTTTTAAACAAGGAAAAGGTTGTTTTCATTTTAGTTGATGCTTTTGGATGGAAGTTTTATAAGGGTGTAAGAGAGGACTCCAAGTTCTTTAAGGAAATAAGAAAACATGGAATAGAAGAAAAGATAACATCTCAGTTTCCCTCAACTACTACAGCTCATGTAACATCACTAGTTACAGGGAAGGATGTTTCTACTCATGGATTTTTTGAGTGGTTTACATATGACTCTAAGATAGATGAGATTTTTACACCATTTCTATTTGACTATGAGGGTAAAGAAGAAATTTTGCCAAATGAGAACCTTTTTAAAGAGCTTAAAGAAAATGGGGTATCTAGCACAATTATTACACCAAGTTATATCAATAATAGCTATTATTCTAGGGAGCTTTTTAAAGATGGAAAGGTAAAAGGTTATGAATCAGTAGAAGAGATGTTTAATATACTTCTTCAAGGGATTAAAAAGGATAAGGGTAAAAACTTTTATTATATTTATTATCCCCAAATAGATTCAATTGGTCATGAATATGGAATGAGTTCTTATAAGGCTTATTTTGAAATAAATAATTTTATTAAAGCTTTAGATAATTTTTATAATAATGTTCTAGATGAAGGTGTAAATGAAGGGACTTTTATTTTATCAGCTGATCATGGACAAATGGAGATTAAAGATAAGATTTATTTAAATGAATTAATCCCTAACATAGAAGAATATATGATTAAGGATTCTAAAGGAAAAAGTATTGTTCCTGTTGGGTATAATAGAGATATGTTCCTTTATATAAAGGAGGAATTTGAAACATATGTGTACCAATTCTTAAAAGAAAAGTTAAAAGATAAAGGGGAAATATATTTAGTTAAGGACTTAATAGATAAAGGCATATTTATAAATCCATCAGAAACCTTCTTAAGTAGGGTAGGTAATATTGTTATTATCCCTTATGATGGATATGGAGTATGGTGGTATGAGAAGGGTAAGTATGAGATATCCTTAAAGGGATCCCATGGTGGTCTTACAAAAGATGAGATGGAAATACCATTATTAATTTATAATTTCGAAAACTTAGGATGTGATAAGTAATGAATTATGTTAAATATTTAAGAGAATATATTGGGCATAAGCCTGTAATATTAAACGGTACTTCTGTAATAGTTCTTGATAAAGAAAATAGGGTTTTACTACAAAAAAGAACATATCCTCAAAAGAACTGGGGACTTCCAGGTGGAATAATGGATATGGGAGAAACTATTGAGGAAACAGGTATAAGAGAAGTTTTCGAAGAAACAGGATTAAGGGTTTCTAATTTAAAATTAGTAAATGTATATTCTGGAGAAGATTTTTATATGAAACTTCCAAATGAGGATGAGTTTTATCTTGTTAATGCAGTTTATGTCACAAGAGATTATGAAGGAGAGCTACAAGTAGACAATGAAGAAGGAACTGAATTGAAATTCTTTCCTATTGATGCTTTACCAGAATATATGGTTAAAAGTCATAGAAGATTCATTGAAGAATTAAGCTAAGATAAGAAAAATAACATATAACAAATTGGGGTGAGGGGCAATGAAAAAGAGTATTACGCCACTAGAGTACAAATATTCATTTGGAGGTATGATAACAGGAGGAATTTTGCTATCAATAATGTCTATTTTTATGACTATAGTTAGCATATTTTCTAAATCTGATTTAGATGGTGATTCACCTGCTACATTCATACTTATTACTTTTGTTTCAGCAATTATTTGTTTAATAATAGGAATTAAGAACAACCTTCATATAAGAAGGATGAGGTCTTGGAGAAAGCATATGCTTACTATGCCTTCTGTAGAGGGAAAAATTATAGAGAGCAGAATAGTAAAAAAGGATATCTTAGGTAAGTATAAGAGTCAGCTTAATGTGGTAGATGCTACTGTTAGTTATATACTATTAGTTAAATATTCTAATCCATATACTGGTGAAACATATACAATTGAAAGTGATAGATATGATAAGAATCCTAAGTATTTTTTATCTAATGATAAGTGTAAGGTACATATAGACAAACATACATCAAGAGTTATAGTGGATGTATCAAATCTTAGTTAAGTTATTAAAAAACAAAAAACTTTGCAAGCTTAGCAAAGTTTTTTATTTTTCATCAACTAGTTTTTTAATTCCATAGAATACGAAAGCACCAACGCCTAAGTATAAAACTATTTTTATTATAGTAGCCACTGTTCCTATAAGTGCGCCTAAAACAATACCTATAATTTTAAGTGCTATAAGACCTAGTAAAATCAATCCCGCAATTTTTAAAATATTTGACACCTTAGTTACCTCACCTTCTAGTTTATAATTTTATTATAATAGCTTGTACATTCAATCTCAATAAAAAAGAATGTATTATTGTAACTTTTGTTACAGACACTTATAGTAGTATTATTTATAATAAAAACAAAAACGGAGGAGAAAAGGATATGAGTTTATTTTTAGGAAAAATACATTATTGGTTATTTAATAAAATCAAATGGTTTGAGGGAATAGAAGATGAGCTTTTAAAGCTTGATTCTACATTTAATATAGAAGAATTAGACAAAATTTATGGAGAAAGAACTCCTAATAAACCTTTAGAAGATATAATAGATACAAGTAATATTCATGGATGGTTACAAGAAAGAATTATAATAGCTGAAGGAAGAAATGCCTATATTACAAAGTATTTAGTAGATAAAGGATATTTAAGTTCCATTGAAAAAATATATGAAACCCAAGGAGAGAAGGCTGGAAAGGCAGTAAAATCTAATACTTCTATAAATGATGCGAGAGAAATCTTCACTGAAATGAATAACTATATTCTTGATGGAATGCCTTGTGATAGAGTAAATGAAATTGTAGAAAACTCTGAAAATAAGGTAGTATGGAAAAGAAGAATATGTGTTCATAAGGATATTTTTGATAAAGTTGGATTGGATGTAGGAGTGTTTTATTCATTAAGAGAGAAGTGGATTAAAAGTTTTGTAAGTGAAATAAATTCTGATTTTGAATATATCCACAATGAAGATGATACTATGGAAATCAAAAGGAGAGGATAAAATGACAGCAATAGAAATTATGATGGAAGAGCATGAAAACATATGTAGAATGCTAAAGGTAATAAGAAAAGAGTGCATGGGTATTTTAAAGGGTGATGATATAAATTATGAGCATTTTAATATGATTATAGGATTTATAAGAAATTATGCAGATGGACATCATCACAATAAGGAAGAAATAATACTCTTTAATAGAATGGTTGAACATTTAGGAGCTTTAGGAGAAAAGACTATTAAGAATGGAATGCTTGTGGAGCATGACTTAGGAAGGTTATATGTTAATTCTCTTGAAGAGGCTTTAGTAAAGGTAAAGTCAGGTGATGAAGAGGCTAAGTTAGATGTTATTGCAAATGCTATAGGATATTCAGATTTATTAGAAAGACATAAGACAAAAGAAGATAATGTGATTTATAAATTTGCCGAAAGACAATTATCTAAAGAAATAATGGAGCAAATTGATAAAGAAGCATTAGAATATGAAGAGAAGAACGAAAAAGTAAAAGAAGAGAATTTATTAATATTAAAAAAGTTAGAATGCCTAAATTAGGCATTCTAACTTTTTATAATCTTTTTAATAATCCATTTAACATAGATGCATGTCTTGCTTCATCTCTCGCAGCATGGTCAATAAATGTATATAACTCTTCAAGTCCTGCATCCTTTGCTTTTTCTGCTAAATCTGCCTTATATTTATTTGATCCAACTTCACCATTTATCATTTGAGATATGTTCTTTTCAGTGGAGTCAGAAACCTTCCCCATAAGTTCAGCATATTGAGCTGCATGTTCTGCTTCTTCCCATGCAATAACTTTTAATACTTCAGCAGCTTCAGCATATCCTTCTCTTTGTGCCACTCTTGCCATTGCTAGATATAGCCCAACCTCTGCAGTCTCACCAGTAAATTGACCATTTAAACTAGCTTTAAATTCTTCATTATCTTTAACAAGACCTAATTCATTTACTTTAGCAAATTCAAGTTTATTCATTAAAAAAACCTCCTTTAATAACTACTTACCCTATTAGTATTCTCTATTGAAATAAAATTATATTAGGTAAATTTATATATCATCAACATCAGTTTCTTCACCATATCTTACAGTTCCTTCTGAAGAAAAAGTATCTCTTGGATCCTTTTCAATAAAATATCCATCATTGGGTTCCCTTGATGGTTTTGCATACTTGGTAGAAGACTCCATCTGAACATTAGTTAAATCTTTTATTTTTTTCATTTTAGACATAATAATACCTCCTTTTAATATAAGGTAACCATTTGTAAAAACATATATTAAATAGAATTTAATAATATTTAACAAGTTATTTTGTAAGCTATTATTGTAGGATTCTACAAAAAATGCTATAATTCAATACGTGAGCGCAAAAATTAATGCAATTTAAAATATACTAGAGGTGAAAATTCAAATGAAAAAATTAATCTTAGTAACATCTCCACCAGCATGTGGAAAAACTTTTGTATCAAGAGAAATAGCAAAGGCACTACATAACATTGTTTATTTAGATAAGGATACAGTAATACCTTTATCTAAGCAAATATTTAGAGTAGCTAATGAAGAAATTAATAGAAGTTCAGACTTTTTTGAAGAACATATCAGAAATTATGAATATGAAGTTACTATAGACTTTGCATTAGAAGCATTAGAATATAATGATACAGTTCTAATTAATGCACCTTTTACAAGAGAAGTAAGAGATGCTGAATATATTCAAAATTTAAGAGACATGCTTGCAAAAAAAGATGCTAAACTAGTAATAGTTTGGGTTGAAACTGATAAGGAAGTTTGTCACCAAAGAATGATTGAAAGAAATTCAAGCAGAGATACTTGGAAGCTTGCAAACTGGGATGAATACATTGCAGGATGTAACTTTACAAGACCTGATATTGATGATTTAGTAATATTCAAGAACTCTTCTACAGAAGAATTTAACGAATCAATAAAAACTATAGTTGAAACTTTAGGTTAATATTAAAAAGGTTGTACCAATATGAAATAATGGTACAACCTTTTTATGCTTATTTTTTACTCCAATAAGCTTTTGCTTCATCCTCTAACTTTTGCAGTCTTACATAATAATCAGGAAACTCATATAAATGAGCTAATGCAATTTTACCTGTTAAAATTGGATCATTATTAGTTACATTTGTATTAGGAAATCTTGTTCCATGTTCTAACTCGACATTTATCCCTTGAAAAAAGTCATTTAAAGTAAACTTTTCCTTTGAAAAATCAATATTTAGTTTTTGTGCAATTTTTTTTGCCTCTTCTAAAGTAAATGATGTTTTTTCTTTTTCACCTCTAAAAGACATAAGAACCCATTCTCTATGTTTCATATGAAAAACTCCTCTATTATTTTAAATTATTATATGATTCATTTAAGTTTTAGTGATGTATTTAATAGAAAAAACTGGGCAACATATTATGGAAATACTTATGAAAGGGTGAGAAAATATCCATGAAAAAGAAAAAGAATGAAGTAAATCCTTTAGTTGTTTTTGGTAGTTTAGCTGGTGCTACAGTTTTTGCATATTATATCGCTAAGAAATTTGGAGAGAAATCTTCAATGTGTAGTGTACAAGATTACAAGAATCATTATGGAAAAGAAGTTTATTTTGTAGGTGGAGGGCTAGCATCATTAGCTGGTGCTACTTATTTAATAAGAGACTGCAACATGCCAGGTGAAAATATTCATATACTAGAGGGTATGCATATTTTAGGTGGAAGCAATGATGGAGCTGGAGATGTAAGAAATGGCTTTATAGCACGTGGTGGTAGAATGTTGAATGAAGAAACTTATGAAAATTTCTGGGAACTATTTTCTAATATTCCATCCTTAGATTTGCCAGGTAAAAGTGTAACTGAGGAAATACTTAACTTTGATCATCTTCATCCAACCAATGCGCAAGCTAGACTTGTTGATAAAGATGGCAATATATTAGATGTTACTTCAATGGGATTTAGCACAAAGGATAGACTATTGCTAGGTAAGCTTATGATTACACCAGAAAATACCCTAGATGATTTAACTATAGAGGATTGGTTTAATGACTCTCCTCATTTCTTTACAACAAACTTCTGGTATATGTGGCAGACTACCTTTGCATTCCAAAAGTGGTCTAGTCTATTTGAATTTAAGAGATATATGGAGAGGATGATATTCGAGTTCTCAAGAATAGAAACTCTAGAAGGGGTAACTCGTACACCATATAATCAATACGAATCACTAATTATGCCTATAAAAGATTACTTATCTAAAAATGGAGTAGATTTTTCAATTAATGCAAGAGTTTATGATTTAGATTTTAAAGAAGGTAAGGGTATTACTGTTACTGCTATGTATGTAGAAAATGAAAAAGGTAAGGGTAAAATTCAGTTAAACCCTGGAGATGTATGCATTGTAACAAATGGTTCTATGACAGATAATGCTACCTTAGGTGACCTTAATACTCCGGCCTTATATAAACCTAATAATCCAATGTCAGGTGAACTATGGAAAAACATAGCTAAAAAGAAAAAAGGCCTTGGAAATCCATCGCCATTTTTTGATTATCCAGAGGAAACTAACTGGGAAAGCTTTACTGTAACTATGAGAGGCAATAAGCTTTTAAAAATGATAGAACAATTCTCTGGTAATGTACCTGGTAGTGGTGCATTAATGACTTTTAAAGATTCAAACTGGTTAATGAGCATAGTTGTTGCAGCTCAACCTCACTTTAAAAATCAGCCACTAGATACCACAATTTTCTGGGGATATGGCTTGTTTACTGATGTAGAAGGTGACTATGTAAAGAAAAAGATGAGAGATTGCACTGGAAAAGAAATATTAACAGAACTTCTTCATCATTTACATTTTGAGGATAAAATAGATGAAATAATGGAAACAGTAGTTAATGTAATTCCTTGTATGATGCCATATATAGATTCACAATTTCAACCAAGAAAGATGAGCGATAGACCAAAGGTTGTACCTAAAGGCTCAACAAACTTTGCTATGATTAGTCAATTTGTTGAAATTCCTGAAGATATGGTTTTTACAGAAGAGTATTCTGTAAGAGCTGCAAGAATTGCTGTTTATAAATTATTTGGTGTTAAGAATAAAAAGATAATTCCAGTTACTCCATATAAGAGAAATCTTAAGGTACTAAGGAAAGCTCTTGTGAAAGCATATAGGTAGGTAAGAAGGTACAAGGTAAGTAGGTTCAGGGGAAAAAGATAATAAGGATAATAGAGATAATAAAGATAATAAGGATAATAAGGATAAGAGAAATAAGGCAGAATTTTAAAATATAATGAATAATATTATAAACATATAGACATTTATCTATATGTAGAATAAAATATAAAACATATAGATGATTTTCTATATGTTTTTCTTTTTGTATTTTGAATACCACCTGCTATGCGGGTGGTTCTAAAGAGCTTTTAGCGGTGAGTAGAAAGTAAAAAACCTCCG
>OIFK01000120.1_pt1 | contig 55312 bp, 40 predicted proteins | sample 1582071 | NCBI WGS metagenome assembly OIFK01 (sample SAMN07501052, study PRJEB24779) | human gut metagenome | isolation source: stool | host: human infant | place: USA: Pittsburgh, PA | reverse complement strand
ATACATCAAGCAGCCGGGCGGGGTCGACGAGGTCGACAACGCGCTGGTGGCGGGGATCAAGATCCAGACGGTGTTCTGACCGTCGCGTTGCCTGCTCCGGTGTTGTGCCTGGGCCCGCCCGAGCGTTTCGGGCGGGCCGTTTTTTTCCGGCGACCGCTCTTCCCGGCTGCCTGTTACAAACCGACTACGCTTTTCCTGTGCCGATCATTTGGGGCTTGCGTGCGAAATGTAGTAAAACTACACGGATGCACGCCCGGGCTTTCCGGGAAGGGGAGAGGGTAGGACAATCGGACATGCTTGAGCATCCGCTGCAGCGTTTCTTTCATTCCATGCGGGCCAAGCGACCGTTCGACTGGGTACGCTTCCAACGTCGCGATCTGCTGTTGATCGACCATCCGCTGTGCCAGGCCGTATTCAGTCGGCAAGGAGCGCAGCTCCTGCATTTCCAGCCGCAGGGCGAACGCCCGTTGCTGTGGTGCGCCAGCGAATGGCCGGCCCTCAGCAGTGCGCCGGTGCGCGGCGGCATCCCGGTCTGCTGGCCGTGGTTCGGCAGCCATCCGAACGGCAGCGAATGGCCGCAGCAGGGCTGGGCGCGGCAACGCGAATGGCGCCTGCTGGATGCCTACGCCGACGAAAGCAAGGTGGTGGTGAGCTGGCAACTGGACCTGGAGGACTGGCACGTGCGCCTCGATGCGCGCCTTGGCCAGCGCCTGGAGCTGGAGCTGTGCAGCTACCATGAGGAAGACGACGATTGCCTGTTCAGCTTCGCCCTGCAGCCCTACTGGCGGGTCGGCGCGCTGAGCCGGGTGGTGGTGCACGGCATGGAGCTGGAGTCGGCTCGCGGCCAGCGCGGCGCTTCGCGGATTCCGGGAACCTGGATACCGCGCGGCGCGGTCAAGCAGGTGCTCTACCATCCCGGATCGCTGGTGCTGGAGGACGGCGGCTGGAACCGCCGCTTGCGGATCGACAAGAACGTCAGCGCCGGCAGCGTGATCTGGCACCCCGGCAGCCGCCCGGTGGAGCAGGTCGAGCCGGGCGAAGCGGAACGCTTCCTCTGTATCGGCGCCGCTGGCTACCGCCCGGGTGGGCTGATCCTGGCGCCCGGCGAACGCATGCGCCTGAGTCTCGCCGCCGGCCTGCAATAGGCAGGCGGTCAGTTGTCCTCGTCGAGGGGATAGCGGGTCGGCACCAGGCTTTCCTTGATCCGCCGCAGGTGCGGCTGGAAGTCCACGCCGCGGCGCAGGGTCACTCCGGTGGCCAGTACGTCGAGCACGGTGAGCTGGACGATCCGCGAAGTCATCGGCATGTAGATGTCGGTGTCTTCCGGCAACGGGATGTCCAGGCACAGGGTGCTGGCCCTGGCCAGCGGCGAGCCGGCGGCGGTCAGGCCGAGCACCGAGGCGCCGTTCTCCCGCGCAAGGTGCGCCACCTCCACCAGCTCGCGGGTGCGTCCGGTATAGGAAATCACCACGAACAGGTCGCCGGTATGCGCCACCGAGGCGATCATCCGTTGCATCAGCACGTCGGCCTGGGCGCTCACCGCCAGGTTGAAGCGGAAGAACTTGTGCTGCGCGTCGAGCGCTACCGAGGCCGAGGCGCCGAGACCGAAGAAGTGGATCTGCCGGGCCTGGATCAACAGGTCCACGGCGCGGTCGATGACGCGTGGGTCGAGCAGCTTGTGGGCGCTGTCGAGGGAGGCGATGGTGTTGCTGAAGATCTTCCGTGTATAGGCTTCCGGCCCGTCGTCCTCGGCTACCGCCTGGGTCACGAAGGCAGCGCCGCTAGCCAGGCTCTGGGCCAGCTGGATCTTCAGTTCCGGATAGCCGCTCATGCCGAAGGAGCGACAGAAGCGGTTCACCGTCGGTTCGCTGACCGCTGCCGCCTGGGCCAGGGCGGCGATGCTGAAGCGGGTGGCCTGCTGCGGGTTCTGCAGGATGACCTCGGCGACTTTGCGCTCCGCCTTGTTCAGTTCGTCCAGGCGGCTCTGGATCTGCTCCAGCAGGTTTTTCATCCGGGTTCCTCGTGTTCTGTCGGCCCGGCGGGGAAGGGCCGGCGGCGGCGCCTATCCTAACGTCAGGCCGGCATGCGACCAACAGCGTGGCGGGCTGGGAAAAATATGTTGTTTAATTACTACATATTTGTCTTAATTGCGCAGTGGATGGCTCAATATCACTCAATATTTGGTTGGTAACAACAAATGCCTGATGTCCGCGTTCTGCCTTGCACGTTAGCGCTGTTCGGTGCGCTGGGCGATCTCGCCTTGCGCAAGCTGTTCCCGGCGCTCTACCAACTCGATCGCGAGAACCTGCTGCACCGCGATACCCGCGTCCTGGCCCTGGCCCGTGACGAAGGCGCTCCCGCCGAACACCTGGCGACGCTGGAGCAGCGCCTGCGCCTGGCAGTGCCGGCGAAGGAGTGGGACGACGCGGTCTGGCAGCGTTTCCGCGAACGCCTCGACTACCTGAGCATGGACTTCCTCGACCCGCAGGCCTATGTCGGCTTGCGCGAGGCGGTGGATGACGAACTGCCGCTGGTCGCCTACTTCGCCACGCCGGCCTCGGTGTTCGGCGGCATCTGCGAGAACCTCGCCGCCGCCGGTCTCGCCGAGCGCACCCGGGTGGTGCTGGAGAAGCCCATCGGTCATGACCTGGAGTCGTCCCGCGAGGTCAACGAGGCAGTCGCCCGGTTCTTCCCGGAAAGCCGCATCTACCGGATCGACCATTACCTGGGCAAGGAGACGGTGCAGAACCTGATCGCCCTGCGCTTCGCCAACAGCCTCTTCGAGACCCAGTGGAACCAGAACCACATCTCCCACGTGGAGATCACCGTGGCCGAGAAGGTCGGCATCGAAGGCCGCTGGGGCTACTTCGACCAGGCCGGGCAACTGCGCGACATGGTGCAGAACCACCTGCTGCAACTGCTCTGCCTGATCGCCATGGATCCGCCCAGCGACCTTTCGGCGGACAGCATTCGCGACGAGAAGGTCAAGGTGCTCCGCGCCCTCGAGCCGATTCCCGCCGAACAACTGGCTTCGCGCGTGGTGCGTGGGCAGTACACCGCCGGTTTCAGCGACGGCAAGGCAGTGCCGGGCTACCTGGAGGAGGAACATGCGAATCGCGACAGCGACGCGGAAACCTTCGTCGCCCTGCGCGTGGATATCCGCAACTGGCGCTGGTCGGGCGTGCCGTTCTACCTGCGCACCGGCAAGCGCATGCCGCAGAAGCTGTCGCAGATCGTCATCCACTTCAAGGAGCCGCCGCACTACATCTTCGCTCCCGAGCAGCGTTCGCTGATCAGCAACCGGCTGATCATCCGCCTGCAGCCGGACGAAGGTATCTCCCTGCAAGTGATGACCAAGGACCAGGGCCTGGGCAAGGGCATGCAATTGCGTACCGGCCCGCTGCAACTGAGTTTTTCCGAGACCTACCACGCGGCGCGGATTCCCGATGCCTACGAGCGTCTGCTGCTGGAGGTCACCCAGGGCAACCAGTACCTGTTCGTGCGCAAGGACGAGGTGGAGTTCGCCTGGAAGTGGTGCGACCAACTGATCGCTGGCTGGGAACGCCTGAGCGAAGCGCCCAAGCCGTATCCGGCGGGGAGTTGGGGGCCGGTGGCCTCGGTGGCCCTGGTGGCCCGCGATGGGAGGAGTTGGTATGGCGATTTCTGAGTTGAAGCTGCCGGCCGGCGTCGGCCTGCAGGTCTGGGGCAGCGCCGCCGAGCAGGCCCGCGGCCTGGCCGCCGAGGTCGCCGGCCGGTTGCGCTCGGCGCTGGCCGAGCAGGGCCAGGCGCTGCTGGTGGTGTCCGGTGGGCGCAGTCCGGTGGCCTTCCTCGAAGCCTTGAGCGAGGAGCCGCTGGACTGGTCGCGGATCACCCTCAGCCTGGCCGACGAGCGCTGGGTGCCGGAGTCGCATGCCGATAGCAACGCCGGCCTGGTTCGCCGCCACCTGCTCCGTGGCGAGGCGGCGAAGGCGCGCTTCATCGGCCTCTACCAGCCGGCGGCGAGCCTGGAGGAAGCGGCCGAGCTGGCCGACCACCACCTGCACGAGCTGCCGTTGCCGATCGACGTGCTGGTCCTTGGCATGGGCGACGACGGCCATACCGCCTCGCTGTTCCCGAACAGCCCTGGCCTGGACCTGGCGATGGATCCCCAGGGCACGCGCCGTTGCCTGCCGATGTGGGCGCCGAGCGTGCCGCACCAGCGCCTGACCCTACCGCGCGCCGTGCTGGCGGCGGCGAAGGTGCAGCTGCTGGCGATCCAGGGCCAGTCCAAGCTGGCCACCCTGAACACCGCGCTGGCGGTCGAGGACGAACGGCGGATGCCGGTTCGCGCCTTCCTCCGCGCGCCGCTGACGATCCATTGGTACCCCTGAGTGGCGGAGCTGTAGCCATGCACAACCTTGAACAGAAGACCGCCCGCATCGACACGCTGTGCCGGGAGGCGCGCATCCTCCCGGTGATCACCATCGACCGCGAGGCGGACATCCTGCCGATGGCCGATGCCCTCGCCGCCGGCGGCCTGACCGCCCTGGAGATCACCCTGCGCACGGCACACGGGCTGACCGCCATCCGTCGCCTCAGCGAGGAGCGCCCGCACCTGCGCATCGGCGCCGGCACCGTGCTCGACCCGCAGACCTTCGCCGCCGCGGAAAAGGCCGGGGCGAGCTTCGTGGTCACCCCGGGATGCACTGACGAGTTGCTGCGCTTCGCCCTGGACAGCGAAGTCCCGCTGTTGCCCGGCGTGGCCAGCGCTTCCGAGATCATGCTCGCCTACCGCCATGGCTACCGCCGCTTCAAGCTGTTTCCCGCCGAGGTCAGCGGCGGCCCGGCGGCGCTGAAGGCGTTCTCGGGACCATTCCCCGATATCCGCTTCTGCCCCACCGGAGGCGTCAGCCTGAACAATCTCGCCGACTACCTGGCGGTACCCAACGTGATGTGCGTCGGCGGCACCTGGATGCTGCCCAAGGCCGTGGTCGACCGCGGCGACTGGGCCCAGGTCGAGCGCCTCAGCCGCGAAGCCCTGGAGCGCTTCGCCGAGCACCGCAGACACTGAGACTGCCCGCCTGGGCATGCCCGGCTTCGGCCGGGTTTTTTTATGCCGTCCGGATTATCCGGGGCATGGAACGGCTGACGTCATCGGCGTTATTCGCCGATGCGCCGGCGTTCCCGCAGATAGTCGCCGAGCCGGCTCTGCAGGTAGGGTACGGCCATGGCATGCGCGAGGTAGGCGTCCACCTCCATCAATCGCCAGTATTGTCCTTCGTCGCCGAAGCGGATGGCCTCGAATTCGCGGTCCTCCAGGCGCGCCACCAGGAAGTAGGCGAAGGGCGCGCTGCCGCTGGTGCTCGGATACTGTCGCTGCCATTCGATACGAGGTTCTTCCAGGCGGATGGAGAACTCTTCCTCGAGTTCGCGCAGGGCGCATTCGGCAGGCGTCTCCAGGCCCTCGCGGCCGCCGCCGGGAAAGTCCCAGTAGCCGGGGAAGGGAATGCCGGGTTTTTCGTCGCGTTTGTAGACGACCAAGTGGTCGCCATAGAACAGCGCCAGCTTGGCGCCGCTGAAGGGAGGGACATCGTGCACCGGGGCCTCCGGGTGGCGGGGTGGGTGAACCCGGCCTAGTCTAGCGGGATTGTCCGGGTTTCCGCCCGGGGACGGTGCTTTGTCCTGACGAAGCGCGTATGATGCGCGCCCTTCGATTCGTTGCCAGCCACACCGGGAGGTGCCCAGATGAACGATACCCCAGAGAATCCCCACGTACCGGTCGGGGAAAAACTGCAGAAAGTCCTCGCCCGTCTCGGCGTCGGTTCCCGGCGCGACGTAGAAGTGTGGATCGCCGAAGGTCGGGTCAACGTCAATGGCAGCGTGGCCAGCCTCGGCCAGCGGGTCGACAGCCACGATGCGATCACCGTCGATGGCCACCTGATCCGCCGCGAAGAGGCCGCCGAGAGTGTCCGTCGCGTGCTGATCTACAACAAGCCGGAAGGCGAGGTCTGCACCCGCGACGATCCGGAAGGCCGCCCGACCATCTTCGACCGCCTGCCGCGCCTGCGCACCGGTCGCTGGATCAATGTCGGTCGCCTGGACATCAATACCACCGGCCTGCTGCTGTTCACCACCGATGGCGAACTGGCCAACCGCCTGATGCATCCTTCCTATGAGATGGACCGTGAATACGCGGTACGGGTGCGCGGCGAGGTCACCGAAGAGATGATCGAGCGCCTGCTCAACGGCGTGATGCTCGAGGACGGCCCGGCCAAGTTCAGCGATATCCAGCAGGCGCCGGGCGGCGAAGGCTTCAACCACTGGTACCACTGCGTAGTGATGGAGGGCCGCAACCGCGAGGTGCGCCGGTTGTGGGAATCCCAGGGATTGGTGGTCAGCCGCCTGAAGCGAGTGCGTTTCGGCCCGGTGTTCCTGACCTCCGAGCTGACCATGGGCCGCTACCGCGAAATGGACCAGCGCGAAATCGACATCCTCAGCGAGGAAGTCGGCCTCAAGCCGGTGGCGCTGCCGGGCATGACCACCAAGGCGCGCGAGAAGGCCGAACGCCAGCAGCGCAAGCAGGCCCGTCCGCTGGCGCGCAGCGAGCGTCCGGAAGCCGGGCGCAAGCGTGCGCCAAGGCGCGAGGACGGCGAGAATGCCGCTCGTCGCGCGCCGGCTTCGCGTCCCGCGCGCGGTCCGCAGCCGAGCGCCGAGCGCAAGGGGCGCGAGCAGGGCACTCCGGTTGCCGAGCGGCCCCGCGAGAGCAACCGCAAGCCGCGCCCGAGCAAGCCGCGCGACGAGCGTCCGGCCAGCGCGCCGGGCGACAAGCCGGCGGCCCGCAAGCCGCAGGTCAAGCGGCGGCCGAAACCGGCCGGCGACGGTATGCGTCCGGGCTTCCGCCGCTGAGCGGAAAGCGCCCTGGAAAGGCCCCTTCGGGGGCCTTTTTCATGCCTGGGAATCGGTGTCTAATGGTCGCCCGCACACAAGGAGGTGGTGAAATGCACAGGATCCTGGCTATCGCGCTCTGCATGCTATGGAGCGTCGCCGGGCTGGCCGAGGATGCGGCGATGCCGGCGCAGAGCTGTGCAAGCCTTGGCGAGGCGACGGCCGGCCCCGAGGACAACTTCCGTCCGCCGCTGGAGGGCGAGGTGATCGACAAGGGGCGCGCCTATTTCCACAGCGCGCCGCGTGCCGACTGTGTCACCGGGGTCTTCGTGATTCCCGGCGACTTCGTTACTGTCTACAAGCCGAGCGGCGAGTGGCTGAACGTCATGTACCTGGCTCGAGGCGGCAAGGAAACCAGCGGCTGGCTGCTGGAGAAGCGCGTCCGCTTGCGCCAGGCCTATGGCGCCCCGGACGAGCCGGCGCAGCCATAAGAGGCAGGACCTTGGCGGAAACCGTGACTGCGCCGGTGAGAGCCGTTGCTACTGCCGTCGCCCGATGCGCCCGCTCCGCGCTTCGGGGTGTGCGAGTCGGCAAGCCTCAGGCGCAGCGCAGGCGGTTGCGGCCGTCGCGCTTGGCTTCGTAGAGCGCCTCGTCGACCCGTCGCAGCAGGTCGTCGCTGCCTTCGCCGGGCCGCAGGTCGGCGCAACCGAGGCTGATCGACAGCTTCAGCGGTTCGCCGGCGTGCCGGTAGTCCAGTTCCTCCACCGCCTGGCGCAGGCGTTCGCCGACCATGCAGGCAGCCTGCAGCGGCGTGCTGGACAGCAGGACGAGGAATTCCTCGCCGCCGAAGCGGAACACCATGTCGACATTGCGCAGGTGGTCCTTGATGGTTTCCGCCACGGCCTTGAGGGCTTCGTCGCCGACGGCGTGACCGTAGTGGTCGTTGACCCGCTTGAAGTGGTCGATATCGAGCATCAGCACCGAGAGCGGTTGCAGGTTGCGCCGGGCCAGTTCCAGTTCGCGGCCGAGCGCCTGGTCCATGGCGATGCGGTTGCCGGTGCCGGTCAGGGCGTCGCGCAGGGCGGTCTGGATCGCGGCGCGATAGAGCAGGGCGTTGCGCAGCGGGAACAGCAGGGTGCCGAGCAGGCTCTCCAGTTGCCGTTGTTCGTCTTCGCCGAGGCGCTGGCGGCGACGGAAGATCAGTTCGCCGAGGTAGTCGCTGTCATGGCTCAGGCGATAGCTCACCGAATGCTTGGCGCTGCTGCCGAACTCCAGGCGCAGGTCGGAGCCCGGATGGCGGTAGCCAAGGGCGTCCAGCGGGATCAGTTGGCGGACTTCCTCGAAGAACAGGCCGAGAATCCGCTCCGCCTCCAGGCTGCTCTGCAACTGTAGGGTCAGTTGCTGGCGCAACTCCGTCAGGTTGCTGGCGCGCGGCCCGCTGGCGTTGCCGCCGGGCTGGGGGCCGCGCTTCTGCTTGGCGGCGTCGAAATCGATGGTATTGGACTGCTTGGGAGGAGCCATGCGCGGAACCTCTGGCGCGAAAGACGGCGACAGTAGGGCTAAGGCGAGTTTCGTGCCAGCCAACTGAAGAACGGAGAAATCAGAGGCACAGACAGGTTTTCCTAGGAATGGTTTCCACATTCTGTAGGAATTTCGGAGAGATTTCGACGGAATAATGGCGTTTTGCTGGCGAGTGGCCGAGGCGCTCGTCGGAAAGCTGGCGCTCCGCTAGCGGAGCGCCGCCATGGTTCAACTGAAGGCGTTGATGAACCAGGTGATCGCCGGGATGGCGACGAGATCGATCAGTACCGCGCCGCACAGGGGCACGATGATGAAGGCCTTGTGCGAGAACACCCGATAGTGCTCGCAGACCGCGCCCATGTTGGCCACCGCGTTGGGCGTGGCGCCCAGGCCGTGGCCGAGGAAGCCGGCGCAGAGCACCGCCGCGTCGTAGTTGCGGCCGAGCAGGCGGAACAGCGCGAAGATCGTCAGCAGCAACAGCACCGCGACCTGGATGAACAGTACGCCGAGCAGCGGCAGGCCGAGGTTCTCCAGCTCCCAGAACTTCAGGCTCATCATCGCCATGGTCAGGAAGATGCCCAGGCAGACGTCGCCCAGGGTACCGACGGCGTGGTCCGGAATGCGCAGCCAGCCGAGCCGGTCGTCGAGGTTGCGCAGGACGATGGCGATGAACATCGCCCCGACATAACTGGGCAGCACCAGGCCCAGGCGTTCCTGGAGCGCGTCGCCGAGCCAGAAGCCGAGCACCATCACCAGCAGCACGCAGGTCAGCAGGCGCAGCAGGAGATTGCCGTCCAGCGTGGCCGCCGCATGCTGGCGTCGCTCCTGCTGGCCGAGGGCTTCCAGCCGGTTGTCGCTTTCCGCCTGCACCGGCAGGCGGTTGCGTTCGATCAGCCAGCGCGCCACCGGGCTGCCGAGCAGCCCGCCAGCGACCATGCCGAAGGTGGCCGAGGCCAGCGCCACGGTGGTCGCGCCCTGGGCACCGAGCCCTTCCGCAACCGGGCCGAAGGCCGCCGCCGCGCCGAAGCCGCCTTCCAGCGACACCGCGCCGGCCATGATCCCGAGCAACGGGTCGAGGCCGAGCAGTCCGGCGCTGCCGACGCCGATCAGGTTCTGCAGTATCGCCAGCGCCCAGCAGGCCGACAGGTAGACCAGCAGGGTCTTGCCGCCCTTGCGCAGCAGGCCGAGGCTGCCACCGAGGCCGACGGTGGTGAAGAACGCCACCATCAGGGGCGTCTGCATGCTGGTGTCGAGGCCGATGTCGAGCCAGCCGCGATCCCTGAGCAGCCAGACCAGGAAGGCGAAGCCGAAGCCGGCGATCACCGGCGACGGTACGCACAGACGTGTCAGCCAGCGGCTGCGCTTCTTCAATTGGCTGCCGAGGGCGAGCAGGAGCAGGGCGAGGGCGGTGGTGGACAGGGCGTCCAGGTGCAATGTCGGCATGGCGGGGCTCTATTGTTGTTGTGTGGGCGAAAGGGCGATCAGTTGACCAGGCTGTCGACCAGGCGCGCGGCGATCCGGGCGGTGCGCTGGTCGCTATCGAGTTGCGGGTTGAGTTCGGCGATGTCGGCCAGGCGCAGCTTGCCGCTGGCCTTGGCGCGGCGGACCAGGTGCTCCACCACCGACATCTCCACGCCGTGCGCCGAGGGCGCGCTGACGCCGGGCGCCTGGGCGGCCGGGAGCACGTCGAGGCAAACGGTCAGGTAGAGGTGGTCGACGGATTGCAGGAAGCTGTCGAGGAAGGCTTCGCTGCGTTCCAGGTTCCAAGGCTGCAACTGGCGGTCCAGCAGGTAGCGCACACCCAGGCGCTGGGCCTGGTCGAACAGCGCCGCGGTGTTGCTCAGGCGGCTGATGCCCAGGCAGCAGTAGGCGAACGGCCAGTCGCTGGCCTGGCAGAGTTCGGCGATCTGGCGGAACGGCGTGCCGGAGCTGGCCCGTTCGGCGTGGCGCAGGTCGAAATGCGCGTCGAAATTGAGGATACCGATGCGCGGCAGGCGCTCATGCCGACTCAAGTGGCGGGCGAGGCCGGCGAAGCTGGCGTAGGCGATTTCGTGGCCGCCGCCCAGGCCGACCACCCGGTGGCCGCGCGCGAGCAGGTCGGCGACGCGTTGCGCGTAGCATTCCTGGGCGGCTTCCAGATCGTCGCCGGCGACGATGTCGCCGGCATCGTAGATCGCTTGCTCGCCGTGCCAGGCCAGGTTGGCCAGCGCGCGACGCAAGGCTGGCGGTCCGTGGCGCGCGCCCTGGCGACCCTGGTTGCGGCGCACGCCTTCGTCGCTGGCGAAACCGAGCAGCACGCTGGCCGCTTCGGCGTCGTCTGCGTAGGGGCGCATCCATTGGTGCCAGCGCCGCGCGTCGGCGCCTTCCTGGCTATCGATCCGGCCTTGCCAGAGGCTCATGTCGGGGGCGGGGTACATCGAAACTCCTGTTGGTCAGTCCAGCCGCGCGGAAAGTCGCGCGGCGGCGTCGAGGGTCCATTGCCGCAAGCGTTCGCTGCGCGACTGGGCGCGCAAGGCGGGGGCCATCAGGCTGAGGGCGCCGTGCAGGCGCTGGCGGCTGTCCAGCAGCGGTACGCTGATGCCCCAGACGCCTTCGTCGATCTCGCCCTGGCTGACGGCGTAGCCCTGTTCGCGGATCAGCCGGAGTTCCTGCTCCAGCTTGTCGATACGCTCGGCGGAGAATTCCTGGGCGAGGTACAGCTCCTCGCGCCGTTCGTCCTCCAGGTGCGCCAGCAGGGCTTTGGCCGAGGCGCCATGCAACAGCGGCTGCGCCAGCCCTTTCTGGTAGCAGCAGCGCAGCGGCTGCGGACTGTCGAACAGTTCCAGGCAGATCGCCTGCTGGTTGCTGGCCACCATCAGCGCCACGCTCTCCTGGCTCAGGTCGGCCAGGCGCTTGAGTTCCGGTTTGGCGAGACCGATCAGCGAGGCCTCGCGATCGAATTTCTTCGCCAGTTGCAGGCAGGCCGGGCCGGGCAGGTAGCGGCCCTGGCCGGCCTGTTCTTCGGCCAGGCCCCAGCGCAACAGGGTCTTCAGGTGCCGGTAGGTGCTGCTCAGCGGCTGCTCCAGGGTCAGCGACAGCTCCTTGGCAGACAGGGCTTCGGGCGCCTGGCCAAGGGCAATGAGGATCTGCAGCAGGCGATCGGTGGGGGAATGCTTCGACATGGGAACTCCTTGACCCACAGGGTGAAGGCGATTTCCCGGAAAATGAAACCACTTTCCCACTCAGTGGGAAAAATATGTAAAAAGAATGGGAAGTTCCGGACGGGAAGAGGGAAGGGAAGGACAGGGCAGCCTCGCCGGGCGGCGAGGCTGCCGGGGAATCACTGGGCGTCGAAGGCCTGGCCGTTGACGCCGGCGCTGTCCGGCCCCATGAGGTACAGGTAGACCGGCATGATCTCCTCGCCGGTGGGGTTGTTCAGCGGGTTTTCCCCAGGGTAGGCGAGGGCGCGCATGCTGGTGCGGGTGGCGCCGGGGTTGACGCTGTTGGCGCGGATCGCGCTGGTACCGTCGAGTTCGTCGGCAAGGGTCTGCATCAGGCCCTCGGTGGCGAACTTCGATACCGAATAGGCGCCCCAGTAGGCGCGGCCCTTCCGGCCCACGCTGCTCGAGGTGAAGATGATCGAGGCGTCGCTGGAGAGCTTCATCAGCGGCAGCATGGCGGTGGTCAGCATGAACATGGCATTGACGTTCACCTGCATCACGCGCATGAAGTTCTCCCCGGAAATCTGTTGCATCGGCGAGCGCGGACCGAGGATCGAAGCGTTGTGCAGCAGGCCGTCGATGCGGCCGAACTCGTTCTCCAGGGTTGCCGCCAGTTCCTCGAACTGGTGCGGCTGGGCGGTCTCCAGGTTGAACGGGATCACGGCGGCCTGCGGATGGCCGGCGGCCTCGATGGCGTCGTAGACCTCGTTCAGGTACTCCTCGGTCTTGCCCAGCAGCAGCACGGTGGCGCCGTGGGCGGCGAAGGTCTTGGCGGCGGCGGCGCCGATGCCGCGGCCGGCGCCGGTGACCAGGATCACGCGGTCTTTCAGCAGGTCGGGGCGGGCGGAGTACTGGAACATGTCGAATCCTTTGAATGCATGACCCGCCTGGCGGCGGGTCGTTGTCTGTCGGCGGCGCTGCGGATCAGCAGTCGCAGAGCGCGCGGTCGAGAACGTCGATGAGTTCGCGCGGGTGGTCGACGATCACGTCGGCGCCCCAGTGCGCGGGGTTGTCTTCGGGGTGGATGTAGCCGTAGCGCACCGCCGCGGTCTTGGTTCCGGCGTCGCGGCCGGATTCGATGTCGCGCAGGTCGTCGCCGATGAACAGCACCCTCGACGGATCGATGCCGAGCTGGCTACAGGCCAGTAGCAGCGGCTCGGGATCGGGCTTGCTGCGGGTCACGTGGTCCGGGCAGACCAGCACCCTGGAACGCTCGGCGTAGCCCAGGCGCTGCATGATCGGTTCGGCGAAGCGCACCGGCTTGTTGGTCACCACGCCCCAGATCAACCCGGCTTTCTCGATCGCCGCAAGCAGTTCGGGGATGCCGTCGTAGGGCCGGCTGAGAACCGCGCAATGCTCCTGGTAGCGGTCGAGGAACTCCTGGCGCAGGGGTTCCAGTTCCGGGCTGTCCAGCGACAGGCCGAAGGCCGCGGCAACCATCGCGCGCGCGCCGCCGGAGACCACGTCGCGCACCCGTTGCTCGTCCACCGGCGGCAGGCCGTGGGCGGCACGCATGGCCTGGGTGATGGCGATGAAGTCCGGCGCCGTGTCGAGCAGGGTGCCATCCATGTCGAACAGTACCGCTTTGAGCCGCATGCGCTTCACGCCTCCCGCTGGGTCTGGACCATGTAGTTGACGTCGACGTCGTTGGCCAGCTTGTAGTGCTTGGTCAGCGGGTTGTAGGTCAGGCCGATGATGTCCTTGACCTCGAGACCGGCCTCGCGCGACCAGGCGCCGAGTTCCGACGGACGGATGAACTTGCGGAAATCGTGGGTCCCGCGCGGCAGCAACTGGAGGATGTACTCCGCGCCGATCACCGCAAACAGGTAGGCCTTGGGATTGCGGTTGATGGTCGAGAGGAAAACCTGTCCGCCCGGCTTGACCAGGCGGTGGCAGGCGCGGATCACCGAGGCCGGGTCCGGCACGTGTTCGAGCATCTCCAGGCAGGTGACCACGTCGAATTGCCCGGGCATTTCCTCGGCCATCTGCTCGGCGGTGATCTGCCGGTAGTCGACGGCGACGCCGGATTCCAGCTGGTGCAGGCGCGCCACCGCGAGCGGCGCTTCGCCCATGTCGATGCCGGTGACGTTGGCGCCGCGCTGGGCCATGGCTTCGCTGAGGATGCCGCCGCCGCAACCGATGTCGAGCACCTTCTTGCCGGCCAGGCCGGCGCGCTCGTCGATCCAGTTGACGCGCAGCGGGTTGATGTCGTGGAGCGGCTTGAACTCGCTCTCGCGGTCCCACCAGCGATGGGCCAGTGCCTCGAATTTGGCGATCTCGGCGTGGTCGACGTTGCTCATAATCGTTCCCGTTGAAGAGTGAAGCCTTTGGGGGAAGGGCCGCCGCGGCGGAATCCAATCCTTCATGTTGCCAGCTTTGGCAGAGGGATGGGGCCGGCGGCGGTTCGCCTTCCTATGTCAGTTTGTCGCAGCGGGCCGGCCCGCCGCGGTTCAGGACCTGTCGCTGGCGGCGATCTTCGCCCCCCATTCGCGGGCCCTGGCGATCAGGCGCTGTTCGTCGTGACGGAGCAGGCGGCCGTCGTCGAGGAGTTGCCTGCCGCCGACCCAGACATGCCGCACGCAGTCGCGGCCGCTGGCATAGATAAGTTGCGAAACCGGGTCGTAGACCGGTTGCTGGGCCAGGCCGGACAGGTCGAAGGCCACCAGGTCGGCGGCCTTGCCGGCTTCCAGGGAGCCGATCAGGCGCTCCAGGCCAAGCGCGCGGGCTCCGTTCAGGGTGGCCATGCGCAGCGCGCGGTGGGCGTCGAGGGCGGTGGCCTGGCCGTACACTGCCTTGGCCAGCAGCGCCGCGGTGCGGGTCTCGCCGAGCAGGTCGAGGTCGTTGTTGCTGGCCGCGCCGTCGGTGCCGATGGCCACGTTGACCCCGGCCTGCCAGAGCTTTTCCACCGGGCAGAAGCCGCTGGCCAGCTTGAGGTTGGATTCCGGGCAGTGGATCACCGAACTGTTGGTTTCCACCAGCATCGCCAGGTCGTCGTCGTCTACCTGGGTCATGTGCACCGCCTGGAAGCGCGGGCCGAGCAGGCCGAGGCGGTGCAGGCGGGCCAACGGGCGCTCGCCGTTGCGCTCCATGGCCTGCTCCACCTCGAAGGCGGTCTCGTGGACGTGCATCTGGATGCTGGCGTCGAGTTCCTCGGTGAGCACCAGGATCTGCTCCAGCTTGTCGTCGCTCACCGTATAAGGGGCGTGCGGGCCGAAGGCGATGCGGATGCGCGGGTGGTGCTTGAGGTCGTCGAACAGTGCCATGCCCTGGCGGATCGCCTCGGCGCTGTCGCGGGCGCCGGGGATCGGGAAGTCCAGCACCGGGATCGCCACCTGGGCGCGTACCCCGCTGTCATGGACCACGCCGCAGATGGCCTGTGGATAGAAGTACATGTCGGAGAAACAGGTGATGCCGCCCTTTACCTGTTCGGCGATGGCCAGCTCCGTGCCGTCGCGGATGAAGTCCTCGCTGACCCATTGGCCTTCGGCCGGCCAGATGTGGTCCTGCAGCCAGGTCATCAGCGGCAGGTCGTCGGCGAGACCGCGGAACAGACTCATTGCCGAATGGCCGTGGGCGTTGACCAGGCCGGGGGCGAGCAGCATGCCGGGCAATTCGCGGATTTCCGTGGCGCCATGGCGCATGGCCTGCTCGCGCGGCGCGACCAGGGCGATCTGGCCGTCGCGGATGCCCAGCGCGTGATCGCGCAGCACCACCCCGGCGGGCTCCACGGGGACGATCCAGGTCGGCAGCAGGAGGAGGTCGAAGGGGTTACGGACGTTGGGCATGGCGGCGCATCCTGGGCGCAGAGCGGGAAGCCGGAAGTATACCCGAGCGTCCGCGGCTGGGGCTCGTTATAATCCGCAGCTTTTCCGTGATTCAGCGAGAGGTGTGTGCATGCGAGAGCGACTGCTGGCGGCCGAGCGGGTCAAGGCGATCGAGTGGCGGGACGGTACGCTGCGGTTGCTGGATCAGCGCCTGCTGCCCCAGGAGGAGGTCTGGCTCGAACATGAGTCGGCGGCCGAGGTGGCCAAGGCCATTCGCGATATGGTCGTGCGCGGCGCGCCGGCCATCGGCATCAGCGCCGCCTACGGCATCGTCCTTGGCGCCCGCGCGCGCCTGGCGCAGGGCGGCGACTGGCGCGCCGCGCTGGAGGAGGACTTCCGCCTGCTGGCCGACTCGCGACCCACGGCGGTCAACCTGTTCTGGGCGCTGAACCGCATGCGCGACCGTCTGGAGCGAATGAAAGAGGGCGACCAGCCGCTGGCGGTGCTGGAAGCCGAGGCGATCTCCATCCATGAAAGCGACCGCGAGGCCAACCTGACCATGGCCCAGTTGGGCATGGAGCTGATCCGCAAGCAGCAGGGCAGCCCGCAGAACATCCTCACCCACTGCAATACCGGCGCCCTGGCGACCGGCGGGTTCGGCACCGCGCTGGGGGTGATCCGCGCCGCGCACCTGGAAGGCCTGGTCAATCGCATCTACGCCGACGAAACCCGGCCCTGGCTCCAGGGCTCGCGGCTGACCGCTTGGGAACTGGCCAACGAAGGCATCCCGGTCAGCCTGAACGTGGATTCGGCCGCCGCGCACCTGATGAAGACCGAGAACATCACCTGGGTCATCGTCGGCGCCGACCGCATCACCGCCAATGGCGATGTCGCCAACAAGATCGGCACCTACCAGTTGGCAGTCAACGCCATGCACCACGGCGTGCGCTTCATGGTGGTGGCGCCGAGTTCGACCATCGACATGAACCTGGAGAGCGGCGAGGACATCCCGATCGAAGAGCGCGACGGTCGCGAACTGCTGGAAATCGGCGGGCGACGGGTGGCGGCCGAGGTCGATGCCTACAATCCGGTATTCGACGTGACCCCGGCGGACCTTATCGATGCCATCGTGACCGAGCGTGGCGTCGTCGAGCGTCCCGACGCCGAGCGCATGGCCGCCCTGATGAGCCGCAAGCGCCTGCATTGAACGAGGCGACTGGAGGTCGTCCCCGCCAGGGCCTTTGCCTTGGGCTGGGGCGTGGGCTGTGGTAAGCTCCGACGGTTATTCGAGCGCCCCGCGGAGGGGCCTCGAGAGTGCGCGAATCCTTGACTCAAGTCGTTGATTTGTAGTGAGTTGGCGCTGCTCGGGCATGCGCCGACCTACTTCGTTTGCCTCAGGATCGAGGCGGCGAAGTTCCACCAGAAAAAGGAACCAGGCTTCTCATGGGCGAACTGGCCAAAGAAATTCTCCCGGTCAATATCGAAGACGAGCTGAAACAGTCCTATCTCGACTACGCGATGAGCGTGATCGTCGGGCGGGCCCTGCCGGATGCACGTGACGGCCTGAAGCCGGTGCACCGCCGTGTGCTTTATGCCATGAGCGAGCTGGGCAACGACTGGAACAAGCCCTACAAGAAATCCGCCCGTGTGGTCGGCGACGTGATCGGTAAGTACCACCCGCACGGCGACACCGCGGTCTACGACACCATCGTGCGCATGGCGCAGCCGTTCTCGCTGCGCTACATGCTGGTAGACGGCCAGGGCAACTTCGGTTCGGTGGACGGCGACAACGCCGCAGCCATGCGATACACCGAAGTGCGCATGGCCAAGCTGGCCCACGAACTGCTGGCGGACCTGGAAAAGGAAACCGTCGACTGGGTGCCCAACTACGATGGCACCGAGCAGATCCCGGCGGTCATGCCGACCAAGATTCCCAACCTGCTGGTCAACGGTTCCAGTGGTATCGCCGTGGGCATGGCGACCAACATCCCGCCGCACAACCTCGGCGAAGTGATCGACGGCTGCCTGGCGCTGATGGACAACCCCGACCTGACCGTCGATGAGCTGATGCAGTACATCCCCGGTCCGGACTTCCCCACCGCCGGCATCATCAACGGCCGCGCCGGGATCATCGAGGCCTACCGCACCGGTCGCGGGCGCATCTACATCCGCGCCCGTGCCGTCGTCGAGGAGATGGAGAAGGGCGGCGGTCGCGAGCAGATCATCATCACCGAGCTGCCGTACCAGTTGAACAAGGCGCGGTTGATCGAGAAGATCGCCGAGCTGGTGAAAGAGAAGAAGATCGAGGGTATTTCCGAGCTGCGCGACGAGTCCGACAAGGACGGCATGCGCGTGGTCATCGAGCTGCGTCGCGGCGAGGTGGGCGAGGTGGTCCTCAACAACCTCTATGCCCAGACCCAGCTGCAGAGCGTGTTCGGCATCAACGTGGTGGCCCTGGTCGACGGCCAGCCGCGCACGCTGAACCTGAAGGACATGCTCGAAGTGTTCGTCCGCCACCGCCGCGAAGTGGTGACCCGGCGTACCGTCTACGAGCTGCGCAAGGCCCGCGAGCGCGGGCACATCCTGGAAGGCCAGGCGGTCGCCCTGTCGAACATCGATCCGGTGATCGAGCTGATCAAGAGTTCGCCGACCCCGGCCGAGGCCAAGGAACGCCTGATCGCCACTGCCTGGGAGTCCAGCGCGGTGGAAGCGATGGTCGAGCGTGCCGGCGCCGACGCCTGTCGCCCGGAAGACCTGGATCCGCAGTACGGCCTGCGCGACGGCAAGTACTACCTGTCGCCGGAACAGGCCCAGGCGATCCTCGAGCTGCGCCTGCATCGCCTGACCGGCCTGGAGCACGAGAAGCTGCTCTCCGAATACCAGGAAATCCTCAACCTGATCGGCGAGCTGATCCGCATCCTGACCAACCCGGCGCGCCTGATGGAGGTGATCCGTGAGGAACTGGAAGCGGTCAAGGCCGAATTCGGCGATGCTCGCCGCACCGAGATCGTGGCTTCCCAGGTCGACCTGACCATCGCCGACCTGATCACCGAGGAAGACCGCGTGGTGACCATTTCCCACGGCGGCTACGCCAAGTCCCAGCCGCTGGCCGCCTACCAGGCGCAGCGTCGCGGCGGCAAAGGCAAGTCCGCCACCGGGATGAAGGACGAGGACTACATCGAACACCTGCTGGTGGCCAACAGCCATGCGACCCTCCTGCTGTTCTCCAGCAAGGGCAAGGTCTACTGGCTGCGTACCTTCGAGATTCCGGAGGCCTCGCGTACCGCGCGTGGCCGGCCGCTGGTGAACCTGCTGCCGCTGGACGAGGGCGAGCGGATCACCGCGATGTTGCAGATCGACCTGGAGGCGCTGCAGCAGAACGGCGGCGCCGATGACGACCTCGACGAAGCCGAAGGCGCGGTGCTCGAGGGCGAGGTGGTCGAGGCCGCCGAGGTCGAGGAAGTCGAGGGCGAGACCGCCGAGCTGGTGGCCGAGCCGACCGGCGCCTACATCTTCATGGCCACCGCCTTCGGTACCGTGAAGAAGACCCCGCTGGTGCAGTTCAGCCGTCCGCGCAGCAGCGGCCTGATCGCGCTCAAGCTGGAAGAGGGCGACACCCTGATCGCCGCCGCGATCACCGATGGCGCCAAGGAAGTCATGCTGTTCTCCAGCGCCGGCAAGGTGATCCGCTTCGCCGAGAGCGTGGTGCGCATCATGGGCCGCAACGCCCGCGGCGTACGCGGCATGCGCCTGGGCAAGGGGCAGCAACTGATCTCCATGCTGATTCCGGAGTCCGGGGCGCAGATCCTCACCGCCTCCGAGCGCGGCTTCGGCAAGCGTACCCCGCTGAGCAAGTTCCCGCGTCGCGGCCGTGGCGGCCAGGGGGTGATCGCCATGGTCACCAACGAGCGCAACGGCGCGCTGATCGCCGCGGTACAGGTCCAGGAAGGCGAGGAGATCATGCTGATTTCCGACCAGGGCACCCTGGTGCGGACGCGTGTCGACGAAGTCTCCCTGTCCGGCCGCAATACCCAGGGCGTAACCCTGATCAAGCTCGCCAGCGACGAGGTACTGGTCGGTCTGGAGCGTGTCCAGGAGCCGTCGGGCGGAGATGACGAGGACCTGCCCGAGGGCGAGGAAGCTGCCGAATCTCTGGGCGAGTCGGCCGAGTCCGAGCCCGCGGCGGAAGCGGAAGGCAACGAAGAGTAAGGCTCGGGGCGGGCGCCTGCGCCCGCCCGGCCGATGACGTCGGCGGATAACTCACGGCTATCCGCCCTACCTATAGCGAGAGTGGATGTGAGCAAGCGAGCCTTCAATTTCTGCGCCGGTCCCGCGGCGCTTCCCGACGCAGTTCTGCAACGTGCCCAGGCCGAGCTTCTCGACTGGCGGGGCAAGGGCCTTTCGGTCATGGAAATGAGCCACCGTAGCGACGACTACGTGGCCATCGCCAGCAAGGCCGAGCAGGACCTGCGCGACCTGCTCGACATTCCCTCGGACTACAAGGTGCTGTTCCTGCAGGGCGGCGCCAGCCAGCAGTTCGCCGAGATTCCGCTGAACCTGCTGCCCGAAGATGGCGTCGCCGACTATATCGATACCGGTATCTGGTCGAAGAAGGCCATCGAGGAGGCTCGTCGCTATGGCACCGTGAATGTCGCGGCCAGCGCCAAGGAGTACGACTACTTCGCCATTCCGGGTCAGAACGAGTGGACGCTGACCAAGGACGCGGCCTATGTGCACTACGCCTCCAACGAGACCATCGGCGGCCTCGAGTTCGACTGGATTCCCGAGACCGGCGACGTGCCGCTGGTCACCGACATGTCCTCCGATATCCTCTCGCGCCCGCTCGACGTGTCCCGCTTCGGCCTGATCTATGCCGGGGCGCAGAAGAACATCGGCCCGTCCGGCCTGGTGGTGGTGATCGTTCGCGAAGACCTGCTCGGCCGCGCCCGCAGCGTCTGCCCGACCATGCTCAACTACAAGATCGCCGCGGACAACGGTTCCATGTACAACACCCCGGCGACCTACTCCTGGTACCTGTCCGGCTTGGTCTTCGAATGGCTGAAGGAGCAGGGCGGGGTGACCGCGATGGAGCAGCGCAACCGCGCCAAGAAGGACCTGCTGTACAAGACCATCGATGCCAGCGACTTCTACACCAACCCGATCCAGCCGAGCGCCCGCTCCTGGATGAACGTGCCGTTCCGCCTGGCCGACGAGCGTCTCGACAAGCCGTTCCTGGAAGGCGCCGAGGCGCGCGGGCTGCTCAACCTGAAAGGCCACCGCTCGGTCGGCGGCATGCGCGCTTCCATCTACAACGCCCTTGGCCTGGACGCGGTCGAGGCGCTGGTCGCATACATGGCGGAGTTCGAGAAGGAGCACGGCTGATGGCGGACCAGGACCAGCTCAAGGCCTTGCGCTTGCGCATCGACAGCCTCGACGAGAAGTTGCTCGAGCTGATCAGCGAGCGTGCCCGTTGCGCCCAGGACGTGGCGCGAGTGAAGACCCAGACCCTGGGCGAGGGCGAGGCGCCGGTGTTCTACCGTCCCGAGCGCGAAGCCTGGGTGCTCAAGCACATCATGCAATTGAACAAGGGGCCGCTGGACAACGAAGAGGTCGCGCGGCTGTTCCGCGAGATCATGTCGTCCTGCCTGGCGCTCGAGCAGCCGCTGAAAGTGGCCTATCTCGGACCCGAGGGCACCTTTACCCAGGCTGCGGCACTCAAGCATTTCGGCAACGCGGTGATCAGCACGCCGATGGCGGCGATCGACGAGGTGTTCCGCGAGGTCGCCGCCGGCGCGGTGAACTTCGGCGTGGTGCCTGTGGAAAACTCCACCGAGGGGGCGGTCAACCATACCCTCGACAGCTTCCTCGAGCACGACATGGTGATCTGCGGCGAAGTCGAGCTGCGTATCCACCATCACCTGCTGGTCGGCGAAACCACCAAGACCGACAACATCACCCGGATCTATTCCCATGCCCAATCCCTCGCGCAATGTCGCAAGTGGCTGGACTCGCACTATCCGAGCGTCGAGCGGGTGGCGGTGTCGAGCAACGCCGACGCGGCCAAGCGGGTGAAGAGCGAGTGGAATTCGGCAGCGATCGCCGGTGACATGGCGGCCAGCCTGTACGACCTGAGCAAGCTGCACGAGAAGATCGAGGACCGCCCGGACAACTCCACGCGCTTCCTGATCATCGGCAACCAGGAGGTTCCGCCGACCGGCGACGACAAGACCTCGATCATCGTTTCCATGCGCAACAAGCCGGGAGCCCTGCACGAGCTGCTGGTACCGTTCCACAACAACGGTATCGACCTGACCCGCATCGAAACCCGTCCGTCGCGCAGCGGCAAATGGACCTACGTGTTCTTCATCGATTTCGTCGGCCACCATAAAGAACCGCTGATCAAGGACGTCCTGGAGAAGATCGGCCAGGAAGCCGTCGCCCTGAAGGTCCTGGGCTCCTATCCGAAAGCGGTGCTCTGAGCGCGCTGTCATTCCGAAGAGACGGGGCATCGATGAATGCCCCGTCCCGCGTCGAGGCTGAACTATCCATGTCCGATTTCCTTGCCCTGGCCCAGCCGGGGGTGCAAAAGCTGTCGCCCTACGTCCCTGGCAAGCCGGTGGACGAACTGGCCCGCGAGCTGGGCATCGACCCTGCGGCGATCGTCAAGCTCGCCAGCAACGAGAACCCGCTGGGTGCGAGCCCAAAGGCGCTGGAGGCTATCCGCGCCGAACTGGCGGAACTGACCCGTTATCCTGACGGCAACGGTTTCGAACTCAAGCGCAAGCTGGCCGAGCGTTGCGCGGTGGATGCGGCGCAGGTGACCCTGGGCAACGGCTCCAACGACATTCTCGACCTGGTCGCCCGTGCCTACCTCGCGCCTGGTCTGAACGCCGTGTTCAGCGAACATGCCTTCGCCGTCTACCCGATCGCCACCCAGGCCGTGGGCGCCGAGGGGCGGGCGGTCAAGGCGCGCGCCTGGGGGCATGACCTGGAAGCGATGCTCGCCGCCATCGATGGGCAAACTCGCGTGGTGTTCGTCGCCAACCCGAACAACCCGACCGGGACCTGGTTCGGTGCGGACGCCCTGGAGCGGTTCCTCGCCCAGGTGCCGGCGGAGGTGCTGGTGGTGCTGGACGAGGCCTATATCGAATACGCCGAGGGCGACGAGCTGCCCGATGGCCTGGACTACCTGGCGCGGCACCCCAACCTGCTGGTCTCGCGGACCTTCTCCAAGGCCTATGGCCTGGCTTCGCTGCGGGTCGGCTACGCGCTTTCGAGCAAGGCGGTGGCCGATGTGCTCAACCGCGTGCGCCAGCCGTTCAATGTCAATAGCCTGGCCCTGGCGGCTGCCTGCGCGGCGCTGGATGACCATGACTACCTGGCGCAGAGTCGCCGCCTAAACGATTCCGGCATGGCGCAGCTGGAGGATGGCTTCCACGCGTTGGGCCTGTCCTGGATTCCCTCGAAGGGCAACTTCATCGCCGTGGATCTGGCTCGCGATGCCGGTCCGGTCTACCAGGCGCTGCTGCGCGAAGGTGTGATCGTGCGTCCGGTGGCTGGCTACGGGATGCCGACCTTCCTGCGCGTCTCCATCGGGCTGCCGGAAGAGAACGATCGTTTCCTCCAGGCGCTGGGCAAGGTGCTGGCGCATGACTGAGGTCACGCCGCTGCAACAGTCGACCCCTAAGCTGGGCCGCCTGGTGGTGGTGGGGCTGGGCCTGATCGGCGGCTCCTTCGCCAAGGGGTTGCGGAGCAAAGGGTTGTTCCGCGAAGTGGTCGGCGTGGATCGGGATGCCGAGTCTTGCCGCCTGGCGGTGGAGCTCGGCGTGGTTGACCGTTGCGAGGAGGATCTTGGTCGCGCCTGCGTCGGCGCCGACGTGATCCAGCTGGCGGTGCCGATCCTGGCGATGGAGCGGGTGCTGGCCGACCTGGCGAAGCTCGACCTGGGCAAGGCTGTATTGACCGACGTTGGCAGCGCCAAGGGCAATATCGTGCGTGCCGCGCGTGCCGCGTTCGGCGGGATGCCGCGGTACCTGGTACCGGGGCATCCGATCGCGGGTTCCGAGCAGAGCGGAGTGACCGCGGCGAAGGCGACCCTGTTCCGCCGGCACAAGGTGATTCTCACGCCCTCCGCGGAGACCGATGCCGACGCGCTGGCGCTGGTCGACAGCCTGTGGCGCGCGCTGGGCGCGGACGTCGAGCACATGGAGGTCGAGCATCACGACGAGGTTCTGGCGGCCACCAGCCACCTGCCTCACCTGCTGGCCTTCACCCTGGTCGACTCCCTGGCCAAGCGCAGCGAGAACCTGGAGATCTTCCGCTATGCCGCCGGCGGTTTCCGTGATTTCACACGGATCGCCGGCAGCGACCCGGTGATGTGGCACGACATCTTTCTCGCCAATCGCGAGGCGGTGCTGCGTACACTGGATGTTTTTTGTGACGACCTCGACGCGCTGCGCGAGGCCGTCGACACTGGGGACGGGCACCAGTTGTTGGGCGTTTTCACGCGCGCCCGGGTAGCCCGTGAGCATTTCAGCAAAATCCTGGCCCGTCGGGCCTATGTGGACGCCATGCACAACAACGACCTGATTTATCTGGCCCAGCCGGGCGGCAGCCTGTCCGGAACCATCCGGGTACCGGGCGACAAGTCGATCTCCCATCGCTCGATCATGCTCGGCTCCCTGGCCGAAGGCACCACCGAAGTGGAGGGCTTCCTCGAGGGCGAGGACGCACTGGCAACCATCCAGGCGTTCCGCGACATGGGAGTGGTGATCGAGGGGCCGCAGAACGGCCGCGTCACCGTCCATGGCGTTGGCCTGCACGGCCTCAAGGCGCCGCCTGGGCCGATCTACCTGGGTAACTCCGGTACTTCCATGCGTCTGCTCAGCGGTCTGCTGGCGGCCCAGCCGTTCGACAGCACCCTGACCGGCGACGTTTCCCTTTCCAAGCGGCCGATGAATCGCGTAGCCAAGCCGTTGCGCGAGATGGGCGCGGTAATCGAGACGGGGCCGGAAGGCCGTCCGCCGATGACCATTCGCGGCGGCCAGCGCCTCACCGGTATGCATTACGACATGCCGATGGCCAGCGCCCAGGTGAAGTCCTGCCTGTTGCTCGCCGGGCTCTACGCCGCGGGTGAGACCTCGGTCACCGAGCCGGCGCCGACCCGCGACCACACCGAGCGCATGCTGCGCGGCTTCGGCTATCCGGTGGAGGTCGAGGGCAGCACCGCCAAGGTCGAATCCGGGCACAAGTTGAGCGCCACCCATATCGAGGTCCCGGCCGACATTTCCTCGGCAGCCTTCTTCCTGGTTGCCGCCAGTATCGCCGAGGGTTCGGAACTGGTCCTGCAGCACGTCGGCATCAACCCGACGCGCGTCGGCGTCATCGAGATCCTGCGCCTGATGGGTGGTGACCTGAGCCTGGAAAATCAGCGCGAGGTCGGCGGCGAGCCGGTCGCCGACATCCGCGTGCGCTCCGCGCGGCTCAAGGGCATCGACATTCCCGAGGACCTGGTGCCACTGGCCATCGACGAGTTCCCGGTACTCTTCGTGGCTGCCGCCTGCGCCGAGGGGCGCACCGTCCTGCGTGGCGCCGAAGAGCTGCGGGTCAAGGAGTCGGACCGTATCCAGGTCATGGCCGACGGCCTGAAGGCCCTGGGCGTGAAGGCCGAGCCGACCCCGGATGGCATCGTCATCGAGGGTGGTGCGTTCGGTGGCGGCGAAGTCTGGGCGCACGGCGACCACCGTATCGCCATGTCCTTCAGCGTCGCTTCGCTGCGCGCCAGCGGGCCGATCCGCATCCACGATTGCGCCAACGTCGCCACCTCCTTCCCCAACTTCCTCGCCCTGTGTGCCCAGACCGGTATCCGGGTCGCCGTGGAGAACAATTGATGAACGGCGCTGTACCGATGCTCGCCATCGATGGCCCCAGTGGCGCCGGCAAGGGCACGGTCGCCGGGCTGCTCGCCCGGCGCCTGGGCTGGAACCTGCTGGATTCCGGGGCGCTTTATCGGCTGTTGGCGTTCGCCGCGGTCAACCATGGTGTCGACCTGACCAATGAAGAGGCGCTGAAGGTCCTGGCTGCGCACCTCGATGTGCAGTTCGTCGCCGCCGATGGCAGCCATGGGCAGCGCATCATTCTCGAAGGCGAGGAAGTGACCGATGTGATCCGTACCGAGCAGGTCGGTGCCGGCGCTTCCCAGGTCGCGGCGCTGCCGGCCGTGCGCGATGCGCTGCTGCAGCGCCAGCGGGCGTTTCGCGAGGCTCCGGGACTGGTGGCCGACGGCCGCGACATGGGCACCGTGGTATTTCCCGATGCGCCTCTGAAGATCTTCCTCACCGCCTCGGCGGAGGAGCGTGCGCGTCGACGCTACCTGCAGTTGAAGGCGAAGGGCGCGGATGTCGACCAGTCTGCCTTGCTGGAAGAAATCCGCGAGCGCGACGAGCGCGACAGCCAGCGCGCGGTCGCGCCGCTGAAACCGGCCGATGACGCGATCCTGCTGGACTCCACCGAAATGAGCATCGAGGCGGTGGTCGAGACGATCATCCGGCACTGCGAGCGGCAGGGCTGGGACGTCTGAGGTTTCGGCGCGGGAATTGACGATACAGGGCCTGGTTGCTAATATTCCAGACCTTATGTTGTGGCGTTTTGCAGGTGCGGCGAGGGTTGCCTCCCGACTTGCCTGGCGCCATCGCAGAACAACCCAACTGGGCATTCCCATTCGGGAGTGCAATCAGAAGCTAGCAGGAAACCAGCAAATTGTCCTGCGGCTTCATTTAATGACTTGACCGCATTGGCTGGTGATGCGGAATCGGGCCCTTCCGGGCCTTTGACTACAGGTATGAACATGAGCGAAAGCTTCGCAGAACTCTTTGAAGAAAGTCTGAAATCCCTCGACATGCAGCCGGGTGCCATCATCACCGGCATCGTGGTCGACATCGATGGTGACTGGGTCACCGTCCATGCCGGTCTGAAATCCGAGGGCGTCATCCCGGTCGAGCAGTTCTACAACGAACAGGGCGAACTGACCATCAAGGTGGGTGACGAAGTCCACGTCGCACTGGACGCGGTAGAAGACGGCTTTGGCGAGACCAAGCTGTCCCGCGAGAAAGCCAAGCGCGCCGAGAGCTGGATTGTTCTGGAAGCGGCTTTCGCTGCCGACGAAGTGGTCAAGGGCGTCATCAACGGCAAGGTCAAGGGCGGTTTCACCGTCGACGTCAACGGCATCCGCGCGTTCCTGCCGGGTTCGCTGGTCGACGTGCGTCCGGTTCGCGACACCACCCACCTGGAAGGCAAAGAGCTCGAGTTCAAGGTCATCAAGCTCGACCAGAAGCGCAACAACGTTGTCGTTTCCCGCCGCAGCGTCCTGGAAGCCGAGAACAGCGCCGAGCGTGAAGCTCTGCTGGAATCGCTGCAGGAAGGCCAGCAGGTCAAGGGCATCGTCAAGAACCTCACCGACTACGGCGCATTCGTGGACCTGGGCGGCGTAGACGGCCTGCTGCACATCACCGACATGGCCTGGAAGCGCATCAAGCATCCGTCCGAGATCGTCAACGTTGGCGACGAGATCGACGTCAAGGTCCTGAAGTTCGACCGCGAGCGCAACCGTGTATCCCTGGGCCTGAAGCAACTGGGCGAAGACCCGTGGGTTGCCATCAAGGCGCGTTACCCGGAAGGCACCCGCGTCATGGCCCGCGTCACCAACCTCACCGACTACGGCTGCTTCGCCGAGCTGGAAGAGGGCGTGGAAGGCCTGGTACACGTCTCCGAAATGGACTGGACCAACAAGAACATCCATCCGTCGAAAGTCGTCCAGGTTGGCGACGAAGTGGAAGTTCAGGTTCTGGACATCGACGAAGAGCGTCGTCGTATCTCCCTGGGTATCAAGCAGTGCAAATCCAACCCGTGGGAAGACTTCTCCAGCCAGTTCAACAAGGGTGACCGTATCTCCGGTACCATCAAGTCGATCACCGACTTCGGTATCTTCATCGGTCTGGACGGCGGCATCGACGGCCTGGTCCACCTGTCCGACATCTCCTGGAACGAAGTCGGCGAAGAAGCCGTACGTCGCTTCAAGAAGGGCGACGAGCTGGAAACCGTCATCCTGTCGGTCGACCCGGAGCGCGAGCGCATCTCCCTGGGCATCAAGCAGCTGGAAGACGATCCGTTCTCCAACTACGCGTCCCTGCACGAGAAAGGCAGCATCGTCCGCGGTACCGTGAAGGAAGTCGACGCCAAAGGCGCTGTCATCAGCCTGGGCGACGACATCGAAGGTATCCTGAAGGCTTCCGAAATCAGCCGTGACCGCGTCGAAGACGCGCGCAACGTCCTGAAGGAAGGCGAGGAAGTCGAAGCCAAGATCATCAGCATCGACCGCAAGAGCCGCGTCATCAGCCTCTCCGTCAAGTCCAAGGACGTCGATGACGAGAAGGACGCAATGAAAGAACTGCGTAAGCAGGAAGTAGAAAGCGCTGGTCCGACCACCATCGGTGATCTGATCCGTGCTCAGATGGAGAATCAGGGCTAAGTCTCTGATCCATCATGAAAAAGGGCGGCCTAGGCCGCCCTTTTTCGTTTTCCCCTTCTTGGACCTGTTCAAAGACTGATCAGCATGCTAAAAGAGACCTGAGCTGATCTAGCCGCTTGAAAAAGAAGGGAAAACCATGACCAAGTCGGAGTTGATCGAACGGATCGTTACCCATCAGGGGCAACTGTCCGCGAAGGATGTCGAGTTGGCAATCAAGACCATGCTGGAGCAAATGTCCCAAGCCCTGGCGACTGGGGACCGGATCGAGATCCGTGGCTTCGGCAGCTTTTCCTTGCACTACCGCGCCCCGCGCGTCGGTCGCAACCCCAAGACCGGGGAGTCGGTACGCCTCGACGGCAAGTTCGTGCCGCACTTCAAGCCGGGCAAGGAGTTGCGGGATCGGGTCAACGAGCCGGAGTGATAGCGGTTCGATCAGCGTTATAGAGGGATTTCCATGCAATGGTTCAGGCGATCTGCCGCTATAGCGGTTCTGCTAGTGGTATCTATCGTAGTTGTGGTTTTCGTTCTGGAGAATCAGGGGCTGGTTCAGGTGGCCTTCCTCGGTCTTCAGTCTCCTCAGTGGCCCCTGGCCGTCTATCTCATCACAGCCTTTGTCCTTGGTGGACTCCTGGGGTTGGCCATCCAACTGCCTTCCCTGGCTATCTCGCGTGCACGAGCCAGTGGCCTGCGCGCGGAGTTGGAGCAGGCTCGTAAAGAGGTTGACAGCTTGCGGGTGCCTTCCAGTTCATCCTGACTGCTTTTCTATTTCGGTTCGAGTAAGGCATTTGGAGGCGGGAGCGGTGAACGAAAGCAACTAATCATTGTTCGCTCTGTCTACTGAGATTCTTCACTTAAAAGGCGAAGAGGCAGCATGCTCGTACCCCCGGGCTCATGGGGCGACATCAGTTTGTAATCTAAAGACAGGGTGTCAGAATACGTTTCATTTGCCAGGCTGGCTTCGGGGGCCTCTAGCTGCATATCATAAACAGCGAAGAATATAGGTTGAACTGTGACTGACGGTATTGACTCGCGACAGACGTCCAAGCGTAACGAAATCGATTTTATCGAGCTCATTCAAGGGCTCTGGTCACAAAAGTGGCTCGTTTTTTCCCTGACTTTTCTAGGTGCTGTTCTGGCGGGGAGCTATGCATTTTTAAGCAAGCCAGTCTACGAGGCTCGGGTTGCTCTTCTACCGCCATCCCTTAGCGATGTTGCCGGGTTCAACATTGCCCGTGGCCGAGACAGCGGTCTTCCACCTTTTACTGTGAGCCAAGTTTATTCTGTATTCACTCGGAATCTGCAGTCCGAAGGCACTCGGAGGCAGTTTTTTCGCGAAGTTTATTTGCCCTCCCTTGAGGAGCGAAAGGGCTCAATTGATGGCCTCTATAGGGCGTTTTCAGATGATGTAAGTGTTAATCGGCCGTCGAAGGACTTGCCTGAGCGGTATACTGTCATCCTCAACCGACAGGATCCTGAGCAGGCCGCAAAATGGGCTAAGCAATACGCCGATCTAGCTGCTCTGCGCTCGATGGATGAAATGCGAGGTAATGCTCAGCGCGAACTTGAGGTGAAGAGCCGCAATATTCTGCAGCAGATCGACACCCTGCGGCAGGTGGTCAAAGAGCGTCGTAATGATCGTATCGTCCGTTTGAAAGAGGCTCTGCAGGTTGCCAGAGCAGTGGGGGTAGAAAAACCTCCGCTTATAGGGGCACAGATTGATCAGCAACTGTCGGCAATCATGGAAGGCAGTCTGATGTATATGAGAGGGACGAAAGCGCTGGAGGCTGAAATCAAAGCCTTGGAAAAACGGACGTCGGATGATCCATTCATTCCCGCCTTGCGTGGTCTACAAGAGCAGCTTGCTCTTTATGAAAGTAAACAGTTGAATTTTGATAGAGTTGCGGTTTTTCGCCAAGATGGCGGTGTAGAAATTCCTGACGACCCTATCAAGCCAAAAAAGGCTCTCCTCCTTGCTCTTGGTATTTTAGCCGGTGGTGTGTTTGGCGTATTGCTTGCCTTGCTCCGCCTATTGTTACGTGATGGGCGAAACGGCATGGCGGACTTAAAGCATCCTATGACCAAGGATAAATGAAGGGATTCGATATGAGGAAATGAACGCAGTCTAGGTGCGGCCGTTCGAACAAGAAGGCCGTTTGGTGTTTCGTGATAGTCACGGCCCTAACCTATAGCTGTGTTGGGGTGATTTGTTCGCGAGTGGTGTTATAGATATTGTCGAATGGGGCGGTAATGCGAAAGAAGACTCTTTGTGTGTTTGGTACGCGGCCGGAGGCTATCAAAATGGCCCCGGTAACCCTGGCATTGGCGGACGATGATCGTTTCGAGGCGAGGGTATGCGTTACCGGCCAGCATCGTGAGATGCTTGACCAAGTCTTGAATCTCTTCAAGATCGTCCCTGACTTCGATCTCAATATCATGCGTTCGGGGCAGGATCTGACTGATGTAACTGTTGCCATTCTGCAAGGAATGAAAGACGTTTTCTCTCAGTTCAAGCCCGATATCGTTCTTGTCCATGGCGATACAGCCACGACGTTGGCTGCTAGCCTTGCTGCTTATTATCATCAGATCCCGGTTGCCCATGTCGAGGCGGGATTGCGGACAGGGAACATGTATTCTCCGTGGCCTGAAGAGGGCAATCGGAAATTAACTGGTGCCTTAGCCTGTCTTCACTTTGCTCCAACGGAGACTTCTAGGGACAACTTGCTTAGGGAAGGGATATCCGCCGAGCGAATTCGTGTGACCGGAAATACTGTTATCGATGCCTTGTTAAATGTTGTGCAACGCTTGGAGCAAGATATGGAGCTTGCCAGCGAGGCGGCGGCTCCGACTGAGTTTCTTGACTCCTCACGCAGGTTCATTCTTGTCACTGGCCATCGCCGTGAAAGCTTTGGCGGAGGTTTCGAACGCATCTGTCAAGCACTGGGCGTGGTTGCAAGGAATCACCCAGAGATCGATATTGTTTATCCCGTTCATCTGAATCCGAATGTACGAGAGCCGGTCAATCGTCTACTTTCAGATGTTCAGAACATTCATCTTATAGAGCCGTTGGACTATCTCCCTTTCGTTCATTTGATGAGCCGTGCTCATGTTATTCTCACCGATTCCGGTGGTATTCAGGAGGAAGCGCCTTCGTTAGGTAAGCCCGTTTTGGTCATGCGGGAGACGACGGAGCGCCCGGAGGCTGTTGCCGCAGGAACCGTCAAGTTGGTCGGGACAGAAATCAAGAATATAGTTAATGAGCTTGAGCGTTTACTGGTAGATGAATCTGCCTATCGAAAAATGAGTTTTGCCCATAACCCTTACGGTGATGGAATGGCGAGTAAGCGAATCATTGACAGCCTCTTGGATGCGAAGAGAGGCGAGTAATAGATTGTAAGAGGTCTCAGAGTATCCGTTGTTTGAGCTTCTCTATGAGTTTTTAGGAATTATAATAGATAGGGATAAATATGTCTTTCGATACTATTTCTGTAATTGGGTTGGGTTATATTGGTTTACCTACAGCTGCCGTTTTTGCTTCTCGTAGAAAACAAGTGATAGGGGTCGATGTAAACTCCAAAGCAGTTGAAACTATCAACCAGGGAAAGATTCATATCGTTGAACCGGACTTGGATATGCTCGTCCATGCGGCTGTGACTAATGGGTACTTACGAGCAGTTTCTGTACCTGAGCCTGCTGATGCATTTTTGATCGCCGTGCCCACCCCGTTTAAGGAGCAACATGAACCGGACTTGCGATACATTGAGTCAGCGTGCAAGGCAATTGCCCCTGTATTGAAAGCGGGCGATTTGGTAATTCTGGAGTCGACATCACCGGTTGGCGCAACCGAGCAAATGTCTGCGTGGCTGTCTGCTGAACGTCCAGATCTAACGTTCCCCCAGAGTCACGGAGATGCTTCTGATATACGTATTGCTCACTGCCCTGAGCGAGTCTTGCCTGGACATGTATTACGTGAATTGGTTCAGAATGATCGTGTAATTGGCGGTATGACCGCTACATGCTCGGCGGCGGCAGCTTCTTTATATAAGATATTTGTGGAGGGGGAGTGTGTAATTACTAATGCCCGTACCGCTGAAATGTGCAAGCTAACGGAAAACAGCTTCCGTGACACTAACATTGCTTTTGCAAATGAGCTTTCCATTATCTGTGACAAGTTGGACATCAATGTATGGGAGCTGATCCGACTCGCTAATCGTCACCCGCGAGTCAATATTCTCCAGCCAGGGCCGGGAGTGGGGGGGCATTGCATCGCAGTCGATCCTTGGTTCATCGTAAGTAAGACCCCTGGAGAGGCTCGCTTGATTCGAACTGCCCGTGAAGTCAATGATGGAAAGCCTTTGTGGGTTCTGAACAAGATTAAAATGGCTGTCGCGGAGTTTCTGCAAGCGAATCCGGAAAGAACTGCGAAGGATGTAACTATTGCGTGCTTCGGCCTGGCATTTAAGCCTGATATCGATGATCTTCGTGAGAGTCCAGCTGTTTCTATTGCTCAGAATGTTAAGATGTCTCACCCCGGTACTGTCTTGGTTGTGGAGCCTAACATTGCTGAATTGCCCGAAAAGCTGGCTGAGAGATTAGATCTGGTATCTATTAACTCTGCTCTTGAGAGATCAGAAGTGATAGTCCTACTGGTTGATCACAAAGAGTTTAAAGAGTTTTCTCCATGTGATCTCGGTGCTTATAAAGTAATTGATACCAGAGGTGTTTGGAACGCTTAAAGCTAGCCTCGAAGCGGAGATGGTTTTCTGAAATTTCTAGGCCGGAAACTACTATAAGGCTTTTGCGAGTTTAGGTGATGTTAGTGAAGCTTAATGAAAACTCTGTAAACGCTTTGTCTTTAGTTGCAATACAGGGCGCAAATGCACTGCTTCCATTGTTAGCTTTCCCATATTTGTTTGGCGTATTAGAACAGGGTGCTTTTGCGAGGCTAGTAGTGGCTGAAGCATTAGCTTTTTATGTTTTGACTGTGTGTCTTTATAGTTTTGATATAAGTGGCGTTCAAGTAATAGTCGATGCGAAAGAGGAAAGAGAGGTAGAAGCAAAGTTTTTTTTCAATATATTTGCTGCTAGGGTTGGATTATTAATTTTTTCTTCTGTTTTTTTGGTTGGAGGTGGATATCTATTTTGGGGCGCCGATGTGTTGTTGGTAGTTATATGGCTTTTTTTTGTTTTGGGTATGATTCTTCAGTCTAATTATTACTTCCAAGCAGTTGAAAATAACTGGTTGCTGGCAACATTTGTAGTCTCTTCAAGAGTTACTGCGGTTTTAGCCGTCTATGTCTTTGTACATAAGGGGACGGATGTTTTTCTTGCTTCCATCATATTGGCAGGTAGCTTTTTAGTTTCAGGGGGAGCGGTATTTGGAGTTCTACTTACTCGTTTTGGTTTGAGTGAATTTAAGAGGATTAGAGGTGATGTTGTTGTCTCATTACTGTGGAGTGGTCGTCATCTGTTTCTAGGGAACTTATCAGTTACTTTATTTCGTGGTGCAAATGTTTTAATTTTGGCTGGTGTTTCAAATAGTGCTGCTGTTGCAGTTTATGCACTCTCCGAGAAAATAATTAAAAGTACTCAAGCACTAGCGAGGCCATTGAATCAGTTATTTTTGCCAAAAGTTGTAAAAGCTTGGGCCTCTCTCTCTGAACGGGAAAGAAACAACGCCTTTGCTTTTAGACTTGTCTGGAAAAATACATATGCTCAAGTATTGCTTATGGTTTTCTTTCTTCCGGTTTTTATCTTTCTCTTATATTTCTGTTGGGTTTTAGGAGTGATTCCGGGTTTTAGTGAGAAAGTTTTCTTTCTAATTGTATTGATGTCGCCAGCCGTGATTTTTGGTGTTGCTAATTCTATGTTTGGTGCAGTAGGGCTGAGTTTAATCGGAGGGCAAACCTACTTTGCTTATTCTGTTTCTATCATTGGGGTTTGTGCTTTTTTGATTTCCCTGGTTATGTCTTATCTTCTCTCTGATACCGGGGCTGCGATGACTTTTGTGCTGGCGGAGGCTTTGCTTTTATTTGCCTTTCTCTGTAAATATCGTGGGAAGCCAAGACATGGATGAGTTTTTTTATTTAAAGCTTATTAATATATTTCTATCATCTTTCTTCCTGCTGGGCGCTTGGTGTGCACGGAAGATTTTTAGTGTATGGCTAAACCCGGTATCTATATTCTCGCTACTTTGGTTTTTTTATACGGTATTTCCACTTCTGGTTGCATTTGAGGCGCCGGTTAGTCCCTTTGCTATTCTCTATATATTAATATTCTGTTTTGTTTTTTCATTGTCTAGCTTCGTCTTTCCATGGGGGGTTGCATTTTCCCGTAATGAAAATAAGCCGAATGCAAGTTGTTATTTTGATGTGCCGTTAATGGTTTTGGCCTTTTATTCTTGTTCGGGAATTTCCGCCATAATGATTTTTTGGGGTGTTTTACAGCAGGGAATATCGCTTGAACAGTTGCTAAACAACCCTGTTTCTATAGGTGGTATCTATGCAGGTAAAAGATATTCCGGGGAAATTGTCTCAAGTGTATTTTCGCAAGTTGGCTTGCAGTGCAGTTATTATACGGCAGTATTTGGCGGCTTAATATATGGCGCTAGAAGTGAAGCGCGCGGTCGTTTTAAGTTACTGTTTTTTACTTTTTTACCTGCTTTGCTTGTTATGTTGTTGCAAAGTGCTAAAGGACTATTCTTTTTCTCAATATTTTTATTTTTTGGCGGGATGTTAGTTTCGCGAGTTTATAATAAAAACTATACGCTAGTAGGCTTTAAAGATTTCAGATTTTTGCTCTTATATGGACTTCTAATACTTCCTATATTGATTTTTTCTTTTCTGTCTCGTGGGATTTATCAATTGGATGATACTGCTTTGATGATAAATCGGCTCAGGTACTATCTTGTTACATATTCTTCTGTGCATTTGCCGGCTTTTTCAGACTGGTTCTCTGAACGCTATTTCGGTGAGTCGCTAATGCATTATAGACAAGAGTCATCAACTCTAGGTTTTTATACTTTCATGTCGTTTTTTCAGTTAGCCGGAGATGATAGAAGTGTAGCTATGGGAGTGTATGACGAGTTTTTTACCTATGGTGAATATGTAAAAGGAAACCTCTATACAGTTTTTCGAGGAATAATAACGGATTTTGGTTTGCTGGGTAGTTTATTTTTTGCTTTTATACTTGGTCTTTTCTGTAATCTTTGCTATTGGCGGCTTTTGTGTCGAAATGGCAGCGCATTTGCTATTTTATTTTTTTGCTATTTTGTCGCTATAAGCTATCAGACTTATATCATTAGTTCGCTGACCTGGCTTACTCTGCCATTTGTTTTTATTGTTCAGTGGTTTATGCTTGGTTTTCTGTTGAAGTTTAGGTTCTATACGAGGTCTAAGGTGTGAAAATTTGTCTGGTTCCTGTTTGTTATAATGCTCACGATGATGCAGTAAGGTTTCTTGACTCTGTAAATACCGCATTTAGCTTCTGCCTTGGGGTGGAACTAGAGGTGATATTATCTGACAACTCTACGCTCTCCTCAGTTATAACGTTTGATGCACGAAATTATTCGTATAACTTTCGCTATCTGCAGAATAGTAATATTGGGTATTTCCCTGCATTTGCTCGGGCGCTATCTACACTGACTGAACCTATTGATAGTTATGATTTTGTTATGGTTTGTAATGTTGACCTTGTTGTATCTAAGGATTTCTTTATAGCACTTTCATCTGTCTCTCCTGGTAAGGATGTAGGGCTTATTGCTCCGGGGATTTTTTCTGATAAAGATGGGCGAGACCTAAATCCAAAAATTATGCGTCGGCCAAGTCTGAGAAAAATGAAGTTCATGCGCATGGTTTGCTCAAGTACTGCTCTTTTTCGTTGGTACTCTATGCTGGTACGTGCTCGTGAACGTACTCGTGCTTGTACGCAGCGTAAAATAGCAAAAAAAGGGGGGGCGATAGGGGGGCAACCGGCTATGTACGGTGCGCATGGATCTTTTATTATATTCACTCAGCTATACTTTAAGCGAGGTGCTCATGTTTTATATCCTCGCTTTTTATTTGGTGAGGAGGTTTTTGTTGCGGAGCAGTTACGATTGAATAATATGCTTATTCAGCATGTTCCTGATGTTCGGGTGTCTGATAAGGAGCATGCGTCAACCTCTAAAATTAAATTAAAATTTATTTGCCCCGAGCATAGAAAGTCATATGAGTATTTGCTGTCAAAGTTTTTTGATGATTAATTTTTTCTTTGGTTTTATATTTTGTTTGACTGCATAAGGTTTCTGTGGGACTACGTGTGTAGCAAGGATGGAGTAAATTTTTTTCTTCTTAGTTGCTATTATTTTCGTTAGGAATGAGTTTCTGTATTGAGGGCGCTATGAAGCAAGTTCTTCAAGATATGGCTAAAGGTGGCACCAGTGTCACGGTCGCTCCGGCACCGCAGATATCGCGTGATCATGTGATTATCAATAGTACTGTCTCGCTGATATCGGCGGGGACCGAGCGTATGTTGGTTGGCTTCGGTAAGGCATCCTACCTTGATAAGGCTCGTCAACAGCCAGAGAAGGTCAAGATGGTCTTGGAAAAGATCAAAACCGATGGATTGATGACCACAGTAGAGGCTGTACAGTCCAAGCTCGCACAGCCACTTCCCCTAGGCTACTGCAATGTAGGAGTGGTGTCTGAGATCGGCTCTGGTGTTGAGGGCTTCAAGGTTGGTGATCGAGTTGTTTCCAACGGTCCTCATGCTGATCTAGTCAAAGTGTCGAAGAACCTCTGTGCACGTATTCCGGATGGCGTCGATGATGAATCGGCGGCATTTGTAGTCGTGGCGAGCATTGGTCTACAGGGTATCCGTCTTGCACAACCAACCTTGGGCGAGTGTTTTGTTGTCACAGGAGTTGGCCTCATTGGTCTACTCACTGTTCAGTTGCTACGGGCTCATGGCTGTCGGGTGTTGGCTATTGATTTTGATGATTCGAAGCTAGAACTTGCTCGACAGTACGGGGCGCAGACTTGTAACCCTGGTAAAGGTGAGGATCCGGTTGCTGCAGGCATGGCATTCAGCCGAGGAAAAGGTGTCGACGGCGTAATTATCACTGCCTCAACAAAGTCCAGTGACCCTGTAACTCAGGCTGCACGCATGAGTCGTAAGCGTGGACGGATTGTTTTGGTGGGAGTGGTGGGATTGGAGCTCAATCGCGCTGACTTTTATGAAAAGGAGTTGACTTTTCAGGTATCGTGCTCATATGGACCGGGGCGCTATGATCCTGAATACGAGGAGAAAGGAGGAGACTACCCTCTCGGCTTTGTCCGTTGGACTGAGCAAAGAAATTTTGAAGCTGTCCTAGACATGCTGGATAGCGGCCAACTGGAAGTGAAAACGTTGATTACTCATCGTTTTAAATTCGAGGACGCTCCGGCGGCTTATTCCACTTTAACTCAGGATAACTCTGGTCTAGGAATGCTCCTTCTGTATGCTTCGGATACGGCCGAGCGAGTTGTCCGTCATGTCCCACTATCCGATATGAAGGGCTTCAATGCTCAAAAGCCCGTGGTTGGTTTCATTGGAGCGGGAAATTACGCGTCTCGTATTCTGATCCCTGCCTTCAAGACGGCTGGAGCGCAATTCCATACTCTCGTTACCTCCGGCGGGATCAATAGTGTTATTCATGGTGAAAAAGCTGGATTCTCACAGGCATCAACCAATATTGATGCAGTGCTGAACGAGCGGATGATCAATACCATCGCTATTGTGACCCGACACGATACCCATGCGCGTTTAGTTGTCGATGCATTGCGCACCGGGAAGAACGTTTTCGTGGAAAAGCCTCTGGCTATCACCCATGCGGAGTTGGAGGATGTACAAGCAGTCCATGCTATTACGCATCAGACCGGTGGTGGTCCGCAATTGATGGTTGGTTTCAATCGGCGTTTTGCTCCCCATATACAGAAAATGAAGGGCTTGTTGGCGTCTGTAAGGGAGCCTAAGTCCTTCATCATGACGATGAATGCAGGCGCAATTCCGGTGGGTCATTGGACTCAAGATATTGCTGTAGGTGGCGGCAGAATCATAGGTGAAGCATGCCACTTCATCGATTTGATGCGCTACCTGGCAGGAAGCCGGATAGTTTCGGTTCAGGCACGACGCATGGGAGATTCCAACGCAATTGATACTTCTGAGGACAAGGCTTCGATTACTCTAGGTTTTGAGGATGGTTCCTTCGGTACTATTCTCTACTTGGCAAACGGTGCAAGTAGTTTCCCCAAGGAGCGTATTGAGGTCTTTACTGCGGGGCGAGTTTTGCAATTGGATAATTTTAGAAAGCTGAAAGGGTATGGTTGGCCAGGTTTCAACAAGATGAATCTATGGAAGCAGGACAAAGGCCAGCGGCAGTGTGTTGCGGCGTTCCTTGATTCAATTGAGAAAGGTGGAGAGCCGACTATCGCTTGTGAAGAAATTTTCGAGGTGACGCGAGTCTCTATAGAGGCGGCAGAGATACTGCGTAATCAATGGGATTGAGCTAGGGCATGGCACTTCAAAAACTCGTCCGTCTCTATCATACGCTTCGGTACCTGAGGCTCAAGCAGATAATATTTCGAGTGTATTATCGCTTTGCCCAGGTCCGAGTTCATATTTATCGAAATGTTGCTGTGCGTCGTTGGCGTAGGGACTGGTCTGCGCCCTCTTGGAGGAATTTGTCAACGAATGATGCTGTGGAGTTCACCTTTCTCGGGATAACAGGGAAAGTGCAGTGCCCCGAGGACTGGCAAGCTGATAGGAGCAGTAAATTATGGCTCTATAATCTGCACTATTTGGATGATCTGAACGCTAGGGACATTGGCAGTCAGCCTGGGCTAGCCGATAAACTAATTCAAAGTTGGATCCAGGCTAATCCACCGGTATCCGGTGAAGGTTGGGAGCCTTATCCTCTTTCCTTGCGTATCGTTAATCTTGTGAAATGGCTTGCTCGCCATGATGAGCGTTCGACCTTTCTGGCGGACAGTCTAGCTGTACAAGCGGACGCGCTGGTGCAACAAGTAGAATATCATATCTTGGGAAATCATCTATTCGCTAATGGGAAGGCGTTGGTGTTTGCCGGCGCTTATCTGTCAGGCGCGATGGCTGATCGTTGGCTTGCCAAGGGGTTACGGATACTTGACGAAGAGCTTCCTGAGCAATTTCTGAATGATGGTGGGCATTTCGAATTGTCTCCGATGTATCACGCCACTTTACTCTGGGATATGTGCGACCTGGTGAATCTCTCCACGCGGTCGGGCCTACCTGATTTGGCTGAGCGTCTACCGCAATGGCGAGAGGTTGTGGTCCAAGGATTGAAGTGGCTTCGTAGCATGCAGCATCCGGATGGTAGAATTAGCTTCTTCAATGATGCTGCATTCGGAATTGCACCTGAATATGAAGATATTGCAGCGTACGCCAAGCGCCTCGATATATCACCTCCAGCTCATGAAAACCACCTGGCGGCGATTTATAATTCGGCTACAGGTTATGCTGCTGTACTTCCTGCCGATGGCGTGAAAGCTATATTGGATCTTGCAAAGGTCGGTCCCGACTATCAGCCGGGACATGCGCATGCCGACACATTGAGTTTTGAGTTAAGCGTCTTTGGAAAACGCTTAGTAGTCAATTCCGGAACTTCTCAGTACGGTGATGACTCTGAGCGACAAAGGCAGCGTGGTACTGCGGCGCATAATACGGTGGGATTGCTTGGCTATGATTCCTCTGAAGTTTGGGCGGGATTTCGCGTTGCAAGGCGTGCGGCAGTAGTAATTGAGCGATTCGAGGTTGAACCTGAAATAACCTGTATTCAGGCCAGCCATGATGGATATGGAAGGCTTGTGAAGGGGCTACGGCATCGTCGCACCTGGACCTTCACTCGTACGAGTATGGAAATTTTCGATAGCATAACAGGTGATCAGGTTGTGGCTACTTCTCGATTCTTCTTTAGTCCAGAAGTAAAGGTTTCTATGAAGGCCGATGGATTTGTTGCCGATATGGGGGCGGGAAAGAAAGTCTCTATCGATTTCTCGGGAAGTGATGATGTTCGTTTGATTTCTTCAACGTGGCATCCGGAGTTTGGGTGTTCATTGGCCAATCAGTGTCTCGTGGCGACTTTTAGTGGTGATTCGCTGACTACTCGTATTTGCTGGGGTGGAATTTGAAGATATTGTTGCTTAGTTTTTATTTCCATCCGGATCTGTCGGCAGGGTCGTTCCGTACTTCAGCTCTTGTGAGTGCCCTGCTTGGGGCGCTTCCAGAAAACTCGCAGTTAGAAGTTATTACTACTCAACCTAACCGTTATAGTAGTTTTTCACTTGAAGCTCCATTGCTCGAAAAGCACTCGCGACTAATTATTCATCGGATTCCTATTTTTCAGCATAATAGTGGGATGTTAGACCAGTCGCGTGCATTTTTCAGCTACCTCAAGGGCGTTCTTGGTATCACTCGTAATAAGGATTATGATGTGGTATATGCAACTTCCTCTCGGTTGATGACGGCTTCTCTTGGTGCCTTGGTGGCGAGGCAATTGCGATGTCCTCTGTATTTGGATATTCGAGATATCTTCGTCGATACAATTAAGGATGTGTTGCCAAGTCGGATAAGTTTCTTTGTAAAGCCTATTTTCTCAATGATGGAGCGTATCACTGTTCGAACTGCTACCCGAGTTAATCTGGTCTCTGCAGGTTTTCTGCCTTACTTCAACTCGCGTTACCCTGGTGGTGATTTTGTTGTATTTACAAATGGAATTGATGATGAGTTTGTCAAGGTGCAGACTTCTTGTGAGCGTGAAGAAAGCTCTAGTCTGTATACGGTGCTTTACGCAGGTAATATGGGCGAGGGCCAGGGACTCCATTTGATTATTCCTCAGATTGCCCGGCATTTCGACGGCCATTTGAGGTTCCTCTGTATCGGTGATGGAGGAAGAAGAAAGCAGTTACAAGATGCCATTGAAGAGGCTGGTTGCACCAATGTTGAGATAACATCTCCTGTTCCCCGTAGTGAGTTGATCGCAGCCTATCAGAAAGCAGATGTTCTATTTTTGCACCTAAATGATTACGATGCTTTCCGAAAAGTTCTTCCCTCGAAGATTTTTGAGTATGCCGCCTTGGGAAAACCTATTTGGGCTGGAGTGGCCGGTTATTCAGCGGGGTTTATTCAGGATTTTATTTCGAATGCTGCGGTCTTTAGGCCTTGTAATGTCGAAGATGCGATAAAGGCATTTTCTTCTTTGTCCATGGTGACAAAACCTCGGAAAGAGTTTGTCGAACGCTTCGCACGCGAAAAGATCATGAAAGCACTAGCGGAGGATATTATCTTTGTGGTTCGCGGTGAGGTGAAATGAGAGTCTTTCTTACTGGTATAACGGGCTTTGTTGGGCTTGCTACTTCAAAGCGTCTACTGCAAGAGGGGCATTGTGTGCGAGCGGCAGTGCGTGATGCCAATCCAGCGCTTGCGCAAGAAGTTGAGCAGGTTGTTTTTGGGAATTTGGTAAAGCACGACTGGGCTTCTTCGCTTGAGGGGCAAGAGGTAGTGATACACTGTGCTGCTCGTGTTCATGTGATGAAGGATGCATCCCGCGACCCTTTGAGTGAGTTTCGACGGGTCAATGTTGAGGGTACCCTAAATCTAGCGCGCCAGGCGGCGAAAGCTGGCGTCAAGAGGTTTGTTTTCATTAGCTCAATAAAGGTCAATGGTGAAAGTACTAGACTGGGTGTTCCTTATACCGCTGATGATATTGCCATGCCGCTTGATCCATATGGCGTTTCCAAACTTGAGGCTGAACAGAAGCTGCTCTCTCTAGCCGCTCGGGTTGACATGGAAGTGAGCATAATACGGCCGGTTTTGGTATATGGGCCAGGTGTAAAGGCGAATTTTTTGAGCATGATGGAATGGCTGAAAAAAGGAATGCCATTGCCTCTTGGCGCTATTGATAATAAGCGTAGTCTGGTTGCGTTGGACAATCTGGTTGATCTTATTCTCACTTGTATGAAACATCCGGCTGCCGCAAATCAGATATTTCTCGTCAGCGACGATGAGGATCTTTCCACCACAGAATTATTGCGGCGTACCGGCAAAGCGATGGGGCGTCCAGCCAGGTTGATACCCATTCCATCTCGGTTTCTCGGTTTTTCCGCTCGCTTGCTCGGTAAGCCGGCTATTGTGCAGCGTCTGTGCGAGTCGCTACAGGTCGATATTGAAAAGACTCGAGACCTGTTAGGCTGGCAGCCTCCTGTCAGCGTAGATGAAGCCTTGCATAAGACTGTGCATCACTTCTTGGAGCATCAACAATAATGAACTTCTGGTTTTGGCTTCCCGTAGTTATGGGGCTTTCTTTAGTCTTGACCGGAGGTCTGCGTCGATACGCTTTGGCGCGTAGCTTGATGGACGTTCCCAATGCCCGTAGCTCTCACTCGGTACCTACACCCCGTGGGGGGGGGGTGGCTATCGTTATGAGTTTCCTACTGGTTTTGCTGATTCTGGCGGCCCTTGGTCAAGTGAGCTGGGACTATACGTGGGCGTTGCTAGGTGCTGGTATTGGCATTGCGGTTCTTGGCTTTCTAGACGATCATGGCCATATCGCAGCACGCTGGCGTCTTTTGGGGCACTTCTTGGCAGCAGCGTGGGGCCTATTTTGGATCGGCGGCTTGCCACCTTTGACAGTATTTGGCTTTTTTCTGGATCTGGGTTTGTTAGGGAGTGTACTGGCAGCGTTCTATCTGGTGTGGTTGCTTAATCTATACAACTTCATGGATGGCATTGATGGTATCGCTAGTGTGGAGGCAATTAGTGTTTGTCTCGGTGGGGCTCTACTTTTCCTGTTCGTCGGAGAGTTTAAGGTAGCACAGGTCACATTGGTACTGGCGGCAGCAGTTATGGGGTTTCTATTTTGGAATTTCCCGTCGGCTCGAATTTTCATGGGGGATGCGGGAAGTGGTTTCCTTGGTATCGTTCTAGGTATTCAATCTTTACAGGCAGCTTGGATTGCTCCTCAATTGCTATGGAGCTGGATTATTCTGCTCGGCGTGTTCATTGTGGATGCAACCTTCACGCTACTGCGCCGGCTGATACGCGGAGAGAAAGTCTACGAGGCTCACCGCAGTCATGCCTATCAGTTTGCTTCTCGTCATTATGGACGACATCTCCCGGTTACTCTTGCTGTATTTGCTATCAATTTCGTATGGTTGCTACCATTTGCAGTACTTGTAGCCCTTGGGAAGCTTGATGGTTTTTTGGGGGTTTTGTTTTCCTATGTTCCATTGTTGATGCTGGCGATCCGTTATAAGGCTGGTGAGCTGGAAAGGCTATAGTTTGAGCTGTGTTTTCTGATATAGGGCTATTATTAAACTCATTTGAGTTGGTGATGGGTCATTAGCTTCGGCGTTTTTAAAATATTGAGGATGAAAGGTAACTATATTCCAGTATCATCTTGCTGGATACAGTGGACTAGCGTTGAGCGCATAGTGCCGTCTCTACAAAAAGATCGTCTATTATCGTGTGATCTGAGAGGCAGCTTCTGCTGCTCGGAATACGGCTGATCTTGCTGGTGATACCGGTTTGAGTCTTGTCTGCTGTCTTTTCTCGGTAGCGCTACATTTTCTGCATCATCTTGGCGGAATTTGGGTCACCTATGCCGATTCTTGCTGTAGAGTTTCATGTCGATGAGTAAGAGTCCTTCCTTCCCAACTTGGTATGGTTGGCGATCAGAGCTGAAGGGGCAGTCGAAAAATGTATGGAGTGGGGTCAAAGGACGGATGTTTGATAAAGTGCGTATGAGGCTCCTCGGGATGCCTCGCAGGTACAAGAGGATGCTGCAGATCATCGCAGATGTGATTTTGGTATGGCTATCGCTCTGGCTAGCCTTCCTGGTCAGGCTGGGCACGGAAGACATGATCAGCCCCTTCGAGGGCCATGCCTGGCTGTTCATCGCCGCCCCGTTGGTGGCCATTCCCCTGTTCATCCGCTTCGGCATGTACCGGGCGGTGATGCGCTACCTAGGCAACGACGCCCTTATCGCGATCGCCAAGGCCGTCACCATTTCCGCGCTGGTCCTGTCGTTGCTGGTCTATTGGTACCGCTCCCCGCCGGCGGTGGTGCCGCGTTCCCTGGTGTTCAACTACTGGTGGTTGAGCATGCTGCTGATCGGCGGCTTGCGTCTGGCTATGCGCCAGTATTTCATGGGCGACTGGTACTCTGCTGTGCAGTCGGTACCATTTCTCAATCGCCAGGACGGCCTGCCCAGGGTGGTCATCTATGGCGCTGGCGCGGCCGGCAACCAGTTGGTTGCGGCATTGCGTCTCGGTCGGGCGATGCGTCCGGTGGCGTTCATCGATGATGACAAGCAGATCGCCAACCGGGTCATCGCCGGTCTGCGGGTCTATACCGCCAAGCATATCCGCCAGATGATCGACGAGACGGGCGCGCAGGAGGTTCTCCTGGCGATTCCTTCCGCCACTCGGGCCCGGCGCCGAGAGATTCTCGAGTCCCTGGAGCCGTTCCCGCTGCACGTGCGCAGCATGCCCGGCTTCATGGACCTGGCCAGCGGCCGGGTCAAGGTGGATGACCTGCAGGAGGTGGACATCGCTGACCTGCTGGGGCGCGACAGCGTCGCACCGCGCAAGGAGCTGCTGGAACGGTGCATCCGCGGTCAGGTGGTGATGGTGACCGGGGCGGGCGGCTCTATCGGTTCGGAACTCTGTCGGCAGATCATGAGTTGTTCGCCTAGCGTGCTGATCCTGTTCGAACACAGCGAATACAACCTCTATAGCATCCATCAGGAACTGGAGCGTCGGATCAAGCGCGAGTCGCTTTCGGTGAACCTGTTGCCGATCCTCGGTTCGGTGCGCAATCCCGAGCGCCTGGTGGACGTGATGCGTACCTGGAAGGTCAATACCGTCTACCATGCGGCGGCCTACAAGCATGTGCCGATCGTCGAGCACAACATCGCCGAGGGCGTTCTCAACAACGTGATAGGCACCTTGCATGCGGTGCAGGCCGCGGTGCAGGTCGGCGTGCAGAACTTCGTGCTGATTTCCACCGACAAGGCGGTGCGACCGACCAATGTGATGGGCAGCACCAAGCGCCTGGCGGAGATGGTCCTTCAGGCGCTCAGCAACGAATCGGCGCCGGTGCTGTTCGGCGACCGGAAGGACGTGCATCACGTCAACAAGACCCGTTTCACCATGGTCCGCTTCGGCAACGTCCTCGGTTCGTCCGGTTCGGTCATTCCGCTGTTCCGCGAGCAGATCAAGCGCGGCGGCCCGGTGACGGTCACCCACCCGAGCATCACCCGTTACTTCATGACCATTCCCGAGGCGGCGCAGTTGGTCATCCAGGCCGGTTCGATGGGGCAGGGCGGAGATGTATTCGTGCTGGACATGGGGCCGCCGGTGAAGATCCTGGAGCTCGCCGAGAAGATGATCCACCTGTCCGGCCTGAGCGTGCGTTCCGAGCGTTCGCCCCATGGTGACATCGCCATCGAGTTCAGTGGCCTGCGTCCTGGCGAGAAGCTCTACGAAGAGCTGCTGATCGGTGACAACGTGAATCCCACCGACCATCCGATGATCATGCGGGCCAACGAGGAACACCTGAGCTGGGAGGCCTTCAAGGTCGTGCTGGAGCAGTTGCTGGCCGCCGTGGAGAAGGACGACTACTCGCGGGTTCGCCAGTTGCTGCGGGAAACCGTCAGCGGCTATGCGCCTGACGGTGAAATCGTCGACTGGATCTATCGCCAGAGGCGGCGAGAACCCTGAGTCATCGTTCTCCGGAAAAGGCCGCCTAGCGGCCTTTTTTGTTTTCTCCGTACGATGTTTCCGGTGCCGGACCAGGAAGCGACTGCTTTGCTGGGGCTGTCGATCCAGGTGCGTTCCACGGCGATAAGGTGGTTTCGTGGATGGGCATGAAGCCCTCTACGTGGTCATTCATTTCTGAAGGAGTGCACCCATGCACCTAATCAAATCCGCTCTGCTTCTCATCCTGTTCGCCTGTCTTCCGTTTTCGGCTTCCGCCGCACCGGTCGCCGTCGCCAAGAATCCGCTGGCCTCAACGACACCTGCGACGACCGTGTCGCCGGGGGAGCAGGTCAATATCAATACGGTCGACGAGGCCGCCCTGATACGGGGGCTCAACGGTGTCGGCGAGGCCAAGGCCAGGGCGATCCTCGAGTATCGTGCGGCCCATGGTCCGTTCGTCTCGGTGGATCAACTGCTGGAAGTGAAGGGGGTAGGCCCGGCGTTGCTGGAGAAGAACCGGTCGCGGATCGTCATCGAGTGAGGTGCGATTGAAGGGCCGAACTTTCGTCCCGATAACGAAAAAGCCCCCGGCATGTGCCGAGGGCTTTGAATTTGGCTCCGCGACCTGGACTCGAACCAGGGACCCAATGATTAACAGTCATTTGCTCTACCGACTGAGCTATCGCGGAACAGCGAGGCGTATGTTACTGATTAAAAAGGGGAAGTCAAGCCTCTCCCGATGACTTCCCCTTTTTCCCTACAGGACCTGGACGATGGCCTTGGTGATGGTCTCCAGGTTCGATTTGTTCAGCGCGGCGACGCAGATACGGCCGGTGCTGACGGCATAGATACCGAACTCGGTCTTCAGGCGCTCGACCTGGTCGGCGGTCAGGCCGGAATAGGAGAACATGCCACGCTGGCGACCGACGAAGCTGAAGTCGCGCTTGGCGCCGTGGGCTGCCAGTTGCTCGACCATCGCCAGGCGCATGTCGCGGATGCGGTCGCGCATCTCGCCCAGTTCCTGCTCCCAGAGGGCCCGCAGTTCCGAGCTGTTGAGCACGGAGGAGACGACGCTGGCGCCGTGGGTCGGTGGGTTCGAATAGTTGGTGCGGATCACCCGCTTCACCTGGGACAGCACGCGGGCCGATTCATCGCGGCTTTCGGTCACGATCGAGAGGGCGCCGACGCGTTCGCCATAGAGCGAGAAGGATTTGGAGAACGAGCTGGAAACGAAGAAGCTCAGGCCCGACTGGGCGAACAGGCGCACCGCGGCGGCGTCTTCCTCGATGCCGTTGCCGAAGCCCTGGTAGGCGATGTCGAGGAACGGCACGTGGCCCTTGGCCTTGAGCACGTCCAGCACCTGTTTCCAGTCGTCCAGCTCGAGATCGACGCCGGTCGGATTATGGCAGCAGGCGTGCAGGACCACGATCGAGCGGGCCGGCAGGGCATTCAGGTCTTCCAGCAGGCCGGCGCGGTTCACGCCATTGCTGGCGGCGTCGTAATAGCGGTAGTTCTGCACCGGGAAGCCGGCGGCTTCGAACAGTGCGCGGTGGTTTTCCCAGCTCGGGTCGCTGATGGCCACGGTGGCGTCGGGCAGCAGGCGCTTGAGGAAGTCGGCGCCGAGCTTGAGGGCGCCGGTGCCGCCGACGGCCTGGGTCGTGACCACGCGGCCGGCGGCCAGCAGCTCGGATTCGTTACCGAACAGCAGTTTCTGTACGCCCTGGTCGTAGGCGGCGATCCCTTCGATCGGCAGGTAGCCGCGCGGCGCGTGGGCCTCGATGCGGGCCTTCTCGGCAGCCTGCACGGCACGCAACAGCGGAATGCGCCCCTCCTCGTTGTAGTACACGCCCACGCCCAGGTTGATCTTGCCCGGACGGGTATCGGCGTTGAAGGCTTCGTTCAGGCCAAGGATGGGATCACGCGGTGCCATTTCGACGGCAGAAAACAGACTCATTTTGCGGCTGCTCGGAGTGTGAAGAGAGGAGGGCAACGCAACCCGTTATGCGGGGGCGCAAAGGGTTGCGCAAACGGGGGGTTATTATAGACACCCCTTGATGCATGCGGCGACATTTAGGTGCATGCTTTCAGCTATTTCTGACGCCGGATTTTCCTTGGCGTCACAGCTCCCTGCGAGGTTTTTCATGGATACGTTCCAACTCGACTCGCGCTTCAAGCCCGCCGGCGACCAGCCGGAAGCCATCCGGCAGATGGTCGAGGGGCTGGAGGCGGGGCTTTCGCACCAGACCCTGCTGGGGGTGACGGGCTCTGGCAAGACTTTCAGCATCGCCAACGTGATTGCCCAGGTGCAGCGCCCGACCCTGGTCCTGGCGCCGAACAAGACCCTGGCGGCCCAGCTCTACGGGGAGTTCAAGACGTTCTTCCCGCACAATTCCGTGGAGTACTTCGTTTCCTACTACGACTACTACCAGCCGGAGGCCTACGTACCGTCTTCCGATACCTATATCGAGAAGGACTCCTCGATCAACGACCATATCGAGCAGATGCGCCTGTCGGCGACCAAGGCGCTGCTCGAGCGTCCGGATGCGATCATCGTCGCCACCGTATCGTCCATCTACGGCCTCGGTGATCCCGCGTCCTACCTGAAGATGGTCCTGCACCTGGACCGCGGCGACCGCATCGACCAGCGCGAACTGTTACGGCGACTGACCAGCCTGCAGTACACCCGCAACGACATGGATTTCGCCCGTGCGACTTTCCGTGTGCGTGGCGATGTGATCGACATCTTCCCGGCCGAATCCGATCTCGAGGCGATTCGTGTCGAGTTGTTCGACGACGAGGTGGAAAGTCTCTCGGCCTTCGACCCGCTCACCGGCGAGGTGATCCGCAAGCTGCCGCGCTTCACCTTCTACCCCAAGAGCCACTACGTGACCCCGCGCGAGACGCTGCTGGAGGCGGTCGACCAGATCAAGGCCGAACTCAAGGAACGCCTGGACTACCTGCGCAACAACAACAAGCTGGTGGAAGCGCAGCGCCTGGAGCAGCGCACGCGTTTCGACCTGGAGATGATCCTCGAACTGGGCTACTGCAACGGCATCGAGAACTACTCGCGCTATCTTTCCGGGCGGGCCCCCGGCGAGCCGCCGCCGACGCTCTACGACTACCTGCCGGCCAACTCGCTGCTGGTTATCGACGAATCGCACGTCAGCGTTCCGCAGGTCGGCGCGATGTTCAAGGGCGACCGCTCGCGCAAGGAGACCCTGGTGGAATACGGTTTCCGCCTGCCTTCGGCGCTGGACAACCGGCCGCTGCGCTTCGAAGAGTGGGAGGCGGTGAGTCCGCAGACCATCTTCGTCTCCGCCACCCCGGGCCCCTACGAGGCGGAACATGCCGGGCGGATCATCGAGCAGGTGGTGCGTCCCACCGGGCTGGTCGATCCGGAGATCGAGGTACGCCCGGCGATGACCCAGGTGGATGACCTGCTCTCGCAGATCCGCCAGCGGGTGGCCAAGGACGAGCGGGTGCTGGTGACTACCCTGACCAAGCGCATGGCCGAAGACCTCACCGATTATCTCGGCGATCACGACGTGCGGGTGCGCTACCTGCACTCGGACATCGATACCGTCGAGCGAGTGGAGATCATCCGCGACCTGCGCGCCGGTGCGTTCGACGTGCTGGTGGGGATCAACCTGCTGCGCGAAGGCCTGGACATGCCCGAGGTGTCGCTGGTGGCGATCCTCGACGCGGACAAGGAAGGCTTCCTGCGCTCGGAGCGCTCGCTGATCCAGACCATCGGTCGTGCCGCGCGCAACCTGCACGGCAAGGCGATCCTCTACGCCGACAACGTCACCGGCTCGATGCAGCGTGCGATCGACGAGACCGAGCGGCGTCGGGCCAAGCAGATCGCCTTCAACGAAGCCCATGGCATCGTGCCCAAGGGGGTGCGCAAGGACATCAAGGACATTCTCGAAGGCGCCGTGGTGCCCGGCGCGCGCGGCAAGCGCAAGGGCGTGGCCAAGGTGGCGGAGGAGAGCGGGCGCTACGAGAACGAACTGCGCTCGCCGAGCGAGATCAGCAAGCGCATCCGCCAACTGGAGGAAAAGATGTACCAGTTGGCCCGCGACCTGGAGTTCGAGGCGGCGGCGCAACTGCGCGACGAGATCCAGACGCTGCGCGAGCGCCTGGTCAACGTCTGATCCTCAGTGAGCCCCGGCGTCGGCGCGGGTGCCGATGCCGGCCGGCAGCGAGCGGGTCAGCAGCACCGCGAGCATGCTCACTGCGAGCACCATGCCGATGACATGGAAAGCATCGTTGTAGGCCATGATCATCGCCTGCTGGTGGGTGATCTCGCTGAGTTTGCCCAGCGCCGCCTGCTGGCTGCCCAGTTGCGCGGCGAGTTGCGCGAGGCGTTCGTCGACCTGCGGGTTGGTCGGCACCAGGGCTTCGCGCAGATAGTCGAAGTACACCTTGGCGCGACTGTCGAGCAGGGTCGCGAGCAGGGCGATGCCGATGGCGCCGCCGAGGTTGCGCAGGATGTTGAACAGGCTCGAGGCCGAGCCGGCATCCTGTGGCTGCAGGTAGGCGGTGGCGATCAGCGAAATGGTCACCATGATCATCGGCTGGCCGAGGGCGCGCAGTAGCTGGATCTGGTTGAACTGCGGTCCGGCGAAGTCCGGGTTGAGCACCCCGGAGAAGAAGCTGGCAAGGCCGAACAGGCCGAAGCCGGCGGCGCAGAGCAGGCGCGGCGAGACCAGCTTCATCAACTTCGGGACCAGCGGGATCAGGAACAGCTGGGGAATGCCCATCCACATGATCACCTCGCCGATCTGCATGGCGTTGTAGCCCTGGATTTGTGCCAGGTACAGCGGCAGTACGTAGATCGAGCCGTACAGACCCATGCCCAGGCCGATGCTGGAAATGCTCGCGAGGCCGAAGTTGCGGTTGCGCAGGATGCCCAGGTCGATCAGCGGGTTCGGCCGCGACAGTTGCAGGATGACGAACAGGACCAGGCTGAACAGGGCGACGCTGCCGAGGCTGACGATCAGTTGCGACTCCAGCCAGTCCTTGCGGTGACCTTCCTCGAGGAAGACCTGCAGGCAGCCCAGGCCGATGCCGAGGGTGACGATGCCGGCGTAGTCGGTACTCTTCAGCAGTTCCCAGTGCGGCGCCTTTTTCTCCAGGCCGTAGAGCAGCCCGGCGATCATCAACAGGCCCGGCGGCACGTTGATATAGAAGATGTATTCCCAGCCGAAGTTTTCCGTCAGCCAGCCTCCCAGGGTCGGTCCGATGGAGGGCGCGAAGGTGGCGGTGATGGCGAACAGCGCCATGCCCTTCGGACGGTGGTGTTCCGGCAACTTGACCAGGGCCAGGGTGAACGCCAGCGGAATCAGCGCGCCGCCGGTGAAACCCTGCATGGCGCGGAACACGATCATGCTTTCCAGGTTCCAGGCGAACGAGCAGAGCAGCGAGGACACCAGGAAGCCCACCGAGATCATCACCGCCAGGCGCCGTGCCGAGAGCAGCTGCACCAGCCAGGCGGTCATCGGGATCATGATGATCTCCGCCACCAGATAGGAGGTGGAGATCCACGAGCCTTCCTCGAGGGTCGCCGCCAGCGCGCCCTGGATGTCCTTCAGTGAGGAGTTGGTGATCTGGATGTCGAGCACCGCCATGAATGCGCCGAGCATGGCGCTGAGCACCGCGATCCAGTCGCGCCGGGTCGGTTCGCCAAGCGGCCGGGCCAGCGCCTCAGCGGTCACGGAGCTCGACCTCGGCTTCGACGGACATGCCGGGGCGGATGCGGCCATGCAACGGGTTGTCGGCCTCGAACACGATCTTCACCGGGATGCGTTGCACCACCTTGGTGAAGTTTCCGGTGGCGTTGTCCGGTGGCAGCAGGCTGAACTGCGCGCCGGAAGCGGCGAACAGGCTATCGATGCGGCCGTCGATAGGCGTGTCGGGGAAGGCGTCGAAGGTCAGGCGCGCCTTCTGCCCGTCGCGCATGCGGCCGACCTGGGTCTCCTTGAAGTTGGCCTGGACCCAGATGTCTTCGTCCGGCACCAGCGACAGCAAATGGGTACCAACCTGCACGTACTGACCGTTGCGTGCGCTGCGCTGGCCGACCAGGCCGTTGATCGGCGAATGGATCAGGGTGCGTGACAGGTTGATTTCGGCTTGCGCCAGTTCGGTGCGGGCGCTGGCGATCTGCGCTTCCAGGCGCTTGATCTCGGCGCCCAGGGTGTCGCGCTGGACGCGTTGTGCCTCGAGGTCGGCGCGGGCCTTGGCCAGTTGCGAGCGGGCCACGTGGTTGTCGGCGGTGAGGGTGGTGACCCGTTCCTCGGAAACGTAGCCGGGCTTGCGCAGGGCTTCGGCGCGGTTCAGGTCGATCTGTGCGCGGCCGAGGGTTGCCTGGCTGGCGTTGACGTCGGCGGCGCTGGCGGCGATCAGGCTGCCCTGCTGCACCAGCTTGCTGCGCGCCTGGGCCAGTTCCGCCTCGCGGGTGGCCAGCGCGGCCTGGGCGCGCTCGACGGCGAGCTTGAAGTCGGCGTCTTCCAGGCGTACCAGTAGCTGCCCCTTGTCCACGTGCTGGTTGTCGCGCACCAGGACTTCCTCGACCCGCGCGCCCAACTGGCTGGCCACCCGCGTGATCTCGCCCTGGACGTAGGCGTTGTCGGTGCTTTCCACGTGGCGGCCGATGAACCACCAGTGGAGGAAGAAGGCCAGGGCGATCAGGCCGACGGCCACCAGGAAGACGGTCAGGCGACGTTTGAGTTGGGCGGGCATGGGTGGAGTGTTCCGTCGGCAAAATTCGGCCAATCTAGCAGTGTTCCGCCGGACGTTATAGGCGCTACACTTCGGACTCTTTGTTGCTTATAGGGAACAATAATGGGGCTTGATGATGCGCTGATCTTCACCCGCGTGGTGGAGTACCACAGCTTCACCCAGGCCGCGCAGAGCCTGGGCATGCAGAAGTCCACGGTGAGCCGGCGCATCGCCCTGCTGGAGGAGCGCCTGGGCGTGCGCCTGCTCAATCGCACCACCCGTAAGTTGCGCCTGACCGAAGTAGGGCAGGCCTACTACGAGCGCTGCCGGCAGATCATGCACGATTTCGCCGAGGCCGAGCAGGCGGTCATGCAGTTGCAACAGGCGCCGTCGGGATTGCTGCGGATCACCTCGCCGATAGAGTTCGGCCAGATGTTCCTCGCCAGCCTGCTGGGCGACTTCATGCGCCAGTACCCGCAGATCACCGCCGAGGTCGAGCTGGCCTCGCGCAGCGTCGATCCGCTGCAGGAGGGCGTCGACATCGTGATCATGGTCGGCCAGCCGGAGGATTCCACCCTGGTGGCCCGTCGCCTGCTCTCTACCAGCCGCTGGCTCTGCGCCAGCCCCGACTACCTGGCGGCGCACGGCACGCCGACATCGGTGGCCGAGCTTGCCGGGCATCGCGCGGTCCTTCTGTCCACCGACTCCCAGCGCTACTGGCCGCTTTCCGGAGACAGCCTGCCCTGCCAGCGGGTGCTGTCCTGCAACAACATCACCTTCGCCCGCGAGGCGGTGGTCGCCGGTGCCGGCATTGCCGCGCTACCGGCGCTGATCTGTGCGGAGAGCGTGCACAGCGGGCGTCTGGTGCGTTTGCTGGCGGACGTGCCGTTGCCGGTCGGCGAACTGTATGCGGTCTATCCTTCGCGGCGTTTCCAGGCGATGAAGGTCAAGGCCTTCCTCGATTTCCTGATCAGCCGCCTGCCGGCCGACACCGGTCGTTTACTGGAGCCGGAGGCGGCCCGCCTGATAACATCGCGCCCCTGAATTTCCGTTTTAACTTCCGCTTGGCAAGAGAGTCTCCATGACCACTGTTCGTACTCGCATCGCCCCGTCGCCGACGGGCGACCCGCACGTCGGTACCGCATACATCGCGCTGTTCAACCTGTGCTTCGCGCGTCAGCACGGCGGTCAGTTCATCCTGCGCATCGAGGACACCGACCAGCTGCGTTCGACGCGGGAGTCCGAGCAGCAGATCTACGACGCCCTGCGCTGGCTCGGCATCGAGTGGGACGAGGGCCCGGACGTCGGCGGCCCGCATGGCCCGTACCGGCAGAGCGAGCGCGGGCACATCTACAAGAGGTATTCGGACGAACTGGTCGAGAAGGGCCATGCCTTCACCTGCTTCTGCACGCCCGAGCGCCTCGATGCGGTTCGCGCCGAGCAGATGGCGCGCAAGGAAACCCCGCGCTACGACGGCCACTGCATGCACCTGCCGAAGGATGAGGTGCAGCGCCGCCTCGCCGCCGGCGAGTCCCATGTCACCCGCATGAAGGTGCCGACCGAGGGTGTCTGCGTGGTGCCGGACATGCTCCGCGGCGATGTCGAGATTCCGTGGGATCGCATGGACATGCAGGTGCTGATGAAGGCCGACGGCCTGCCCACCTACTTCCTCGCCAACGTGGTCGACGACCACCTGATGGGCATCACCCACGTCCTGCGCGGCGAAGAGTGGCTGCCGTCGGCGCCCAAGCTGATCAAGCTCTACGAGTATTTCGGCTGGGAGCAGCCGCAGCTGTGCTACATGCCGCTGCTGCGCAACCCGGACAAGAGCAAGCTGTCCAAGCGCAAGAACCCGACCTCTATCACCTTCTACGAACGCATGGGCTACCTGCCGCAGGCGCTGCTCAACTACCTTGGGCGGATGGGCTGGTCGATGCCGGACGAGCGCGAGAAATTCACCCTCGCCGAGATGATCGAGCATTTCGACCTGTCGCGCGTCTCCCTGGGCGGACCGATCTTCGACCTGGAGAAGCTCTCCTGGCTGAACGGGCAGTGGATCCGCGAGCAGTCCGTGGAGGAGTTCGCCCGTGAGGTGCAGAAGTGGGCGTTGAATCCCGAATACCTGATGAAGATCGCTCCGCACGTGCAGGGACGGGTGGAGAACTTCAGCCAGATCGCACCGCTGGCCGGATTCTTCTTCAGCGGCGGGGTGCCGCTGGACGCTTCGCTGTTCGAACACAAGAAGCTCGATCCGACCCAGGTCCGCCAGGTTCTGCAACTGGTGCTGTGGAAACTCGAATCCCTGCGCCAGTGGGAGAAGGAACGCATCACCGGCTGCATCCAGGCTGTCGCCGAACACCTCCAGCTCAAGCTGCGCGACGTGATGCCGCTGATGTTCCCGGCCATCACCGGGCATGCCAGCTCGGTTTCGGTGCTGGACGCCATGGAGATCCTTGGTGCCGACCTGTCGCGCTATCGCTTGCGCCAGGCCCTGGAGCTACTGGGCGGGGCGTCGAAAAAGGAAACCAAGGAGTGGGAGAAGATCCGCGACGCCATTCCCGGCTGACCGGCTTTCTTCCACAGTCGATGACGAGGCCCGCCCAGTTGCGGGCCTCGTTTTTTGGGGAGGGGAGGTAAGTGATTGTTCTTCCGGTAAAATTTTTTAGGTTTCGATGAAAAATAATGTTGACAGCCTCAAGCCTCGCCCTTAGTATGCGCCCCGTCTTCACGACGAACTCAACGAAGTGAAGCGATCCAGCGGTACTTTGGGGCTATAGCTCAGCTGGGAGAGCGCTTGCATGGCATGCAAGAGGTCGACGGTTCGATCCCGTCTAGCTCCACCAAATTGCCGGGAATACGCGGTTGGTTTTGCGGATTCCTACGAAGGTTTCGTCCCCTTCGTCTAGTGGCCTAGGACACCGCCCTTTCACGGCGGTAACAGGGGTTCGAGTCCCCTAGGGGACGCCA
>OIFK01000118.1_pt1 | contig 56306 bp, 57 predicted proteins | sample 1582071 | NCBI WGS metagenome assembly OIFK01 (sample SAMN07501052, study PRJEB24779) | human gut metagenome | isolation source: stool | host: human infant | place: USA: Pittsburgh, PA | reverse complement strand
AAAAAGAATTGCTGGTTTTTAACTTTATATTCTGTTCAATTTTCAAAGACCAATTTGTGTGTCGCACTCAAGCGACTTGCTTATCTTAACATCCTCATCGAAACTTGTCAACAACTTTTTTTGAATTTTTTTGATTCATTTGTTTTAAGTTGTTTACCGCTGTCGTAAGGACAAGACATATCTTATCACATACAAGAAAACTGTCTAATTATATTTATTGATTTTATCTGCATTATCCTTCATATACTAGCTTTTATATAGTTTTTACTTATTTATTCTTATATAGATACGCAAGGTTATGTTTTTTTACTTTTAGAGAAAATTATATATATAAAGAATATTCGATATATTAATCTCAACACAGCTAAAATCAATAATTAAGCCAATTTGTGTTATAATATTTAGGGGTGATAAAATGAATCAAATTTTAAAGAATAATTGGAATACTGTATTAAAAGATGAATTTGATAAGGACTATTATCAAAAATTAAGACAATTTCTTCTAGAGGAGTATAAATCAAAAACTATATATCCAAATGCATATGATATTTTTAATGCTCTTCATTTTACAGACTATAATGATGTAAAAGTTGTTATCTTAGGCCAAGATCCTTATCATGGCCCAAATCAAGCTCACGGATTAAGCTTTTCTGTAAAGCCAGGTATACAACCGCCACCTTCTTTAAGAAACATATATAAAGAATTACATACTGATCTAGGTTGTTCTATTCCTAATAACGGATACTTAAAAAAATGGGCAGATCAGGGAGTTCTCTTATTGAACACAGTATTAACTGTAAGAGCTGGAGAAGCAAATTCTCATAAGAATAAGGGTTGGGAAGTATTCACTGATAAGATAATATCTAAATTAAATGAAAGAAAGGACCCTATAGTTTTTATTTTATGGGGTAATAACGCTATAAGTAAAAAGAAACTTATAACTAACCCTCAACATTACATAATACAATCAGTACACCCAAGTCCTCTTTCAGCTACAAGAGGATTCTTTGGAAGCAAACCTTTTTCTAAAACTAATGAATTCTTAAAAAGTATTAATAAACAAGAAATTGATTGGCAAATTGATAACATATAAAAAGAAACCTTACTTTGATTAAGTAAGGTTTCTTTTTATGTGTGTGATTCTATTCTTAAAATACAGGGGGTTTTAATCTATATTAATTGACTTTTTAGCTTTGTTTCTTCTTTTCATATGCCATGAGTAAAATAAAGAGCCTATTATTCCTGCAACACCACCAATTGAGAATGTTAATGCAATATTACCTACTATAGCTCCTACAAAAACTCCACACCCAACTCCAATTGCAATACCTTTTGCTAAATATTCACATTCTTTATCTGTCAGGCTTAATTTGTCTAACACTTTACTCATCTCCTAAATACTATTAATTACAAAACTTATTATAAATTCAATTTCTTAAGTATTTCTTAAGCAAAACTTAAAGATTGATTAGTATTATTATCTACTACATTTATCATTATACATTTTTAGCATTACCCTGTAAAGAGTTATTTATTACTTTTTAATAAATAAATTGTTACATTTTTGTAAGTTTTGTTAAACCTTTTGTCTCTTTCACTATTATTATACCTATATAATCACTAATAATCATTACACAATCTTTAACTATTAGTTACAAATTTATTTCATATATAATTTGTAATAAAAAAAGCACTAACTAAAAGTTAGTGCTTTTCCTGGTGGCTCGACCAGGAATCGAACCAGGGACACGAGGATTTTCAGTCCTCTGCTCTACCGACTGAGCTATCGAGCCATATCTACCTGGCAACGTCCTACTCTCCCACACAGTCTCCCATGCAGTACCATTGGCGCTATAGAGCTTAACTTTCCTGTTCGGTATGGGAAGGAGTGTTTCCTCTATGCCATAATCACCAGATACAATTAGTATTATATATATATAATTAAATTATGTCAATTATTTTTTTTACTTTTCTTTAAAAGCCCTCACTTCTACCCTCCGTATTAATTCCTCTTTCATTACGTACATCTGTAAGCAATTCATTTTGAGCACGTATTAATAAGATATTTTCACCTACTGATGTAAAAAAATATCCTAAAACATCTTGTTCAGCTAAAGATAATCCTTGTACACTTTTCGTTGCAATAAGCCAAGATAAAGTTAAAAGTTGCTCTCCAGACAAATCGTATATGCTCATAAATCTACTCCTTACTACAATATTACTTATTAATTATATGTATAACTTATCTACATTATTAATTAGAATTGTACTATTCCATAAAGCTTTTTATATTAAATAAAAAAGATGGTGATATTCATCAATTCACCATCTTTTGATTATAAGGTTTTATTATTCATTAATATGATTAAGTATATAAGACTTAACATCCTCTTTGTCTATTCCTAAACTTATTGAAAATTCTTCATTCAATAAGTTTTCTGCTGTCTTCATAACCTCATCATCATTTTTATTTGTCCTTTTACCTGACACCTTGTTCTTCTTATTAGAGTGAATGCTCTTAACTATTGTGATTAAATCTTCACATTCCCCATTCTTCAACATTGACTTAAATGTTTCTGATCTTTCTTTATCATTGTCTACCCAAAATAAATCCATATCAGATACTTTCTCCATTAATGACTCTACCTCTTCTTCAGAGTGTATACCTCTAATAATTATTTTTTCATTATCTATTGGAATTTTTATTGTCATATTTTTAGAGTAAATAGGACTTAACACGTAGCATTCTTTTTGTTCATTGTTCATGAACTTTTCCTTCTTTATATCGATAACCTTACATGCTCCTGTCATTCCATACATAACGTAATCATTAACCTTAAACATAAAATCGTCTCCTTCCTTACATAAAACTTTAATTACCTGAAGTTACTAATAGCTTTATATAGAGTTAACTTAGGCAGTTAAAAAATTACGCCAACATAAAAAAAATAGCCTTCACAACAGGACTTACGTTGCAAAAACTACTCGTTGTATCTTTATTTTAACATATTTGAAAGTATTATGTAAGTAAAACTTTTTTTATTTACTTTTAAAGCTATCTTTAACACGAAATTTCTGTATGTTTTATTTTTTATTATATTTGTGTAATAATAAAATTATAAATATTTATGGAGATGATTTTATGAATAATGAAATAGAACAATTGACTCAAATACTTAAAGAAAGTAATAATATAGTATTCTTCGGTGGAGCAGGTGTTTCAACTGAGTCTAGTAACAAAGTACATAATTAAAAAAGGAGTGCTTAAAACACTCCAGTTGTCGTAAATACAGCCTTTTCTAATATTTTATATAGTGACGTAAAGTCTTTAAACTTAACTTCTTCTACTGTTGGTATTATCTTTTCTTTCTCTTCATCATAAGCTCTACCAACTACAATATATTCAATATGATTTTTAAATACATCTTCTGATTCACCATTTTCAAGTTTAATCTTAAGTGAATTTAATATATCTATATAATCATCTTTAAGTCTATGTGTTTCATCATAGTAAGAATTGAAGTTATCTATATTTTTTATTTCTTCTTCAATATCTTTTATCTCTGCTTTTAGTTTTGTGCTTCTAGTGTTATAGTTCTCTTTACTAATTTCTCCATCCATATAGAGTTCCTTAGTTCTATCTAATATTCCAATATTTCTCTCTAACTTTGTTTCTAAAGAACTTTTATCTTTTACTTTATACTTTGATAATATCTCATCTATGATTTGTTCTATAGTCAATTTAAACTCATTTATTCCTCTTGGAGATAATAAAAATTTCTTAAGTGTATCTTCATTAAAACAAGCACTATTACAATCCCCATTATTCTTCTTACTACTACACTCCCATAAATCGCCTTTCTTATTAGTTCCTTTATGGAAGAAATTTTTACCACAAACACTACATCTTATTTTGCCACTCATTGCATAGACTCCATTTTTAACCCCTTTTCCTCTTAAGGTTCTTGATTTCCTAATCTCTTGACATTTATCCCATAGTTCCTTAGAAATGATTGCTTCAATCCTATCATTTGGTACTATATCATATTCTCTCGCTTTTTTATTTGTTTCACTTTTTTCATCATAGTAATATTTTTGATATCCTACATATCCACAATAACGTTCATTTCTAATAATCTCCATTATTCTATTAGGCTTCATATCCATTTCCTTAGCTATCTCTCTCATGCTTTTGCCTTCTGAGTAAGCTTCAAATATATACTTAGCTTTAGGAGCATATTGATTTTGTATCAACTTATTCTCTCCATTAATATAATCAAATCCAAGCATTTTTTGACAAGGTGGCAAATAGTTTCTTTGCTCTCTAGCTTTTTCCAACCCTTTCTTAACTTTGTATTGAGTATTCCTTGACTCTTGTTCATCTAGTAAGAAAAAAACATTAAGAATAAAATCTATATCATTATCAAATGAACTCCTTCCCATGTCCAAAAATATAACTTCTACATTGTTTTGTTGCAAAGCCAGTAAACATTGCTTCATTAATATTTGATTTCTCATAAATCTACTGCTATGGCTTACTATAATTTTATTTACTTGTGGTTTACTATCGCCACTAACAAATATGATATTACCTTTGTGCTTCTCTACTAAAACATTACATCTCTTTAGCATCTCTATGAAATTTGGTCTATTAAATACTTTGGTAGCAGTTTTTCCATAATCAGCAAACACTTCTATTATTTCATAATCTGAGCTTTTGTAATTGGATTGAGTATTAAAACTCGTTAACTGCTCCTCACTAGTAGTAGATACTCTAGCATATAAATAAACCTTCTCTTTTGTTTCTTGACTCATACAATTCCATCCTCCTTATTTTCTAGAGTGATTATACCATTTTCATCAATAAATTCCAAGTTTTAATTAGGTGAACACTAGGTAAACACTTGCTTTAAAGGCTCTCTGTTAATTTTAAAATTTCTAGAATTTCTTTGCTTTATCATTTATACTTTTTTAAGTTATTCAAGTTTATAAATTTATATAATTGCATAAAAAAAAGATAGTCAATGACTATCTTAAACACTAATTCATTTTACTTCTATTATTTTATTATCTTTTTTAGTAAATAACTTCATTGTACCTTCTATTGGTTCTGCATCAAATGGATTAAATAGAATTACATTTTTACCTTTCTTTTGAATCAAGTCCATTCTAGTACTTTTATGTATAACTCCACAATAACCTTTACTAATTAGGTACTCAGCAAAAAAATGAAACGGTATATATGAATCTTTATCTTCATCAACTGGTAAGAAAATTGCTTCTACTATGTTTTGAATTAACATTACGCTGATATATCTTTCAATCTTTTTTCTATCAGTTCTATTGTTTATTTTACTTTTAATAAGTCTTTTTATTTTTCTATTTTCCCCTGATTGTTTTAAAGTTTTAACTTTTTCAATTAAATTCTCATCACTCACTATTTTCTCTAATTCACTATTAATTGATTCGTTTATTATTTTTTCTTGTGTGTTTACAAGTGATTCGTCAATTGAAAAATCTAACAACATCCCATTTGTTTTTGAAGTCTTAAATCTACAAGTAGTAACCACTTCTCCATTCTTCATTCTAAGTTCTTCGCAACAAGTTACAATTGAATTTTTAATTTTACTTGAACTTTCACTCTCAGCATACCCTAGATATAAAAAAGCTTTCCCCTTAGGATTCCACCTATTAAATCCAGCAAATTCATCTTTTGGAATCATCCATTCATAATCATTAAGATGATTGCCACTAGCACCCCTAACCAACCCTTTTAAAGAACCTATATTTTTACTAAATAAGTCTTTATTGAATTTTAATGTATAATCGTGAATTTCATCAAACATTTTTATAAAAGTTCTATCTTTTGTTGATGCTTCATTATTATTCTTAAGTTCTTGCCAAAAGCTTAATATATCTGACCTGAAAACTTGGATATATTTTTTCTTATATCTTTCCTTAATATTCAAGTGAAAAAAATTGATACTAATCGTGTTTAGATAAAACTCTAAACTATATTGCAAAAACTCTTCAACCGAAAACATTTCTACTATAGCATTCTTGATTATTCCAAAACTATAATTATATCTATTTATTAGTAATCCTATCTGTTCTTTTATTGATTTATCTTGAATGTCATTAAGAGTCTTTTGAAGAATTATGAATTTAGTATCATTTTCGAATACTTTTACCATTTCATTGGTTTCTATTAACAACCTCATAGCACAACCCCTCCCCATTTACTAACATTTTATCATTTTTCTATACTACTAATCAAACAAAAAATAAGGGATATACAACTATAAAAAAGTTATATATCCCTTTCAATGATTAATAAGATAAACCAGCCAATCTACTATTTCTCTTATTGATTCCATTTATTTCACTACTCATGAATTTTGCAGTTCCTTTTGCTATGGCTCTACCATCTAAAGTAATAGTATTATCTACTTGAACAGTTCTTTCTGCCATTAATACTTCTAACATTTGCATCAATAAGGTGTTTTGATTCTTTAACTCATTAATCATTTCAACATTGTTACTTTCAGCTTTTATGCTAGATGTTGAAGCTACTGTTGATGGTTGATACATTCTTCCACCATAGACCATATCTCTAGTTAATGATTGCATACTAGCTACACTAGCCATAGCATCCACTGGAGCTACTAGAGCTTTAGCTTCATTAGTTCTAATTGTCCTATTGATAGTAACTGAACCACTGACACTTCTATTCAAAGTGCTAATGACACTATTCCAATCTGAAATTATTCTACTCCTTGCACTTGATACACTATTAGCTATATTACTAACGTATGAACCTATTCTTGATTGAGCACTAGAGAAAGCTTTAACTAAATCTTCTGATTTACTTATAATTTCATCTAGCTTAGTTTTTGATTGAGTTGCCATTTCTTCCATAGACTTAACTGAAGCATTTTTCATATCATCCATAGATTTAGTTATAGTTTCAGTTGATGTTTTAAGATTCTTCTCAACTTCAGGAGCTATTTTTCCTGATTCATCAATCATACTACTTGCAACTCCAGCCATGCCAGTTGAAGCATCAATAGCCATACCAGCAGTAGCATTACTAATAACACTTTGAGCATTAGCCATATTAGTAGATACTGCTCCAGCTCCTTCACTAGTCTTAACATCCATCTGACTTCTTACTGTTTCCATTGCAGAACTAATTGAACTTGCCATTTCTTCAGTATTTAATCTACCACTATTCTTTATCTGTTCAAAATTAGTATTAAGTATAGGTATAATTTCATCTATATTCATACCTTCTTTTATTCCACTGAACATATATCTAGTAGTATCATTCATGTTGGTTAAAGCCAATAGCTGATTACTGTTCATTGTAGTTAAACTATTAGCTAAAGCAGTAGAAGCTTCTTGATACTTTCCATCCATTATTAATGGTACTTGTTGCATTGCTAAATCTAATGATTGATTCATAATAGTTAACTCTGTATCTTGAAGATTTCTTAAGTGTTGCATACCTCTAGTGGTTGATAAAGCTATCTTTGACATACCTTCCTCAACTGTTAATAGTTGTCTAGCTTCATATCTTTCCCAAGCTTGTTGCATGGTATCTCCACCAGCTCCATCAAGCATTGCAGCGACTAAATCAAACAATAACATTACTCCATTTATAACAGAACCAAAATTTAATTGTAAAACTCCTGAAATAAATTCACATACTCCACCAACAACAGTACCTAATCCCTCAAACTTTTCTTGAAGTTTAAGTATTAAACCTTCATTTTCACCTATTGCTCCAGCAAGAGCTACTAAAGCTCCTATTAGTACATAAGGATTACTCATTAAACCAGCTAAACTAGAGAAAGTACCACTCATTCCTCCCATTTTTGTTATAGCTCCACCTATAGCTCCAGTAACACCACCAAATAATCCTATAAGAGTTGAAGCCATCCCTAATAATGGAGAAATACAAGCTACTGCAACTGCTCCCCATGCTACCCAATCTTTTTGACTATCAGATAGACCACTAAACCATTCAGTAAACTTTTCAACTAATTCAGTTGCCTTTTCTAGTATTGGAACAAGAACTTTTTCTCCAAATGGTTCTAGGGCAGTTTTAAGCTCATTCCAAGCTCCAAGCATTTGACCACTAACACCATCTTCAACGTTATCTGACATTTCTTTCATAGTGCCATCAACATTTACTAATTCCGAACCGTAGTCACCTAAAGTAGTAAGTAAAGTAGTTCCGACATCTTCCCATTTAGTACCGAATAGTGCTACTGCATATTCATTTTGCTTAGTCTTATCTTCCATACCTGATAGAGCTTGAACTACTTTTAAAGTTGCTTCTTTAGCAGAATCTCCACCTTTGTTAACTGCATCTGTAATATTTTTAGCACTTAATCCAATTCCTTCTAAGGCTTTTGCTTGAGAATCTCCAACTTCCTGTAGGTTTATTCCAAGCTCCTTTATACCATCAGCAAGATAATCTAGTTGGAAAACACCATCTTTAGTACCCTTTTTAAGTATTGCTAGAAATTCATCAGCACTAAATCCAGCTTCTTTAAATTGAACTCCATACTCATTAAGCGTATCTAAAAATTCTCCTGAGAAATCTAATCCACTTTGAAAACCATCAGCTATTAAATCAAAAGCTTCTTCACCACTAATACCAAACTGCTTTATTAAACTCATAGCAGTTTTAACTACTTCTTTAGTATCAGTTCCAAAGGTAGAATTTATAGTTACAATACCTTTTGTGAAATCTTCTAATTGTTGCTCATTGAAAGTATCTCCAAATGCTAACTTTAATTCTTTAAGAGTTTCTACTGAATCTTCAAAGCTGAATCCATCATTTGATATTTCTCTTGCCATATCCTTCAACTTTTCAGCTTCTTCATTTGTAGCACCTAAAGCATTTTTTAAATGAGTTACTGCATTATCTCCTTCGATAAATGCTCCTGTCATTCCACCTACTGCTACTGCTCCAGCTCCTGAAAGTTTATCAGCACCATCTTTTATTCCATCAATTTTATCTTTTAATTTCTCAGCACTTTCACTAGCATCTTTAAAGCCTTTAGTTAACTTATCAATGTTAAATCCTTTATCAATTTGTCTAAGCTCTTTACTTAAAGATTCTACATCATTCTCAGTAGCAGTAATCTTGTTTCCAAGAGTAGCCATTTGATTCTCTAAGCCTTTTGCTTTAGCTTCAGCATTACTCATAGACTTATTGAAATTCTTATACTTAGCTTCTAGACTCTGAATCACTTTAGATTGTTTCTCTAATTCTTCTGCAGTAGCATTACCACTAGCCTTCATTTCATCTAGCATCTTCTTAGCTTCTTCTATCTTTTGTGGTAAAGAATCATACTCTTCCTTAAGCTTCTTGATATTCTCCCTTTGTTCTTTATGTGCTTCTTCCAAAGCAACCATTTTCTTATTGTAGCTTTCTATTGTATCTTGTCCAGCTTTTATAGCTTTTGAATAATCTTCTATTCCCTTTTCAGATAGACTTAAAGCTTTCTTTGCCTGATTAAAGGCAGTTTCCATTTGCTTTGTACTTCTATTAACTTCTTGTAAACTTTTATCAAATTGTCCAGTATCTAAACCAAGACTCACCAATAACTCTGCTACTGTTTCTTGACTTCTAGTCATAATATCGTTCCTTTCTCAATATTAATTTTCATTAAAAAAATAAGGTAGATGAAGCACATTAACACTTTCACCTACCTTACTTAGTTAAAAAATCATTTCGTCAATATATACTTCCTTGACTTTCTCTTCTTTCTTCTCTTCTATTCCATTTACTTTCTTGTAAATGTCATATTGCTCAAATAGAATCTTTGGAGTTGACTCCCAAAACAAAACTTCACTTCTGTTAAGTAAGCTAACCCAAATATACTCCATAAAGCTCCAGTTCCAATCTTCTTCTAAATCAATTACTTCTTCTTTGTTACTTTTTTTTTATCAGTAGGCATTGATTCAGTTAGAAGTTGTCCTAAATTTTCAAAAGCTGAGAATAATTCCATAATAGATAATTCATCTATTACTTCTCTTTCAAAATCTTCATGTCTAACTTTTATTCCTTGATATAATATTTCACCAATTACATCTAAGTCCATATTTTGAACACCATTCATTACTTGTGGCATTGTTAAGCCTAATTCTTTACATATATTCTTCATAACTTTAAAGTTAAAAGCCATGTTATATTCTTTTTCATTTAACACTATTTTTTTCATGAATATGTTTCTCCTTTATTCTGTATATTGTAATTTTGAAAAGTAAAAGCTTCTTCCATAAAAGTTACCATCTTTTAAATCCTTTTCTGATAATCTTATGAAGTCATTTCTCTTCATAACTTTCTTTAAATCTCTAACTTTTTCTCCAATTGTCATAGATTCTTCTGCATTGTACCAAAGAGTTATAGCTACTCTAGTAGTTTCTGCAGTAGCATTATCATCTTCATAGAAGCTATCATCTACACCAGTAGTACCAAAAATAATATAAATACTGTCATTATTATCTTCTGCTTCCATGAAGTAAATTGGAATATTTAAAGGAGCTAGAGCTGATAAAATTTGTTCATTAATCATAGTAACTACTCCTTTAATCCTTTTACTATTGTTTCTTTAATTGCATCAATAGAATTATTTATACCTTTTTGATAAGCTTCATCCATCCAATAAGTACCAAGCTTTCCTCTACTTCCATAGTGTTGATAATAACCATATCTTTTCACTTCTTCTGAAGCGTTCATAGTTCCTATATCAATTTTCTTAGCACCTTTTTTTGTTTTAACTTTAGATTTCCCTAAAGAATCTCTTAACTTTCCAGTGTCTTTAGGAGCTTCAGCTTTTTGAGATTTAAGCATTACATCAGCTCCAGCTTCTAAGCTTTCTTTACTGATTTTATTTGCTACTTTCTTCTCTAGTGAATCAAGCTTCTTTTTCAATTGACTCATATCAAAATCTAAACTCATTACTCCACCACTTCCTCACATAGTAGCTCCATACATGAATTTCCAAATTCTCTTTGAATATTTCTAATGTTGTAAGCCTTATCGTTTAAGAAAACATAATCTTTATCACTTACATCTTCTTTATTTCTACAAACTAACTTAATCAAAGTTAACTCTCTATTACTATTAGCTAATGTCACTTCTTTTTCTCTATTTGAACTAGTAAGTAATCCAGCTTTAAGAGAATAAATTTTCTCATACTGAGCAACTTGTATTCCCATATTATTAGTTATCATTTTCTTTCTAAAAATATGGATGGTCTTTCTGAACTGTCCTATTTCATACTTCATTCTTTCTCACTCCTTATAAGAAATTTCTTCTATGAGAATTAAGAATTGTTGTTATAATAGGGTTCTCTTTCAACTGCCCTGAAGTCATACCATTTCTAAAATCATAATTCATACTGCATAGTAATAGTAAAGCAGTAGTAATATCTTTATAATTACTTAGCTCTTCTACAGTTAATCCAGTTCTTGTAGTTGCATATGCTATAGCAGATGGTATAACAATAGTTTTTAGATATACATCATCTTCATCACTATCAATTCTTAAAAACTGTTTAACCACTTCAACATCTAGAATCTCACTAGTATCAATTTGTTTTGGTTTAACTTCTGTTTGCTCATTAATATTTTTCTTAAAAATTTCTGATAAATCCATACTATCTACCTCATTATAAAAAAGGAGATAGAAACTCTATCCCCTAATTAATTATTTTGCTTTCTTTGCTAATACCATAGCTGGAGTAAACTCAGTTTGAACTGCTTCGAACCACTTACTAGTGAACTCTTCTGCACCTTCATCAGTTGAGTTTGCTCTAGCAGATACTTTACCATTTGATATTAATGGCATAAATACTCCAGTTAATGTAACGTTTGAAGATTCTATTGATTCTTCTTTACCTTTATAAGTTGCTTCATTTCTAGAAAGAACTCCTTTGTATAATGTTACATATTGAAATCCACCTTTTGATAATGGTGCTCTGAACATAATTGCATATTCTGAAGCTACTGCATCACCACTTTGAGTGAATACACCATTTTCGTAAGTGTTACCACTTATTAAAGCTTCTACCTCGTGGCTTAAATATCCTAACTCAATGTTGACTTCCTTACCTGAAAATGCTGGTATTACTTGTTCTACTACATCATCTGAATAGAAAGTAACATTCTCAGTATTGTCAGCTATCTCAATAGATATTAATGATGGTACTGCTACTGGTGATTCATAAGTAGTACCTGATAAATCATCTTTTGTTATTTTTGCTATGTGTAAATCTCTTACACCGATTATTCTAGACATAATCTAATTACCTCTTTCTTATTAATATTTTTTTGAATAATAAAAGAGAGCTACGTTATGTAACTCTCTAAGTTAGCTTTTTTTAGTTTTTAACTATTTCTTAGCTCTTGAGTTTAAAGCCATAGCAACATTACCAATAGCTATAGCTTCTTCTACAGTTGTAACTGCATCTAATCTTACATCAGCTCTAAATGCAACAGTTCCTGATAAGAAACCTATAGAATCATCTCTCTTAATGTTGATGTTGTGTCTTAAACCAACAGTTATAGCTTTTGATAAGTTAACAAACATTGGCTTAGTAACATTTTCATCAACGATAACTTCACAACCTAAGATAGTCATTACTGGTCTATCTGCATAAGCTCTAACCATTAAAGGTTGTCCATTAGCATCTTTTAGTTTTGCTATTTGCACTTCCATTTCAGGACTAATTACCCATACTGCTCCATTTCTGTAAGCTGGTTTGATAGCATAATACATATCAATTAAAGCATCTGCATCTATTGCTGAAATTTCTACTGTTTTAGCTCCTTCAGCACCTTCTAATTTCTTAGCTACTATTTCATTTAAAGTTAATCCTAAACCTTCAACCATTTGTTTTTGGATTTCACCTTCTAAATCAAATCCAGCATCTTCAAGACACTCTTCTGATATTACACAAACTAGTCCATACTTATCAGCTTTTAAAACTTTTTCTTCAAATGTAGCTTGTGCCTTAGTATATTCTGCTAATTCTGCAACTTTAACGAACTTCGGTAACTTAGTTCCTTGTACTGTTAATGCTGAAGTTGAAGTAGTGTTTATTTTATTTGCTCTTTCAAATAATGGAGATACATCTGCAACTTTATCAATTACTCCACCTAAGAACTCAACTTTTTCTATACCAATGTTAGCATTAGTAACTTCTCCAGCTCTAACTTCTAATTCTTTTCCTTCTACTAATAAATTTCTTAATTCTACCATGTTGTTTTTACCTCTTTCTTCTAATTTGTTATTTTGTAATTTGTTATCAATAGCTCTGATTTCTTTTTGTAATTGAGCTATCTTTGATTGTTCTTCTTCATTGAAACCTCTATTTTCAACTTCTGAAGCATTTAAAATATCTTCAAGCTCTGCTACTAACAGTGCTTTCTTTTCAAACATTGCTTTTGTATTCATAGCAACCTCCATTGAATTTTTTATTTTTAGGCATAATGAAAAAACACCTAGTCCTTTAATGACTAAGTGTTTCTTACATCTTTGCTTTTTGAATATCTATGAAAAGCTTAAGCTTCTCTTTCGATTCATCATTATTTAATTCTTCAACTACTTCTTCAATCTCTTTATCTAAGACTTCATCTTCAACTTCTTCTGAAGTAACCTTTTCTTCTTCAGTTGGTTCAACTTCATTTACAGTATCAACTTCATTCTTATCTTCAAGATTTTCTTCTGTAGTTGTTTCTTCTTCAGATATTTCAGCTTCTTCAACCTCAATATCTTCTAATTGAGCCATAAGCTCTTTTTCTTTTTCTTGCAACTCAGCTATTGCTTCTCTAATTTTAGTTAATTCATCTTCATAACTTCTTGATTCACAAAGAGAACCTACATAAGCTGGATTCTTCACAAGTGATACTTCTAATAACTCAATAGCATCAACAAATCTTCTATCTAACTTAGAATTAATACACTCAACTCTTTCTCTTATAACTTTAAATCCAAAACTACAAGAGTTGATAATTCCAGCTTTAATCTTTTGATATAATGATTCATCTTTAATAGTTGCTTCAAATCTTAACCCTATGTTATCTTCTCTTAGCTCTAAATCACCTAGAGTAGTTGATGCAAGTTTTTCATCCCAATTATGTTCTAGTAATAATGGTATTTCTTCTGCTCTTTCTAAAGCATCTTCAAATACGCCACTAGTCATAATTTCCTTAAAATACTTACCATTCTTCTTATTATATAAGGTTTCAGATTCTCTATTGGTTACATTGATATAGCCACCTATTTTATATGAACCATCTTCATTATTTTGAAGCTCCATATCTTTTATTCTGTACTCAGTATTTATAAATGCTCACCTCCTACTCCTGAAGAGTTTCAGATGATTTAGTACCATCTTCTATATTTCCATCTAGGTCAACAGTTTTTCCTAGATTTAATATCATTGAATTTCCATTCGATACATTGAATAGAACATCAGATAAGTTCATCTTTAATACATTATCAAGGTTAGGTATTCTTGGTAGATTTTCTAATTCTCTTACTGTGTTAATATCTAAGATATTACTTTCAAGACCAACTTTATAAGCTTCCATCCTATCCTTCATACTTGCATCTTTACTAATTTCACTTAAATCAAATGTAAAGAAATATCCATCTAATTTTTCAGTTTCCAATAAAAGCACTCTATTGTATTCTTCTATAATCTTATCCAATAGTGGTATCAACTTTGCTCTTATAAAGGCTTTCTCCTGCTCTTCACTAGCAGTACCATTTATTAATTCAAGGCTTGTACCAAATAAAGCACAAATTTGTTTATCTAATAAATTTTGTTGCTCTACTATTTGATTTTGTTGATTATTTCCACCAACATTTTGGAACTTTAAACCTTGATTAAGTACAAATGATTGCTCTGTACCATTACTAACAAACTTCTTCCAACTAGCTTTAAGAGCATTAAGTTCTTCTTGTCCAAGTGGAATATCCGACTCTATAATCCCTTTAGGTGCATGGCTATTCTTAGCACTAGTTTTGTTATTTATTAGCATATACATAGAACTTTCAAGTAAGGTCTTATTTTGATTTATTAATCCACTAAATGTAACTCCATCAGTTGTATTAGCTAGTGTAATAAAATCAAAATCATTATAAGGTTTACCCATTACAGAATATTGAACTGTTTTAAATATAGGCTCGTTATTCCCCATAATCATTACATCACTTGGATTAACATATCTTAATGAGTTAATCTTTAAGCCTTTTCTATCAACATAAATATGAGCTCTACCTAGGATTAACATATCTTTAACCATATTGAATTTAGTATTATATGCAGAAAGAACTCCACCACAATCTTTATTCAATAATCTAGTTCTATTATCATCTTTAACCTCAACTATTTTGCCACCCTCTTTTTTGTAAAGCTTTACTTTTAAAGGTGCAATTCTATTACAAATATAATTTATATTTGCATTCACCATAGGAATTTCTGTTACATTTCTACTAGTAACATATACATTACTTGTAGCTGAACTACTTAATGATGATGAAAATATTGAACTATTATCTCTCTTTTCTAATCCAAATAAACTTCTAATATTTATACTCTCCACCTCCTTTTATAAGTCGTAACTTATAAATTGTTTTCTTTTATATCTAAGCTCTTTCTCTTCAAGTTGAGTTAATGCAAGAGCTAAAGAAATTACCATATCAATCTTTCCATTACTAGATTTCTTTGTTATGTACTTGTCCATATTCTCAGAATATTTACACCTACAATTCGCAAAATTATCTAACAACAATGCATTATCCAAGAAATATATTTCTTTATTTAATACCTTCTCTTCCAATAGTTTATAAATTGGAGATAATACTTTTGAGTGCATTGGTGTATCAATCATTTTCAGTCCTTGATTCTCTAGTTTTGCAGCACTGCTGATAAAATTCCATCTATCATAAGCAACTCCCATAACTTTACAACCAAATGATTTCTCAATATTAGCTACATAATCCTCAAGTACACTATAATTAATTGTTAAATCACCACAAGCAATGCAATCACCTTCTTGGATAAACCTACGATAATCACATTTCTCTTTGACACTCTTTTCCATGATTCTACCTTCAGGAATGAAGCACATGGATTTTACATAAATCTTTCCATTATCAAGACATACCATTGTTACGCTTGTATTGTCTGAGCTTATGCTGGCATCTATTCCCAGATATAGATTCTTACCTTTAAATGAAAAGAAATCTTTAGGTATCACACATTCCTTTATATAAGAAATAGGAATATAACTTTCAACTTTTGCAGATGGTAAATATTCATTAAGAATCTTAATTCTAAATTCTCTCATTTTAGAAGGTATATCTAATCCCTTTTGAAATTCACTTCTTAGAAAATCTCTACCATTTTCAAAAGTCATCTGCAATGGTGAACTCTTACACCATAATGATTCATCTGTATAATCATCACCTTCATCAAGTTCAAATAATAAAGAAAATGTCTTTCCATTATCCTCAATAGCTCCATCTAAAATCTTCTTACTTCTATCACACATTTCTCTAAAAGCGTTTATTTCTAAGTCATATGCAGTAGATATATAAATAGCTAATCTTGACCCTTGAACACTCATTTGCGATAGAGCTAAAGCTCCAATGATTTCTTGTGTTTCTTGATTAGCAACCTCATCTACTATATATGAAGTTAGTAGTAATCCATTGATATTGTTGGCTTCACCACTCAAGTTTTTACAATATGCTTCATTATGTTTGCATAAGATTCTTTCTCTTGTAATCTTGAAGTATTTTGATATCTTAGGTGAAGCTTTTATTATTGACTCCATTTCCTTCTTTATTAATCCACTTATATCTCTAGTCTTACCAGCAATTGCGTGTTGACTAAATCTTGGTGCTCTAAGTAGTATTAGAATTTCTATCAAAGCACTTAAAAAACTCTTTCCTGATTTCCTTCCAATTTCTAAAATCACTTCAGAAATCATCTTTTGTGAACTACCATCTTTATCAAACCAACAGAAAATATTCTCTATTACCATAGCTTGAAATCCAGCTAAATGATTGATAACTGGTTGATTCGCATAAAAGCCTGTCGCATAGTTTATATATCCCATTAGTCCATAGATAACAGTAGCTTCTTTTAGATTGAAACTGAACTTAAAATCTTCTTCATATTGAAGTTTTTCAATTCTATCTATATACTTTTGACACTCTAGCTTTACATACTTATTAGCTATAAATTCACCAGCTACTACTTGCCTTGCCCATTTTAATCCAATCAAATCATCATAAGTTAATAATTTCATATTTTCACCTCTTACATATTAAGAAGTTCTAATACTTCATCTTTTTCTTCTGTAATTTGCATAATTGAAATTTTAGCTCTATCTGAAGCAGATAATCCAATCTTTGCTCCAAACTTATCAAGTAATCCAGCATACTTATGATATATACCTACATACTTAGATTCATTTATATTTGTGAATCCAGCCTTATTGGTATATTCAACTACCATTCCTTCTTCTGCTATCTTCTGTTGACAAAATTTCATTTTACTTAGAGCATCAGCACAAACACTAATATAATAAGTATCTGTATGATTAAGTATTTCACTAGGAATTGTTTTAATTATTTCTCTATAATATGCCTTTGCAAAATTATCTAAATGAGAAGGTGGTGTTGGTTGAACTTTACTTTCACCTTGAATCTTCTTCTCATTCTCGATTCTTTTTCCTCTTTCTTCTTTACTTAAATTTCCTTCAAGCATAGAAGCATTTTTAGGTGCTCTTCCCAAGAACAACAACCTCCTTTTTATAATAATTTGCTTTATCCCCCATAGATTGATTTTAGGATTTTTTTATAAGAAAGCGTCCTCTCTCGTCCTCTAGAACTCTCTCCTAAATAATCTCAACTACATGGGGGTATCTATTAATATTTTTCTAAAGCTCACTGAGAATTTTATATTCTCCAGTTTCCTTTTCTCTTTTTAAATCTTCAATAAATTTTTCTAATTTTTCTTTTGAATTTATATTGAGCTTATGTATAAGCTTGTGATAATGAGCACTGATTGGAATAAGATTATCAATGTTCATTCTCTTCTCCCAAGCATCACCAATATATTCGATATGATGTACATGATTTGCCACTGAAATCTCACCTAATTGTTCAGCTATCCAACACTTATACCTAGCTTTAACAAGTACCGATAACCTCACTGTCTGCCATGCCCTCGAACTATAGAAGCGATTTTCTCTAGCAGTTTTATCACTTTGATTTTCTTTTTTAGCTTTATAATTTACTTTTGGTTTAGGTTTACTTGGACAAATATGATTCCTTATATCCACTGTTTCCATACAATATCTACAATACTTATACATATAATCACCTAAACAACCATATTCAAAGCCAATAGTAATGCTATAAAACTAACTATCTTCTTCTCTTCATTTGTAATTGCTTTTGTTACAAATCCATATTTATTCATACTTTTCTTATCTCCCTTTGTAATATAATAAGAGAGCCATAGGTAAACCCATAGCTCATAAACAAAGGACTAGCTTTTATCCACTAGTGCTATTTTAATAAAAAAATAGCAGTAATATTTACTTTAACATAACTTCAAAGTTATCTAATGCTAGTAAATTAAGAAGTTGATTAACTAATAAAAATTTATTCATTTCATCTACATCCAATTCTTTAGATGGAGTTGACTCTAAGAAATCTATAAAGTCTTTGATAACTTCTACATCTACTTCACACCTATAACCATTTAGTTTTTCTCCAATAATAGTTCCCCTAATATTTCTTAATCTCTTTAGTTCCCTTAAAATGCTCTTGTCCATATTTTCTCCTTTAAATTAAAAATTGAGCTTTTGATAAATCAGATGCTCTAACTGATACTTTGTAAAATAACAAATTATAATATTAATTTTTAAGGAGTTGTAATTTTTAATAGTTATTCTGAAACTTTCAATATTAAAAGCTTCAGAATAACTCCAAATCAAAAAAACTTGGAGCTACCACTTACCTAAACAAAAGAAAAAATAGACTAGGTGCAACTGAGGATTCTCCTTTCATTTACTAGTTGCACTATAGTATATATTTATAAGATAGACTTTACTATCTTAAATTTCTATTGGCTTTAATTCTAGATAATTATATATCTCATTTAGGCTATATTTTTAGAATTGATATTATTAATTAAAAGTAAATAGCTTATGTCAAGAATCATAGATTTTAAATATAGCCTAAATCAAACATAAAAGAGATTTAGGAGCTATTTTACAATAACTCCTTTGGTATTTTATTATTATAAAGTTAAAAACTTCAAAATCAGAGGTATTCCCTCACAACGGTTGCCGAGCTCGGCTCGGCACTACTTCAAATATTTGACTATTGAAGCTATTAATTGAATGTTTTCTTTCTCACTGCCATCAGCCGAAGGCTGAATCCCTAGCAAATTACTTCTCTTTAAATAGTAAAATAGCAAAAAAATAGTGGGTAGATACTACTTCTAAATAATATCTACCCACTTAATTTTAAACTCTATATCTGATTATTGAAGCTTGAAAACTGCGTTTTCAAGCTCTCAGCAATAATTTTAAAAATTATAAGGTTCGCTCACTGCGTTTCGCTTACCTTAAATTTATAAAAATTTTGCTGGTGATTTAATAATTGATTAAAATAAAAAATTGTCACCTTATAATATTAGAAACTATTTAATATATATTAAAGTTTCTGTGATTATAAGGTGACAAAAATTATTTGCTTCTTAAAATTCTATCTATTAACTCGATATCTTCAACAAAACTACTATATGAAAATGCAACATCTACTCTTTTATCTTCTATGCGTAATTCTTCCTCTGTAAATAAAGGTTCTCCAAATTTCAAATTTTCTTTAGATTGCTTACATAAAATTTTCATTCTTGCTATATCGTGATTTTTTTCGAAATGTTTTCTTGCTAAATCAATTATTCCTTTATGTGTAGCTTCAAACAATTCTCTAGTTTTATTATCACTTAATTTATCTTCTACTCCCCACTTTATTGTATTTGTAGTATAGATTATCTTAAATGCTTTTCTGTAATTTATTAAATTTAACTCACTATCTTCTAAGTTTATCTTTTTTATAACCTTATTCTTAAACTCATTATATTTTCCCACTAATACTATTTTGCTTAAGCTTGAGTAACCCATTTCTTTCATAATAAATGCTTCTGCTTCTAATAATATCTTTGCTTCTTTATCTGTTATTTCTCTTTCTTTACTATTGTTATACTTTATCATAGTAACTTCGCTTGATTTTATATATCTTTTATCGTTCATCCTTTTAAGTCCACTATTTAAAGCACCTCTTAAAACTGAATAATAGTTGTTGTGATAATATTTTATAACATTTCTATTAATAGTTATTCCTTCTGTGGCAAATAAATAATCTTTGTTACTATAGCTAATACTATATTCTTCTGAAATTAATGTAGCTAATGTCATTAATTCATTAACACCATAATAAACAATATCATCATTTCCTTGTAATGCTCTATTGTGAAGAATAGATAATAATATATCTTCAACTATATCTACATATTTTCCAGCCTTTTCTCTTATTTTTTCTGCTGGCTCTTCATATACTCTATGTATGATAAAAGTTGCTTTTTCTCCCTTTTCCCACTCACAATGATTACCTAAACTTTCAATTTGAAGTATCTTTCCTTTTCCACTCTTCTTTTCCCAATCCATCATTTCACATAATTGTGCATACTTAAAAGTTCCAGTTTTTAATTTAATCATAAATAATTTCTCCTTTTCTTTTGTAATTTTATTTTCTGAGTCTTTTAATCCTAACTCGAACCTTCAAAATCAATGAAGGCTGAATCAAGATTAATCCATTTATATTTCAAAACTATTAATCCGAAATCTACCCTTTAAAAAGTAAAAAAGCTGGTACTTAGCACTAGCTTGAATCTTTTATATTGAAGTAAAATAAGCACTTCTACCTTTTACTCTAGTTTTCGTCATATCTAATCTATAAATCCCCTCTATACAAGGTTTTAAATATTCAGCATATATAATTCCTAGAGCATCTCCTTGATAGTTATATATAACAAATCCGTCTTTAGTGTTTCTTATTCCAAGATAATCGGCTTTTAAAATCTTATCTTTATCTTCAGTAGTTATATTGAAACCTATCTCATCATCTAATTTCTTTTGAAGTAATTGCTTATCCATTCTTGCTATAGCTCCAAAGCAATCTTGTTTTATTTTTCTCTCTTTCAAACTCTTTCTAGTAAATAAAATAGGAGTACCATCTTCATCATCTTCTGCAACTACCATTGTAGAATAGTTGTATTTAAGTGCTCTTTCTACTATTATCCAATAATAGTTAATCAAGAATTGATTTATTTCTTCTAATTCAATATTTTTATCTTTATTGAATTTTGAGCTTCCGAAGAATTCTATCATAGCTTTGATTATTTGTTCCTCTGTATAGTTAGAAAATAACTCTTCTGATAATTGACCTTGTTCTATTTTCATAGTATTGAATATTTGGTCATGCTCAATATCAATTATTTTCTTATCCTCATCAGTCAATTTATTTCTTTTTAAGTATTTTGTACTTCTAAGTTTACTCATAGCCTTTTCAGATTCTCTATACTTTTTAAATGCTTCTACAATATCTTTTTCACACTGAGCTACTATCTCATTATCTTGTATAGTATAATCTAAAGTATCAATCAATGTTGTGATTAAGTTAGGTATTACTTTAGTATTGTCTTCAACCTTATCTTTAATTACCTTTTTAACATAAGATAGCATAGACATATAACCATTAACTTTTCCATCAATATAAATTGTATTAGCAATATCGTTATAATATAAACTTAATGAGGTCATATTCATAGTAGTAGATTTTTTACTGTATTTTTTATCAGGTAAAGCCATAAAGAATCTTGGTTTAAGTTGATTTTCTCCAATTACTTCTTCTATTTCTCTATCTGTAACTTGTACACCAGTTTTGTTGCTATCTATTTCCTTCATAGACATTTGAATTAACTTGTTAAGCTTATAGTCATTAGCATAGAAGCATTTTGTTATTAACTCTTTTTGTTGGTTAATAGGTAACTGAGTTGAACTCATATATTTACTTATTTCTTCTTCAAAATTTAGTATATTTTTTCCAGTATAGAACTCGGAACTATAGTTAGGAATAGGAAAGTTTAACATCTTACTAAATAAATACTCTGAGTTAACCAATCTACCTTCCACATCAAACCAAACTGATTGACATTGTGAACAAATTGAACTTGATGCAATAGCCAATTTTCCAATCTTATTTCCAAGAACTCTCATATTATCTTCTTTGATAACCATATCACTTAGTTCAGCAAATTTAATTTTAATAGCTTCTGCTTTAGAGTTTGCATCATCCTTGTTTATGAATAGTAATCCATCTGCTGGAGGTACTACTGAATTTTTGAGAATATTGTTGTTGCTTACTAAAATTATATCTCCGTCCATATCACAACCGCTCTTAATCATTGCGTCAATCCATCTTTGATTAAAAACTAATATCTCATTTGAAAAGTTACAATATTTATCATATTCAGGAGCATCTACTAAAACTTCATTTGTGATTTCCTGATAACTACATAGTGGAAACCTTGCGAACATTCTAGTACCAACTTCACCTTTAATATAAAATTCTCCCTTTTTTAATCCACCATCAACCTGAGTTAAGTCAATTATTTCTCTTTGTGTTTGCTCCATGCAATAATTTAAGAATAATAGTGGGTCAGCAGATGCTACTTTGAATGATGTATCATTTAAATAAAACTTACCTGAAGCTAATTCTTTTACTTTTCTTTCTATCATTGAGAATAAACCATTCTTAACTCTTGGTATCTGTATAAACTTATCATACTCCATAGCTAACATCATTTCAGTTTTATCAGCTACATTTCTAGCCACTATACACTCATCATCATATTCTTCCATATTGGACACTTCAGATTCTATTGCTAAGAAATCCTTTATTGCCAATTCTTCACCATTTATTATTCTCTCAATCATATTTCTAGTTGGTTCAGCTAATTGGCATATTTCTTGATAAGTAATGTTCAACATTGTTAATAATTGATACGAACTTTCTGCAACTGTTTTTGATTCACCTTTTCCATACTTTGTTACATATAAACAATCAAGTAAATCAGCAAAAGCTTCTTCTCTATTAGATTCATAATCCTCCATAGAATCAAACCATTTATTCCATTTAACCATGCTTTGGTTTACGATAATTGTATCTTCTGTAACCTTTCTCTCAGTTCCCCAGCAATCTTTGATGTAGAAATATCCATCTTCTCTTTTAAAATGTGAAAACTTATCATTTAAATATGAAAGTATATCTACATTAGTAAGCAATCCCTTTGTAGCCATCTTAGTTCTTATAACTGCATAAGGTATTGCTTTCTTCAATCCTAATCCCTTCGCTATCATAGTTGCAACCTTATTAGTCATAATTCCACATCCATCAAATGCAGTTACTTTATTATAAGCATCTTCACCTTCTGCTTTAAGCAATTGCCCATTTTTAAATATCTTAGTATTAGGAGTATAGACTATGTATTCTATATCAGATACACAAATCATATCAGGAATATAAACCTTATTATCAACAACTATTCTATTGCTTCCTGAGAACAATAAGCTCCATCTAGCAGTTAGGTCTTTAGCTATTGATATTTCTTTATTTTTATATTTTTCTAAAGTCTTAAATCTTTCTAATCTACCAGCATCAACTAAATTCAATACTTTTTTAGTTACATCATAAAATTTCATATCAATATAAAAAGCTTCTTTCTTTTTAGATTGATTAGGAGTTATTGTTAAATAAGTATATTCTCTTCCTTCTGCAACTAGATTGCCAGCTCTTTCTAAGTTTATATTTGATACTTTTATTATATGGTTAAAGCTCATTCCATCTATAAGGTCTACTCCAGCAATTCTGCAAAAAATATGTAAGAATTGAGATTCTGATAATGTTAGTTCTTCTATTTTACACTTATCGCTTAGATACATTCTTCCATCTTGAGCTTTTATAGCTTCTGTTAAGTTATATCCTTTAATTGTTACATTTGCTTTCTTATTAATTTTCTTCATAATAAAATACCTCTTTCTTAATTTTTTCTTTTGATTTTTTATAGTTTTTTACTTATTGTTTTCTTGTTCTAAAATTGCTTTTCTCATAAATTCTTCAAGTGCTTCTGTCATTGTCTTTCCTTGCTTTATACTAGCAATTTTAAAAGCTCTTTTTAATTCTTTGTTTACTCGTAGATTAATCACTGAATCCTTATTCATAAAAATCTTCTCCTTTTCTTTTTTTGTGTAGATTGTATATACATAGTGGGTAAAAAAATATTTACATTACTATTAATCCGAAATTTACCCCTCAAAACGTAAAAAAGCTGATACCTTTTTAGTACCAACTTTAAAAATAAAACTCAAATTTTATCTAATAATAAAAAAGCTCCATCACTGGAGCTTCTTTCAAATCACATTTTCATCTATATTTATCTCAATATAAAAATTCAATTTCATTTAATGAAAAAAGACTGAAAATATCATTTGATACTTCTAGCCTTTTCTTCGCAATATATTAATATTGTTCACTTTATTATATTATAGCATTAACTTAATTTACACATTTCATTTAAAGTATTTTTGTTATTTCTTTAATACACATTTTCCCCATCGTAGTCGTACAAAGACAAAGTCATTCTTACAAGTATATTTATCTCTAGCTTAATTGGTTTTGGAAGTATTTATTTATCCTATTTTAATGTCTTTAGCATCATTTGTAGTTATTTACTTTATTGTTGCAATAAACACATACAATAAAATCATTTCTAATTACTTATCAAATATAAAAGAGGCTATCACATGAACAATTTTCAATTGGTATGCGACATCCTCTTTCATTTATGCATTGTTTATATAGATACCTAGAATCACTCTAGATTATATATGACTGGTATTTAACATAATCCTCTTTACTACATTCTATACTAAATAAAGTTCCTTCATTAGTATATTCAGTTTCTAGAACAGTTGAACTATCAATTATATAAGATGTCATTTTACCATCTTTATAAGGAACCATAACCTTACATTTTATATAATCCATAAATATATTTTTACATATAGATTCCAATAATTCTTCTATACCTATATATTTTTTAGCTGAAACCAGCATCCCTTCTATATTGAATGTATCTAATTCCATTAAATCAACTTTATTATATACATAAATCACAGGAATATTATCCGCCCCTATTTGATTTAATGTTTCATTTGTTACATTTATATGATTTTCATAATTAGGATTAGATATATCAATCACATGAAGTAATAAGTCCGCATCACAAACTTCTTCTAGAGTAGACCTAAAAGCTTTTACTAAACTATGAGGTAAATCCCCAACAAATCCCACTGTATCTGATAATAAAAAAGATTTATTATTATCTAATTTTATATTTCTAACATAAGTTTCTAAAGTTGCAAATAGCATATTTTTTTCAAATACTTTTTTATCTTCATCATTTATAAACTTCTCTACTAAAGCATTCATAACAGATGACTTACCAGCATTTGTATATCCTACTAAAGCTACATTAGGAATATTAGATTTTTTCCTTTTACTTTTTTGTACTTCTCTTTGATTTTTTAATACTTCAAGCTCTTTATTTAAATTAGCAATTTTATCTTCTATTCTTCTACGGTCTAATTCTAATTTTGTTTCTCCTGCGCCTCTGTTTTTAGTCCCTACTCCACCACTTTGACGACCTAAATCTTCATTTGAACCAACTAATCTTGGTAATTCATATTGGAGCTTCGCAACCTCTACTTGTAATTTAGATTCTCTTGTTTTTGCTCTATTTGCAAAGATATCTAATATTAACGCAGTTCTATCTATGACATTACAATTTATTTCTTCTTCAATATTTTTAACTTGTGACGCTGATAATTCATTATTAAATATAACTATATCTGCATTGTTTTCTTCTACTAAATTTTTTAATTCATCTATCTTCCCACTACCCATATAAAAAGTAGAGTTAACTTTCTTTGAATTCTGCTTAATTTGACCAACAGTTTCTATTTTGCAAGCTAAGCATAAATTTTTTAATTCTTCCATAGATTCATCAAAATTATTTTTATTATTTATATTAATTCCTACAATTATTCCTTTTTTTATCATCTTCATAATCTCCTGTAATTTTATATTTAAATATTAACTTTAAATATCACGGGATTATGACTCTTTATTAAATTAAGATAATAGCCACAACCCGTGACTTATCCTCTTAATCTTATTGACGCTATTCCACCATTCATAATCATTTTAACACCTCCTAATTTAAATCTACTATTACTAATCTATCTTTTGTTTATATCTAAATAACTGTATCCAATCATTATAAGAAACTTCACTAATATTATTAAGATTTATACCTAGGTATTTAATTACTGCATGAATTTGATTTTTTGTAAATACATCTCTTAAGTTATTAATAGACTTAGATATAAAACTTGTATATTCATTCCATTCATCTTTAGATATATCATATTTATATTTTCTTTTAAAATATACTAAGACGCAATCTACACTAGGCATGGGATGGAAGTCTTCTCTATTAAAATAGTGCACTATCTTAATATCAAATTTAGTTTTTAAAAGTAATGATAATTTACTCTCTCTAGGTATTCCCATAAATCTTTTTGCGGAACCTTTCTCCATAACTAGCCACATATCAGTTGGTGAATTTAACTCTTCTAATAATAATTTCTTAATAATCTTTGTTGTTATATAAAAAGGAATATTAGAAAATACCTTATATTCTCTTTTTTTAGGTAATTTCCAATTTAAAAAATCTTTATTAATAAGAGTAACATTATTTTTACTTTTAAATTTATTTATTAAATTTCCATATAAACTTCTATCTAGTTCTATAGCTGTAACCCAATAACTTTTTTCACATAAAGCTTCTGTTATATGACCTTTTCCTGGTCCAATTTCAATAACAAAATCATTTTTGGATATATTTGTTTTTTTTATTAATTTATATATAGTATTTTTACTAGTAATAAAATTTTGCGATACACTAATATCAACTTTTCCTCTATAATTATTACTTTTAGCTTTCATTCATAATCTCCTTAATTCACTATTTTTACTCTTTAAATAGCACGGAGTTATGACATTATATTAAATTTGTTTAACGATAGCCACAACTCGTGCGCTATCTTCTTAATCTTATTGACGCTATTCCACCATTCATAATCATTTTATTTCCTCCTATTTTTCATATAATAAGCTTTAAATATTTGTTTATAATTTTTGCATCTTTATTAAGTAGTTATTTTCAAACGAAGATATTTTTAAATTTTTTCATTATTTATACTCTCTATGTTAACTATTAATATTAAATAGCGCAGAGCTATAACATTATAAAAAATCCCCTAGAATATAAGTCGATATTCCAGGGGATTTGTATATTAAGCATATGCTATCTAATTTATAATATACCCAGGAGTAATGTATATTTTTTTTAATTTATTAAGCATTATATATAAATTTTTCATAACTACAACTCCTTTCATATTTTAATGTATTTAATAATACCATAAACTATATTTACTGTAAAGCACTCCGATTCACTTCTAGCAAAATCACAATATACTTTATAGATAAAATAAAAAATAGGAGCTATGCTCCTATCCTTTTGCTTCGCAATATATAACAATTGCGAATCAAATCTCTTTTATCTATTATAACCTATTAACCATAAAATAACAATTTCATCTAATCTATAAATTGAAATTTATCGTTCCCTTTTCAGATAAACCATATCAACAAGTTGTTTTCCATCTTCAAAGATTGGGTGGTCATAGTTATCTATAAAAAAGTTTTTTATTCGATGTGATTCTGTAAAACAACATTTTTTATAAAAATTAAGTGTAGATGGAACATCACCTGTTCCAACAAGCATAGTGTTGCAATCAGTGTAAAAGGAAAACAGGAACTCTATCAGTCTTTTTCCATAACCTTTTCGTTGACAATCAGGTAAAACAGCAATGTTTTTAAGCTCGTAAACACCATCACCCTCATGTGTAATCACACATTCAGCTTTTACGCCATTATCATCCAAAACAAACATTTCACCACGGTCAAGATACTTATCTATCATATCCTCTTGTTCGTCAGCCAGAAATAGTAATTCTATATATTCTTTTTTGTTGTCTTTAATCATTCTTATATTCATAATATCAGAATTTACTTCGTTATGGGTCGCATCATAATCTTTAATTCCTTGAATTAATTCTTGCTTAGCCAGTTCCATCTCTGTATTCGACTCAGCTTTTTTATCAGATAAATATTTATATGCTTTTTGAAAAACTACAGTAGTCGCAACTCCAGCCGCAGCTGCTGCTCCTATCCATGGAAACATTTTTCTTTTTCCTGAATTAATAAGCAAATCTACAAATTTTTCAGGGCCACCATTTTCTTTTGCCATCTTTGATAATTCTGCATAATCCCATGCCATTTTATATCCCTCCATAAATTCCAATTTATCTCTTAGTTTGGTAATATAATATTAACATATTTTACAATTCAATTCCAATAATAAGTAAAATTCATCTTTTATTCTTAATAGTTTTTACAATGACACCTTCTAAATAACCATATCGTCTTTTAAAATTTCTAGGAACTTTATAAGGTTCTTGAGATTTTAAACACTTTCTGATTATAGTTCTAGGCATTATATCTTTAGCATCACTCTTAGTATCAAACTTCAACTCTTTTCCATCAGGAAATATTATTACTATCGCTTCAGCCTTTGGATTTTTATTTCCTAACCAAGCTTTTTTACTCTTTAAAGTCTTACTGATAGCCTTGCTATGAGTTTTACTTCTTTCTTTTCCAGTTAACGCTAAACTAATATTTTTTCTATGCATTTCACTTCTTGGAGCAGTTTTAGACCATAAAATCATTTTTTCTACTGCTTCAGGATTTATTATTCTGCCCTTCAAAGCATTAGCTATATTTTTCTTATGTTCATCAGTTTTTTTATATTCTCTTAACTTTTTACTAATAATTTTTTTAGTATACTCTGTTTGAGGATGTGACTTTCCTTTATTTGCTATACTGATTCTTTCTTTAGTTATATCTTTACACTTTCTGCCTGATGTACCTTCTCCACCCCAAGTACAATTTGTTAAAAGCCCAATTTCACTTTCTCTAAACCCTTTTATATTAATACCGTATCCTATTTCAAACACTAACATCTCAATATATTTTTTTTCTGCCTCTAATGCTTCTTCCTCAGTTAAATTTTCTTCAAGAAAAATTACTGCAGTATCTACACTTCTAAATATATTCATAAAATGCTTGTTACTAGTTTTAGGAACAAAAGCTCTATTTCCTTTTCCTTTTCCCACATAGAAGAACTGATTCTTATCTAATCTAATCCATCCATAAACATAAGACTCTCTTTTCATATTCTACTCCTTACTCAAAAAAATCCTAAGTAGTGCTTAAGTCAACACTTAAATAGATTTTTTTTATAAGGATAGTAATCCCCATTTATCCGTCTACATTTTACCATATAAATGTATTAAACGCCATATTTCACCAATTAATTCATAAATTCCTCATTAAAAATTGAAATTTATTCTAAATATAAAGAGCCTACAATTTAATGCAGACTCTTTATACTTTAATTACAACTACCTACTATTTTTCCAGCAATTTTTTGAATGTCTTTCTTAAAACTGTTAAATTCACTTTCTATTTCAAACTCATTTTTTACACTTTCTCTTAGTGCATCATATAATGAATTTACAACTTCAACTTCTTCCTCTGTATATTTATGCCATATTTTTTTCATATATTTCACTCCTCGTTTTTTATAATTTTATTTTCCCTAATATAAAACAATTTATTCCTCAAAATGAATATATGTCTTTTTATTAAATAATCTTTATTTTCATTTACTTACTAATTCTTTTTTATCTTCTACTTCAATAGATTTAATTCGTACCAATTCATTTATTGTATCTTTACTGTTAATTTTATCCTGAAGTTTATCTATATAAATCATAATCTTCTCAATCTTGTTTACTATACGCTTTTGTTCTTCTATTGGTGGAAAAGGTAATATCATTTTAGAAATATCTCTTATAACTAAATTTTTGTTTCCAACTCCCTTAGTACTTTCTTCACATTGCTTTTTTAATAATGGAGATTGTAATAAGTAATATAAAAATTTGTTATAAATAAATTCCTTATTAAATTTCAATAATGCAACACTTACAAATAAACTAAATTCTTTTTCTGTATCAACAATAACAGGAACTCCTGTAGTTCCAACTTTAGTAAGTAAAATATCTCCATATTCAGGATTACATCTCTTGAAAAGTTCTTCATGTTCCTGCTTTGATATATATTTTGTATTAGAAAAATCTAAAATCCCACTACTCATATCCTTTACTGATAAAAATGGAATACCTTCATTTACATAACGTGGAGTAGAGTGAGTACCATCAGTAAGTTTTTGTAATATACTGCCTAACCTAACCCACTCCCAACTATCAGGAATTTCAAAGGATTTTTCTTCTTCACTTATTTCAGGCAGTGGCTTTTCCCTCTTAATTTTCTTTTCTTTAATTAGTTTCTCTTTCTCAGCTTTTATCTTTTCTAATAATATCGATGCTGGTTCATCATTAGGATTTTGTCCTACTAACTTTCCTTGAACAGCATACTGTAATATTGATTTTTTCATATCTTGTGGAAAAGCCTTTTCAAGTTCACTTAATTCTTTTTCAGCCTTATCATATTCTTCTATCTTTTCTAAAACTTCTTCTATTTTAGCTACTATACGCTTTTGTTCTTCTAGTGGTGGAACTGCAACTACTAAATTCATTAATTTAGGTCTTGATAAATTATAGAATGCTTGTCCTGATTTATTAGTAATTCTCCTACACTCATTTCTAAAATAATATGAATTAAAATAATAATGTAAATACTTGACTAACTCTCTACATTTATAGTAGTTCCTTAAAATCAAGACAAATCCTCCAGCTGTTACATCATTATAATCTTTATCAACAAATGCTATTTTCCCAATGTGCTCAAGACTTGTTACTGCCGGTGTTATTAAATCCATATTCCTTAACAATGCATTATCTTTAACAAATTCACTTGAAATAAATATATCATCATCTTTAAACTTATACTCCATGTCTAGAATATTGCCACCTCGTAACACTCTAACCATTTCATTTGTTTTAATAGCTAGTTTGTCTTTTTTATATGATAACCCCGTCATATTGTATAATAAATCACCAACTCTAATCCATTTCCAACTTTCAGGAATTTCAAAAGGTTTTTCTTCTTCACTTATTTCAAGTAGTGGTTTTTCTCTCTTAATCTTCTTTTCCTTAATTAGTTGCTCTTTCTCAGCCTTTATCCTCTCTAAAAGAACAGATGCTGGTTCATCATTTGGATTTTGCTCTACCAGTTTCCCTTGAATAGCTAGTTGAAGTACTGAGTTTTTTAAATCTTGTGCTTTCATTATTTTACCCCCAACATTGCTTCTATCTCTGCTAGGATGCTATTAATTTCAGCATTAAGGCTCTCTCTTTTAACCTTATAATTATTTATTAATTCATCAGGTTCTAAAATTTCTTCTTCAATATTAGGGAATCCACATAAATCTAAGTTATAACCTAAATCTTTAATTTCTTCAGCAGTATACTTCCTAGCTTTATCAAATCCATCTATACTAATTTCTTCTCTATTATTCCACCAAGTAGCTATTGGGTCTAAATGCTCTAACTTAATTGGCTTAGTTTTAGAGAAGTTTTTATACCCTTGAGGCATGTCCATTCTATAGAACCAAGTTTCTTTCGTTGGTTCTGTTTTATCAAAAAATAATATATTAGTAGTTATTGAAGTATATGGAGCAAATACACTGTGTGGTAATCTTATAACAGTATGAAGGTTAAATTCATTTAATAACTTTTCCTTTATAGCTACCTTTGCATTATCTGTTCCAAATAAAAATCCATCAGGTAATACTATCGCTGCCTTACCATTTCTTTTTAATCTATACATAATTACCGACATAAATAGGTCTGCAGTTTCACTGCTTCTAAGCTCCATCGGGAAATTAACTTTAACTGCATCCTTTTCACTTCCTCCGTATGGTGGATTCATTAGGATTACATCAAATCTATCTTCATCTTTATATTCTCTTACATTTTTCTCTAATGAATTACTATGCATGACTCTTGGCTCATCAATATCATGTAAAAGCAAATTAGTTATACAAAGTAAATGTGGTAATGCTTTCTTTTCAATGCCATATACTGAACTATCATAATTTTTTCTATCTTCAACAGTTTTAATTTGTGATTCCATATACTTAAGAGCAGATACTAAGAAGCCACCAGTACCACAAGCAAAGTCAGCTATCTTTTGCCCTAGTTGTGGCTTCACCATATTTACAATAAAGTCAGTAACTGCTCTAGGTGTATAAAATTCACCACTAGCTCTTTGGCTTTGTAAATCCTTTAAAATTGTTTCGTAGATATCATTAAAAGCATGTCTTTCTTCATACTCAGTAAATTCAACTTCATCAATTACATTAATAACTTGTCTTAAAAGAACTCCATCTTTCATGTAATTTATAGAATCCTCGAAAGCATATTTAACTATTGCTTTGCTGATAGGTGTAGTTTCATCTATCACTAACTCCTTTAACGTTGGAAATAACTTTTCATTTACAAATTTAAGTAATGAATCTCCAGTTAGAGCTTTACCATCTTTGTTATCAACTGCCCAATTTCTCCATCTATATTCTTCAGGAATAATAGATTCAAAGTCATCATTTTCAAACTCCCATAACTCTTCCTTTGCATCATAAACTTTTAAGAAAAGAAGCCAAACTAATTGCTCAATTCTTTGTGCATCACCATTTACTCCTGCATCATTTCTCATAATATCTTGTAGTCTTTTTACCAAGTTGTTTATACTCATATGTTACCTCTCCTATGCTGTATATATTTCTTCCTCTAGCTCTTTAACTGCTTTTAAATAGCCTTCCTTTCCTCCAAAAAGCTTAACAATTTTCATAGGACTACCAAACTTTTCAAAGTCTTTAAGTTTTAATATTTTTGTATCTTCTAATTGATTAATACCTTCATCCTTGTACTTTTCCAAAAGTGCTTCTAATACTTTTTGAGCCATATCAGAATATTTATAAAGATATCCTCTTTTTTTAACATTGTTAGCTCTTTCAGCTTTAGTTAATGGTTTTTTATCAAAAGCAATATGACATATTAAATCAAAATCATCTATATCTTTATGTCCTATTTCTTCCCTTAAAGCATCTAATAAAACTCCATGCTCCTGAAGCTCTTCTATTATTGCTTCCTTTTTTTCTTCACTATTCCATCTATTTAAAAATTCATCTAAAGAAGCAAATTCATTAATCATATTCTTTTTAGAATAATCCTTAAGAGATTCAGTTATAAGCTTTCCATCTTTATCATAGTATTGAACTCTTTCACTAATAACCTTTACTGGTACATCATTAATTCTATAGAATCTAGGTTTATCATCACCATCTGTTCTATCTTCTCCACCAAAAGGATTACCTCCACCAAATGTTGCATTTTCTCCATCAGTTGGATTATCATCACCTATATCTGTTCCTTCTCCAGTATCAGGTGGTACTGGGTCTTCTCCTTCTTTAGGCTCATAAATAACAACTGGCTCTCCATCAAACTCAGGGTCAGAAAATAACCTTGAACTATTTCTAAAATCCATAATAGTAAAATACTCTTTACCATAACTTGGACTTAATCTAGTTCCACGTCCTATAATTTGTTTAAACTCAGTCATGCTACCAATGTTGTTATCTAAAACTATTAGCTTACAAGTCTTACAGTCTACTCCAGTTGTCATTAATTTACTTGTTGTAACAATTGTAGGATATAAACTTTCTTCATCAATGAAATTATCTAATTGAGCTTTACCTTCATCATTATCACCAGTAACTCTCATAATATATTTAGCATTTTCTTTTACTAAATCCTTATTTTCATTAACTAATGCTTGTCGCATCCTTTCTGCATGGTCTATGTTTACACAGAAAACTATTGTCTTAGCAAATCTATCTGTCTTTTTAAGGTATTCTGTAACCTTTTTTGCAATAGTTTTAGTTCTATCATCAATAATTAACTTTCTATCATAATCTTTTACGTTATATTCTCTATCTTCAATAACTTCACCATACACATCTGTCTTGCCTTTAGTTGGTCTATAACCTTCTAAATCTTTATCAATACCAATTCTAATTACCTTATAAGGTGCTAAAAATCCATCCTCAATTCCTTGCTTTAAACTATAGGTATAAATAGCTTCACCAAAGTAAGAAATACTTGATACATCCTTAGTTTCCTTAGGTGTTGCAGTTAATCCTATTTGAACTGCATTATTAAAATACTCTAATATTCCTCTCCATCTAGAACCATCTTTAGCTGAACTTCTATGACACTCATCAACTACTATTAAATCAAAGAAATCAGGACTAAACTGTTTAAAAATTTCTATATCATCACTACCACTTAATTGTTGATATAAAGCTAGATATACTTCATAAGAGCTATCCATTTTTCTATTTTCAACTTTAGTCATAACCTTATCAAAAGGTCTAAAATCATTTTGTCTAGTTTGGTCAACTAAAATATTTCTATCTGCTAAGAATAATATTTTCTTAGCTCTACCTGATTTCCATAATCTCCAAATTATTTGAAATGCAGTATAAGTTTTACCAGTTCCAGTTGCCATTACAAGAAGTATTCTATTTTGCCCTTTTGCAATAGCTTCAATAGTTCTGTTAATAGCATTTCTTTGGTAATATCTAGGTTGTTTATCTCCTGGCATAAAATAATATGGTTCTGTTATAATTTCTTCTTCTGTTTCTGTTAAATCTTTTGTATTTTTATATCTCTTCCACAACTCTTCACTGCTTGGAAATTCATCTATTGATAATTCTCTCTCAGCTCCAGTTGTCCTATCATGCTCTAAGAATCCATCACCATTACTTGAATATACAAAAGGTACATCTAATATTTCTGCATATTCAATTCCTTGTTGCATTCCTGAGCCTACGGAGTTTTTATTATCTTTTGCTTCGATTATTGCTATGGGTAGATTTGGTTTATAAAATAGTAAATAGTCTGCTCTCTTACGTTTTCCTCTTGCTGTCAAGTTACCTCTAACAATAATTCTTCCATCTGTAAAAGAATATTCAGCTCTCACTTGGCTTTTTATATTCCAACCTGCTTTTTCAATAGCAGGAGTTATAAATCTCATTTTAATATCTTCTTCACTCAAATTCTTCTTGTTATCCCACATATAATCAACTCCCTATCTTATATATTATAATACATATATTCAATATTCAAGAATTTCAACAAAACATTACTTTATAAGTAAAATATTGTATTAAAATCACTTATTTATCTGATACTATATTAAAATTTCGCAAAAAAATAAGGCATAGTATTTCTACTACACCTTATAAAAACAAAAATTTATTTTAAAAAAGGCTATAAAAGTATAACCTTTAACTTCTAATATATCGTTTCTTCTAAATCATCATAAGTAAGTTCCATCATATATGTAACTTGTACATTTATTTTTTTTATAGCTCCAGCAACTATTGCAGTAAGAATTTCTCTTTTATCAATATCATTTATAAATTCAGTTGATAATAAAAAGTTTTTGTTGTTGCTAACATTAATAATCTCAAAGGTGTGCATATCATTCTCACCTTCTTCTACTAAAAATATATTTACAGTTTGTCTTGGTAAATCAACTATGTTATTAATACTCTCAATAACCTCTGCTTCTAATATCTCTTCTATATCCATACATAATTTACTTTCAAAAAATACTTTTAAGTCTAAGCTACCAGTTGTAAAGCTTGTTTCAGGATATAAATATAAATCATCACTTAGTTTAAGTATTCCATATTGTTCATAAGCTTTCTCTTCAATCTCTTTTCTTTCTTTATTTTTAAAATCTTCAAAATTTATTATTTTACTCATATACTTCTTTCCTTATATTCAATCTTTTTATTTTTATACATTATACCATATTAATACATATAAAAAGAACTGAAATCTCCAGTTCTATCAATATTAAACAACTTCAAATTTTATAATATTTCTTACCATAAAGCTTACCTTTCTAGTATTTGTTTCGATTACCAATATTGTATTTTTTAATAGTTCTTCCAGCTCTCTAGTATCTTTAAATAGTTCATAATTTTCAATATGCTTTTTATCAAATCTATGAGTATTACCGTCTATAGTTGTTATTAGAATAAATTCTTCCACTTCCTCACCCCCTATAGATGATATTCTTGACACTCTTTTAAACTTTAAAACATACTCATAATATCTGAGCTAATAGGTATATATTGTACCTTTTCACTATCTTCTACTTTAGTTGTTTCCATTCCCTTTTCACACCTATTTGCACCTTTAATATCTATTTCTTCTATTGAACTTAAGCTAAAATTGTAACTATTAGTTGCAATTCGGTATAAAACATCTTTAATAGTATCACTTTCACTATAGGAGCTGGATAGGTAATCTAAAATCACCCTATCCTTGTCCTTTTTCTCATTAAGAGTAATATATATCCTCCTACTCATAATAACTACCTCCACACTTGTTTACACAAGTTAGAAGCTCCAATAACATTGCTATAAAGTGCATCTTCATGTATCTTACAAGGAGTATTATTTCTTATGTAATCTTCCAATAGAAGTGAACCCCCACCAGTAAAGTGAACTGTATAGTTCTTGATGTTAACTTGTCCTTTTGTATAGTTTAAAATATCTTTTAAGAAGTCCAAGTATAATTCATGTGATACTTTGATTCTTCCTCTCTTTATTAACCTCTCAATATCTTCTTCAACATAATCTTCACCTTTACTATTCTCCAGTTCCTTTACTTTTGAATAGAACTCATATGTTCCAATCTTATTAGTGAAGCTCTTCTCTATTTTACCTTCTATGAAACTTGCATAGTTTACTGTTCTGCTTCCTATATCAATTATAAGAACATCATCATTTTCGGTATTATCTAATGAATAATAACTAACATATCCTTCAGGAAGTATTGCTACATTATGAATAAATACCTTTCTAGTTAAATCTTTAACTTTAAAATCAAAACTCTTACCCTTAAGCTCTCCAATCATTCTTTCTTTGTTTGGTAGTTGATTTACTGGTAACAATAAGCATAGGTTAATATTTGTATCTGTAGTAGCCTTTGAGATTGCATAAAGTAAAATAGGCATATAGTTCTTATCTGCTTTAGAATACTCTCTCTCAAGTTGTCCAACTGTTATATAAGTAGTAGTTCCATTGAACTCTATTCTTTCAAACATTTCACCATTCGGATTGAAAGCAGTAGATATTTTACTACTGAACATTCCTTTGTTTTCTCCTAAGTATTTTGTGTTGTAATTTCCTAAGTCAACTATTACATTTTTCATTGTTTCTCTCTCCTTTGTTAAGTCTTATCTTGGAAATAAAATAAAAAGTATATAAAGCAACCCAAATAGTAATACTAGATAAATCAATCCTGTTACAAGTTGGAATATTATTGTTATAACCGTTCCAAGTATAGAAAATCCCATTCCTACTTTTTTAAATGCATCATTAACACCAAATGTAGTTTTATTGTAAACTTTATTGTACATGGCTTTCTTTGCATTATTAACCCATCCCATACCCTTTTTCCCATAGATTGGATTCATACTTCTTTTTATTGCTCTTTTTGCTTTTCCAGTAGTCCTAGCTGATATTGATTTTTTAATACTCGGCTTTCTCATACCTATTTTCATTTCTATATCCTCCTTTGTTTTTAAAGTTAACTATCTATTGTACTTATTCTTATAATCTTCAAGTAGTGATTGTAGCTCTACAAGTGTATAATCTTCTAATCTCTTTCCTTGTCCTTCTAAATCTTCCTTTATCCAATGTAAAATATGTATACTCATTTTTTCTATATCCTCCTTGATTTTCAACTCTCAAGGTAGTATAATTCTTAGTGGTTAGTTAAGAGTGCTCCTACCTTTTGGAGTGCTTTTTTTATTTTAAGCTCCAATCATTATTCCATTAAAATCTAATGATTCTGTCATATCCCCTATAACACATTCAGTTCCACCAATTACTCTATCTGATAACCCTAGCTCTCTATTTATTCTTTCAACATATTCCTCGCTAGTTTCTTCAGTATTCATATACATTTCACTCTCTTCGGAAATCATAGCTAGTTTCGAATCAGATGGCTGACAAGTGACATAGTTATACTTTTTAAGCATATTAAATGCTTTAGTTGGGAAATCTATCCCTTTCTCAAAATACTTATCAACAACAACTCTTAAAAAGTTAGATACACAATTTAACTTAAGCTTTCCTAACTCTAGTTGGTTTTTAAATCTATATCCAGCTTCTTTTACTATACCAGCATCTAAACAAGCTAATATTGATATTCCATAGCCTTTACCATCAACATTAGTATATTTTCTTGCAATCCTAACTGAAGCATTATTAAGTTCATCTTTTTTCTTTCTTTCCTCTACTGTTAATATTTCAACTTTTTCATCATCTTCTATAACATCAGAAATGTGAATTTGTCCTTCTACTGGAAATTCACCATTTGAGTCTACTGGAGTTCCCTTTTTAACATCTGTTTTTTGTGTTTTTGTAACTGGCTTTTTATCTGAAACTAAATGCTTAAAGTTAGTATACTTATTAAAGTTACCAATCTTAGCTTTTTGTTTTTCTACTACCAGATAACCAAGCTCAACTAGCTTTTTAATACTTCTTTTCACCGTTGCTATTGATATAGTAGTTCTTTCTGCAATTACCTCTATAGAAGGGAATGAACAACCTTGCTTCTCATTGTATAGGCTCATTAAGTATGTATAGATACGAAATTCATTAGATGTGATATTTTTATCAGTGATTAATTCATAAGATAATTTTAAGAATTGCATTTGTTGTTCCCTCCCTTCTTAGTGATGTTATTATATGTTACTGACTTTATATACACATAATAACATATAGTAACGTTACTGTAAAGCAAAAAAAAATAAAAACTGACAAGATTTTTTAATTCTTATCAGTTTCTAATGATTCCATTATCTCATATAGATTTTTATTTTCTAGTTCTCTTTTTAATAGTTCTAATCCCATTTCAATTATTACACTTTGCTTTTGCTTATTCTTATCACATACTTCTGTTAAAAACTCAAAGTGTTCATAACTTAAAGATGTACTCAATCTCTTTCTATTTTTAATTGCCATTTTCAAGTACCTCCTAGTAAATCATCTTAATATCATTATACATCACTTAGTGTTATTTGCATAGACTAAACTAAAGTGGACTCTAATAGTTTTCAAAATAAAGCCAATGGGAAATTCATTTTCCAATTAGTCTAATTCTATATACTAATAAGTTAAGTATAGATATAGTAAGTATAGATAATGGCTCACTGTGATACTTTTCCATAGCTCACTGTGATACTTTTAATCTATTGGTAGCTTGAAATAGATTTTATGATTTGAAATGGTTATAATAAAAATAAAGAAAGGAAGTGTTTTTAATGGATGATAAAATAAAACAACTTGCTGAAATAATTAGAAATAGTGATAACATAGTATTCTTTGGTGGAGCTGGATGTAGTTGTGAAAGTGGCATACCCGACTTTAGAAGTTCAGGAGGAATATTCATGTCAGATTTAAGGACTTCGTTATCAGAATCAACAGAAAGCGGAATTCCTGACTTTAGAAGTTCTAATGGTCTTTTTAATGAAAAGTTAAATATTACATTTACCCCTGAACAACTGGTTTCACATACATTTTTCATAAGATATCCAAAGGAATTCTATAATTTCTATAAAGCAAAACTTATATATCCTAATGCTAAACCTAATGAGGCACATATAGCTTTAGCTAAACTTGAAGAAATCGGTAAACTTAAAGCTATTATTACTCAAAACATTGATGGTTTACATCAGGCTGCTGGTTCTAAAAAGGTTTATGAATTACATGGATCTGTTTTAAGAAACTACTGCATGAGTTGTCATGAATTTTATAATGAAAAGTTTATTTTAGAATCAGATGGAGTTCCTACATGCCCTAAGTGTGGTGGAGCTGTAAAACCTGATGTTGTGTTATATGAAGAAGGATTAGATGACACTGTAATTAAAGGTGCTATTGATGCCATTTCTAAGGCAGATACACTTATAATTGGAGGTACTTCTTTAGTTGTATATCCTGCAGCTGGCCTTATAAATTATTTTAAAGGCAAGAATCTAATTCTTATAAATAAGAGCTCAACTACAGCTGATAATAAAGCTGACCTTGTTATTCATGAATCCATTGGAAAAGTATTGGGGAAAGCAGTTAATTTTTTAAAATAGTAGCTTATCTTTTAGGTATGTTTTATTAATAAATAAATATATTTATATTGTATAGCTATTAAGGAGCATTTCTATGAAGTATATTATATTTTTAATTTTACTTATAGCACTTATTATAACAATATTTTATTTTGATAGAAAACAATCAATCTTAAAGCATCAACTTTTAGTTGCAAATAGCCAAAATAATAACTTAAGATCTAAACTTTCCAAATTTACTAGGACTAAGGAATCTATTCAAATAAAATATCTTATACCGACGAACTATGCTGGTTTACTTAAAGAAAAATCTAATGTTTTGATTGCTCCTATAGAAAGTTCAAACCTACTTCAAACAACACAGGTAAAAATGGAAGTCAAAATTTTAGATAAAGCTGAAGTTCTAAGAGATACATGGTTCTATGTTGCACTGCCTATAGATAGCAACATAAACTCTAGAGGTTGGGTAAAGCAAAGTGATTTCTCTTTGTTTTATAATAATTCAAGAAATATTACTAAAAGTTTTTAGTTTTAATACTATCCCACAATAGTTATTAATAAATCTCTAAGTATAATCTTAGTCAATACTTAAATATAAAAAAAGCTATCATAAAAGATAGCTTTTTTATTATCTAATATATACATCATAAATCATAAAGCTTAAATATATTACTACAATTAATATAAAAGACCAATTGATTACACTTTCCTTAGGTTTATCACTTACATCTCTTAAATAATTAGCTTCACCAATTTCAGCTATTACACCTTGTCTTTCTATGTTCCACACTTCAAGTTTATGAATAAGCTTATATACCAATACTCCGAAAGCTACTCCTACTAATATATAAGTTGACATATAAGTAAGTTTCATATTAAAACTTAAATCCATTAAAGATGGTTCCTCTACTACTTGAGAAATTAATTCTTCTGCAGAAAATAACACCTTTTGAGCAGTTACTGATATTCCATTAATTATAAAATGCATTATTACTGATGCAAAAATACTATTTGTAATTCTAACTATATATGCAAAAATGAATCCTAATACTGCAGCATATAAAAACTGTTGAAAATCCATATGAAATATACCAAATAAAACACCTGTTATTAGTGCTGCTTTAAATTTAGACTGGTTATCATATCCTGATAGAACAACTCCTCTTAAAGTTACCTCTTCTGTTATTGCAGGGGTAACCGCCATAAGTAATAACATAGCCCAATATGGAGTATCTGCAATAGCAGCCATAAATGTTCCTACATTATTTGTAAAAAACATCTGAGATATAGCAGATATGCATCCCATTAACGGATAGCAAACAAATGAAATTAAAATTATTAACAATAAGTCTTTTAAATGTATTTTATTTAACCTAAATGTTTCCTTTATATTTACTTTAGTAACAATAATATAAATTATTGCAGGTACTAAAAATAAAATAACATGGTTTAAAAATTGCATTACTCTTATATCTTTTATCCCTATTAACAAATATGTTTTTATTAAATATTCAGGTAAAAATATTGTTAATAGCACTAAAATTAAGAAATATATGTTAGATCTTTGTAATTTACTCATCTCTCTCTCCTATTTTATGAATAATTCTTGTATACTGAGGAAATAATTATATATGAAGCGAGACGCTTTTTATAATCGCCTCTCCCCCATTTTATTTATATACGTTTCAATCCCTTTTGTGTTTTATCAAACATGAGAGGGATTGTTTCATGTTAATAACTAATTATCCTTTAAAATTTCCCTTCTAACTAAATCTAATGCTGTAACAGTAGCTTTAGCTCTTACATTATGCCTATTTCCATTAAATATATATCTAAATGCTTTTACATTTCCTTTATAATATAGTCCTATATATACTAATCCAACAGGCTTTTCTTCTGAACCACCACCAGGCCCTGCTATTCCTGTTGTAACAACTGATATATCTGAACCAGTTCTCTTTGATATACCAATAGCCATTTCCTTTGCTGTTTCCTCACTAACAGCTCCATAAGTATCTAAAGTTTCCTTCTTTACTTTTAAAGTTCTTTCTTTTGCTTCATTAGAATAAGTTACAGCACCTTCTAGAAACACCTCAGATATTCCTGGATAATTAATTAATCTGCTAGCTATCATTCCACCTGTACAAGATTCAGCTGTTGATATGGTAAGTTTTCTATCTACTAACAATTTTCCTAGAACCTCTTCAATTGTTAGCTCTTCACCTTCTCCATAGCAATCTAAATTAAATACTCTTTTTATTTCTTCTTTTACAGGTGCTATAAGTTTTCTTCCCTCTTCTTCACTATTACCTCTAGCAGTAATCCTAAATATTACATCATCTTCCTTTGCATAAGGTGCAACTGTTGGATTAACTCCATTATTAATAAAATCCTTAATCATATTAGCTGCTGTACTTTCTCCAACACCTAATACTCTTAATACTTCAGATACTATAATTCCATTACCTTTATCTTTTAAATATGGCTTTACATAATTTAAAAACATAGGTTTCATTTCTCTAGGTGGTCCTGGAAGTATAACAGCCACTTTATCATTCTTCTCTAAAATCATTCCTGGAGCTGTCCCATTTGGATTTGATAAAACTTTTGATTCCTTAGGAAAACAAACTTGTTTAAGATTACTTTCTGTCATCGGTCTATCTAGCCTTTTATAGTATTTTTTTAATTCTGCAAGAGATTCTTCATGTAACTCTAAGTCAGCATTAAAAAACTTACATATTGTTTCTTTAGTTAAATCATCTTCCGTAGGTCCAAGTCCACCAGTACATATTAAAATATCACTTCTCTGAAATATTTCTCCTATTGCCTCTAATAATCTATCTTCGTTATCACCAATTACTTCTTGACGGTATACATCTATTCCTAATAAAGCTAATTCTTTAGATATGAATTGTGCATTAGTATTTATAATATCGCCTAATAATATCTCTGTTCCTACAGCTAATATTTCTGCCTTCATTAAAACCTCACCTCTTCCTTTTATTAACATACATTATAACACAAATAATTTAAGGGAGTCATAGACTCCCCTAAACCTTCAACATATGGGCTATCCCTAATAATAATTAGGGATAGCATATATAAAAAATTCTTTTCCCCACTACATTACTGTGTAAAGTAAAATAGTTTACAACATTAATTAATAAATAGTTAAGAAAAATATGTATGAGGAAAAAGAATTTAGTACCTACATCTCTAACATATGTAGTGCCTAGGAAAATTATTCACAAAAGCATTCTACCAACCTGAATTTATTTTTTTATTAATATGACTTGTATCATTTATATACTCAAACTGAAATTCATCCTTATAACAATTAATTTTTGTAAGAGATGCTTGTCCCATTATTTCCTTATAAAATCCATTTTCTTTATTAAAGTAATTCATTACAGCTTTTAATGTCATACCATGAGCTACAATTAATATATTTTTATTTATGCTATTTTTTAATATATTCTCTAAGGTTTCCCCTACTCTCTTATATAGATTTCTTAAAGATTCTCCACCTGGAGCCTTTATATCCATATTTCCATTAAAAATTTCTTTTATTTCTTTTCCTCTTCCTATCTTTAATAATTCCTCTTCTGTATGCCCCTCATATTCCCCAAAGCTTATTTCTTTAAAAGCATCTACTTCTATTATTTCTATATTTCTATTTCCCCTAATTATATTAGCTGTTTTTCTCGCTCTCTCTAATGGACTCGTGTATATTGTATCTAATTGGATACTATCTACTCTTTTTTTCAACTGCTCTGCCTGCTCAATTCCATGATCAGTCAACTCAGAATTTCCAGATCCTTGTAACCTTTTATCTAAGTTCCAAACAGTTTGTCCATGTCTAGTTAAATAAACTGTAACCATAATAATGTCCCTCCCAATAGTAAATCCCAATAGCATTCACTATTGGGATTCTTATAACTACCTGCTCTCTATTATAGCTAATGCAACTGCACCAACTACTCCTGCATCTGAACCAAGTCCAGCAGGAACTATTTCACAACTTTCAGCCATACTCTTAAAGCATCTCTTATTAACAACCTTTTTTACAGTATCGAAGACTATATCTCCAGCCTTTGATACTCCCCCACCTATTATTATCATTTCTGGATCAAATGTAGCTATTGCATTGGCTACACCAATTCCTAGATATGTTAAGGCATTATCTATTATATCTTTTGCAACTTCATCTCCAGCTTCTGCTTCTTTAAATACCTCATATGAAGTAACAGTATCATACTTTTTTAAACTTGTCTCAACATTAGTTGAAACCGCTTCTTTACCTTTTTTAGCTATTGCTGTTCCTGATGACATTGCTTCTAAACATCCTAAATTTCCACAGTTACATCTAGGGCCGTTAGGATTTACTGTAGTATGTCCGATTTCTAAAGCATTAGATGTATGTCCTCTGTATACCTTACCATCTAATACTGCTCCTCCACCTACTCCAGTACTAACTGTAAAATATACTATGCTTTCTTTGCCTTTTCCAGCACCAAACATATACTCTCCTATTGCTGCAGCATTAGCATCATTATCTAAGTATACTGGAATATTATATTTTTCTTTTAAGGGTTGTACTAAATTGTAATCTTTAAATGGAAGATTTGGAGTTGTTATTATTATTCCTTTCTTCGCATCTAACGGTCCTGGTGACCCTATTCCAATAGCTTCTACTTCATCTATTGAAGTACTAGATCCAACAATTACTTCATCAATTGATTGTACTATTCTTCCTAATACAGCTACTTCTCCTTCTTCAGCTTTAGTAGGTAATACTACATTTGCTAATATATTTCCTTCTATAGTTGATATAGCTGTACTTATTTTCGTACCACCTAAATCTACACCTATTACATACTTTTTCATACTTTCCTCCTCATATAGCAAAATATTAAAGGGTTTACATTATTATTCTAAATCCTTTTAAATAATAAATAAACCCTATATCTATAAATTATTTTCTTTTATATGTATTAATATAATAATTTCCCAGATTATCGTATCCTTCTTCTTTAATATTAAATGAACTCCCCTTAAGCATTGAGTTAATAATATCTATATCATGTTTATTACTGTTATCAAATTTAATTGTAAAAACATCCTCATCTTCAACTATCCCTAAATAATCGTATATATTACTATAATCACTTAGTCCAATTTGACCTTTTATTTCCATCCTATAATCTGACATAATCCTCCTCCTAATGTACCTATCTCCCTAAATCTATATAAGTATATTCCACAGCTATTTTTTTTATTCTCCTTATATAACTATTTTCTCCTATGCATTTACTTATATTCACAATGACAACAAAAATAGAGGGTGTAAAATTTACCACCCTCCATAGATATTAAGCTTCATTTTTCAATTCTTTTTGCTCGTTGGCCTTCTCTACTATTTTTATTGCTTCTGTAGGCGGAACCTCTTCATACCTTTCTATTTTTAAATCAAAGTTTCCTCTACCTTGGGTTATGGACCTTAAATCTGTAGCAAATTTAAATAACTCTGCCATTGGCGCTTCCACAACAAGTTTCTGAAGTTTTCCACATGGTTCCATTCCTAATACTCTTCCACGCTTCTTATTTATATCACCAATTACATCTCCCATATACTCTTCTGGTATTAAAATTTCTATGTGCATAATTGGTTCTAGCAAAATTGGTTTTGCACCCTCTAAACCTTTTTTATATGCAATTGATGCAGCAATCTTAAATGCCATTTCAGAAGAATCTACAGGATGATAAGAACCATCATGTAATGTTGCTCTTAAGCCTATAACAGGATATCCTGCTAAAATACCATGCTTTATACAATCTCTTAAACCCTTTTCAACTGCTGGAATAAAGTTTCTAGGCACTACTCCTCCTACTACCTTATCTACAAATTCTAAATCCTTTTCACCATCATTACGAGGTTCAAATAGAATTTTTACATCTCCGTATTGACCATGTCCACCAGATTGCTTCTTATGCTTTCCTTGTACATCTGAACTTCCTTTTATTGTTTCTCTATAAGGAATCTTAGGTCTTCTAAGCTGTACCTCTACTCCAAACTTATTTTTTAACTTAGAGGCTATAACCTCTAAATGTACTTCACCAAGTCCTGAAATTATTGTTTCTGCATTTTCTATATCTCTACTTACATTAAATACTGGATCTTCATCTTGTAACTTACTTAACGCTAGAGATATCTTATCCTCATCCCCCTTACTCTTTGGTAAAACTGCCATTGACATTACCGTATTAGGGAAATTCATTTTATCATAAATTATTTTAAAAGATTGATCGCATAAAGTGTCCCCTGTAGATGTATATTGTAACTTAGCTACTGCTCCAATATCTCCAGCTATAACTTCATCTGCTGGGACTTGATTCTTGCCTCTCATAAAAAATACATGGGCTAGTTTCTCCGTCTTATTTTTATTAGTATTTACTACAGTCATATCTCCATTTAATTTACCTGTAATCACTCTAAACAATGAAATCTTACCTACAAATGGATCTGCTATCGTCTTAAATACCATTGCTGAAAAAGGTTTATCTTCACTTAATTGAATAAATTCTTCTTTATTTGATTCAATATTTAACGCTTTTTGTGGTATTGCATATTTAGGTGATGGGAAACATTCAACTATATCTTCTAGCAATGTATTTATCCCTATAATCTTTGTAGCAGAACCACACATAACAGGGGCTATATCACCTGATGCACATCCATTGATTAAGCCTTCATATATTTCTAAATCGCTTAATTCGCCCTCACTAAAATATTTTTCTAATAACACCTCATCAGTTTCCGCTACTGACTCCATAATCATTTGTTTACATTCATCAACTTTATCAACTAATTCTGGTGGAATCTCTGCTACCTCCATCATCTTAGTTTTTGGATTATAAATTCTTGCTCTCTTAGTTATAACATTAATAACTCCATTAAAGTTATCTTCTTTACCTATTGGATATTGTATAGGAACAACACTAATTCCAAATTGATCTTTAAGGTTTTGCAGAACCTTATCAAAATCTGAATGTTCTCTATCTAACTTATTTATAAAAAATGTTCTTGGTAACTTTATCTTATTACAATAATCCCATGCCTGCTCTGTGCCTACTTGAGTGCCTGCAACACCACAAACTACAATCATTGCGACATCGACAGCTCTCATACCTTGAATGCTTTCTCCGACAAAATCAAAATATCCTGGAATATCTATTAAGTTAATTTTTACTTTTTCCCATTCCAATGGAATTACTGAGGATGATAAAGATATTCCTCTTTTCTTTTCCTCTTGATCAAAATCAGATATTGTTGTTCCATCTTCTACTCTACCTAATCGATCTGTAACCTTGGAATAGTACAATAAGGCTTCTGTTAGTGAAGTTTTTCCTGAAGAACTGTGTCCTATAATCCCTAAATTTCTAAGATTGTTAATAGAATAGTCTTTCATCATTTTTGTCAAAGTATTAATATTCATTAACCTTTGACTTTCACCCACCTTTCCTATATATAGACTTTTTGATTCATATAAATCACGAGCTAACTTATACTATAATTTTTATGTTATCACTCCATAAAATAGTCCTTGCCTTATAATGAAACTAAGATATTACATTTTATATATTCTATATAGAGCATTCATATCCTCTTCAACTTGTTTGAATTTTCAGAATTTTCTTACTAGTATTTTTACCATCATTTTCTCTATGTATACTAAAAAATACAAAATAGTAAATAAAAAAGGTGGGGTGAATATTTATTTTTCTAGACGTTAAAAAAGATTAAGCAAAATTTGCTTAATCTTTAAAACTATTTATTCTTTTTAAATGCAAAAAACTTCATAAACACAAATGTTATTGGAACTCCAATTACTGCAGCTAATCCATAAGCAATTAATTTATGTAATCCCATCATATTAAACACTATGAAAACTACAATATTTTGAATAATAAAGTTAGGGATATATGAAACTGCAAATTTAATGAATTTATTAAATTCTAACTTTTCTTTAAAAGTAACATAACTATTTAATATATAAGATATTACTAAACCTGAAATATATCCAAATATAAATGCAACATTCTCATTTAAAAAACTAGAATAGATATATGAAAATATCACCCCATTAAATGTGTTTATGACACCTATAAAAACAAACATTATAAATTGTTTAGAAAAAAATACTTCTTTTATCTTATTAATTAAAGATTCCATACTAATTATCTCTTTCTTCATTATTTATTAATTTATCTGCTATTATAAATCTTGGTCTTTGCTTAGTCTCGTTGTATATCTTTCCTATATACTCTCCAATAACTCCTAGAGATAATAATTGTATTCCGCCAATCATCCAAATAGATATAGTTATTGAAGTCCATCCAGCCTCAGTATTTCCCATAAACTTAACAATTAATGAATATATTAAGGCAATAAAACTTAGTACAAATATAGAAAATCCTAATCCTGTTATTATTCTTATAGGCTTTATACTAAATGATGTAATTCCATCCCAAGCAAATGCAAGCATCTTCTTAAGAGGATATTTTGATTCTCCTGCAAATCTCTCATGTCTCTCATATTCTACTACAGAATATCTATATCCTATTAAAGGAACAATTCCTCTAAGGAATAGATTTACTTCTTTAAACTGGCTTAACCCATCTAAAGCTCTCTTACTCATAAGTCTATAATCTGCATGATTATACATTACATCTACACCTAACATATTCATAAACTTATAAAATCCAAGAGCTGTTGTCCTTTTAAAGAAAGTATCTGTCTTTCTTGAAGATCTTACTCCATAAACTACATCGCTACCATTATAGTATTCCTCTACAAATTTATCTATTACATCTATATCATCTTGTAAATCTGCATCTAATGATATTGTCATATCCGCATATTCTTTAGCAGTCATAAGACCAGCTAACAATGCATTTTGATGCCCCTTATTTCTTGATAAATTAACCCCACTAAAAATGTTATTTTGTTCATGAAGCTCTTGTATAATGCTCCAAGTTTTATCTTTCGATCCATCATTAACAAATAGAATCTTACTCTCTTCAGATACAACTTCATTTTTTATCATTACATTAATCTTTTCTAATAATCTTTTAGCAGTTTCATGTAATACTTCTTCTTCATTGTAACAAGGCACTACTAAATATAACACTTCTTTCATTTTCTACTCCTCCGTAAAGTTTTTACTCTCTTCCAAAATAATTATTCTTTATAATTTTTTCACCTATCTCATATGACTTTAATAAGTGTTCTAATTCCTCTTCATTTTTAACGTTCCCTTTAATTTCATTCCCTTTTATTATTGTAGCATCTCTATTTGTATTAACCAATACTCTTCCCATAGATGTATTTAAATACTTATCATTATCGATACCAAGTAAATATGCAACAGTAGTTGGGATATCTACTTGTCCCCCACTTGCCTCAATAACACTTGGCTTAATACCTTTTGAATATATAATTAAAGGAATTTTATTATCATATTCTTTCCACCAGTTTCCTTCATAATCTAGTTTTTGTATATCATCATTATAATATTTATGAACTCCACCATGATCTCCATATAATACAATCATTGTATTATCTAATATACCCATTTCATCTAATTTCTCAAAGAACATTTCTATTTGTCTATCTGTATATCTTACACTCTCAAAATATCCACCTAAATAACTTTCATCGACTTCTTCAGGTAAGTCTAACTCTCTATACTTATCATCAATTTCAAATGGACCATGGTTAGACATTGTAGGTGCTTGAAAGAAGAAAGGTTCTTGTACACTTTTCAACTTATCAGAAACTTGTGTTAAAAAGCTCCTATCAGATAATCCGTACCCTACAGTCTCTTCATACACATAATCTCCAATATCCCACATAGTTTCAATTCCAAATCCATTTTTATGCAACTCTGTCCAGTTAAATTCTCCAATTTCTTCTGCGTGAGATGATATTGTTTTATATCCTTCTCCCTCTAATATTCTAGGTAAGGAATTAGAATAAACATTCTCACCATAATTTAATGCAGTAATCTTATCACCTAATGGATATATAGATGTATTAACCATGAAATCACAGTCTATACTATTCCCTGCATTATTTTGTTCATATATATTATTAAAATACAATCCTTCTCTTGTAAGCTTATTTAAAAATGGAGATATCTCTTTTCCATTTACACTCTTATTTATAACGAAATTCTCTAAAGACTCTACCTGAATAAATATTACATTCTTTCCTTTTGCAACTCCACTATATTCATTTGGTTCTAAGTCTTCTCTATTATAAGCTAGCCATTCCTCTATCTCATCTTTTTCACTATTTGATAAAGGATTCATTACTTTAGATAAAGTTCTAGCTGATTCTATAAGATGATATCCTATTGGTCCTGATGCTCTTGCAGACATCAAAGTCGTCCATCTCTTAGTAAGCATTCTGTTAGACCATCCACTAATGCTCAATACATCTATACATACAAATGATATTAACAAAATAATTGCTACATGCCTAAGAGTAAAAAGGAACTTTCCAACACTTCTTGATTCACTACATCTTATCTTCTTTATAAAAACAAACAAGATTATAGCAACTATATCTATAATAAATAATAAATCTATAGTTTTAAATTGATATAAAGATTCTCCTACAGGATTAAATGTACCTGAAAAGAATATATTTTTTAATCCTAAAAAGTCTCTATTTACTCTAAAGTACCATAAGTCTGCTATCAGTAAAGTACTGAATAATATATTTAAAATAATATAATATACAATCTGCTTATTCTTTGAAAATAAATATCCAAATGAATAAAATAATAATATAAAAGCTAAGTTAACAAATATAAACTTAAAGCTTATATTACTAAATTTAATTTTATCTGCAGAACTCACTTCAACTAAAGTCATAAATATAAGAGACTTTATCAATATATCTATTATTGTAATAAATCTAAATTTACTAATTCCCGTTGAAAACACCTTTCTTTTATAAAACTTAATATCATTTATTTTATCCTTTAAATTCATAAATTGTTGCCCTACCCTATCTCTTTACTATTTTATCTTTAATAAAATCAATTAGTTTAAATAAACTCCAAAGCACTCCTATAATTAGTAATATATCAAACACAAAATTAAATAGATATAATTGTTTAGCTGTATCTGCTTGACCATTTCCTACAAAAGGCATTGGGAACTGTATTCCACCTATTAACATTATTCCCCATAACAATAATATCTTATTTCTAACTTCTTCATTTCCTGAACTCTTTATAAACTTGATTAAAGATACTATAAATATACTTATAAATACTGCTAGTATAAACCATAACTTTGTTGGTAATTTTGTTTCTCTAAAATTAGACCACGTAGTAAATCTATTAAATTCTCTTACTGGTTCTTCACTATCAGCTCTATAACACTTTCCTAAAGATGTACTAGTAATAAAAGCTTTCCCTGCTGTATACTGCATTCCCTCTATTAATCTTTTAGGATGAGTCAAATAAAATTTAGCTAGCTTTCCATTGCTTATTTTGCTATAAAACTCTTCCTCTGTTATTGGAGTTCTAGGTATATATTTAACATATTCACTTGCATCTAAATAAGAATGCTTTCCTGCTTCTCCTGCCATATCTGGATTAAGTCCAAGATCTATTAAGTCCTGTTCAGGAGTTTCTGATCCATTAAGAACTCCATAGAACACAGAATTATATTGAGTATCTTTACTTATATTCTTGTTTACCATATTTATTTGAACTGGATATATTATTACTACAGCTAAAAATACTGATAATAATATTAAATTCTTACGTGTTAATATCTTTCTGTTATCCCAAAGAATCTTAAATAGCAGTATTACTACAAATGGTAAAGTGGTAAATACCTGCATCTTTGATCCTAAGAACATAAATGCACCTATATATACTAGAGAAATTTTAGATGCTATATTTCTTTCTTCATGTCTTACATATTTGCAGTTAATATAGTATAAAAATGTCCCTATGAATAGTAATAATGTACATAACATCATTGGCTCTCCATATAAACTATTAAACCACAGTATATAATTTCCATCCATAAATACAAAAATGCTAACTAACGCAACAATAGTTAATTTAAGTTTACTTTTTATATTTAAGTTCTTTAAAATAATTGCAATAGAAGATATATATATTATTGCATAAGCAATAGCTAAATATTGTGTTTTAAATACCTCTTGCCCTAAAACCTTACATATATAAGATATAAACGTAATTAAGTACCCCATACTTGATCCAAATAGGGTAATAAGTAAAGTAAACATATTTGTATTAATCTTATAGTCAGTAACAATATAATCATAGAAACGTTTAAAATCAGGATTCATTTTATCTGAATCTAATAAAGATAATCCTGATAAGCCCATAACTCTATCAAAATCTCCCTGATCAGCAACCCCAACTTGTGGATACTTAAATAATATATAAGCTATTAGTAAAACTGATATTATAATAAAAGTACCTATGATATATTTAGTATAGTTATTTTTTATATTATCCTTCAACTTCATTTATTTTATCCTCCATATAATAAACCACATTACTTTTCATTATATCATTTTTAGTAATGTATTTTATTGTATGTTTATAAATATTTTCTTAAGTTTTGTAACCCTTTATATAATAATACCTATTTATGCTATAATTTTTATTGAATTATTATAAATTAAGGAGTATGAAATGAGTAAAAAGAAGAAAATTATATTATCTACATTATTATCTATACTCTCTATTGCAATTTTATATGGAATATTATTTTACTTTAGTTTTTTCCAAGGGTTTGTGACAGTAAAAGATAATAAAGTACAATCTAAATTATTACCTAATGATGACTTTACGTCTTCATATACACCTAAGTTAAACTTTAATAATACAAAAGAAGAATTAGTTTCCGATGTTAAAGTTAACATGTTAAACAATATAGATTCTTCTATAACTGTCATAAAAAAATCACAAAGGCACTATATTCCCTTAGATTATGTATGCAAAACACTTGGATACAATCTAACTAAATCAAATAATGCTTTTACCATCTCAAATTCTAATTACACTATCACTTTAAGTGAAGACTCTTATACAAAAGGAAATAAATCCTCATCTTTAAGAGGTAATATATTAACCAACAATAACCAAGCTTTTATTTCTATATCAGATATAGAAGAGATATTTAATTTAATCTCCGTTTATACATTTGAAAATCAGACCATTAACATATTAAAAAATTCCCAAAGTAATATTCAAAATAATTCTTCTGAAACAAGTTCCGATGGAAAAATAGCTTTAGTTAGATTAGAAGATTTTACAGCCGGTGAAGGAATATCCTCAGAAACTAATCAACCTAAATTTAAAGCAATGGCAAACTTTTTAAGTAATTCAGGAATCAAATATCATATTGCATGGATACCTAGATTTAAAGCTCCTAATGATAATATTGACAATGATTTATTAACTGTTGATTCATTTGAAAACGCTGCTTTTATAAATCTATTAGATTACTTTATTAACCATGGTGCATTAATAGGCTTACACGGATATACTCATCAGGCTGGAGATTCTAGAAGCGCTGTTGGAACTGAACTTTCCCGTAAAGTTAATAGCTCAGAAGAGGAAACTAGAGCAGTAATCGAAAATGCTATTAATACTGCTACTGCATTAAATATACCTTTTGGTTTTTTTGAAAGTTCGCACTATAAAGCATCTTCTGCACAAAAATCTATTATAGAAGAATACTTCCAATATATTTATGAACCAAAAAATTATTTAATATATACTAAACTACAAAAAACTAAAAACAATAACTTATATATACCTACACCTTTAAGTTATGTAAGAGACTTAGATGCTAATCCAATAATAAAAAAGTTAAATAAACCTACCCCTGGATTATTAGCAAGCTTTTTCTATCATTCTACAAAGGAATTAGATTTCATAGAAGTTGATACATCTAATAATGTATTTGATGTAAAATACTCTATAGAATCCCCGCTTCAACAAATAGTAAAATCTCTTAATGAGAATAAATATATAACTACGCATGTAACGGAGTTAAAAAATTAAGGAGCTATAGTTTAACTATAACTCCCTTTTTTTATATTAATTTTATTGTATATACTTACACAAAAGTATCCTAAAATTCCTCCTGATGTATCAATCATAACATCTTTAAAAGCTGGTCCCCTTCCAGGTATAAATGATTGGTGAAACTCATCAGAACATGCATATAAAAATACAAATATTACTGAATAAAGCCTAGCTTTTCTCTCTACTACATATAAACTTATAACATTATATGTTAAGATAAACAAGATAAAGTATTCTGTAAAATGTGCGCCCTTTCTTATAATTAAGGTTGCTAACTCTCCAAAATACGTATCCAATTTTAATCCTAGTAAATTAAAAACATATAATACAAATCTACTTTGTTCGCTAGACTTATCTCCAGGCTGATGAGACATATAAAATATAAAAATCATCCATCCTAAAAATAAAACCCATCTTAATGCTTTTTTATTCCTATCACTCATATAAATCTCCTAGCATATAAATTATAAGTATAATTATACACTAGATATTATTTATTTTCTAATTTAGCGTTGCTCTACAATATATTTATTTATATATGCTAATGATTCTTCTAGTACCTCTTGGCTATGCTCCATTGATTCAACCTTAATTTCTAAATTACAAACTCTTTGATCAACCTGATACATTAGCTCCTTTATATCATGTAGTAACTTTCCTTCATACGATACTTGAATTCCATCAGCATCTATATATATCTTTTCTGGTGGTTCTCCACATTCACTACATTTTGCATATATGCCTTCCTTTTCAATATCTCTAAATAGCTTGAACGTATCATTATTACATGATGAGCAATTAGAGAGCATTACAAAGTCATAATAGCTTACATCAAATAAATATTTAGATCCACATTCTTTACAAGTTATTTCTAGATTATTGTCTATAGTTTCGATATAAAACTTATTTCCACAGCACCCTTCTCTTTGGCACACTACTGTCCTTATCATAAACTTCACTCCTTTTGAGCAATATATTTGAATCTCATCTTAACATTTAATATGATTCTTAATCCAAATTTATAACTACTCAATAAAAGTTTTTATTGTTTATCTTCTTGTTTTATCTCAATTTCTATCTCTTTTATTTTTATATCTACTTCTTCAGTCCTTTTTCCTGATAATAACAATCTTCTCTTTTCTAACTTTAACTCTTTAAGTTTATCTTTCAATAGCTCTAATTTATGCACTTTATACACTCCCCACCCATAAGAGAATTATTTAATATCATATATTAACAAAGCTTTTAAATATAATCTTTTTATTGATAACGTATCCAAAAAATATCTATAACTAAATTATATAAAATACAAAAGCTATTGTATATAATTATCTTTAGTTATTTTATTCCATATTATAACACAATTATGCCTATTTCTTTAAAATAAAAAAACTACATGCGTAGTTCTTTGCCAAGCAGCTGCTTTCCACTTTATTTTCTTCCTTTTTCACGCAAAATAAAAAAGGACTACATACGTAGTCCTTATGGTGGAGATAAAGAGATTCGAACTCTTGACCCCCTGCGTGCAAGGCAGGTGCTCTCCCAACTGAGCTATACCC